>JAESFT010000146.1_pt1 | contig 83022 bp, 68 predicted proteins | sample 9269451 | NCBI WGS metagenome assembly JAESFT01 (sample SAMN14502557, study PRJNA617106) | algae metagenome | isolation source: Scytonema hyalinum WJT4-NPBG1 and co-occurring heterotrophs from well... | place: USA: Mojave Desert, Joshua Tree National Park, California | collected 2006-05-25 | reverse complement strand
TGCTCGTAAGTCAGGTTACTTGGGTACGATGGGATCATGGCTCTCGTAATGCTGTCGCTACTTAAGTATTTCTTCTAACGACAGGATACCGTTACGTGAGCTTTCTTACTTCTCAGACATCCTCTTAAAGCGGTTGAAAGAAGATCGCAATTTATGTGCTCATCCAGCCTTTATAGCTGAGGAAGAATTGTTTCAACCAACTCCTGAATTAGTTCGTACTCATATCGTTCATGCTGTTGTACATCTTATGCAACACCAGCCTGTACAGGGTAAAAGTGCTATTCAGCGTATTATGTCTGAAATCAGAGAATAAACACTATTTCCTAAAGATTTAGAGACCGTTTGCACATATTTAAATGCAAAATATTTGAATCGAGCTAAAGATTCTCTTATTAGAAATTTAATTGATGTTTTAGTAAAAACTCTACTACAAAGGGAACACCCAGACTTTATAGGTAAAGAAATTTTGATTACTTATACGTTACAAGCTGTTCAGCGTATCCATCCTATAATTTATCAAGAAAGAATGTCAGAAAAATTACCATATATAGTAGAAGGATTAAAAAATAATCAAATGGCTTGTATCTTTAGGTTATTAAGTGCAGATACAAGATGCTGGAATTGGCTAAAAGAAGAGAATAGAATACGTATAAAAGAACTATTGGGATATATAAAAACCAAAGTTCCATTTGATAACAAAAGTAACTTTCTCTTGAAAAGAAAAGATAATGAACTTTTAAAAAATATTATTGATTATAAAATTTTTGATGTATTAAATATAGTAGATATTCAATTATTACTAATGGAAGTTTTTGATAAAATGGATTCTTTTTCTAAAGAAAAAATTATAGCACAACATCCAAATCCTATCTTTGCAGAAGAAGCAATTAAAATTTATTCTGAAGCATCAAGCTATAATCATTCTGAAATATTAGGAAATACAGTATTAATTCCTATAGGCTCTTATTTTTCATCTGTGCAAGTTAAAAAACTATTGGATGCTATTATGAATAATAATCAAATTTATAATGCTTCAGGAACTCCAAAAGTAATTAAACATTTCCTTGATGTAACTATTGTTCACCTTGAATCTAGCCAGAAATCGTGGAAGGCATTAGCTAATTTTTTTACTGAAGAAGGGCATTTTGATGAAGATGGAAGATCCTGGGAAATGTACGATTTATGGGGTTACTCTAGTTTAAAGAAAACCTTCCAGAAATATAACATCATATAGATAAGCAAGGTAATGTAATTAGTATTGATAACTAAATTAATTAGAGGGGTTGTAGGTGGAAATAGCTTGGCTGCTTATTTCTCAATGGTGATAAAGTCGTTAGATGAGTTATTGGTTAAAAGTTTATCTTATATATTATTAGAATTATTCGATAAGTAATTCTGTTATGCAACTTCTATGCAACTAGAGTTGCAAAAAGTGATACTGGTGAAGTACACACCAACCTATGCAACTAAGTAATAGTCCCTAATATAGCAGGTTTTTTAAAAGCCCGTGACGAGGATTGAACTCGTGACCTCACCCTTACCAAGGGTGTGCTCTACCACTGAGCTACACGGGCAGACTTATGTTTTAAAATGCTGAGTTGTGAATGCTAAGTCACTATATTAGTTTTTTAGTCACTCAAAACTCAGCACTCGGTACCGAATTTGAGGTGGGCCGGGCTAGATTCGAACTAGCGTAGGCGTAAGCCAGCGGATTTACAGTCCGCCTCCATTAGCCACTCGGACACCGACCCTTGTCACCCAACGATTTATTATCTTATCACAAGCGTTTGGAAATGCAAGCTTTTTTAGAAAAAAAGGGAATAGGTGACAGCGGACAGTTAAACTATCGCGTACCCTACCTACACCCTGTACCTCATACCCTAGCCCACGAGTTCACCTGTCTCTTGCAACGAATGCAAGCGGCGGTAAATTCCCTCGTGATCCAGAAGTTCATCGTGGCTACCGACTTCCACAATCTTGCCTTGATCCAGAACCACAATTTTATCTGCTTCGCGTACTGTACTCAGACGGTGGGCAATGATAATTGTGGTGCGGGTTCCCAAAATTGAGCGCATCGCTAGCTGAATCAATCTCTCAGACTCGTAATCTAAGCTAGATGTGGCTTCGTCAAAAATCAGGACATCTGGATTGACTAACAACGCCCTAGCAATTCCCAATCGCTGTCGTTGTCCTCCAGATAACCTGACACCCCTCTCACCGACAACTGTGTAGTAACCTTGGGGTAACTGGCGAATGACTTCGTCTAATCTGGCAATTCTACAAGCTTCCTCGACTTGCTGAAAAGTCGCTTGTCGATCGCCGTATGTCAGGTTATCCAACAAAGTCCCGTTGAAGACGTCTACTTCTTGGTGAACGATCGCCAACCGCCGTCGATAATTCCCAACATCTAACGTCCGAATATCTTGCCCATCAATCAATATGCTTCCCTGATTCGGCTCAAAATAGCGAAACAGCAATTTCACTAAAGTAGACTTTCCTGAACCTGATCGCCCAACCAGTGCCACTGTTTGATATGGTTCAATTAAGAGATTGATGTCAGAAAGAACCGGGCGATCGCTGTCGTACCCAAAACTTAGATGGGAAAACTCAACTTTCCCAGTGAAATTGTAAGCCTCGGTACTCTCTTCCAGGCTGGCTGCATCTACCCCAATGGGCTGCTGCATTAAGTCGTGATACCCCAACATTGAAGCATAGCGACGGGCAAATATTTCTGCTAGGTTGCTAATTGGTTCCAACTCGGCATAAGCCATACTGGAAACAGTTAAAGTGGTTACGAAATGTCCCAGGGAAATTTGTCCTTTTACCGTAGCCGCCAGCGTCAAACCTAGCACCATAAAAACACAAAACTGAATGACAGCCGTTCTTAAAGTACCCAGCTTGATGTAACCAAGATGGATGCGGAAAACAACGACTTTAAACTCGCGGTTAAGCCGTTGTTTTTGCCGTTTCAGTTCTTGTGCTTCTGTGGCAAAAGCTTTGACTGTTTTGATGTTGGTGATAATTTCTGAGTTGCGGCTTTGGGTATTTTCCATGTATTTATCTAGCCGTCGTTCTTGTTCCGTCAACTGCTTCAAATCTTTAAGAGTGAAGCTGAGGATAACCACGAACGAAACTAGAAATATTAAAGCGATGCGCCACTCGATCAACAAGATAACTACAAAAATTCCCAGTACTCTAAACAGCTTTGGAATCAATTGTCCCGCGACTTCTGGATAAGTCCAGGTGTGGTTTTCTATACCTTTGGAAATTTTTCCGGCAATGCGTCCTGGGTTATTTTCGTCGTAAAATTCTAGTGGTAGGGTGAGGATTTTTGCTACCGTTTTTTTGAAGTGATCTTGCCGGGTACGTAAAGCAATGTACCAATGATACCACCATGCTGACCAGATTTGAATCGGCGCTCTCACAACGGTAACAAGGAAGATTAAACTCATTAGCACTGCAAGAGATAGGAACCGATTTTGTGGTAGTTGGGTGATGTTGGCAACTGCAGCGATCGCATTCTGCATGAGGCGATCCACCGGTTGTCCAGAAAGTACGTTTAAAATCTGTCCGGTAGCATAAGGTACAACTAAATCAATAATTTCAAAGATGCTTGCTGCGGCAATACTGAAAATAATGACCGCTCGATAGCGATCATAGTATGTGATAATATCTCTAAATTTTGCCATGATGCACTCTGTTCAAGAGCGTTAGCTTGGAATTTTATACTACATACATACTACAAAAAATTCAATATCTCAACGAGTAAATCATTCTTAAGGAATAGTTGGAACCTCGTCGATGGGAAGAAATTCCAAGCGATAGCGATAGAGTGCGACTGGTCGAGAGCCAGCCTTAAAGTAATCTGGATCTTGAGGCGACAGATAAACAGCAGTGACTTGATCCGCCTCTATCGGGGAATTAATCACAGCGAGTTGGCGGTAGGCGGTGGTGGATTCTACAGTGTTGAAATAAGGACGTCCGCCACCTTTAAACAGTTGTTGAAACACTTCTGTGGTGATGAACTTGCCATCTGATGTATTTTCTGTAGCGCGTGCTGCGACAATCGAAACAAGCTGACGCTCACCACGTAAAAACGTAATCTGACGATTAGGAGAATCTGGATCTAGTTTGACGGATAACACAGTGTCGCCTAAATATGCTTTTGCCAAATTCAAGCCATTAAAAGCTCTATCTGCTACTACTGCTGATTTGCGGCTTGTTTGGGGAAGGATTTTTAATCTAGGATCAGGCGTTGTTTTTCGCACAAATCGTACTGGAAAACTTATAGGCTCTTTGAGATACTGACGATTAGCCTCAAATCCAGGTGTAACGATGTCGGGAGCTAAGGGTGCAACTAAATCGCATAGCGTACTTTTCACTTGCCAAGAACCCATCATCCAGTCAGGATAAACCAAATCTCCGACAGCAGGTCGCACTGAAGTTAATTTTTCCCACTGGGGAAAATGTAGCAAATGCTCAGATAACTCCCCAGCTAACGCCTCCCTATTTAACAGAAGGAATAAACAAACCAAGCAAAAAGTCCAAATCACCTTCATAGCAAGCATCGTGACAGTATGTTGCAAAATATGAATTTTTATTTGAGTAAGAACTCATTCAATCAAAACTTGTATTGCTATTTTTTCATGAAATTTCACATGGACATCTATAAACTCAATACTTAACCCAATCTCTTTGTTAAGGACTTCCAAATAAAAAATATCCAACTTTTTCTTGTGGAGTGGGCATCCCTGCCCACCCAGTTTATAGGACGGGTGGGATAATTTATTTGTTGGAAATCCCTTAAACTTAAAGAAAAGCCAATTTTTAATATAAGTGTAATAATTAAATTTTAATGTATATGTTTACGTGTATTTACTTAAAAACAAAAACTAGACTTTTTTTATTGGTAGAATTACTCGTTCTCTTAATTGAAAATTGTATTTATGCTTCTAGTGAATGAATAGCCGATGAAGTCGCTTTTTACTAAAGCAAGTATCAAACTTGCTAAAAAAAATATTTATCAGGGTGCAAGTTCGGATGAATTGATTCTTTTATAGTTCTTGCACTAATAATGAGCTTATCTAGTTCTTTTACCGATTTTTCCTTGGCTGAATTGTTTCAACTGATTGACCAAGGGCGAAAATCTGGTTGTTTAACAGTCTGTACTTTACCAGACCTTCATGCTCCAGGTTCTAAATCGCATTACTACTACATTTGGTTTCGCCAAGGGCGTGTTGTTGCTGCTACTAATAGCTTAAACGGTCAAGGTTTAAGCTACAAAATTATACAAAGGGGCTGGGCAAACCAGCAAGTGATTGAACAACTTTGTCCTGAAACATCGCTAGCAACACCCCTTGGGTTACTATTGAAAACTCATGGAGTGTTAAGTGCTGAGCAGCTAAACCTATTATTTGCCAGCCAATTACAACAGGTTCGAGAGCTTTTTGCAATCCAAAAGGGAGTCTTTAAACTGGATAGCAAAGCAGCCGTACCTCTGAAAGAGATGACAGGATTAAGCCTGAGAACGATAGAAGTGGCTCTGATGGCTGTAAGAGCTTTAAAAGACTGGAAAGTGCTAGCCGATGTCCTTCCGCATGCTAGTTCTGGTATTACGAGTATTACTCATAACAAACCCCAGATTCACTTGCATCCTTTGGAGTGGCAAGTGTGGGAATTTGCGAATGGTACTGTTTCTTTAAGTGCGATCGCCTCTCAACTCAACCAACCAATAGCAATAGTCCAGCAAGCTGCTTTCCGGCTGATGCTTGTAAGTTTGGTAGAAGAAGTTTCCTTGGCGGAGTCTACACTAAACCTGAATGATTATCCGATGGATTTTAACTCACTGAATTCGTCTGTTTCACAATTCCAAAAATCTAAACAACTAGAACCACATAAGATAAGTACTTTGTTTTTGCAAAATCTGGTTGGTTTTCTCAAGAGCAAAGCTTAATCGAGAATCGTAGCCCCCAACAAAGGTGCGTTTACGAAAGGGTCTACGGGAAGCTACTATAAGCCGCAGGCACAGCGTAACTTCTTTGCAGGAGACATCACGCGTCTACATCTGTGGTTTTATGCTCCCTTCTTAAGAAGGCTTTTAGGTGGGATGAGGGTTTTTGTCCTGTTGAGAACAAACTAAGAATGTAAAAAGTAGATGGGCAAGAAACTTTTTTTACAAAACAGGATGTAATAATAAAAACTACCATATTGGATAAGCTGTTTAGCCGCTATGCCTTTTGGCAAAGTCCTGAAGCTACTCTCAGTAGTATTTCAAAGAATGTTCACTAAGCCTGACAAGGTATCAAATTTATCAATTCAAGAAGATTCTTTGTTGCCCACATTAGTGGAAAATACTGGGGAACCAGAACACCACTCCTTATCCCTTCCTGCAAACGAGGAGGCGGAAAATTCCCGCATTTTGCCTAGTGAAGAGGAGTTTGGGAATGTTGTATGTCAGTCTTTCGAGAATCGCTGGATATCGAATTTAGTGACAACTACAGAAAATACTGGAACACCTTTACCAAAAATTTTGGAGGAAAGAGTCATGATCAAAGTTTCAATGCTACAAGATGAATTACAAGACTTTATCTCTGGTAGTGCTGAAGTTCAAGGGGCAATTCTTGCTAGCCCGGATGGTTTAGCATTAGCTTCTGTACTCCCAATTGGAATGGATGAAGAGCGTACTGCTGCCATGTCTGCATCGATGCTTTCCTTGGGCGAACGCATTGGACGCGAGTTAGCTCGCGGCAGTGTTGACCGTATTGTTGTAGAAGGTGAGAAAGGCTACGGCGTATTGGTGGGTTGTGGTGTTGAGGCAGTTTTATTGGTTTTAGCAAGTTCTGCTGTCAAGCAAGGCATCTTGTTTCTTGAAATCAAACGGGCTGTTGCGAAAATTACACCCCTTTTGGCTTGATTGCGAATACAGAAGAGCCTGTACACCAATGTTAAGGCTGCCAATTTTATATTTTAGAGTCACTTGAAGGATAAATTGCTACTTTTTAGGGGTTGCTTGACGATCATCAAGATGAGTTGTTTTTGTTGATACAAGGAGAACTGAACAATGGCTTTAGAACCACACGCATTTATGTCCGCGCTGGAAAAGCGTTCTAGCTTTACAGATGAAGACAAAGCTGTGCTGAAATCTCATGCAAGCTGGGGGTTAGAAATTGCTCCACAAATGGCTGACCACTTTTATGCCTACCTGGAACGCGATCAGGAGATGAATGCGATTTTGCACACTGGAGAAGCTCGCATTCATCGCCTCCGCCAAACCTTTACTGAATGGTTTCACGAAATGTTTACAGGTATTGATGAGTGGGGTCCAGCTTACGCTGATCGCCGTTGGAAAATTGGTTTAGTTCACGTCCGCATTGGGATTGGACCTCAACACGTTGTTCCAGCAATGGCGACGGTGATCCACGAAGTCGGTAAGCGCCTGCAAACAGAGGGGAAAACTGAAGCTCTCAAAGATTCGCTCAGCCGTATTTGTATGATTGACTTGGCTTTTATTGAGCAAGCTTATGTGGAAGTTTCTTCAGCTGCTGTTCTTCAAGAAACTGGCTGGACAGAAGGCTTGTTTAGGCGCTTAATTACCACTGGCGCACGTTCTATGTGATATTATATACTGAATACCCAATATTAAAAACAACAGTATATAGGAATTTCAGGGTGCGGAATCTACAAATGCAATAGTTGTGGAAATTGCATTGGTACACACAAAAGTGATGACTGTCGAATTTCCTGAAGAGGACAAAAGTTAATGTATTTAACACAATCATCCGCACTCGAGCACTCAAAGTTACTCATTAAAGTTATATCCCCTAGTCTTGAGATTAGCCTTGTCATTTCCCCAGCAGCGTTTTGTAACTATGGTTCTAGTGCCATTGGGGAGGTATAAATGGAAATCCTACGCATAGTCGTGACAGGAGGCGTAGGTGCAGGAAAGACAACCTTGATTCGCACAATCAGTGAAATAGATGTCGTGGATACCGATAGGAAAGCGACAGATGAAGTCGGACAACTGAAGGAGAAAACCACAGTCGCTTTGGACTTTGGGCGGCTCAACATTGCAGCAAATCAATCGCTGCATCTGTATGGTACACCCGGACAGTTACGGTTTGACTTTATGTGGGATATCCTCATTGCCAAGGCACATGCCTACATCCTGCTAGTAGATGCACATCGCCCGGATCATTTACGTTTTGGACGGCGTATTCTCAACTTTGTTAACCAACGGATGCAGATACCATATGTGATTGGGTTGACTCATACTGATTGCCCGGATGCATGGGAAGCAGAAGATGTGGCGATCGCTTTGGGATTGGTGGATGAAAAGGCGCGATCGCCGATTATTACTGTCAATGCTACGTGTAAAACTTCGGTGACACAAGCGTTGATTGCTCTCATCCAAGAAATTGCCGAATTTCACCAAAACTCGACTGAATAAATGCCGTCCAAAGTTTATATGTTGCTTTCAAATACGGTGATTGAAAAAGACAAGGTGTAAAAAATTTCGTTCATTCAAAATTATTTTTTTTAATTTTGAATTGTCAAAGCTCGATACGCTACATCCCAGATTTTGTTAACAATTTCCCAGGAAAGACTCATGATTAACATTTCAATGTTACAGGATGAACTGCAAAACTTTGTCTCTGGTAGTGCAGAAGTTCAAGGGGCAATTCTTGCTAGCCCTGATGGTTTGACGTTAGCTTCAGTACTACCAAGTGGAATGGATGAAGAGCGTACTGCTGCTATGTCTGCATCTATGCTTTCCTTGGGCGAACGCATTGGACGTGAGTTAGCTCGCGGCAATGTTGATCGTATTGTCGTAGAAGGTGAGAAAGGCTATGGCGTATTAGTAAGTTGTGGTGCTGAAGCAGTTTTATTGGTTTTAGCAAATTCTGCTGTCAAGCAAGGCATTTTGTTTCTTGAAATTAAACGCGCTGTTGCCAGAATTATACCACTGTTGGCTTAAAGGTTAACTCCTTTTGAAGTTGAGATTTTACATTCAAAATCCGCGCATTCAAAATCTAAATTCGCTACACCAAAAGAGCTTTATTTACTGGAGCATAATGTATGTTACGTCCAACACTTGGAGATTTCAGCAGTATTGTCTGTTTTAAGTCAGCAGTTGTCGGGATAGAAGATGCTTTGGGTGAAAAGGCAGCTGCGATCGCCTTGACTGCAGCTGGACGTAATCGTGGTAGACATCTCGCACAAGAATTAGGTTTGGCAGAGCCATCTTTATCCTTTGAGGATATTGCCTACAAACTTGGGTTGGCTTTAGGTAAAGATGGGACTTGCTTATGTATAATTCACAGCATTGTATCAGAAGGGGATGTTATTAGAGTTTACACTTCAGAAACCTTTTGTTGTGCAGGCGAACCCCAAGGTTCCGAGCGTAAATGTACTTATACGCTTGGTGCTGTTTGGGGTGCTATAGAGCAAGTTATCGGTAAGCGCTTGCAAGGTAAACACACCGAATCTGTGCTTCGCGGAGGCGATTACGATGTATTTGAGTTTACCAAGTTGTGAAAGCCAAGAAGACGCGGAGAATTTTCTTGTCAAGTTGGATGCCTAGAAATTATCAGTAAACAGCGAACAATCAAGACCTTCACAGTTATCAGGGCTTTCTTTCCAAGAATTTGCAGAAAATCTGAAAACCCACTCCTTGGAATCTGATATCAAATTTCTGCTGGTGCTGGTTGCCAAACTTCCCCATATTTTTCCTGTAGAGTATGCCATGCCTCTACCTGTCCAGGTTCATATTCTCCTGGTTTACCCCATTGTAGAAATAAACTCAAAGCTGGTTCCTGTTTGTCATCTAAAAACCGAATGGCATAGGTGGTAAAGTTGCCTCGCTTCGCTTCGCCTGTTTCAAATTTCACCTGTGTAATTTTATCCATATTCAAGTGAAACTCAAAACCTTCTGTGTGCATATTCGCGTACTTTCCCTTGGGGAGTTCTGCATAAAACAGCTTTTCCAGTTTACCGCGTGGTTCTAAAACAGCGGCGCTACTAGTGACAATGAAACGCAATGTTCCGAGGGTTTCACAAGCTTCCAAAAATTCTTTAAGTGTTTTAGTCATGAGTTATTAGTTATCAGTTATTAGTCATTAGATTTCTTGCAAAAATCGGGTTTATGGCTATTTTGAACTGCAGATGCACACAGACTGACGCACATAAATACAGATAAATTATCTGTGTCCATCTGTGCCCATCAGTGGTTTTCATTCAAAAAAATTAGACTTTTGCAATAGATCTATTAGTCATTGTTTCATGACTAATGACTATTTTTCGTACTTTTCATAAGCGGCGACTATGCGCTGAACCAGAGGATGGCGTACAACATCTTTCTGGGAAAATTCACAAAAAGCTATGCCTTCAACATATTTTAAAATTTGTACAGCCACTGTTAATCCAGATTGTTGATTGAGTGGTAAGTCGGTTTGCGTCATATCACCCGTAATCACCATACGAGAACGGAAACCCAAACGAGTCAAAACCATTTTCATTTGAGCTGGTGTGGTGTTTTGAGCTTCATCGACAATGACGAAAGCGTTGTTGAGCGTACGTCCCCGCATATACGCTAAAGGAGCCACTTCAATCACGCCTCTTTCGATCAATGATGGGACTTTTTCTGGATCAATGAATTCGTTGATGGCGTCGTAGAGTGGACGCAAATAAGGATTAACTTTCTGCTGCAAGTCTCCTGGCAAAAAGCCAAGTCTTTCGCCAGCTTCCACAGCAGGACGAGTTAAAATCAGCCGTTCAAATTGGTTGGCAAGCAGTGCTTGTACAGCGACGACAACTGCTAGGAAAGTTTTACCAGTACCAGCTGGACCGGTGCAAAAGGTCAGATCACGCTTGCCTAGGGCTTCGATGTACTGTCGCTGGCGGAAGGTTTTGGCGCGGATTTCCTCACCTTTGCGCGTTCTAACGATCACATCTCGCTGTAAATCTTGTAGTTCCCCTTCACGATCAGCGTCTAAGGCTTGACGAGCTGTGAATATATCCGTGCTAGAGATACTATTGCCTTTACTCCAAAGGTCTTCAAGCGATCGCACTAATCGACTAGCTAAATCAATTTGCTTTTCTGTGCCAGAAATATGCAGTTCTTGCCCGCGCAATACTAGAGTTGCTCCTGTTTGCCGTGCCAGAGTTTTAAGATTTTCTTCCCCCTCTCCTGCCAGTGCGATCGCACTTGGAATATCCGGCAGTTCAATTGTTAAGTTACCTGCCATCATAAATTCTAAATTCACAATCCAAAATTATAAAAATACTCAATACACTTTACTTGAACTAGACGATTCAAATAATTTTGTTGCTTTATTTCTTGAGAACATTTGCGTCTAAATTAAGACTTCTTGATGAGAAGTAGAGAAGCACACAATCACTTCTCTACTTTATGTTAGTTGGATTTACAACAAATTCAAAGCTTAACTTTAACAGCTAGTTGGCATTGGTCAATCGCCACAATCAAAGACATTGCTTTGATTTAATAGCGACCCCCTTTGCGTGCCGTTTCCGCTTTGCGCTTACGACGCAAGCTGGGTTTTTCGTATCTTTCCCGGCGCTTGATCTCTGATAAAATTCCAGCTTTCTGAATTTTCTTTTTAAAACGCCTTAATGCTGAGTCAATCGACTCATTCTCACCCAAACGGACTTCAGCCACTCCCTGGTTTCACCTCCTTACAGAGATTCTTTGATGAATTTGAGAGAAGAATTGATATAGCATCGTGTGTTCACAATGTTATTGCTCTGTAGTGCCCGATTGCGGATGAGCGCAGTGTTCCATTTATGAATTAGGGTCTTGCGCTACAACCAGCAATTGCACTAACCAAGCCACGTCGGCGTACCAAATTTGCTCGTTTTTCACCCCTTCGGGCACTACAAGGTTGAAGTATCAAGTATGAAGAATAGGGTAAAGGCTGAAGCATAAAGGCTGAAATACACCGTATTTTACTTCATACCTATACTACCCTACCCTACGGGAAGTCTTCTTTTGGGGATCTACACACTTGATACTTCACTTGGCAACAATCTAATTGAAACCTAGTGGAAGCGTGATCTAGCAATAGGTTTGTGTCCGTTTCCACGTTTTTCTCTGGGTTTTGGCGGCGGTAATCGCTCTTCTGTCTCGTCATCAAAAGACAAGCCCTCTCGAGTAGCAGTGCTGCCATAGATGTCCAGGTGCACTGATTGTCCAGCAGCAGTAGCTGCTGCGGCAACCACAGTGCGAATCGCCTGAATATTGCGTCCACCCCGACCAAACACTTTTCCTTTATCTGAGCTATCAAAGGCAATGCGAATCCAAGCGCGTTTGCCGGTGCCAGACATTTCACAATCGATACTCAAAGACTCCGGAGAATCTAAAAACGGTTGTATCAGAAACCGTACTAGTTCAACGTAGTCGGGATTGGTTGTGGCGGATATTTTTCCGACCTTATGATGAGGCTTTTGCACTAACCTGTTCAAGGACATTAGCTTTTTGTAGGATGCGACGCACTGTGTCAGTCGGTTGAGCGCCCTGTTGTAGTCGCTTGACGATACCGGGAACGTCCAGTCGTACTTCATCAGTTCTAGGGTTATAAAAACCCAGTTCTTCTAGGGGACGACCATCGCGGCGAGCGAGGCTGTTGATAGCGATGATACGGTAACTCGCTTCCCGCTTTTTACCGTATCGCTTCAGGCGCAGTTTAATCATGGTTAAGAAATCATTCTCCTGTTTGGTGGAATCGGTTTCCAGTTAGTTTATGGGGAAGTCACATTATAGAAGCTTCCCGAAGACAGTTCAAAGGGCAACGTTACTCCTCTAAAAACAGTCTATCTATTTGTGTAGGCTCCTCCGATTAAGTAGGCGGGTGAACCTAGTGATGCTAAAATAAGCATTTTAGCACTTGCACAGTGTCAGGTGTTAGTTGTTATTTTTTAGCTAAGTCAGGCAGAAGCCCCACGTCTCACCGTGTACTCAGGGGAGCGTGGGATGAATGTTCGGATAAAAACGAGGTACACCCCCGACTAATGATAACCATAGGCTATCGAGGAAGGGGGGTGTCCGAGTTTAGTTTTTATCTATCTCCGGTGTTGGCAACGAGTCAATGAAGTCTTCAAGTATTTGAGTCATAGTCTTATCTCTCCAAGCTCAATATAATCGCAACTTATTTAATCTACGCTCAGATATCCTTAGATTTAATGTTTTATTTTTCACTTAAGCCAGTATAATGTCGTTACATTTATACTAATAGAAATGTCACAAGGAGGTGATTTAAAGTGTTGAAAGCAATTAAGGTCAGACTATACCCGATAACCGAACAAGAAATATCTCTAGCCAAATCCTTTGGTTGTGCAAGATGGTATTGGAATTATGCTTTAAATGCTTGCATTCAACACTACGAGCAAACTGAAAAATCCTTAGAAGTCAGTGTTTACAAAGCTTTTCTTCCCAAATTAAAAGTAGAACATCCTTGGTTGAAAGAAGATTGTTATTCTGCTGTTTTACAATGCGTAGCAATTCATCTTAACAAGGCTTACACAAATTTTTTTGAAGGACGAGCTAAATTTCCTAAATTCAAATCAAAACATCATAAGCAGTCAATTCAATACCCACAAAACGTAAAGGTTGCTGGTGATTGCTTGGATATTCCTAAGATTGGTGTAGTGAAAGCAGTTTTTCATCGACCAATTGAAGGGAAGCTGAAAACAGTCACTATCAGCAAAACTCCTACCGATAAGTATTTCGCTTCAATCTTGTGTGAGGTGGAGGGTGACGTAAGTCAATCAACTGGCGACAAGACAATAGGTATTGATTTGGGGTTAAAGGACTTCGCTATTGTTCACGACGGTGAGCAAGTTACCAAACACTCTAACCCAAAACATCTTAAGCGTCATGAGAAGAATCTAGCACGGAAACAAAAAAAGTTCGCTCGTAAAGTTAAAGGAAGTAATTCTAGACACAAATATAAGAAACTAGTAGCCAAGGTTCACGAACGAGTATCAAATTCCCGCCAGGACTTTCTGCATAAATTAAGTAGAAAACTGGTAGACGATAGCAAAGTCATTGTTGTAGAAAATCTCAACGTGAAGGGAATGGTACGCAACCGGAAGCTAGCCAAATCAATATGCGATGTAGGTTGGGGGATGTTCGTCAACTTCCTTGATTACAAGTTGAAACAGAAAAATGGACAACTTGTAGAAATAGGTCGATTTTTCCCCAGTTCCAAGACTTGTTCATGCTGCGGTCATGTTCTTGATGAGTTGCCACTAGATATAAGAGAGTGGGACTGCCCATCATGTCGCACTCATCATGACCGTGATGGAAATGCAGCATTGAACATCAGAAACCAAGGATTACGGATATTGCAAAACAATGGTGAGCCACTTGCGGTGGACGGGTTCCCCGGCATAAGCAAAGTGGCGAACCCGAACGGCGGAGGGAACCCCGTTATTGCCGTGTCGAGGCGGAGTAAGACCAATAAGCCGCAAGGTGGAAAGGCATCTGTCAATGACGCCGGAAGCCCACACCCTATCTGTACTCAGATGGGTGTTGGGTAGTTCACTTGCAACTAAGTACTAACTCATGACTAAAGCGTACCGAAGCCTTTCTTCTTTTTGTCTTTCTTCGGCTTCTTTTTGGAGGTAGCACCGCCACTATAACCCCGCCAACCAGGGGCAGCTGGACGGTTAAGGGCAGCCCCTGGGTTACCCATACCACCGAACATTCCTGGCATACCGCCTAAGCTTCCTTGACCCATTTGCTGCATGAGATTACGCATTTTTTGGAAGTCACTCACCAGCTTACTAACATCTGCTTCCTTATAGCCAGCTCCATTAGCAATCCGCCGCCGCCGACTAGGGGAACTTGCCAACAAATCGGGGTTAGTGCGTTCTTGGCGGGTCATGGAATTAATCATCGCTTCACAGCGCTTAAGCTGAGTTTCTCCTTGCTTGAGTTGTTCATCTGACAGCTTGTTCATCCCTGGAATCAGTTTCATGATTCCTCCGAGCGAACCCATGTTCTTGAGCAGGCGCATTTGCTTAAGAAAGTCAGTAAAGTCGAACTTCGCTGACAGGATTTTCTCCTGCATTTTCTGGGCATCGGCAAGGTCAATTTCTTCCTGAGCCTTTTCTACCAACGTCAGAACATCGCCCATCCCTAAAATCCGCGATGCCATGCGCTCAGGATAAAACGGTTGCAGAGCCTCAACCTTTTCACCCACACCAACAAACTTGATCGGTGCTCCTGAGATGTGCCGTACAGACAATGCTGCTCCACCTCGGCTATCGCCATCCAACTTGGTGAGAATTGCACCAGTGATGCCAATGTGTTCGTGGAAAGTGCGGGTCAAATTGGCTGCTTCTTGACCAGTCATGGCGTCCACCACCAACAGCGTTTCATTGGGTTGGACAGTTTCTTTGATGCGGGCTAACTCCGCCATCATATCTTGGTCTATTTGCAAGCGACCCGCAGTATCAATAATGACTGTATCAATCCCTTCTGCTCTGCCGCGTTCCACACCCTGCCGCGCAATTTCAACCGGGTCAGCATCAGATCCTAGCTCAAATACTGGCACGTCAATTTGCTTACCTAGTGTCATCAGTTGGTCGATCGCTGCTGGACGATACACATCTGTCGCCACCATTAAGCAGCTACGTTCTAATTTACGTAGATGCAAGGCTAACTTGGCAGTCGCAGTTGTTTTACCAGTACCCTGCAACCCTGCCATCAGCACAACTGTAGGGGGCTGATTAGCCTGTGCTAAAGGAACGTTTTCTTCCCCCATCACCTTTACCAGTTCATCGTAGACAATTTTGATGAACTGTTGGTCGGGTTGTACGCCAGCGATGACCTCTGATCCCTGTGCTTTGGCTTCAACTTCGGTGACAAAATCTTTAACTACCTGGAGATTGACATCCGCTTCTAACAGGGCGCGACGCACTTCCCGCAAAGCTTCTTGAATATTAGATTGGGAAATTTTGTCCTGACCTCGGAGTTTCTTCCAGGTAGATTCTAAACGGTCAGCTAGTGCTTCAAACATAATGAGTTAAGTGACAGGTAGTTAGCAGCAGAGTTTTAACGCGCTATATACAGCTTAGTGTTTTTTAACTTCCACTGTAGCAAAGGGATACTGTGTAGAAAGTCTAGAGGAGAAAAGAGCAATATAAAGAAAAATTTTATACTTCGCTTTGGGCTATAGAAAGCTACCCTAAGTGCGTCTACAAACTTCATTATTATAGAAATCTGAATATATTTAAGTTTTTCCTTTTCGTCAAATACACTTTTTATTTTATGTAAATCTCTACACTTTATTTGAGTTTTTTATAATTGTTATAATAGTGAAAAAAGAATGATACTTTAATCTAAGTAGTCAAAGACAAAGTTGCAGTTGAACCATCACAGGTTTTAGAATATTTAGTTCCTCTGTACTCAGAAGCTCATCTACAGCGCTCAAAAGAAGGGTTCAATAACATATTGTTGGCGTTACTAATTGAACGCCCTCTACAGTTCAGAGCGTAAAGTAAGGTGCATCGCACGGTTAACTGCTTGTAATTAGGCTTCTGAAGAGATTTTGCTCACAAATGATGCTGTCAGTAAAGTTTGACAGACAAAAAATATAGAAAGACTTACTACAATAAAATAGTATATATTTATACATATTTATCAGGTATATTTACCACCAAAATCAGGACGCGTTAAGCAGAAATGCTCTTCTTGGTCGCTTCCTTCAGGGTAGCTCAAACCAACAAAACTCGTCCTGAATGAATTATATTCTCACAATTTTAAACTTAATCGGGCAGCACATCGCGTGATAAATGCATCTTATGACTGTGATGTTTGCCTGGAAGAAAATGGCTTGTATCTACCACACTATGCCAGGTTTGAGCATACTGACATTTAACGTTCTTCTATGGCTTTTGCTTGTAGGTTGAATAGCTAGTCAGTTTTAAGCAAATTTGAGTAATTCCAACAAAGGCAAGGGAGGTATTGGGCATGACTTTAACTAACCGTAAAAAATTTAGTATGTATAGAGAAGCGAAGACTAGAGTGATTTCGTTAGTCAAGCCAATGGCTTGGGTTGGATCAGGTTTTACCGTCATGCTGCTGCTGACAAAAGGTAAACCACCAGGGTTTGTAGTTGGTTTGTACTTATGCTTGTGTACTTTATTTTTTGCTTGGGGCGAACAGCAGCGCGTCGAGAAGGAGTCTGAAAAAATATTGACAATTTCTCAAGCTCTTAACAACACAGACTTCAGTAACGTAGAAAAAGAACTTGATTGTCAATCTGATTTGGTTGAGCAAATTATTAATCTGAAATCTCACAATCAAGACATTAACAGTTTGAACCTCATCCTTGCTAACCTTAGCAATGCTCAATTAGCAGGTGTTGATTTCAACTGTGTCTACCTCAACGGTAGCAACCTCAGTAGTGCCAACCTCAGTGGAGCCAGCATATCGAATGGTAACCTCAGTGGTACTCGATTAGTAGATACTAACCTCAGCAATGCCAACCTGAAGAATGCAAACCTGAGCAGTGCTGATTTGATAAATGCCAACCTCAGCAATGCTGACTTGAAAGATGCAAATCTCAGTAATGCAAACCTCAGCAATGCTGACTTAAAAGATGCAAATCTCAGTAATGCAAACCTCAGCAATGCTGACTTGAGGAGTGCAAACCTTAGCAGTGCAAACCTCAGTAGTGTCTATTTATGGCGTGGCAATCTTAGTAATGCCACGCTTTTGGGTGCTAATCTTAGCAGTGCCTATATGAATAGCACCAAACTCAGCAATGCGAACCTTAGTAGTGCCAACCTCAAAGAAACCAATCTCAGCGATGCCAAGCTTAAGGAGGCGAACCTCAGCGGTAGTAACCTTTGTAGGGCTAACCTCTGCGGTGCCAATTTGAAGAACGCCAACCTCAGCGATGCCAATTTAGAGAATGCTAACCTGGAAGGTGCTAATTTGGAAGGCGCTGATCTCAGCAGAGCCAATCTCAATGGTGCGAACTTGAGTAGTGTCAAAATTAACCAGGCAACACAGTTGGAGAAAAAATGGCTTGTAGTCTGGGAAACTTTAAATCAACTAAAGTTAGGAACTTCTAGTTAGGTGATAAGAGTGTAGATAGAAAATTTAGTCTTCCTCAATTCGCCAGGAAGTCAAGTTCCACAGCTTATAGCTTAAGTCGGTTAAAACCGACTTCGGCTAAAACCCAGTGAAATTTATTTCCGAGTGGTTGTGCATAGAATGAAATAGCCTTGAAAGTAAGGGTAATAAATACTTTCTATTTGTCAATTTATTGATATGACTAGTAAAACTCTGATTCAACCTCAAGAAATAATTCACTTATCAGGTATTATCTGGCAAACTTATGAAACTTGGCTCACTGAACTTAGTGCTAGTCGTTGCTTAAGGCTAGCTAGGGAAGATTAGCTTGATTGTTCTTTTTGACTATCTTATATCCAGTGATCACACTTTGACCTTGAGGAAAGTGCGTCCATTGCCACTCAACTTCTTCATCATTGCTCACTTCAACACTAAGGACAGAACCAGGTGTAAATGAGTTATTTACTTCAGGCACATAGACAACTCGTTTCTCAATAGTTTTTCTGTCTTCCTGATTCATAAGATTTCAACCTTTATATGCAGCATAGGATATTGCTGCCAAAACTTAAGCGAATGCTTAATTTAATTCTAATTAAGCATTCGCTTAAATCTCAACCAAGCAGCCACAGGCGATTGTCCTTTTCAACCACGTACTAAATTCTCGACAGCACTGGCTTGTGTCGCCAATGCCGCAGTTAAAACTTCACTCCCTTGTTCTGTCACTAAAACATCATCTTCAATGCGAATTCCTCGCACGTCGGCAAATTGAGATAAGCGTTCCCAGTTAACAATATTTTGATATTTGGAACGCCAATTCGCATCATTTAAAATTGCTGGAACTTGATAAAATCCTGGCTCAATTGTGACTAACATTCCCGGACGTAAGGGACGATTTAAACGCAAGTAGCCTAAACCAAAACGGTTACTCCTTGTGCGTTCCTCTTCATAACCTGCTAAATCTCCCAAATCTTCCATATCATGGACATCTAAACCCAGCAAATGACCGATACCGTGGGGGAAAAAGAGCGTGTGGGCGTCCATTTCCACTAAATCTTGGGGGTTTCCTTGCAAAATGCCTAAATCCACCAAGCCTTCTGCAATCACAGTACAGGCGAGTAAATGTAAATCTTGATACTCCACTCCAGGGCGTATCTTGGCGATGCAAGCATCATGAGCCGCTAGTACAATATCATAAATATCTCTTTGGGTAGATGAAAATTTACCCGCAATAGACCAAGTACGAGTAACATCAGCAGCCCAACCCATTTCGGTTTCAGCGCCAACATCAGCAAGCACCAAGTCGCCTGGTTGCAGTGGGTGGTGATATTGGTCGTTGTGCAGAACTTCGCCGTGAACTGTGACGATACTGGTGTAGGACGTGGTCATATTATTGCCAATAATGACTCGTTCCATCGCCGCACGGACTTCTGCTTCAATTTTGGCGCTAGCTGTCGCCGCCATGCCAGCTTTGTGAGCTTCTACGGTGACAGCGGCAGCTTTTCGGAGTTCGGCTAATGCCCCGTCGTCGTGGATGAGGCGTAACGAGATAATTGCCTTGGCTAACTCCGAGTCGATTCCTTGCGGCGGGCTTTTTGGCAAAACCCATCTATTCAAGAGTTGCGACTGCTGTGTCCAAGTGCCAGCATCTTGTGCGGCAATTGTTGCTGCATCTTCTGTCCACAACTCTAATTCTGCCATTGGTCTAGCAGCATCTGCTCCAATCATCTGAGCAATTTCCTCACGATGAGGCGTTTCTCCATGCCAAAGAGCACTTTCTGGTTGGGGATCATCCATGAAGAGTTCTAGCTTACCTGCTGCAAGCCGAATTGCTGCATTGGGCAGTGGAAGCCCTGCAAAGTAGAGGAAATGACTGCTTGCACGGAACGGAAAGACATTTGCTGGAAAGTTACGCGGGCTGCTACTTCCTGACCAAAGAATTGCTGGAAAATCAATGAGGTTGGCTAGTCTTTGTCGGCGATCGCGTAAAGTATCGATGAGAGAGCTAGAGGTTTTTTGGATCATAACTGGGAAGTTAAAGCAAATATTAAAACTTGAAATTCGCAAGGAAGCACAAAAGCTAAAACTTTCTGGAAAATTCTTCGCTAAGTGCAGTTGTGTGATATCTTACGGAATGAATAATGCTATAACTTAGCACTTACCGTTTTGTATTGTTGGCTGCAATTTCTCCAAATAAGAACAAGCGAAAATTGATTAGATTGTTGTCTTGGTAAGTGGTTGTCAAAACATTTTTTATGGCGTCCTATCAAATATTTGCCTGAGCATGGTCTTGCAATCGCTCATGCCTTCTATTTTACTTTTGAATCCTCGATCTATTGATACCACCTCAATTTCTGCTTACTAAATAGCGCTATTTTGAAGATATGTAAAGCAAAGCGTAACTAAGAACAATTTTTACAAAAAGACGAAAAATCATATAAGATATCACAAATTTGGCATTAAAAAACTCAAACAAGAAGTTAACGTAGTTTATTTATTTCCTCCAGGGTATTCTGGCAGATTCCTCTAAGCAGGTTGTTAAGCGAATGACATAACAACCGCTGAATCAGCTTGACTATTTTGCAAAAGATGCGCATTAGTAGTTATGCTTAATAAAAAAATTACAAATGATTCCATTGTCTTTACCAAATCTTAACTCTATTTTTGATGAAGTCTTAACTTTTAAATTTCTGTTTCTGGTAAAGTTAACAGGACAGTAAAGCTGGGGTAAAAAGGCATTTTTGCTCTTACTTCATTTTTCTGTTTTAGAACCACATCACCATCTCAGGTAGCTAAAGTCGAGTCAAAGTCGCCTTTGTTTAAATCGATGCTTGTTTGGGGTTCAAATGGCATTTACTGTTCTCAGTAGTTTCGACAAGCTAATCTCTTTTTTGTCAAAATTCAGAAGGTGGTGGTGGGTGTGTGATCACTTGTATGCATGCTGGTCTCATCCCAATTGTCAGCTATGAAGCAAGTGTGGATGTACATGACGATTTTGGGGTGATTTTAAAAGAATCTTCTGTTGAAGAAATCAAGAATTCGCTCCGGATGATTGCCAGTCTTTCTCCTTTAGAACTAAAAATCATGGCGAGAAAAGCCTGGGAATTTGTGAGAGCTAATCATACCAGAGAGAAATTTACAGAATCATATCGAAATACTGTAGAGAAAATTCTCACCAATCAGGGCAAAAAAGACAAGCATGGTAGAACATGGGAAACAGACAAATTTTTCGTAACTTAAGAGTGGTTTTCGGAGCTAAGCTTCGTTCTATCGGTGCAGACATCCTGTCTCGCTGGATTTTGTATTTTAAAAGTCAGCCACTAACAGTGAGTAAAAAATCAGCAATGGTGTTTTCTCCCCATCAAGATGATGAAACTCTAGGTTGTGGTGGTACCATTGCCCTGAAACGGTCACTAGGAGTGCCTGTAGAGGTGATTTTTCTAACGGATGGACGGTATGGCAGACCCGATTGGATTACACCAGAAACAATCACAGATATTCGCCAGCAAGAAGCTACGAATGCCCTAAATATTCTGGGAATTGCAAGTTCGGAAACTCACTTTCTCAATCAAATAGATGGTTCTTTGCAAAATCTGGCTGATGACCAACGCCAATACATAGTTAATGAGTTAGTTCAACGCCTACAGTCTTTTATGCCAGAAGAGATTTACGTTCCTCATAGAAAAGACGCTCATGGGGATCACGAAGCAACTTACGAGTTGGTTCAGGAGGCGATCGCCGCATCAGGAATCCAAGTCGAACTATTACAGTATCCAATTTGGATGCTTTGGCAACATCCACTGTCTTTTGATCTAAACTTTGAGGATATAGGTGCTCCTTACCGATTAGCGATTGATTCTGTTAAAGACAGAAAAAAACGAGCTATTGAAACCTACTCCTCTCAAATGCCTGGCTTACCCAGTGGCTTTCTACAGCGTTTCTTTTTGCCCTATGAGATTTTTTTCAAAAGTTAAATTGTCACAAGGCGGAAATTTATTTCTTAACTAGGTCACTTATTAGTAGTAGAGGGAGATGTCACTATACTGTTGATGTGGTAACACTCAGGTAAACTTAATAATCAGCAAGATTTTGATAACTCCTTCTACTTATTATCTACCACTAGAAAAGAGTTAAAAATAAGTTATCGATGTCCTTGGTTTCACAAAAACTTTTTTAAGGGATTTACTTCCTCCTCCCTTTGCTATTATTCAAGAGTGTCAAAAGTTGAAAAAAAATGACTCATATTTTTTTGCACTTCTGTCTAGTTATCAATATTTGGTAGCGGATCAATTTAGGCATACATTTTTTTTACATGAAGCCTCTATCTAAATAAAAAACTAACACATTAGTGTAAAATATCTTTAACTTATAAATGAATAAACTACTAACAATAGCTATTCCTACGTTCAACCGTTCTGAGCTTCTTAATAAGCAATTAGCTTGGCTTGCTGAAGTTGTCAAAAGGTTTGAATCTGACTGTGAGATTTTTATATCTAATAATTGTTCAACAAATAATACTCACGAAGTCATTAAAAACTGCCAAGAAACTCTCAGCAACATCAAATTAAAATACAACAGAAATAGCCAAGATGCTCGCTTAATAAAAATTTTTCTCATTGCCTGCAAGCAGCGACAAGCAAATTTGGCGCTTGCATAACTAAAGCCAATCATAGACAGGTATTGTATATTTTCGGAGATGTCTATGAGTGATTAATCATTAGTCCTATTGTCCGCTTGTCTCCGCATTACTCTAAAAACAAACTATGAATCAAAGCACTACTTTCCTACCTCATAAAATTATTGGCGTGGCTGTCATTTGGAACGACAAGGGGCAAATTCTCATTGATCGCCGTCGTCCCGGTGGTACAATGGGCGGTTTGTGGGAATTTCCTGGAGGTAAAGTCGAGCCTGGTGAAACTGTCGAGGAGTGTATTAGACGAGAAATTTATGAAGAGCTGGGGATAGAGGTTGAAGTGGGAAAGCATCTGATCACAATTGACCACACTTATACCCACTTGCGCGTTACCCTGACAGTGCATAATTGCCGCTACCTCTGTGGTGTTCCTCAACCAATTGAATGTGAAGAAATTCGTTGGGTCAGTTTGGATGAGCTAGATCACTATGCTTTTCCGGAAGCAAATACTCAAATTATCGCCGCTTTGAGGCTTTCAGGAAGCCAGGAAAAGGATTGACTGCTCCGTGAAACTTATACATAGTTGGCAAAGTCGGATGGATAAGGCGAAAAAGGCAATGAACTATTTTGAAAAGCCGTCTTTCTATTACAACATCCTGCGACCTCTTGCCTCACGAATTGACCTTTGGCAGACGCAATATTAGCACGTTACACTCATGAGCCCATTATGCAATGGAGCAGGGGCGCTCCTTTGCGTCCCTTTCTCGAAGCGTTGGAAGATGAGGAGGAAAAGCTTCGATTCACGAAAGACTGCGTGCAGGTGTGGCGCAAGCATATATTGTTTCTTTTTCCTCGGCTTTTCATTGTTGCTTACCGCTAAAACCGACTGGATATTATTTTCCACTCAGCGTGCAAAGTCAAACAAAGTCAAGAATTAGGGATAATGTCAGCCAGAGCCTGACTGATAGCATTCCCACGCTTTGCCGGGGAACGAAACAACTCACATCAAAAAACTAGCTAACTTGGATACACTGGTAACGTAAAGTGGAACCATGCTCCGCCATCGGGTGCTGTATCTACCCATATTTGACCGTAGTGCGCCTGGATAATGCGCTGGCATAAACACAGACCAATGCCGTAACCTTCTTTACCTTGATCACGTTCGAGGCGATAGTGATTTTCAAAGATGCGATCGCGGTTTTCTTCAGGAATACCAGGACCAGTATCGCCAATACTAAACTGAATTTTTTGGGTAGTGCGGTGAAGTCCACAAACGCTGATGTCGCCACCTTCAGGCGTGTATTTGATAGCATTGTCTAACAGGTTGATCAGCACTTGGCGTATGCGTTCTGGATCGGCGTAAACATTGGGTAAGTCTTTGGGGATATCTTTTTTTATCTTGTGGGATTTGGCGATGTAGCGATCGCGCAATTCCTCTAGAACCTCAAGGCAAACTTTGCCTATATCCACCTTTTGCGGTTGAATGGGAAATTCCCTTTCATTACCACGACCTACTTGCAAAAGGTCAGTAATCATACGGTCTATTGTCTTGGCTTGGTTACGGGCGTGCTTAAATAAATGCAACGTCATCTTTGGTGTTAGACGCTCGAATTCACCTTTTTGAGCATTGTAGTTAGATTGCAGGGTATCTATAGCTATAGAAGCCGCAGTCAGGGGATTGCGGAGGTCATGGGCTAGTATCGCAATCACCCGGTCTTTAAACTGGATCTGCTCCTGGAGTTTCTCTTTTTCCTGTTTTAGGCGAAAAATTTCATCTGAGAGTCGTATCAGTTCGGCTGAAACAGCAACTGAACCAATAGAGGACTTTGGTTCTCTGACACGACCATTTTCATCATTTTCGTGTAAACCACTTTGTAATTCTAAGTAGGCGTCTACAGCTGCTTGCCAGCGGGGCCACCAAGTTTTCAATTCACCAGTTATATTGCTACCAGCTAGGATTTGCTTTGGTTCAGGGTGAATTTTGATTAAAGCTGGCGTTGCTACCAGTTTAAAATGTTCCGCCAAATATGGTTGTTGACCGACATCAATGATTTGAAGATCAAAGCTGTAGTCAGCTTGCAACTCTTTTAAGTAAGAGCGAATTCGCTGTACTTGTGGTTTGGACTTTGGTCGTCCATCGACAAAAAGTAACAGCTGTAGTGGAGCATCAGAAGAAATAGGCTGATCCTGGGAAACTTGCATGTAATCGTGTTTCAGCACTGGTAACAAACCGACGACGCTTTACAGAAAGTAAACATTGACTGGCGGTTGTCGATGGAATGGTCGTTCTTTTTTTTTCAATTTAATATCTATTTTAGATTTTTCGGACTCCGAACCTACATAGGTTTTTCAAATGACATCTTTAGTTTTTAGCCATTTCCTTGCTTTTTGTTGAGGAATTCCTCCAGCAAAGACCAGTAGCCCCGAATCTCAGTCGCAATATTGCCTCTCATCAACTCTTTGGTCAAGCGCAAGTGAAAGTTTTTATACGACTGCTGCAAGGGCTCGTCCAAGATCAAATCAATTTGATTGCTCGCATAGAAGCGCGGGCAATCTCTTACCCTGATCCCAACCAGATGCTAACCTCAAGAAGGGCAATTGACTGTCCCAACTAACGCTCTAGAACGTTTTCAAAGAACTTTAGTACCAAAGCCCTAAAGCGAGCGTGTAACTCATCACCATCCTCTGGAAATGGTTTGCTTTTGGCAGATCAGTTGAGCGCATCACAAACTCAAATTTACTGCTCTTTGTATGCTTTTAGCTAGGAGTTGCTCCCATCTTACCCCAGAGGTAGACAGACTGTTGTCTGTGTCTCGGCTGTCTTTTGCGCGATGAGTGAACGTTAGTCAGATTCCCACTTGTCCGTAGCGAGCAACAATCAGACTCTGTACTTTCGATTGCGCTTGTTGTACGTCCCAATTTTGGAAAACCAGCGACACCTTAAAGCAACACAACAGGCAAATTTACCACCCAAATGACCATTCATCATCAGTAGAACTGCAAAAAAACCCTGGCTAATGATCAACGACCGATGCAACCTGCTATTCTACCGCTCAACACTGGAATTTTCCGAGTGTTGCCTGCCTTCAGCTTATCTTCGTCCGCTGAATACTATCCAAAATCCGCTGCACTGGAAAGCGATCGCTATCATGAATGCGTCCTTGAGTGAGGCAAAGGGGGGGACTTACTCCCAGCTTAGCACTTCAAAATAGTTGGTGATAACTTCCTTTCTTTAGCTTAACGGCGTAGATGACAGCTTTATAGTGGATTTAAAACAGTGAACACTAAACAGTTATCACTGGTAACTGGTTGACTCTGACTACCACGCTCATAATGGACAAAAACTACTGGTAACGAATAACTGAATAACTGGTTGAAAGATTTAGCGTTAGAAAAGCTGAATCCTCGCTTAAAGTATTAATACTTAAATCGTTTTATTTTTTGAACATAAAATTATAAATTGAGTTTAACTGAGTTGTTTCCCCTGCAAAAATTGTCCGGAAATTTTTAACAGCATGAAACTTAATCCCTTCAAAATCAAAGCACCAGAAGCAGTGTTGACTAACCAAGAGCCAAGAAAAAATCTTCTAGGAGACTCTATTAGTAAAGTTTTTATTATTGCCAGCAAAGAATCAACTCAGCAGCTTGAAGAAGCATTGAGCAAAGAAGGTTTTTTGCATGAAGTCCTCAGGCAAGAAACCAAACCAGAATATCAAAATTTTTCCCGGAGTTATCTTTGCCTGATGAACCATCAACGAGCTTGGGAAAGAGCCGTCCAAGAGGATAAACTAACTCTGATTATTGAGGCAGATTTTGTCCCAGTACGAAATTTTGCGAAGCTTCCTCTACCCTTTAATCCCAATCAAAGTGATGTTGGAATTTGTTGGCTGTATACTTGTGCGCCGCAGGTATACAGCGTTTCATCTGATGGCTATGCCGAAGGGTTTTCTACTTCAGCAGTTGCTTACATTGTGACTCCACAAGCTGCCCGCTGCTTGCTAGACTTGGCAGAGGAAGTGACAGAAAAACAGGGAGCGACGACCTACTCTACTTGGGACTCAACTATTGATTCCTTTCTACGCCAAAGAAAGTTGAAAAACTACATTCCTTGGCGGAACTATGGTGAACATGGAGGCTTACCCAATCCAGAACATCACCAAAACAATCTTAGTAGAACTCATCGTGCTGATGTCCTTTATGGTCAACTGGCATTTATGCCGTTATATGCTGGTAATGAAAAAGATGGAATCAAGTTTTTAACAGTCAGGCTTCAGGCTCGCCTCAAGGGAATTTCTCGTTTGGCAACTGGACGCTTTCTACGTCTAAAAGTTCTCCAAGGTTCTAATGTACGTGCAAGGTTACTCAGTTTTGCAGTTCTTAGACATTTTTCGTTGCAGCTTTAACCTGATTTCTGGGTTCTTCTCAAAGTCTTTTGCTAGTGTAGGAATTGACACTTGAATTGTGATAAAGCGTGGTGCACTGTAAACGTCCAGTTTTATTAGTGAGTTTGGCTGTTTTACTCACCTCTTTAACAGCCTGTGCCAACAGTCCAGCCGCTAAAAACATTGAGCAGTCTTTGGCGGCTGATCCCAGGTTGAAGGATAACCCACTCACCATTGGCGCTCAAGAGGTACGCAATAGCCAACAACCACAAACCCCTCAACCGACAGTTCAGTTGCCAAGTGATTTTCCCAAGGATATTCCGTTGTATCCTAGCGCCACCCTGCAAGAGGTGACACCATCGAGTAACGAAAATTCCAATGTATCCACTCGCTGGCTGAGTTCTGACCCCAGCAATCTGATTGCAAACTATTATCTTCAACAATTTCAGGCAAACAACTGGCAGATTGTCAAAAGTCCTACAGATGAGCCAGGAAGCTCTTTTGAGGCGCGGCGCAATGATATGCAGTTGAAAGTTTCTATTCAGCCGAAAACAGTTACCAACCCTGCACCCAACCAACCACAAACATCTACTGAAATACAAATTTCGTATTCACCTAATTCTACCCAAACAGCACAAGCTAACCCAACTCCAAGCCCCCAAACTTCTAACACCCAAACAACAGAAGCTAACCCAACTCCAAGCCCTCAAATCAATAACGATGCTGCTGTTGCGCAAAGGAGCGATCGCTCGTTTGTTGGTCCGGTACAATCACAAACAGCAACACAACCAAGTGATACGTCTGATAACAAAAACGCTACAGCAGCCACTCCCACTTCTCAAGAATTCAGCGATCTCAACAAGGTACCTCAAGGGTTCCGGCAATACATTCAAGATTTGGCAGCCTTAGGAGTTTTAACTGTAGAATCAAATGTGGCAAAAAGCAATGGTGGTAGCACAACGAACCAGTTTGACCCAGGTAAAGTTGTGACTCGTCGGCAATTTGCCCGTTGGCTTGTTGCAGCTAACAATGCGATGCACGCTAACGATGCAGCAAAGCAAATTCGTGTAGCATCAGAAAGTTCTCAACCAACTTTTCGGGATGTGCTAAAAACAGACCCAGATTTTCCCGCGATTCAGGGATTAGCCGAAGCAGGATTAATTCCCAGTTCCCTGTCTGGAGATTCTACAGCAGTTTTGTTTCAACCTGATGCACCTCTGTTGCGCGAGCAGTTAATTCTTTGGAAAGTTCCGCTTGACACACGCCAAGCTTTACCCTCTGCCAATTTAGAAGCAGTCAAGCAAACTTGGGGTTTTCAGGATGTTGGGAAAATCGACCCGAAAGCATTACGGGCAGTTTTGGCAGATTTTCAAAATGGTGAAAAATCAAATATTCGTCGGGTATTTGGGTATACAACGCTATTTCAACCCAAGAAACCACTCACCCGCGCTGAGGCTGCTGCTGCTTTGTGGTATTTTGGTACTCAAGGTGAAGGAATATCAGCTCGCGAAGCTTTGAAGTTAGCACGTCCCTAGAGTTAGCGCTTTGACTTTCTTGAGGAATAGGCGAGACGCCCATGTGAAATTAGGGGCGGGCTGGACTGCCCACCCCACAATTCCAACTGCAAAGTACTGTATAATATAAAACTAACTAATTCGCAACCTCAGCCATCTCAATGATGCGCCCTTCATAGTCCTTGACTAAAAAATTCAATGGCTTTTGGTTACGGATCTTGAATTTTAAGCCCCGCGTTTCCACGCGCATTAAAATCATTTCTAAGCAGTCGCGGTCAAAGCAAACGTGGCGTTGCTGACTTTTACTACCTAAACTCGCTCCCGTAATCACGTGCAGCTGAGTATTTTTCTTTAACTGATACCAAAGTCCTTCGCTAGCATTGGACATTCTGCTGCTAGAAAAGCTGGGAGTGCTGGACAGATAAAGCGGATCAACTCCCGTTGCGCCTAAAGTTTGCTCGTAGTTGTAGTAGTAGTGCAAGGGCACTTCCGCTGCTGGCAAATCTAGCAGTCCTTCATACAACTGTCGTGCAACCTCTAAATCTGACACCATAACAGTGTGTACTTTCGGGGCACTGGTGAGAAACATCCACATGGCACCAGCATAGGCTGCTAGTAGCATCACCATGATGCCTTGGGTAGAAAAAAGGCTATCTAACGGTAAGGAAGGTAAAAAAGAGCCTAGAATGAAAGGCTCGTGCAGGAACTGGGACATGCTAACTGCTATAACCATGAACACATCAGAAAATGTATGTATAAAGAGACCCGCTTTTAATCTTGTAGATTAGGACTTAGTTTAAGTCTGTGTTTCTAGTGTATCAACAGCAGTAAAATATGACCGCTAGCATAAAAAGACTAGCAGCAAGATATTATGCGACGGGCAACTTAATTGCCTTTGCCAAAATAATTTTAGCAACATAGCCTGATTCGGATGGTGCAAATTCCTCATTTTCCTGAAGCTAATCATCCACTGATTAAGTCACTGTTTCATCACAGTGATCAAGAACTGTTGACTCTTTTTCAGCAAAACCCGGATGCAGGTAGATACTTCACGGCGATTTTTTGTCGCTACAACCCGATAGTCTACACGTTGATTCGGCATTCAGCGCGATCGCCTGTGCAAGCTGATTATCTTTTTGCTCTAACGTGGCGACATATCTATTACGAACTCGGTGGACTCGATTTAAACAGTACTCAATTTGCCAAAGACGGTTTGACTGTTCAAAATTGGCTGATCAATATGACAGCTTATTGTATCAACGAGATTCAACTCCCTCCCACGGAAGCGATTCATTATTCTCTCAAAGCGACTTCTCCACCACTGTGGTGTTATGTAGAACAGGCATTAGACCAACTGCCTGCTATGTTACGATTGATGGTTTTGATGGCTCAAACTTTCCACTGGAGCGAAACTAGAATTGCCGCCTACCTACAAGCCGAAGGAGAAGCCATCACCCCAAGCGAAGTAGTAAATTTGCTTCAAGAAGGTTACCGTGTGCTAGAGGAGAAATTACCAACAGATATCCGCACTATTTATTTAAGTGAAAATTTTCTTCAGCCTGGTGCTGCGTAATAATATGTAATAGCGTGTTTCGATTTGGTAAAGTTTTAAATTTTCTTTTAAATTTTCTGTTAAACGTTCTACTTAAACCCTGAATCACACGGGCATCTTTTATCAAACGATGGCATTTATCAGTAGGGAATTTCCAAAAAATACCAAAAAATAAATTAAATTATCGATATTGTGCGGTAGGCATCTTGCCCGCCCTAACTAAATAGGAGGCAAGACGCCTGCTTTCAGAACAGGTAGCTGGATACTTTTTTATTTGGAAGTCCCTAATGACAGAACCGTATGTCCCTTTGCTTAGATCTTGCACCCTTCGGGTATCTCCTATGCCTTCGGCACGCAAGAGCGGCGAACGGAGACGCTGCGCGAACGCCAGTCCCCTAGGTTGGGAAACCCGCCTGCTTTCTCTGGACTCACCATTCTCAACAAGAGCCAGAGGCTCTAATATCTCGTTACCAGGTTCAACCTGGTAACGAGGGTTTGGAGGCTTCGCCTCCTCACTGTTGCAACAGATGCAAGATATGAGTTTGCAAACTTGGTAACTAATTCAAGAAAACTTGACCGTTTTGTTGAATACTCATTGCTTTTGTATCCATTTGCAAGTCGGTTGTTTCATCCAACCTGACTTCTAAAACTCCAGCTTGAGAAGAAGGTTGTGTGCTTACCATCAATAGTCCGTTATCCTGCCGTTGGAATGTCACCGTTGTTGGTGTAGCTAAACGTTGCAACAGCACTTCTGACTTACCTGGTAAAGTTCGCGGTGCTGTATCACCAATGGCTTGATAACTGATAGGCGCAGCTGTATCGTTCACCAGCCTGACACTTACCCTACCATCTCTCACCGCAATTATGCTGCTGGGGGCTTGGCGTTGTTCTGGCGCTGGTGATGTGATCACAGAACTTTGTCTTTGTTGAGTGGTGGGGTTACTTTGAGATTGTGAGTTTGTGCTGACAGTATACCCACCTGTAGGTCCTTGACTGGTATATGTCCGAGTTTCTGACTCGGAACTGTTTACGTCTTGTCCGGAACGCGTTGACTGTGTCTGGCTGCTATAGTTGTAGCTTTGGGAGCTACTATCAGAACGGTTGTATGGTGTTTCACCGCCCACACCCTGCCTGATCTGTTCTTGTGTTGGGTTCGCAGAAGCACTACCTGGAGTTACACCCCCTTGCTGTGCTAATTGTCGAGTTATGGCATTGGGTGGACATCCTGCCGGAGTCAAGACTCTATTGTCGTGGGGTTGTTCGTAGAAAATCCTGGGACAAGGGTTAACTCGGGAATTAGGTTGCTGTTGAGGTTGCTGAGGTGCAGTTTGCTGAGCGACTGCTACTTGAGAAATTGCAGGCAACCCAATCAGTAATCCTCCGCAAATAGCCCCAAAAAGTTTAGCAGATTTACTGAATTTTTGATATTTCAGGTTCATGTTGACCTCCTGGTGAATAATCTAAATTAAGAGCCAAAATTTTTTAAATACGAAAAGTTTTGCAATAAACAACAGGTTCATTTGGGCAAAATGAAGACCGATTTGCCTGTTGCCAGATTCTGCTTGCTTTTTAATAAAGTTTTAAAACTTAACAATTAAACTATAACAATTACTAATAATTTCGCACTCTAACTATAGACGTGAAAAGTAATAGCAGATTGGAGCTAGGTTTCTGCCACAAGTCGTATATAAATAGATATTCTTTATAATTAAGATAATTAAGTGAAAACTCAGGAGTCACAAGTTAGAATTTAACTTCTAATTTCAGCACAAAATTTAATTAAGACTCAAGAGTAACGGGTAAAGTGACGGTGACAGTAGTCCCGATTCCTTGAGTACTTTCTACTTGAATTTGACCGTGGTGTTTTTCGACTATAGCTAAGGCGATCGCCAGTCCCAATCCTGAACCAGTTGCACTTTGTGTTGCTTTAGTGGAAGCCGTGTGAGTACGCGCTGGATCTACCCGATAAAAACGGTCAAACAAACGCGGTAGTTCCTCAGCAGGGATACCAATTCCGGTATCCTTCACCTTAAGAAGCAAATGGGCGGAGTTGTAACGCAGCCCAGAAACGCGATTTGTTGCCTCGATACGTGCCAATTCCACATCGACTCGCCCTCCAGATGGGGTGTATTGCAAGGCATTGCCAATCAAATTTGTAACCAGCCGTACCAGTTGATCCCAGTTGCCAACAACTGTAAACCAATTATCAAGTAATTCCGGATGAGTTTCCGAAGCAGGAGCGTCAATCAAATCTAGAGAGAGGATAATACCCTTTTCTACGGCTAACAGTTGTTGTTCTTCAACCACTTCCATTAACAAAGCATCAACAGGACAAGGAGAAAAACTTTCTTTGCTGATACCACTATCCTGTCTTGCCAGAAACAGTAAATCGTTGACTAACTTGCCCAAGCGTTGCGTCAGCCGTTCCACCACTTTCAATTGTTGGCGATAGTGCGATGGAATAGTGCCATCTGTCCCTGTTAATTCCAACTCACTCAGGGCGACTTGTACATTAGTTTGAATCAACGTAATTGGACTTCTCAGTTCATGAGAAGCATCAGCAGTAAACTGTTTAAGACGTTGATAAGACTCGCGCACTGGTTCCATTGCTTTACCTGAAAGAAACCAACCACTCGCTGCAACAGAAAGTACCATCAATCCAGTACCCAGTGCTAAATCAAAAATCAACTGACGACTGGGTTTTGTGACTTCAAACCAAGGATGGCTAACACGCAAATATCCCAATACTTGCCGACCAATTTGCACCCGTTCTGTCACTTGTCGTAGTAGGAGTGGGGGAGTAGGGGAAGTGGAGGAAGTGGGGGAAGATTCCAAATTTTGTGCCTCCTGCGGAGGAGCTACGCAAACGCGCAGCGTGCCCTTCGGGCATATTTTGAATTTTGTAGACACCCCCTGGGCGGCTTCCCGCAGGGTATTTTGAATTGATTCGTCCTCTTTCCTTACAACTTTGACCGTCTCACCCGTTTGGTTGGGGTGCAGTCGAATATTGAGGGGTTGTGAGAAAGTAGACCAAAGCAATTCTCCAGTAGGGCTAAACCATTCTAGGTCGATGCGGTCATCTTCTGCTGTGTCGGTATTGTCGCGAAAACTGGCTTCTACGTTTACACGGAATTGACCCAAGTCTGACTTAACAGGTTCGATGACGAGCGATCGCTCTACTACTTCCACGACATGATTCAAGGTATCATCAATCCGCTCAACCAATGTGCTGCGGACATACAAATACACCCCACTAGCAAACAACAGCAGTAGTATAGCGGTTATAGCTGTGTACCATAGCGCAAGACGGCGACGAGTAGCTTGAAACATAGTTGTGTACAAATCTTCTCTCAACCGATGCTACTCGTAACGTTATTTAGTTGATACCAGGGGATTGGCTTTTTGGTAATGGTAGCATAGAGAACATCGGGCTCAATATCGACTCCTGATTGCCATTCAATTGTGCCTACTTCAGGATTTACTTCAACGTTGGCAAAGTGTTGTTTATCTTGGAGAGGGGCAAAAACACCTGTGAATTTAATCATTTGACTAATATCAACTATTCCTTCAACGCCATCTTCAAAACGGATGCGAAGTTGGTAGTTTTCTAGAGGCTCAACCGCAATGATATCCTTGAGCATAATTTACTCCGTCCGCAAATTTCCCTTTCTCTTTGCCTTGAGATAGAAGCAAGGTATTTTTTCCTCTACTATGTTTAGTATGCCATTCCAGTTTCATGGTCTACACCTGCTTGTATCCAGGTCATCATGCCAAAATCAAAGAAGACCGCACATCCAATCAATCTCAATGACCCGCAATACTATTTCAACCGAGAGTTAAGCTGGTTGGAGTTTAATAGAAGGGTGTTGCATGAAGCCTGCGACTCGCGAACACCGCTTCTTGAACGCCTCAAGTTTTTGGGAATCTTTAGCTCTAACCTCGATGAGTTCTTCATGGTGCGCGTTGCAGCGCTCAAGCAACAGGTAGAAGCGAAGGTTAGTCCGTTAGCTTCCGATGCTCGCACGCCACAACAACAACTCGATGAAATTAGCTCGGCACTGCGTCCGTTAGTAGCCAAACAACACGAACAATTTGAGAAAGTTCTGCGACCTCAGCTAGCAAAGCACGGTATACATATATTAGATTACATAGATTTAAGCGAAAGGCAGAAAAATTATTTAGACAAATACTACGAAGAGCAAGTCTTTCCCGTCGTGACTCCGCTTGCTGTTGATCCGTCGCATCCTTTTCCCTACATTTCTAATCTCAGCCTGAATTTGGCTGTTGTAGTCAAAAACCCAGAAACTGAAGAAGAGTTGTTTGCCAGAGTCAAAGTTCCCACAGTTTTGCCGCGATTTTTGGCTTTACCGCCAGATTTGGGAACTCATGATGATGGAAAACCAGCAGTCTGGACTGGCATACCTTTGGAACAGGCGATCGCCCATAACTTAGAGTCCCTCTTTCCAGGTATGAGTATTCAAGAATACCATACATTCCGTATAACCCGTGATGCCGATCTGGAATTAGAAGAAGATGAAGCTGATGACTTGCTGTTGGCAATTGAGCAGGAACTGCGAAAACGGCGCGTTGGTGGGTCTGCTTTACGGCTAGAAATACATTCTCAAACTCCTGAATCGATCAGAAAACGATTGTTGGAGGATTTGGAATTAGAAGAAAATGATGTTTACCAAGTAGACGGTATTATAGGACTGAAGGATTTAATGTACTTCATGTCCTTGCCCGTTCCAGAACTCAAAGATCCACCATGGCAATCTGTAGTGCATCCCCGCTTACAAAGGATTAAAGAGCCAAACAGAAACCCAGATGTACGGGAGATAGAAGAAGGAAAAGATTTTTTTACAATCATTCGGGAAAAGGATTTATTCGTACACCATCCCTATCAATCCTTTTCGAGATCCGTTGTGCGCTTTATTTCCCATGCGGCTCATGACCCGAATGTGCTAGCAATCAAGATGACTCTTTATCGCACTTCTTTTGACTCGCCGATCGTAAATGCCTTAATTGCTGCTGCGGAAAATGGCAAGCAGGTGTCTGTACTGGTGGAACTTAAGGCGCGGTTTGATGAAGAGAATAATATCTACTGGGCAAAGCGTCTGGAAAGCGTCGGAGTTCACGTAGTTTATGGTTTAGTGGGGCTGAAGACTCACTGCAAACTTGTTATGGTGGTGCGACGCGAACAAGACCGCATTTATCGCTATGTGCATATTGGCACTGGTAATTATAACTCGAAAACGGCGCGGCTGTACACAGACTTGGGATTGTTCAGTTGTAACGAAGATTTAGGAGCCGATGTTACAGACGTTTTCAATTTCTTGACAGGATACTCGCGGCAAAAATCATACCGAAAACTGCTGGTTGCACCTGTGACGATGCGCGATCGCTTCATTTCCCTAATTCAACGAGAAATTGAAAATGTTCATAATGGCATGAGTGGGCGCATTGTTGCCAAAATGAATTCATTGGTAGACCAGCAAATTATCTGCTACTTATACGAAGCTTCCCGCGCTGGCGTGCAAATTGACCTGATCATACGTGGAATGTGCTGTTTACGCCCAGGGCTCAAAGATATTAGTGAAAATATTCGCGTTATTAGTATCGTTGGTCGCTTTTTAGAACACTCCCGTATGTTTTATTTCTATAACAATGGACAAGAGGAAATCTATATTGGCAGTGCTGACTGGATGCGGCGTAATCTAGATCGTCGGGTAGAAGTGATTACCCCAATTATAGATGCAGATATTGCTAAGGATTTGCAAGAAATCTTAGGAATTATGTTAGCAGATAACCGCCAAGCTTGGGAGTTACAGCCAGATGGCAGTTACGTTCAAAGACGCCCAGGTGAAGACAGCCCAGAAGCCAGTTCGCAAAAAATACTCATGTCTATGGCTTTAAGCTCGAATGGAATCGCCACTCCAAACATAGTGGATACAAAAAAAGTTTATTAGATGTTGACGGCTAGCTTCTTATAAGTTTTCTTAAAACCTCTCCCCTCTCTAAATTATCCAACTCGTTACCATAGGATCAATACAACTTATTCAACCATAGGATAGAGTGAGTCGAGGCATCTATTCCCATAAACTGTAAAGGTTATCATAAAGTCGTTATTGTTTTACATGGATGTTGATGTTGTCTTGTGAGCCTTCTACATTGCGTGTTCTAGTAGTTGACGATCACGAACTGACTCGTTTAACGCTAAAGTTAGCCTTTTCTAACCAGAAAAATCTTCAAGTTGTTGGTTTAGCCAGTAATGGTAAAGAAGCGGTAGAAATGGTTAAACGCTGTCACCCCGACGTGATAGTACTAGATTTACACATGCCAGTCATGGACGGTTGGAGCGCCTCTGGTCATATTAAAGCAATTGCTCCAAATACCCAGATCATTGCTTACTCGTCAGTCGAAGACACTAAGTGTCAGGAAACCAAGGAAATCGGTAGCTTGGATGCTTTTTGTAAAAAAGATACACCAACAAGCGAACTCATTGCTTTAGTTAAAAAGTTAGGACAGGGTGCAGCTCATCGTTCAGTAGCGGGATAAATGATACAGCAAAGTAGCTTGGGAAATCTAGAACAAGGTCAACTCAGTGGACTAGGGAATATGAAAGTGTTTAGAGGCGTCGGTAAAGCCGTAAATTAGCGGTTTGCCGACGCAGTTTTTTATCAATTGTGTCGCTTATTGAGACTCAACTAAATTTCTGTTTGTCCAAAGGTGCGTCTAAATTCATCAATAAGCTCATCCATTTCTTCCAAAGCCTGATTCACGTCAATTCTTAAAGTTCCCAGGTTTGGCTGTTCTAGGAGATTCAGTAAATACTCTCGTTGAGTTTGAACTTTAGCTACTCGTTGTTTTATCGTTTGTGCATCCATTGTTATCTTCCTGTCTTCAAGTCTCCTCTACTTTAATCTACGGTAAGCCGCCCTCTGAGTGTAGCGCAAACCAGCCGTTGAATCACCTATGGTCTTCCCTAACTTGTTCGTGATCACCGATGATAGAAAAACTAAGGTACTAGGAATTCATCACGAACTAAAATCATGTTACGCCAATTTTCTTTGGGAACGCTAGGTATAACCATCGGCGGTCTCTTAACTATCATCGGTTTTGCTGCCTACGCTGCTGACTATGCAACACTAAATCTTGCAGGATTTTTTTATGGAATTCCTCTTCTACTAGGAGGACTTGCACTCAAAGCTAACGAACTTAACCCTGTTCCCTTCAGTCAACCAACGACGCCACAGGTGCTAGCACTTAGAAATGAGCAAGCAACTCCTACTCAAAATCAAATTCGCCAAGACATTACTCGATATTACTACGGTCAAGACGCGCATTTAGAGAAAGCGCTCTCATTTCTAAAGCTTGGTTCCACAGACAATGAGAGACCAGTTGTCACAGGATTGCGAGAAACAGAAATAAATGGAGCGTATACTTTAATTTTGGAATTTGATTCACCATTGGTACCAATTGATGTATGGCAACAAAAGCAGGAAAAAATGACCAGTTTTTTTGGTCCTAAAGTAGAGGTAAAAGTGACACAGCCAGAATCAGAAAGAATTGAACTGGCGCTGATTACGAATCAAAAATAGTTATTAGTCATTAGTTTTTAGTTGTTTACTAATGACTAATGACTCATCTTTACTTTTCTAGGCGAACTGCGTACCATTGCAAATACTGCCCAGGACCAATATCCAACTCGCAACTCGTGTCGATTAAATATTTTGCTTGCGCCTCTGTTGAATCAAAAGAGTGTAAATCGAGTGGCAAATCCTCAAATTGAAATTTTTCTAAAACTCCCTTAAGCTTCTCTAATAACTCTGGAGTAGAAAGAATTTCTTCTGGCTGGTTCGTTTCTAAAACAACAAAATAATCCTGCTGATACATTAATGAATCTGGCATATAGAAACAAAATTTGATGAGTTTTAAATATGTTTTTTTTTATAAAAAATGTCTTTTATAACTTTTTATCTGTTTTTTAAAATGATTTAGCATTTATACAATAATATAGCAGTCCTATTTGATTTGTGAAAAGAAAAAGCTCAGATAGCCGACTTCTTTAAGAAGTCGGCTATCTTGGTGTTCACGTGGCTCCTATCGGAGGAGCTTACGCGCCGAGAGTGCTTGCCCGTAAAGCTTATGATTTAGAATTGCACTATCTATCACTCTTGTGTTCAATGCAAGGTGTTGGAGGGCGATCGCGCTTTTCTCCCGCTTCGCGATCGCCATGCAGGGCGGCTCCTCCGGAGCATCGCGCTGTTGTGTAGAAGGGAAGCGATCGCTCGCCCTGTGTCGGTTGTGTTGCAAAGTGGATTTAGAAATCGAATGTTGTGCGAAGCACACCCACATACTGCGTATCATTTTTGCTGTTGTTTTCCGGGTTAAGAATTACCCACAAACCAGGAGTCACTGAAATGTTGTCGTTCAGTCGCCAGCGGTAGAATGCTTCGATGTGGTAAGCGTTGTCTCCCTCTTTACGCACATCGCTGCTAGACACGCGTGGTGGCACACCAAAGAGAATTCCCGGCAGGTTGCCTTTACCCCCCACATCCGGAAACGACACGCCGATCGCCCCATACCACAGATTGGCATTGTCACCATTGTTTACGAACAGAGAATCTGTTTCACCCCTACCATTGGAAATCTCAGTGAAACCAGAGTTCTTAGCAGTTGCCCAAATATATCCACCCCAAGCGTGCATCTGGAAGTGCTCAGAAAAGCGGTAGTATCCCTGCGCACCCACAATGTTGCCGGAAGTCGCAATGCTGTTCCCAAAGGGAGAGCCTGCCAAGGCGCTACCTGTCCCGCCTGTGAGACCAACCTTACCACCAGGGGTGTAGCTATGGGAGTAAGCGATGCCAACAGCCCCTTGCTTGCCGTAATACACCAAATGTGCTAGCGCATTGTAACCGCCATTAAATACCCCATTTTTTTCAGATGGAAGATTGGGGTTATCCGCCAAATAGCCCAGAGTCAAAACCAGATCTTTATTGATGTACCAATTAACAGCTCCACCGCCACCGCCTCGCCGGAAGAGGGGACTGTATTGCCCAAATAGTGAGGGAACCCCGTTTCCGTCATCTGCAATAGAGGCAGGAGTCACGGTGTCTGTGATGTCGGTGTAACCAATACCTGTGGGACCTACCACAAAGGAAACAGAACCGCTTACGGGAAAGTAGTAACGGACGTGGGGAATAGAGACATCATTGTTGCTGTTAGTGTCAAAGTTGAGCCGTGTCATCCCGGTACCCGTCACCGACGCAATCTGACTTGTGCCATTGGAATTCAAGAAGTTGCCAAACTCCAAGCGAACTCGCAACAAATCTTTGCCTGTGAAGCTGCTTTCAAAGTTGAGACGACCGCGATCTGCAAAATAGAGTTGGGAGCGATCGCGATCGCGCCTTGCGCCGCTCCCAGAGGGAGCATCGCCGCCCACGCTGCGACCAAAGGTGTCGCTGACAGCGGTAATAATTTGAGCATTCAGCTTGGTTGTGGTGGAAAACTGCTGCTCCTCCAGGATTGCCGAACGTGCTTCCAGCGTATCTATCCGCCCGCGCAGAATCGCCAGTTCTGTTGCAAACTCCTGTTGCAATTTTTGCAGTGTTGCCAAATCTTCTTGCCTGACTAAATCAGCAGTACCCGCAGCAATCAATTCGTTAAGCCGATTTAAAGCAGCATTCAAACCAGCAGCAAACTCATAGCGAGTGAGCGATCGGTTTCCCCGGAATGTGCCATCAGAATAACCAGCAATGACACCATAACGCTCAACTAAAGACTGTAATGCTTGGTATGCCCAATCAGTAGGTTGCACATCTGATAACTGAGAAACAGAAGGTATTTGAGCCATTACCTTATTGTTGACGGCGTTCTCTGAGACCTTTGGGGAATGAGTTGCCACTGGCATCAGGCTGGCAGAAATATGAGTTTGTACTAAAACATTGTCGGCTACAAGCTCTTTAGTGTTTGCATTAGTTGCAGAGTTAGAGTTAACTACTTGGGGTAATTTAACTAAATCAGTATTTTGTTTATGAACAGTAATCAGGTTATTTGCAACTTCAATTCTTCCATCAATATCTTGAGCACATAACGTCTCAATACCAATTAAGTTGATTGTCAGGCTTGCCGCAATCAGTTGCATTATTTTATGCGTTTTTATCATTTTTTTAGCCTTGACTTAATAAGTCTTATCTTGTTTCTAATAGGATTTTTTAAAAAACTAGGCTCAAAATCGTCTCAATTTTAGAAGGGGCAAGGCTTTCATATCAATTTCGTCTATTGTCACTGGGTTTGAGTCACTTTTGCCCCTATTGACCTTTTTTGAATTCAAAGTTCAAAGTGTGTCCTGAGTCCTTACGGACACGCTGCGCGTAAGTCCTTACGGACAGGCTGCGCCAACACGAAGTGTACGCTTTGCGCTTACGGACACGCTACGCGAACAAAAATTAAGAATCTTTTTTTGAATTGATTATGGTGGGTACAAGCCCCCACCATAATCTTTGATTTGGTAGTCTTCAATTAGTGGCGCTTCCTTGCTCCCACTAATTAATTTTGAATTTTGAATTTTGAATTTGAGCGAAGCGAGTGACGCCTTTGCCTTATTTACTAAGGCTTTGAGGTCCCAGAAACTTCTAATGTCCCACTAAACATTCACCAAGCAAATTACCGCTTATACTCCAACAGAAAACTTCACCTTCAATGACTAGTTGGCAGTTACTGAAGATGAGGTTTACTATTGATTTAGCTTGGCAAAAGCGCTGGATAAATGACTATCCAGTGAAGCTATCAGCAAATTCAAAACTCAATAAATCTAGCTTGATAGCGTTACACTTCTTAAAATTTGTTGTTATATTTTAAAGAGTTATATTTGCTTTTCTACTTAAGATATAAAATCATTTATATCTTAAGAACATCTAACTTTAGAGTGATAGAAAACTGATTATTTTTATCTTTTATTGATATTAAGTAAACATTAGTCTAGGTTGATCAAGCCAAACCGTTAGTCAAAAAATTGGAGCAAGCGATAGGTTTAGTTGCTATTTCCTACCATGTCATCTCCAATGACTTAAACGTGTAGACAATTGTCTATAACGTTATACGCTGCCCTTGGGTTTAACTTGCACTTTTTGTGGGCTAGATTCCTTACACCGAACAATTCCAGCAGGAAAATTAAATATTGGCTACGGATCTAGCCAAAAAACGATGGAGTTGTTTTTGCAGGCTTATGGTACATAAGCAGGAAACCTGGCTCTCAAACTCCTGCCCTATACCAAGCTGTATATAGCGGGCGGCATTGCTGCCAAGATTCTACCCCTCATGCAGCAAGGGAATTTGATGCAAACATTCCTGCAGAAAGGGCGGATGAATTCTCTACTTAAGCGGATTCCTGTTCATCTCATCTTAAATCGACAAGTTGGACTCCTCGCAGGTGCTGTGTGCTGACCAACGGATCTCTAGCTAAAACATCTTGAGGATGAGATCAAAGAGCGATTGTCCATGTGCCCAGTGCTGCAGGCGATCGCGTAAGCCTGGCGGCACCGAAGGACTCACCGGGCGCTGTGCGCCATCGCGAATCTTCAATCTCAAGCGTGTCTAGCAAACACTCTCACCATATCTAGAAGAGATAACCATGTCCTCCACTACTACTCGTCGTAAATCCAACACGTTCTATGTCATTTTGATTGCTGGTGCTGCTGCTCTTGGCGGCTTTTTGTTTGGTTTTGACACTGCGGTGATCAACGGCGCGGTTGCAGCTCTCTCTAAAGCCTTTAACGCCAACAGTGTAGTGACTGGTTTTGCCGTGTCCCTGGCATTACTGGGGTCTGCGGTAGGAGCCTTCTATGCCGGGAAGATCGCAGACCGTTATGGTCGAGTCAAGGCAATGGTGGTAGCTTCGGTGTTGTTTACCATCAGTGCCATTGGCTCCGGGATTGCCTTCGGAATCTGGGATTTTATCTTTTGGCGACTATTGGGTGGAATTGCAGTCGGCGCTGCTAGCGTGATCGCGCCAGCTTACATTGCAGAATGTTCTCCCACTCATTTGCGGGGAAGGCTAGGATCTCTCCAGCAACTAGCGATTGTGGTTGGGATTTTCATTGCACTGCTGAGCGACTACTTTATTGCTGTGTCAGCAGGTTCGGCTGAGTCGCCGTTTTTGTTTGGAATAGCCGCCTGGCGCTGGATGTTTTGGACAGAAATTCCTCCAGCGGTGCTTTACGGGATGGCAGCTTTAATGATTCCCGAATCCCCCCGGTACTTGGTTGCCCAAGGACGGGAGCCAGAAGCTGCTAACGTTCTGACCAAGATTTTGGGAGGTGACGTGCGCTCAAAAATCGAAGAAATTCGGCAAACAGTTATGCGAGAGCGCGAGCCCAGGTTTTCTGACCTCTTAGGGAGAAATGGCGGACTGCTCCGTATTGTTTGGATAGGAATAGGCTTATCCGTACTCCAGCAATTGGTTGGTATTAATGTGATCTTCTACTACAGCAGTATTTTGTGGCGGTCCGTCGGGTTTTCAGAACAAAATTCCCTAACGATCACGGTGATCACAGGAGCCGTAAACATTATTACTACGCTAGTGGCGATCGCCTTCGTGGATAAATTTGGTCGCAAGCCGTTGCTCATTCTAGGGTCAATCGGCATGACTTTGACCTTGGGGACGTTGGCTTCTATTTTTGGAACTGCTCAGTTAGATCCTGCTGGCAACCCTACTTTGAGCGGTTCAGCGGGTATTGTGGCTCTTATCGCAGCCAATCTTTATGTGTTTTGCTTCGGTTTCTCCTGGGGACCAGTGGTTTGGGTGCTGTTAGGAGAAATGTTTAATAATAAGATTCGAGCTGCTGCACTTTCAGTTGCTGCTGCAATGCAATGGGTTGCGAATTTCGTCGTTTCCACGACATTTCCTCCCATACTGCAATATTTGGGGCTAGGTGCTGCCTATGGTCTCTATACAACTGCGGCGGCTATCTCGTTGTTTTTCGTTCTCTTTTTTATTAAGGAAACCAAAGGAATTGAGTTAGAAGATATGTAGTTGGCATCCAACTCGTCGGACTTTGTAAAAAGCTGGGACGAAATGAGTCTAAAATACTTTTCTAGACTCATTTTTACGTTAGTCGAGACTGACAACCTGTGCTTTCCAGAGATAGCGGAATGGCGATTGCCCGTAAGCGCCAAGCGCACCGCAGGCATACGCTCAGCCTGCCCGTGCCTTCTAGGACTGATCACTTATTATTTGTCAAGAAGCTCTCGAAAAACTTCATTTATCTAAAGTTCTGGTAATCTCTGATCAAAAGCCGATGGCGGGATTTGAACCCGCGACCGCTCGATTACGAATCGAGTGCTCTACCACTGAGCCACATCGGCACACATTAAAAGATAATAGCTCATGACAGAACCGAATAGCAAAAATCGTATGAAATCAGAACAATATGCCCGTCTTAAGGCAGAAATAGCTGCCCCCTATCGTGGCTTACGGCAATTTATCTACATTGCTTGTGGTGCTTCTGGCTTTATCGGCGGGCTGATCTTTTTTTCTCAGATAATTGCGGGGCGCAATCTTGACAGCGCTTTGCCTAGCTTGGCACTTCAAATAGGAGTGGTTACTTTAATGGTTTTTCTCTGGCGCTGGGAGCAGCGCAGACAACGACGCCCCTAAAGCCCTTTCAGAAAATGAATTACAAGCTTTTGCGATGGTGCTTTTCTCCCCCTGAGTCCTCCGGTGCCGCCAGGCTTACGCGATGGGATCTTATGCCTTTAGAGAAGTAAGCTAATAAAAATACTGTTATCCCCATCATACCAAAGTTCCAGTAAGTCGTAGTTAGAGCGGTTGTGCCGATAATAAGCAAGCAAAATAAGCTGTATTTAACCTTCATTCGTACTTACTTTTTCTAAACAAAAGATTCAAGCTTTTTCCACCAAAGGTCTGCGTTTGGAAACTAAGAAATGAAAATTAATGGCTGAGACACTTGCAGATAGCAAGTGCATAATTGACTTTGAAAAACAATACCTAAGATAGGCTCGGGTTTTGATTTAGCTCACTGACAAGACGTTTTGGAGAACTTTCGTGCATATCCACAAGTTAAAAAGAGAAGTACTCTTGGCTCAGCCTAATTTTACTTATTCCTACTTATCTTCTCTATCAGCCTTAAGCTCACGCACGCATTCTTGTGCAACACCTACAGCAAGTCCCAAGCTGCCACCAATTAAGGTATATTTGTTGTGCAAATCTTGGTAGTATTGACCTTGAAATTTCAGTTGGTTAAAGCCACGCTGACCAATTTGAGCAGCAGCTAAGCCGATAACTGCGCCAACTAGAGCAGTCATAACACCTGAGAAGATGATTAATTTGATATTCATAGAACAGTAAACAGTAAACAGTAAACAGTGAACAGTTAGCAGTACACAGTGAATAGTACACAGGCGGTTGTTTACCCATAACTGATAACTGATAACTGATACTGCGGGTACTTGATATGAGGATTAGTGGTGCAAGAAGAAAGAGTAAAACAGAAAGGCAACAGTGATCGTAAACAAAATGTGGTTTATCCAATCGTCTAAATTCCATTTTTTGAACATCCGTGTTACCTCTATAGACAAACGTGAATCTTCTTCTACCTCATGACATTATTCTACATTCAAGGCTTTTTCTAGAACTGCTAACTTTACAGTTAATAATGTTAATAATGTCGAAGTCGCATGACCATTTCAGTTTAGATAAAAAAAGAACAGCCTGAGTGCTCAACACAGTTACCACGTACCAGCCGCAGTGCCGAGCTATGACTATACAGTTGCTTGGGAGGCGTGAGTCCCCCACGGATACAAGTGGATTGTTTCAAGTGGGGTTTAAATCCCTATGGGTAACCTGGTCACTGATAACTGATAACTGTTCACTGTTTTAACCCGGGCTGCGTGACGAACTCAACACCTCACTCCTCTTGTGGACTAGCCTGAAATGTAGAGAGAGCTTGTTCCTTGTCCTGCTGAGAATGTGGATACTCTGTCGGGCTGGGCTTGCCAGGTTTACCCGGTTTCAAGAAGCTCTCTTCTAGGTTCTTGATCACGACATACAGCACAGGGACTAAAAACAAACTTAAGATTGTCGAAATCAGATAACCACCAAACAGCGCTGTTCCCAAAGACCAACGGCTCATTGCCCCAGCGCCAGAAGCTATCACCAAGGGCCAAAAACCAACGAAACCAGAGATAGCAGTCATGAGAATTGGTCGCAAGCGTTCCTCAGAAGCGCGGATTGCTGCCTTAGTGATATTCATCCCTAACTCTACCAACTGGTTAGCAAATTCCACGATCAGAATCGCGTTTTTACTTGCTAAACCAATGAGCATCACCAGCGCGACTTGGGCATAGATGTTATTGTTAAGCGTTGGCCAAACACCACCTTGCTGGAAAACATTGGCGCGGAACACGATTGCACCAAGTGCGCCCAAGATTGCCAGAGGTACGGTAATCATGATGATGGTGGGATCGATGTAGCTTTCGTACTGCGCCGCTAACACCAAGAAGACCATGACAAAGGCTAAGCCAAAAATGATCGGTGCCGCACCGCCAGAGGACGTCTCCTGAAGGGCAGTCCCTGTCCAAGCGAAGCCAAATCCCGGTTGCAAAACTTCGTTGGCAACCGCTTCCATTGCTTGGATTGCCTGTCCGGTACTGTAGCCTGCTGCTGGACCTCCTTGAATTTTGATTGACGGATAGACGTTGAAGTGGGTGACGACAGGCGGATAGGTAAATCTTTCCATTTGCACCACAGAGCTCAATTGGACGAGATTGCCATCCTGGGAGCGTACGTACAAACGACTGAGATCTTCAGGATTGGAGCGCACTGTCCCCTCTGCTTGAGCGTAAACGCGATACAGTCGTCCACCAAGCACGTATTGGTTGACATAGCTTGCACCCAAGTAGGTCTGCATGGTGCTGAAAATATCACTTACCCGAATGTTTTGTGCCTTGGCTTGGTTGCGATCGATGGAGATTTGCATCATCGGGGTATCAAAGGTGAATTGGGTAAAGACACCTCCTAGTTCCGGTCGCTTTTGAGCCGCCGCAATCACGTTTCGGGCGTTGTCGATCAGCGCTTCCATCGGAAGGGCTTGTCTGTTTTGGATATACATCTCGAAGCCACCTGTACTACCCAAACCATCCACGGGTGGTGCATTGACGGCGATCGCTACTGCTCCCGGAATTTTTTCCCGCAACCCTTTATTAATTTTTTGGAGAATGCCAAAGACTGAATGCTCAGCACCTCGGCGCTCTTCCCAATCTTTCAGCTTGACGAAAAACAGCGACTTGTTGCTAGCGTTCCCCTCAAAACCAAAGCCAGCATTACCGACAACATGTTCAACTTCAGGCAGTGGCTGCACCACTTCCTCAGAAATCTTCTTAACGAGATCAACGCTGTAGTTGAGAGACACCCCTGGTGGCGCTTCGACAATCGCAAAGAAATAGCCTTGGTCTTCTTCGGGGATAAATCCCTGGGGAGTTGTCTGGTAAATCCAACCTGTCGCTACTAAACCCGCAATAAACACTGGAATCACGAGCCAGCGAATCCGGAGCAGGAATTCCACAATCTTGACGTATCCCCCCTTGAACCAATCAAACACCCGATTAAACCAGCGGAAAAACAAGCTCAAGGGACCGTGGACTTCCTGCTGTCGCCGCATGATGATGGCTGACATACTGGGAGAGAAGCTGAGGGCGTTGAAGGTCGAAATGGCAATCGAGAAAGCGATAACCAGCGCGAATTGCTTGTAAACGATGCCGGTTGTACCAGGAAAGAAGGTTACGGGGATAAATACTGCCATCAGTACCACTGATGTTGCAATGATTGCCCCGGTGAGTTCCTCCATCGCATCTAGGGCGGCTTGCATTGGTTTCATGCCCTGCTCGAGTTTGGCAGCGATCGCCTCTACGACGACGATTCCATCATCCACCACCAAACCTGTTGCCAGGATGATGCCGAATATCGTCAACTGATTGAGGGTAAACCCAAACACATAGGCAAATGCCATCGTTCCAATCAGCGATACGGGGATCGCAAGGGAGGGAATAATGGTGGTGCGCCAATCTTGTAAAAAGATGAAGATGACTAGGAAGACGAGCGCGATCGCCTCCATCAAAGTTTTGAAGGCTTCATCGAGAGAAGCTGCGACGAACAAAGTATTATCTAAACCGATCGTTGCCTTTAATCCTGGCGGAAAATTGGGTTGCAACTCCGCCATTTTTGCTTTGATGGCGCTGGCTGTATTCCAGGCATTTGTGCCGGGCAGTTGGTAGGCTAACAAAATAACTGCTGGTGAGCCGTCAAATAGCGTCGTTGCGCTATAGTTTTCCGCCCCAACTTCTGCGCGACCGACATCTTTTAACCGGATCAGCGTGCCATCCTTACCTGTTTGCACCACGATGTCTTCCGCTTCTGCGGGAGTGGTAAACCGACCGTTGGCTCGCAGAGCAATTTCATACTGCTGATCGGTTGGGGTAGGCTGCTGACCAATTCTGCCGGCTCCAACCTGGATATTCTGTTCGGAAATGGCATTGAGCGCATCCTGTGCCGTCAAATTTCTGGCAGCCAAGGCATCAGGATCGAGCCAGATACGCATAGCATATTTCCGTTCCCCGACAATTCTGAGCGAACCTACGCCCTCGATCCGTTTGATTTCATCAAAAATTTGTCGGTCAACGTAGTTACTCAGGAAGACGTTATCGTAGATGAAGTTACCCTTCTGGTCTTTTTCTGAATAAAAAGCATAGGCGAGAGTAATGGTTGGAGACTGCTTCTGCGTCGTCACACCAATGCGGTTGACTTCCTCAGGTAAGCTGGCTTCGGCGATCGCCACGTTATTTTGCACGAGGACTTGTGCCGTATTCCTATCCGTGTCCGTGGGAAAGGAGACGTTAATCGTGCTGTTGCCATCATTCGTCGTCTGCGAGGACATATACACCACCCGCTCCGTGCCGTTGATTTCCCGCTCTAGCACGGTGGTGACGTTTTCTTCTGCTGTTTTGGCATCAGTCCCGAGATAGTTAGCAGTGACAGTCACCTGCTTGAGAGCCATTTCTGGTAGCTTATCTAAGGGGAGGAGGGGAATGCAGATTCCTCCGACCAAGAGAATAAGTACAGTACAAACTGTCGTGAAGACTGGTCGCTTAATGAAAATATCCGCAATACTTAGCAGCATAACCTAGGAGTGATAAGGATCAAGTTGAGAGTGCGATCAATAGCTATTGACGATTAAGCTCAATAGAGACCTAATGTGCTGACTTAAGACTCAGGTTGAATCGGAGAACCATCTTTGAGGTTAAGAATTCGCGTCACCGCAATTTGATCGCCTGGCTTGACTCCATCAATTACCTGGTAGCTTTGACCTTGAATTGCTCCCAGCTTCACTGGCTGACGTCGCACAGTCTGTTTTGACCCTGTTTTCTGAGCTACAAAGACAAAGCTTTGTGCCCCGACATTAGAGACAGCCACTGTGGGAAGTAAAACACCCGGACGTTCGCTCAAAATGACTCGTGCCTTGACAAACTGCCCCTCGCGTAGGTTGCCGCCCTTGTTGGAAAAGCGAGCTTTGGTTAAGACAGCTTGGGTACCCGTGTCTACATCTGGAGAGATAAAGTTGATACTCCCAGTTGCCACGCGTTTTTTTGTCTTGGGGTCAATAAGCTCCACTGGCAACCCCCGTCGCAGTTGTGAAAAGTAGTTGTTGGAAATTGAGATTCGCAGGTAGAGATTATCATTTTGGGTAATAGTCGTTAGCGTTTGACCAGTATTAACGTAATCTCCAACCTTCAGCGGGAAATCACCCACCTCTCCAGTAATCGGTGCCAGCACCCGTTTAAACTGGAGCGACACGCGAGCAGCAGCTGTATCTGCCTCAGCTTGTCGGACGTTTGCTTGTGCTTGATTTAAGCTGGCTTTGGCAGCTTGTACTTGCCCCTCAGTAGCGCGCAGCGTTGCGATCGCCGTGTTTAAGTTTCTCTGGGCAATGTCTAACTGTTGTTTTGCCTGTGCCCCAACAGAAACGAGTTGCTGCGCCCTTTGGAACTGAAGCGTTTGAAGTTCTACGTCTGCCACATCCCTCAGCCGTTGTGCCTCTTGTGCTTTCAGTTGCGCCTGTGCGGTTCCATAGGCAGATTTGACTGAGTTCACTCTGGCAATGGCGCTATTCAATTCCGGACCGGCGCGATCAGGACGCAGCAGCACAATCGGCGTTCCTTGCTGCACTCGATCTCCTGAGGAGACGGGAATCGACTCTATCCGACCTTGGATCTCCGGTTGCAACGAGACTCTCTGCTGAGCTTCCAACCTACCCACGAAATCTGAGACCTCTTGCACTTGGCTGGACTTCAATAACTGCAACTTGACCGCAGTTGGTGGCGGTTCGCTAGCTGCGGCAGAGGGTTTGCTTTTACTGCAGGCGCTGGTGAAAAAAGAAGCGAGAAGCGCTGGAAATAATAATTTACTTGCGAGTAAGACATTAGCTTTTTTAAACATATTTTTAACCTCAAAAGAATTTAACTGAGGTGAAGGCAAAATGAGTACTTCTTGCAAGTATGCGTGAATTCTAAATGCTTAAGTTTTGCTCTTGAGAACTTTAGTTGCCCAATCGCTTGGATGACAACAAGGTTGCGTCTAGTTTAAAGACTACATACAAGCAGGCGATTGAAGAAATAATTCGTCATTTTTGAGCCAAAGGGGGAATTCCACCACCGTGAAGGATGACAGCCAAGCGGTGCAGCCAAGGTGTAATCTAGGTCATCACACTTTAGCCATTTGCCGTCCACGCGCCAGCCTACAACTTCGCCGAATTTCTCAATCACTGTATTATCTTGATTAATGGTGCTATCGAACGAACCACCAACACTTTGATATGTCTGTATTTGCACACTGAAACCAAAGCGGCCCTGGCTATATTTTGTCCACAGGCTGTCTATCACCCGTAGTTCTTCGCAGGGAAACTCCCTCATATCATCTGGAGTGATGGCTGCCAAGTCCGGCTCTTTTGTTATTGCTTGGATGACCCGAATCGTTTCCCAGTCTGCCTCTCGTAGATTTCCTGCTGCTAACAGTTCGTGCAGCTTTTTGTATTTGTGGATATCGGCAACCAGTAGGAAAGTCTCTTCTGATTTGGCAATGCGATCGCTCAGATTTGATAAGATCTGATTGAATTGTTGTAGCTGCACCTCAATCGCACTTAAGCGAGTCGTGACTTCCGATTCATGCACTTCATTAGACATTGAATTCCTCACAAAAAAGGGGGTATTTTCAATTTGATTTATAAATAGCTAAATTATTCATTCATTCCCCGGTAGGTAGCGACAGATGACGGCTAAATTTGGTCATACCGAGTTCTTTAATTGCTATAGCCTTCTCATAATTGTGTACCAGTACACAAGATTGCATGAATCAAAAAAAGAGGCTCCCTTACGTTGAGTAAACCAGCAATTAAATTGCAGCGCCAGCCAAATCGTTTTCTCCGATTACGATAGCGCTGTGCCAGGATGTAAAAAATCTTCAAACGGTTGATGTGTTGGCTAACAACACGTATTTTGACCTAGTTATTTCCATCTTCACACTATTCGTGCAAAAGGTCTATTGTTAAACAGCGCTTTAAGCAGTACTCATTGTGTCTTGCTGCTCGTCGTGTTATATGCAATAAAAAAGACACGGCACATCCCTAAGAGTTTTCCTTGGTTGCTATGTACTCTGAAGTATGATCAACGCTGTCTGTCTCAACCGTTGATCATTTGATAGTTCTGGCAGGAGGCTGCTGCGCGTGTACAAAGGATTGGCTGTGACGACAACCTCCTCAAGGGGAGAATCAGCAGAAGCCAAAGCAAGTGGCACAGTAGGTTGATGCGCAAAGGAGTATTCATCTTTCATTACCAAGGCTGGTCAAGCAACACTCAGGCAGAAATTTTAGCAACTGTGGCTGCTAATCAGGTTTGTAGGCGAGGAGCGGGAACTTTGTCTTTCTACACCTAATCACAATAAAGTAGAGGTTTGGCATTTCATTGTCTTGTCCATTCTTGTGGTTCTTGTCACATTCTTGCTATTTCTTTAGGGGGATTTTGGGCGTTACTTACCCTGTTAAGTCAATCAAAAGAGTTCGGATTGTTCGCCGTGCTGACGGGTTCTATGTTCAATTTTGTGTTGATGTCGAGTGCAAGGAAGAGGTTCAACTAACTGGTCAGGAAGTAGGACTAGACTTTGGACTTGAGTACTTTTACACTGACTCAAACGGATACCACGAACCAAACCCCAGATTTCTGCGTAAAGCCGAGAAACAAATCAAGCACGCTCAACGCAGAATCTATAAAAAGGAGAAAGGAAAAAACGGTAGATCGAGCGCCCGAAATCGATACGCACGCAAGCACCTCAAGATAAGTAGACAACGTACCGAACACGCAAAGAAAGCAGCGCGTCACGTCATACGGTCTAACGACTTAGCAGTCTACGAAAACTTGCAGGTTAAAAATATGGTGCGTAATCACCATCTAGCAAAAAGCATCAATGATGCTGGATGGAGACAGTTTCGGAGCTATCTAGAATACTTTGCCCAAAAGTATGGAAAAGTGGCACTTGCTGCGAGACTACAACACTTCGCAAGAGTGTCCACAATGCGGCACGATAGTCAAAAAGTCACTGTCAACCAGGACGCACACTTGCAAATGCGGCTGTGTCCTACAACGTGACCATGCAGCCGCAATCAACATACTTCGTAAGGGCAAAGAAAAAATTGCTACCTCCGGGCAGGGGGAAAGCAAGCCTTCTAAACGGAAGGCAAGAAACGCTAGGGGAGTTAAAACCTCTATTCAGTCTGGTGCAAACCTGGTTGAACAAGTTTCGACATTGAGCCTAGAATCCCACGGCTTTTTGTCCAAATGAGCGCGGAGTGCGATATTTGGGCACCCGTGGGAGTGTCAATGTACAACCAATATTTCTTCTGCATAACTGACGAATTGCACTAGTGAGATGGATGGCAAAAATCGATGAAGTGCAAATGAGTTAGCAGGTAATACTTCTCGGATAAGCCCACAGGCTCAAGCTTGGAGTATTAATGTATATCTATAAACTGATAAACTAAATTTAATGAAATTAATATTTATTCAATTTCTGAAATATAAAGAGAGATAAAAATAAAAAAATTATTAGGAAATCTGAATTTCAGCGAATTTACTGAGAAACTAAATATTGTTCAAACGGGGTCAGCTTATATAAAGACCCTGATTATAAGCCTCAAATATTTAAAAGGGGTCAAACTATAAATTTAAAGATCCCAATGTCAGTAAAAATCATAATATACCAAGCGCCAGACTTACAACTTGTCAGTCATGGCGCTTTTAACTTTTAAATTATGGAATTCTTACCAAATACGGTGAAGGAATGGCTTGGGCGTTCCCTTTACTAACCAGTGCTTGGTAAACAAAGGCAGCAACTTCTGCCCTAGTTGCCTGACGATTGGGATTTAATTGCCCAACTGCAGGGTAATTTACCACGAGTTGCCGTGCAGTAGCTGCTGCTACTGAATTGGTAGCATAGTTGGGAATCTGGGAAGCATCGCTGTATACGGAAAGGACATTCTGAGTATTCGCAGATAAACCCAAACCGCTTGCTAAGGAGACGAGTACCTGCACTCGCGGAATTTGTTGCTCTGGTTTAAAGGTACGGTCAGGATACCCAGAAACAAAGCCACCTTGGTACGCAGATTGAATCACCTTGGAAGCCCAGAAGTTGCTGCTAACATCGTTGAAGTTAATGGCTTGGCGTTGCCCTGTTGGTGTAAAGGCTTTGGTCACAATAGCGGCAAATTGGGCACGCGTAACAGGTTCATTGGGTTTAAAAGTCCCATCGGGAAATCCAGCAATAATATTTTTAGAAGCTAGAGCTTCGATGTAGCTTTTTGCCCAATAATTTGCAGGCAGATCCTTGAAGGCGACTGGACCACCTGCTGGTGGTTCAACAGTGGCGGCAACAAATTCGACTTGACCAAGTATACGCTTAGGATCAATATCATTGCCAATAGCGACAATTGTATTATTCCCCTTGCTGTTGTTCACGTCGTGGCGAGTGTTACTGCGGATCAGGTTACCGCCGGGATTTTCAGTGGTGCCAAGGTCAGGTGAAGCATTAGTAATCACGACTATGCCATCGCGCTTGTTCTTTTGAATAACATTCTTACGCAGTACTGGCTTCGCTGATTCAGAGATAAATAGACCATCTTGATTTTCGATGATCTGGTTTCCTTCTACTAAAGGTGTGGAAGTACCACCTATTGCCAGACCAAAACCTGTATCTTGAAATAAATTGTTCCGGATCTGTCCTTGGGCAGATTTTGCAACAGAAATCCCGTTACCTTTGTTTTGAACAAAGACATTATTTTCAATTTTGGGATTACCTTTACCCGTGACAAAAACACCTTCTCTTATACTGTTGGTAAACGTACTATTTGTGATTGTGGGATTAGTCGATTCCACCCATATACCAGTGCCACGGTTTTCTGGATTTGTGACTGTTACCCCTGTGATAACAGCATCGTTATCGGCACGAATAGTCATATTTTGACGGGCAAAGGTGGGACTAATGTAAATGCCACTACCTGTAATTAATACCGCCTGACCTTTGGTTGATTCGTCACCCCGTAGCGTCACACCTTGTTTGATAAAAAGTGGGAAGGTTTCTCCACTTTCTTGGTTATAAGTACCAGGAGCGAGTTGGACAACTGTACCTGGCTGAGCCTGATTGAGAGCGTAGGTGATGGTTTTGTATGGGGTTGCTTCCGCGTTACCAGCACCAGCACTGTCTGTACCAGTTTGTGGATTTACGTAAATAACGCTTGCAGTTGCGGGAGCTTGCGGCGTAACAGTTTGGGCAATAGCTTTGGTGTGGATAGCACCAGCATTGACCTGTGATGCTGGTAGCATAAACCCACCAGAAACCACTAACAAAGCGGTTAGTCCTGCAGGCATTGTGAGAAGGCGTCTACCAGTTTGAATGCGAAAATTTTTCTTCTGTGGAGTATCAAATCCCTGATGTGTCATCTTATCTGTGATGTGCTGAAATAGTGTTAATTGAATAAGGTGTCAATAACAGCAGGCATTGCTGTAAAACTCATGCAAACTATAGCCGAAGACCAGCACTTTGGCAGCTGAGTTCCCTATGTAAAGAATATAATTTGTTACACTCATTCACATTTAGTTTGCATATCAACATGGGTTTGAGGGTGTAGCGTGTAGGCGAATCGCAGGATAGGGATATTTGATGCTTACCTAACCCAATATCCCGTACCCTCAACCCTTTCTTCTACACTCAACACCCCTCATCCGTACACAACTGAAAAACAAACCCAGTTTCTTTAAGAAACTGGGTTTGTGGAACTTATATATGGGTAAAGCTGCAACTAATTGCAGTGGAATGTCGTCTAAAGAAAAGAGAACTTTCACCGAAGTTAACGTAATGCGCTATCGATTGTTGTCACTACGTCGCGCGTTATTTTTAGTAATTAGTATCTGTCTTCTACTCTCTAGTGTTCCTGTCAAAGCCGCTGAACGAGTGGTACTTAAGTACCGCATCTTTCGCGAATCACTTTCTGTAGAGGAATTATCTACTTTTGCTGAAACTGGCAAACTCTCAAGGTCGTTGCAAGTCAATTTAGCTTTAGCACGGCAAGATCCTAAACTCATTCGGAAGTATTTGTCGCAACCAGTGAAGGTAGATCCTGTGATTTTAGACAGGGTACTCAACAGCCCAGTTGGTAACGCTATTCTAGACCAACTTAGTCAAGTGATTCACACACCTTCCCAGAAAGCAAACCGACAAGCTTTACGCTCCGCGTTGGTACTTTCTGCTAACGTTGATAAGCAAATGACACTCATAGAAATTATGCAAAATTACCCTACTTCAGCAGTTGAAGTTGACGGGGAACGTTTGGAAAGTGCCTATCGCCAGCTGGCTCGCTTACAAGGGAACTTACAAGATTTGCTTGGTTTTTAGTTATTAGTCTTACTTAAGTTATTTGTCTTTTGTCCTGACTAATAGCTAGTATGCTAATGTTTCTAATGTTTCCCGCAAATACCGCTGTACCTGTTCCTCAAGGCGAAGCTTCTGAAATTGAGCATCGCGTTCTAATAGCCAGCGCTGGAAACCGGAAGTAGCTGCGATCGCGCACTTTAAACTATTCCAATTTTCAGTATTACCAGTAAATGGGTCACCGCTAGAAACTTTAATTCCAGCCATAGTTCCTTGTTCCTCAGTTTCAAATGTCAATATATAAAGCAAACTTTAAAGAAGCCGCTCCTCTTTGAGCTTAAAATCCTACTTATTTTTCCAGGGTAATACTTCTATCGCAGCAAATTCTGTCTCATTAGTCACTAAAATTTGCGCCTACTCACGGAAATTTCGCATATATATATAGATAAATTGTAGCAAAAAAGCTTCAATCAGCTAAAAGTTAGGCTAAATTTAGCTCCTAGGGAATCAACGAAACAAGACTTATGAGTAATAATTAAGCTTGCTCTTGATCCCAGCACAGTTGAGGTCTTTATACTGCTGCCATATGAGCAGCACGCATTTTTAATTTTTATTGCCTAAACAAAGAATTTTTTACTGTTTGTTTATTAATCAGATTTTTTTAAACCAACGAACGCAACAGCAAATATTTGCATAAGGTAGCGCCAACAGGAAAGGGGGTACAGGGTATTAGGAGGGGGACAGAGTGCAGGGAAGTAAAACTTATCTATCACCTGTCACCTGTCACCTATCACCTGTCACCTATCACCTTTCATTGACTCCCTGTCTAGTAGATAAGAGAGTACGGCGCTTGGTTACCATCTGGAAGCCTTCGATGATGTCACCTTCAGCCCATTCATTGTATTTGTCAATGCCGATACCGCATTCGTAACCTGCATTAACTTCGCGGACGTCTTCTTTCATTCGCTTGAGCGAGTCAAGGACGCCTTCATAGATCACCTTATTGTTACGACGCACTCGCACTTTGCAGTTGCGGGTGAGTTTGCCAGACTGCACGTAACAACCGGCAACGGAACCACGACCAACTGGGAAGACCGCACGGACTTCGGCTTGACCCAAGTGTTCTTCCGCCAACTCTGGCTCCAATAGACCTTCCAAGGCTCCTTGGATATCTTCTATAAGTTTGTAGATGATGTTGTATTCCCGCACATCTACACCAGCTTCATCGGCGGCTTGTCTTGCGCCACTAGCGTAAGTGGTATTGAAGCCAACGATGACCGCTCCACTGGCTGCCGCTAAGTCGATATCCGTTTGGGTAATTTCACCAGCAGTTGCCATCAACAAGCGGATTTGTACCTCGTTTTGGGGTATTTGCCGTAGCGATCCCACAATCGCTTCTACTGAACCTTGTACGTCTCCTTTCAAGATCAGGTTGAGTTCTTTCAACTCGCCTTCTTGAGCTTGAGCCGAGATACTTGTCAAGGTAATGCGTCCCTGCATGAGGCGGGATTGACGCTGTTTATCGGCGCGATCAGAAGCAATTGACCGTGCTTGTTTTTCGTTGCTGAAGACCTCGAATTCATCGCCTGCTGCTGGTACATCACTTAAGCCCAACACCTCAACAGCGAATGAGGGAGTAGCCGCTTCGACTCTTCTACCTCTGTCATCCACCATTGCGCGGACTTTACCGAAGGCTGAGCCAGCTACCAACAAATCACCAACGTGTAGGCTACCGTTCTGAATCAGCAGGGTCGCAACTGGTCCCTTTGCCTTATCCAGGTGAGCTTCAATCACGGTTCCTTTCGCAAGTCGGTCTGGGTTGGCAGAGAGTTCTCCTATTTCTGCTACCAAGAGAATCATCTCTAGGAGTGTATCCAGGTTTTCACCCTTAATGGCGCTGACGGGAACCATAATGGTATCGCCGCCCCACTCTTCTGGCACCAGAGCGTATTCCGTTAATTCTTGCTTCACACGCTCAGGCTGTGCTTCTGGTTTGTCAACTTTATTGATGGCAACGATGATGGGAACTTCAGCCGCTTTGGCGTGGCTAATCGCTTCAATGGTCTGAGGACGGACGCCATCATCGGCAGCGACAACCAGAATAGCGATGTCGGTGACTCGCGCTCCTCGCGCCCGCATAGCTGTAAACGCTTCGTGACCAGGGGTATCCAAGAATACTACTTGTTGAACGTTGCCATCGTGTTCCACATCTACGTGGTAAGCTCCGATGTGCTGAGTAATACCACCTGCTTCGCCAGATGCCACCTTTGTTTTGCGAATCGAGTCAAGCAGCGTCGTTTTTCCGTGGTCTACGTGACCCATAATTGTCACAACTGGCGGACGGCGATGGAGGTATTCCAGGTCTGCCACGTCTATCATTTCGGTGACTTTGCGGGCTTCTGCTTCTCGTTCGACGGTTTCGACTGGTATTTCCAACTCGTTTGCGACCAAGGTAATTGTGGGAATATCCAAATTTTGGGTGATACTCACCGCCATACCTTTGAGGAACAGGATTTTCACAATTTCTGTGTCCGCCATCGCCAAGGCTTCAGCCAGCTCTTGCACTGTCATCGGACCTGTGACTTCCAGTAATTCTGGGTGCTCGGGCTTTTGTTCCGTTTCGCGGCGACGGTTTTGGTTTTGCTCGCGAGAGGAAGCTGGCTTTTTACCTTTACCTTTAGCAACTGGCGCGACAGTTGTGGCTGCTACAGGTTGTGTTAGCTTGGCAGCCTTGGGTTTGGGCGGACGGGCGATCGAGAGGCTGACTTGGATCGTGGCTGGTATGTCCAGTCCCTCTTCTTCTAGTAAATCTTCGTCCTCAAACTCATCAACTATCGGCTTGAGACGTTTGCCTTTAGCGGCTACCTTAGCCTTAGCTGACTCTTTAATTTCATCTATTTCTTCTTCTTGCCACTTCTTACCGCCTTTATTAATTTGACGTGGCGGTGTTGGGCGCTTGAGTTCAAGGACTTCATCAGTCGTTGTCGTCGTTGCTGTATCATCGTCTTCCTCCTCTTGCCCTACCTGCGGTTTGGTCGGTGAGAGGACGCGCATCGGTTTTGGAGGAGTCGCAATCAGCGATGCACCCGCAGCTACGGGCTCACCAGAACGTACTACTGGTCTTGCGGGTCGTTGTGATTCTCCTACTATTGCAGGTGCAGAGGGTCTATTTCCCCTTGGCTCAGGTCTAGCTGGGGATGATGAAGTAGAACGCACAGGTTTTTCAGGTTTTGCCGATGGAGCAGTCTGTGCGGTTTCCCCTGTTGTTGGTTTGTTGACCTTTTGCTGCTTAGGTTGGTCGCGATCGCGTTTGAGAACCGGTTTTTCGCTGACGGCGGTCGGTTGGGGATCATCTGCTGGAGGGTTCGTATCGTCCACACCAGCAGGTCTTGTCGGCGGGGCAGACAGTTGCGGTTTTGGGGGTCTTTCCGCTTTTGGTTTTGGGACTGCTACTTTTTCTGGTTTTTCCGCTGCGACTTTTTCAACCGGCTGATTTGTATTGGGTGCTTTGTCTTTATCCGCCGCATCCGCGTCTGTCACAGCACTTTCTTGAGGTGTGGTCTCAGACTGATTCCGGGGTACAGGTCGAATTGGTGCCGTCGGCTTCATTGGTGAGACTGGGGTAGCGAAGGGATTAGGGGGTGAAGGAGGATTAACTTCAGAAGCAGCTTGTATATTGGTAGCAACCGACGCCTCTGGGGCGTTAGAGATGGGGTTTTTCAAAACTTTAGGTTTGCGAATCTCCAAAATTTGTTGTTTATTAGGTGCAGTTGGTCGGTTACGTCCACCATCTTGTGATGAATTTGGTCTATGGCTGTTTGCGCCATTATCCCTTTGCGACGTCACGGTTGTCGCCGCAAGTTTTTCTGCTTGACTCCGAATGCGTTCTGCCTCGGATTCTGTAATCGTGCTGCTATGACTTTTGACCGCAATATTGAGCTGGTCGCAAATTGCTAATAGCTCTTTGTTATCCAAATTCAATTCCTTTGATAATTCGTAAATTCTAACTTTGCCGTTGTTCATCCACTCTTCCCCTTTAATTTACAGTTTTAACGGATGGTTGCCTGGTTGGCGACATCTCCATCCTTCGATTACTGTGTTAGGTTGCCGTTTCTGATGAATGCCGGTGTGCCTCCATTCAGGAAAGAGAGATGTTTCGGGTTACTGCTGGCATCCCCACCAACAAAGGTGGTTGACGCCGAACTGCGCTTGAGCGCTACCAGGTTGCCATCCTGTACGGTGTTGTTTTGCTGATTCTGAGTCTTCCACGACACAATCAAGTAAAACTTCTTAGGAGTCTTGCTTCGCCCCTTTGGATAACCAAGAGCAATGCTAACGACACCCTTTTACTATTTTGGCACTACATGAGCGATAAAAGAGGGTTTGTTCATAGCACGAGTTGTTCGGCGCTCAGGACAATTTCTCTGGAAATTACCGCATCAAGGTAGTTTTATTTTAATTAAGTTTGTTTTTGGTTATTGCTTTGGGATAGGCGCTGCCACAATATGTGGTACAGTGCTTCTGGCACTGATGCACGTAGCGATCGCCCTAGTTTATTTTTTTTTTGAGCCGCCACTAGACAACTCTGTTGCGGACAAATATAGGCAGAACGCCCCATGCCCTGATCTAATTGTACCTGTCCTGAAGGAAACACGCGGACAATTCGCCAGAACTCTTGTTTTAATCCTACTTGTCGGCAGCTCATACAACGCCGATAATTTGGTTTCATAACTGAGTCGTCTTGATAAGCGAGCCTTAAGTGCTACTTTTGAGTCGCTTGAAATGACTCTACGCAAGCAACACTCCTCCTAAAAGTTCCTCCTGACTCAAAATTGAGGACTGGGGAAGTGCTGATCGCTTTATTCTTGGTCGTCATTATTATTGTCTTCAAAAATTTCTTCCTCGAACAATTCTTCTTGATTTTCATCATCGAATTCCTCTTCGTCTGAGTCATCTACTTCTAGTGTATATTTTGCTCTTGCTGCTGCAAACTTAGTATCTTCTCCTGCGTAATCATACTTAGCTTTATCTTTGATATCAATTTTCCAACCTGTCAGGCGAGCGGCTAAACGGACATTTTGTCCTTCTTTACCGATCGCCAGACTCAATTGGTCTTCTGCTACCAGTACGTGAGTTTGTCTGGTTTCGGGATCCATGAGCCGAACCTCATCTACCCGTGCGGGGCTGAGGGCATTGGCAATGTAGGTCGCAGGGTCTGGAGACCAGCGAATCACATCTATTTTTTCGCCGCGCAATTCGTTGACTACCACTTGAATCCGTGATCCCCGTGCTCCAATACAAGCACCTACTGGATCTACATCGCGATCAAGAGTGTCTACAGCAATTTTAGTCCGAGGTCCGACATGACGGGAAGGGGGATTTGCCTCTCGGGCAACAGCCACAATCCGCACGACTTCATCCTCAATTTCTGGCACTTCGTTAGCAAACAAATAAACCACCAAACCAGCATCGGCTCGAGATACCAATAACTGCGGTCCCCGTTGCTGACCTTGAGAAACTTTTTTGAGATAAACCTTAAAGGTAGCATTTGCCCGATAATTATCATTAGGCAATTGTTCGCGCTTGGGCAATTCGGCTTCCACTTCCGGCTGACCAAAGCTACTGCTGACCGCCATAATCACCGATTGTCTTTCAAATCGCAAAACTCTTGCTTGTAAAACCGTTCCTTCTAAGTCCTGGAACTCTTCTTGCACCATCTGGCGCTGTTGATCCCGCAGTTTTTGCGCCAAGACTTGCTTGGTTTGCATTGCCGCCATCCGACCAAATTCGCCTTGATCCGGGGTGACATCCAATACAACTTCCTGTCCTAATTGGGCTTCGTCTCCTCCCATATCCTGAACTTGTTGCAGAGCAATTTCATGGTCAGAGTTCGTAACTTCCTCAACTATAGTTTTGGTAGCAACAACGCGAAAGCCTTCATCATCAACGTCTAGTTGGACATCAAAATTCTCAAAGTAATCTTCATCGAACTGTTTTCGTTCCAAGTTTTGGGCACGACGATAACGTTCGTAACCTTTAAGTAGTGCTTCTCTTATAGCTGATTGAACTGCAATACGAGGTAAATTACGCTCACGACTTATATTTTCAATTAAATCTTTTAATCCGGGTAGAGTAACCATTGACATAAGCAATCTCCTTATAGCGCTATGCAAAATATGATCAGCTTTTAGCTTTTAGCTATTAGCAGTCATGAGTCATGAGTCATGGGTCATTAGGAACCATAAAGGACAAATGACATAGACGCCCGCAGGGTGGTTTCCCGTAGGGTAGGACAAATGACAAAGAACAAAAAGCTAATAGTTAGTAGCTGATAGCTCTTTTATCGCCGCTCATCCAGCTGCACCCTGGTAATCAAGGAGCGAGGAATTTGGACGACACGACCTTTTTGGTTTAAATAAACTGCTGTCTCATCCCGGCGAATCAACTGACCATTCCACTCTTGCTGTCCTTCGTAGGGTGGCGAAGTCTGGACAATCACAGAAAATCCCTTGAAGGAAATAAACTCTCGGTCGGTTGTCAGTTGTCGCGAAATACCAGGACTGGACACTTCCAACACATAAGCATCTGGAATAATTTCCGTCGTATCTAAGGTAGCTTCTAAAGCACGGCTCATTCTCTCGCAGTCATCCAACCCAGTGTCCTGTTGAGGATTGCGAATATCTACCCGTAAAATTGGCGGACGTTGGTTCGTGTGAAAAACCACGCCAACTACTTCTAATCCCAGTTCTTCTGCCACTGGGGTCGCCAATTCAATAATTTGTGGTACGAGAGGGTGAGTCATGCGGCTATTCCAACAAAAAAAGTGGGCTATTACCCACTTCCTGCGATAGGGATATCTTCCAAGAAGTCTACAGGCGAACTTGTATAAGTTCGCCTTTGATCTAAGTTTAGCGCATTTTTTTTGGAGCGAGAAGCAAAAACCGATTTTTAATCATACGTTGTAACTCTTTATTGTACACTTTTTCATCCCCAAAACAGTGCTGAGTACTGAGCTAATTTCGGCACAAGCCTCTGACTCAACCCGAACGGTCTCACAACTAAAGAAAACAGCAGATGGTTACAAGACGAAATCATCACATTGCCCATTGCGGCAAAGACTTTCATCTCAAATGCCCTGTCAAGCTTTGTGACCAAACTCAAGCCATCTTTGCAGAAGACATGAATACACGATACGACTGAACAGGGGAATGCTCGCCCAAGATTGCACTGATGCGTCTTTATAAAGCGTTCTTGTCTTTGTTGCAATCGGTTTGGGGGAACTTCCACACGCGGCTGGCTGCTGAAGTAGGAGACGATTACTACTGCCTTTAAACTAACAATCAGCTTCCTTCTCTACGCACCAGTGCGGCAGAGTTTTTGTCTTGTACAGGCGGAACTGACGGCTGTCTTCGTAGCTGCTTGGTTTGTTCCAGAACTTTCCACAGATCCTCTTGTGACAGGCGTTGGACGTAGTTGAGCTTCACTTCCTCTAAAAAGTCAATAAGTAAATTCTGAATTTCTGAGAGGACGTGTTTTTTCTGCATTTCTGTTCCCAAGGCTTCGCTAAAGCGTTGCAAGAGTTGACTCGAAAGTTTCGCTCCAACTGGATCCTCTGTTGCGCTGACGATCGCACCGTAAAGGTTAGTCGTGATTTGGGTTGCCAGTTGCTCACTCAGCTGAGTTTGCATCACCTCCACCCCCGGTAAGGAATGCAGGTTGCGATACATGGGAGCGCCTCTCAAGGCGCTTTCGATATTGTGGCGCAAAATAGCAGCTATTTCGGGTTGGATTTTTGGCAGCACTTGGTAAACAATGGTTTTTACCAAAATAGATCCAATTGCTTCTACTTCATTAATATTATTGATATCTATGTAGGAACGCAGGTTTTCGTTTTGTGACAGCCAATGTTTCAGCTCGCCCCGTTGAATAGACCCCTGAACCTGGTTAATGACCCGCACTACGACAATTTCTGTGATTTCTTCGGCAAAATTCGCGACAATTCCTTGATGAATTTGCTGGCGTAGTGGATGGAGATTTAATAAACGTGCGTGGTCGAGGCGAATTAATACAGGTATAACTCGTAAAGGTCGCCAAAATGGTAGCAGCCAAAACAGGTCGTACCAACGCCACAAAATGGCATTTGACCAGCTAAAACCAGGGTGTTGACGTTTGATATAGAAGCTACGTGCCAGTAACTCTACAGCAAATAAAATCACAAATGGTAAGTCAATTATCCAAAACTTTTCAATAAATTCCCCATTTTCTCCGATACTTCGGTAGTAATTGACGATAATGAAAGGACGAATTCTTTGGTTGAAAAAATTAATTTCTTGGTTCCACCCACGTTTTGATAAATACGCCTGGCTCCAGAACGTGGAAAAGGCTTGCTTGGAAGATTTAACGCCTATGCGATCGCGCATCCGATTTTTGATTTTTTCCAAGGTACCACTCTTATTAGCCGCCGCAAACGGGTTACTGTCAATCATCTCACCACTAAGACGGCTGAGTTCCTCCAGTTTCTTTTCTACCTGAGGCGATCGCAACCCTGTTTGACTCACCTGTTCTGTAAGTGCGTCTACTGTTGCCAAATAATTTTCCGTTTCTCGATGAGGTTCAATCCCTTTAATTGGGTCGTATATCTGAGTTACTTGGGGCAGATTTCGTATGTAAAAATCTCGCCAATGAACATAAGTTAAATCAAATAAAACTAAGCTTAAATTCACAGAGGCAAGAATTGCCATCAATCGCTCAAACCATAAGTTACGCCGTGTTAGAGGTTTTACGTTAGCCATTGGCTTTTAAATAAGTAAAGTACAGATTTTGAATACAATATCTCTAAATTACGTCGTTTTAGGTCTTGCAAACTTATACCTACTCATTTAAAAAACTAAATCTATGGATAGGTGACAAAAGTTATTGAATCTAAAAGATTAAAATTCTTATGTCATAAGGAAAACTTATCAATAAACATAAATAATGCCCACAAAAGACGTTACGGAAACTTAGAATGCATCTGTTAACGTCAATATCCGGATGATTTGATAAAAAGGAGTGTTCTCTATGTGGTGTGGGTTTGGAAAATCAAGCGTTACCGTTGCAACTGCTTGTTTGATAACAGCTAGTGTAGTGATTTCAGATGTCGCTTTTGCTGCTCGAACCTACACGCCACGGCAATTTCGTGCTGTTTTGCGGGGTTTGGGCTATAACGTCAAGTTATCAGATGCACCTTTAACGGCAGGGGATACTAAAAAAGCAATTCAAGAATTTCAGAAAGGGTACAAGCTACAACCTGCTGACGGAATAGTAGGAGCAAAAACTCAAGATTTTGCTGCAAGAATAGTTGAAATTTTGCAGGCAAACTTAAATTTGGTAGCTAAGCCCAATCCTCCTTTGCCCCGTAATCAATATTATGGTCCTCAAACAGAAGCAGCAGTCAGGCAATCTCAAAAAAAACTGGGTTTACAAGAAACTGGAATTGCTGACTTAGCATTCAGGCAAAGACTCGACCAACAAGCAAAGGAAATTCTGAAAAAGCCAACATCTGCACCAACAACGCAGCCATCACCAGAACCAACAACTTCACCTACAGCAACGCCAACAGCAAAACCAACTAGAACGCCGGCTTCTACACCTAGAACTACACCAACAGCAAAACCAACTACAACGCCGACTTCTACACCTAGAACTACACCAACAGCAAAACCAACCACAAGGCCGACTTCTACACCACAGGTGTTACCTACAGCGACACCTACTCCCACAACAGAGGCGTCGCCAACAGCGACGCCTACTTCTACACCAGAAGCGTTGCCTACAGTGACTCCTACGTCCACACCTGGAGTGTCACCGACAGCAACGCCTACACCAACGCCAACAAGATAATGAATTGCCTTAACTCAACTGGCTTGGGCTAGGTTCTTCTAAGGGTCTACCTTTGGGAGTGGGTAAAATTGGACGGCGGTCATCATAAGGCATGGGAATGTACTGTACGCTGGGACGTCCGCCTTGTGGTTGTGGGTATAAATCCATGAGGTCGTAAATAACACGGGGCAGTCCGACTGTTATGGGCAGCCCCATTTCCGTTGCTTCTTCAACGGTGATTGGGTAATCGTGAGTTACGCGCCCAGTTGTTAGGGCATCGATAATATTTTCGATGTTCTCTGGCTGGACTTTTTGTGTGGGTACTGTATCTTTCAGCAGAGTCCGCACAAAGCGCTGCACTTGGTCGATCGCTTTGCGTGATAAATCTGCCATAATCAAAGTCTGGTCGTCAACTTCACCAATAGGCTTCTGTTCAACAACTTTAATGATGCTGGCTGCTGGGAAGTTACCGAGTTGCGGGTCAACTGGTCCAAGAACAGCGTTAGCATCCATGACAATTTCATCGGACGCTAGGGCAAGCATTGTGCCGCCACTCATCGCGTAGTGGGGTACAAAAACGGTCACTTTGCCAGGATGGCGAATTAATGCTCTAGCTATTTGTTCTGTTGCTAAGACTAAACCACCCGGAGTATGCAAAATTAAGTCAATGGGGACATCTGGCGGGGTGAGGCGAATTGCCCGCAGAATCTGTTCTGAGTCTTCAATGGTGATGTAACGCGATACGGGAATTCCCAGAAAGCTGATAGACTCTTGGCGGTGAATAAGCAAAATCACTCGGCTTTTGCGTTGCTGCTGAAATTCTTGTATGGAACGCAAGCGCCGATACTCTATCTGACGTTTCTGCCACAGGGGTTGCAGAGAAGAAAGAAGGAGGAAAACCCAAAATAAATCACCTATACCGAAGCCCATATGCTATTCAAAATTAAAATTAATATGCCTAACTTAGGTAAACGTCCTATCTGCTTGCTTTAGTAAAAGCATGTCAGCTAAGGATAGATTGCCAAAATTAGGATGACCGTCCTTATTGTTTCAATTATTGGAAAATATTGAGTCTATCTAGAGAGTTAGAACAATTGAACCCCAGAGGCATTAAGGGCGCGGAGGATGTGTCGAGTGGCGGATACTTTTTCAAGTAATCATCAATACATAAATACAATACATAAATATGAAAATATTAAATGCATTGCCTAAATTAGGAATAGCATCGCCAAATTTTGATAGTATCGTCATCGCTGCCGCTGACAATGGTCTGTCCATCTGGACTAAAGGCAACGGATCTGACGTAGTTGGAATGACCGCTAAGAGTGCAGATTTCTGTACCTGTACTTATCTGCCAGATTTTGATAGTTTTATCCCAACTACCGCTAGCAAGAAGCTGCCCATTCGGGCTAAAGGCAACTGAACACACTGCCTCGGAATGACCTATGAAGGTACGAATTTTTTCTCCTGTAGTCACTTGCCAAAGCTTGATTGTCTTATCAGCACTGCTACTAGCTATAAGTTGTCCATTTGGACTGAAGGCAACCGAGTGAACGAAAAACGAATGACCTGTGAAGGTACGAATTTCTCTGCCTGTATTCACTTGCCAAAGCTTAATTGTGCTGTCAGCGCTACCACTAGCCAAAAGTTGCCCATCCGGACTAAAGGCTACTGACCATACTGAGTCGGAATGACCTGTGAAGGTGCGAATTTCTCTGCCTGTATTCACTTGCCAAAGTTTAACTGTGCTGTCAGCACTGCCACTCGCTAAGATCCACCTTAGCTCTATAGAAGCTTTGCTGGATGAGGGCAATCTCCGCAGGTAAGTTTCTTCTTCTTGATCAGAGGGGTTTGGGAATATTGGACTAAAGGCTACGGAATTAATCCAGTTGCCATTACTAGTCAGTGTGTAAATTTCTTTTCCTGTAGCAACCTGCCACAGTTTGATGCTTTCATCCCAGCTGCCACTGGCAAGCAAGTTTCCGTCTGGGCTAAAGGCGACGGTATAAACAATGTTGGAATGACCAGAAAACCAACGACCAAAGGTACGCAGTTGTTTACCAGTTTCTAGTTGCCACAGTTTGATTGTGTTGTCATTGCTACCACTAGCTAGAGTCTGCCCATCCAAGCTGATAGCAACGGCAAAAACCATGCTGGAATGACCTTTGAGGGTATGTACGCATTGCCACCGTTGAGAAGTCACAACAGATGGTTTGAGTGATTGCGGGTTGGGGTGTGGGAACTGCTGAGTCGGGAGTGATGAGTCGGGTGTTATCACCTGTGTGACAGGAACCTCCTCGATCTCACCATCCAATAAATCCAGCCACTCCTGTATGGACTGGGGGCGGAGATCAGCTTGCAAATCCATCCCCCTCATAATTGCTTGATTGACTGTGTCGCTGATATTACGATTGAAGTGTTTTGGTTGTTCTAGAGGAATGTTGCGGCGTCGCCTGTCATCAGCATTCCTTGGAATTAATCCGGTAAGTAAAGTATACAAGGTGGCAGCTAGCGCATATACATCAATGTATGCTCCCCGTGCTGCTTCCAATTCATACTGTTCTGGGGGAGCAAAACCAGGAGTGCGATACACTGTATGTCTTTGGATAACATTGGGGATAAATTCTCTGGCAATACCAAAGTCAATGAGCACAGCTTCTGATTTGCCAGCGCGAATCATGATGTTACGCGGTTTGATGTCGCGATGCAGCAAGCCTTTAGAGTGAATAACCTTCAAAGCCTCGCCAATTTGCCGGATATACAAAAGCGCTTCAACTTCTGATAAGACCCCCATACGCCGAAGGCGATCGCCTAAGTCTTCACCTTCGATGTACTCTATCACCATGCAAGGCAAATTTCCTTCATCAAAAATGTTTTCTATCTGCACTATATGAGGATGGCGACACACGGCAAGCCGAACAGCTTCATCGCGGAAGTCTTGCTTTAATTTGGTTTGATGAGGTTTCCAGGTAGAGTGATTGAGGATGTCTTCTCTAAGAGTTTTAATGACCCGCAGTTCATCCCGTTCGTTTCTGGCGAGATACGTGATACCAATTCCACCTTCGCCTAGTTTTCTTTCGATGATGTAACGTCCCCCAAATAACGGCTGTCCTGGATTCCAGACCATTAGATTAATTGCTAAATTATGCTATTTATTTTGCCACGGTCTGAAAGCTGGCTTGGAGGGGAGTAGGCAATGGGGACAAGATGGGGAGGTGGGCTTTATGACTTTTTCTCTTCCCCTTGTCCCCTTGTCTCCTTGTTACTTTACCCCCTTATTTTATTTTCCCACTGCCAACAGTCGTCTTACTCAACTCAACAAGCAGCCCACTAGCAAGTTGGTAGCATCTTAAAATTTCTTGAACAAATCAACTTTAAGACTAGCTACGTTTTCATTATTAAACTGAGTGATAAAGTACATGAAAAAGTTCCAATTAGCAAAAGTCAAAGGTTGTAGGCTGAGCAATACATAATTCTTCAAACTAATGACTAGAAAGATGCCTTGAGTAATTTAATAATTAAGGATAATTTGCAAGTCATCTAATTTTTTCAAAAATGTTAGGATAGAATCCGGAATCCTACCAAGTTATTTTGTAACTACCTATCTTCCTATGTAAAGTAAGATTCACCCTCAGCCCATCCATGCAACGGGTCATGCATGACTTCAATTATTTGCTCCTTGTACTTTTATTTTCACATGATCTGGGGTTATGTTAAAAAATTTGAAATTGAGACAAAAATTTACACTATTGCTACTCGTAATTCTTGTAGTAGGTTTAAGCTTCAGTGGATTAGTTCTTTCTGCTTTGCTGAGGCAGAACGCTACAAATGAAATTGCCTCAAGAGCTTTAACACTCATTGACACAATGACTTCTCTACGTGAGTACACACTTAAGCAAATCTATCCAGAACTCTCTTTTAAACTAGAAGAGAAGTTTTTGCCCCAAGTTGTATCCGCATACTCAGCACGAGAGGTTTTTGAAATTCTACGAAAAAAACCAGAATATCGCGACTTATTTTATAAAGAAGCCGCGATAAATCCCACTAATCTTCGGGACAAGGCTGATAGTTTTGAAGCACAAGTTTTAGAGCGTTTTAGAAAAGAAAAAGATTTAAAACAGGTGAACGGATTTCGCTCACTTCCTGGTGGCGACATATTTTACATTGCACGTCCGCTAACAATTAGCCAACCAAGTTGTCTTCAGTGTCATAGTACTCCTGAAGCCGCACCGAAAACGATGATTGACCGTTTTGGCGCAGTCAATGGATTTGGGTGGCATTTGAATGAAATTGTAGCTGCTCAATTTGTTTCCTTACCGGCGAGCAAAGTCATCGAAAAAGCCCATCAAGCTTCTTTATTGATAGTGGGACTGGTTTCTACTGTTTTTATAGCTGTTATCCTTTTAGTCAACGTCTTTTTGAATCGACAAGTTATTCTTCCTCTCAAGCGGATAACTCGTATAGCCGAGGAAGTTAGCACGGGGCATATGGAAGTTGACTTTGATCAGATGTCTAATGATGAAATTGGTAATCTTGCCAAAGCTTTCAAACGGATGAAGTTAAGTTTAGAAATGGCTATGAAAAGAATCAGACGTACTCAGGGAGGAAATACAGGAGGAGCAGCAGGAAATTAAGCTTTAAATAAGAAGAACGCAGAACACAGAACACAGAACACAGAATGCAATTGGTTAGGGATGGGTGCTCCTAGCGATTTTGTTGAGCACCAATTCCTAGATTTTGGTGGGAGGCTTAAACTCTTCTACTCTTGGCTCAGTTCGTACAAACGTCATACCGCTAACTACAATTTCCGGGTTGAGGATTCTCCTAAGTTCTGACAACTGTGTTCTGAGTTCTTTCTTGTTAATACGTATGAACGCAACTTGGTATGACTCATGAAAACAAGCGTTTTCTAAATTCAAAAGCTGCTGCAGCATCGGCAATTTCTGCTGCCAAAAATTCAACAAATTGGTAGGGCGAGACGTGAGGAGTTTGAGCCAGTGTCTCTTCTACAACCAAACTTGCTATTGGTCCAATGTAGTAAGCTAGATCTTGCTGACAACGTTGTATGAAAGCTGGATTGAGTGAGGATTGTTGTGGTTGTGCTTGTGACTTCATTTGAGGAGTTTGCTGCTCGTTAGATGAACTTATAGCCGAACTCACTATTGTTTCTGGATCTTGGTTGTGTGAGTACCCTCTTGTGACTCCAGGCTGAGATGCATTTGCGATGACAGTCGTAGGTAAATCAAGTATTGTTGATTGTGGTATAAGTTGAGGCTGTCCAAGACGCTGTAATTCGGCGAGAACTTGCTTTGAGGATTGATATCGCTGCTTTGGCGTATCGGCTAGCAATTTATCGAGTATTTGAGCAAAATCATTGCTGACATTGGTGTAAAAATGCCATCTCCACTCTAAAGAGTACTGATCCATAAGGAAGGACGGATCTCTACCTGTGAGCAGTACCACTGCAGTCACACCTAGAGCATAAAGGTCACTACTCGGAGAACACAATCCTAAGCTAATTTGCTCGCGGGGAGCATATCCCACTTTGCCCACAAGTGACATTTTGCCAACAAAACTCATTTGGTAGGCATTGCTACCTTCGTTAACGTCAGCTATTTGCTTTCCGACACCGAAATCAATCAGCACCGGCAAATTTTTGCCCTGAGGCAACATGATGTTATCAGGAGAAATATCTCGATGGATAATGTTGTGCTGGTGAACATAGTCCAACACAGGCAACAGATTTTTTAGCCACTCTATAACTTCGCCTTCCGAAAAAGCTCGTCCTTGGTTTTGCCGTTCTCGCAACAGCGCTGAATATGTTTTACCATCAACAAATTCTTGTACTAAAAACAGCCGACCATCTCCTTCAAAGCAAGCCAAGAAACGAGGAATCTGAGGATGTTCCAAGTGGTGGAGAATTTTTGCCTCTCTTTTAAACAAGTTGCGACATTTTTCTAGAGCATTTTCCCCTGAACCAGTGGGTGCAAATTCTTTGAGGACGCATGCTTCATTGAAGCGACGAGTATCAAACGCCAAGTATGTTCTTCCCAGTCCTCCATGTCCCAACAGTTGTTGAATGATATAACGGTTATCAATCATCGTTCCCGAGGGAATTTCTGGTTTGATTAAGAAAGACTGAGACATAACATTGCACTCCTAACTATCCTAACTATTTCGTTTATCAATAATTTTGAGGTTTTTAAGGTGAAAAACTCTATTAGGTAAAAACTTTAATAGACTTATACAGCCTAGATTTTCTATCATAACTATATAACAATCCCTTTCTTTGCTTAGTAGCACTCTGTTACAAAATAGACCATCTCTTTCTTACGAGTTTATTCATCATCACGGCAGCCTGTTGAGACTCTAATGACTTCTCGGTAAAATTTACAAAAAAAACGCAAAGAAAGGATAAAAATTTATCAAGTGGTATTAGTTAACCGCTTGTCCACCAACCTTTTGATTAGCAGATTGTTCATTGAGTAAGACGGCGGGTGTTTTCTTGACCTGCGCCTCAAGAGGTCTGACTTTTTCGACTAATTTAATGAACTGCTCGTAGTTAGGTACTTTTGCTAGAGGGACATAACCCGCATCTGCTGTAATATCTCCAGGCGCTTGGCTCATCGCTTTTTGAATTTGCTGCTGTTGATTACGCTCTATAGACGGTGCCAATATAACAACTGCAGGAGGAATCCATCGGCTAGTGTGTAAAACTCTAAACTTTGTTGTACTAAACTCTCGCTGATAAAGCTCAAAATCTGTTTCCGATAATGCACCAGCATCAACGCTACCGTCATTGAGCCACTGTAGTACTATTTTGGGAGTGGGAGCAAAACGGATTTGAGCAAGGGTTAAACCGTACAAATCGTACAAAGGAACATAATAGCCAGCAGCAGAACCAGCTGCTCCTAAAGCAAGGGTTTTATTAGCTAGGTCTGCCATTGTTTTTATTGGTTTATCATCTCGGACTATAAGCAAAGAGCGTTGTCTACCACTAGTTCCCTCCATAGAAAACAGAGGCGTGTAGAGTTCTTTGCTTATAGCAATTGCTGCTAAGCCCGGAGGTGCAAAAACAATTTCCCAATTTTTGTGCTGAATTTGCTCTAGAGCTTGTAATTCGTTATAAGCTGGTTCGAGTTCTACAATCGACTGAGTTTGTTTTGCTATATAGTCTTTGAAGCGCTCATACTTGTCTAGAGAAACGGCTCCTTCGCCGTAACTTACCACACCTATAGTCAGTTTTTCTGATCTAATGTCTTCTTTTTGATTATTACATCCAGTTCCTAGTAACCCAATAAGTACTAGGAACTGGATGAGCAAAATACGTCGTAAAATAATGATTTTCATTATTCAATGATAACTTCAGATAATTTCTCAAACTAAAGACATTTTGATTATCGCTATTTCAAGTGATTAATCTGCTAATGATGGGAAAAATTAATTTTTTATAACTCTTTTGTTGCTATTTGAAAATATTAGTTGACGAACCTACATTCGTTTATGAGCGTTATTAAAAACAAACACTAGATTTGGATAAGCCAGGCTTGTCACTCTTCAATATTATTAGGACTTACGCACACTCTAGGAATTCTTGGCATTCTACCCTGCGGTATGCCAAGGGGAAACGGGTATCTCCTATGCCGAGTGGGTACCACCACGCCGATCGCCGTTAGCGTAACGTTCTAACAAAATATTTGTTATTTAACATAAAGTTATTTCACATTAATCAATGGGCGATACTGGACTCGAACCAGTGACCCCTTCCGTGTGAAGGAAGTGCGCTACCACTGTGCTAATCGCCCAATTCTGTCTAATATAACACAACGAGCGGTAAATTTCAAAGTACAAGAACCCAATCAAGGCATAGACGTTCTGTGGATTTGGAGTTGCACAAGGTTGTGGATAAGGCATAGAGCAAAAAAATATGCTCAGAGGTTTGAATGGTTATATCTTGTGTTGACTCAAGGAAAAACCGCTATGATATTAAGTTTCAAGGGACGTGGCTTAGTTTTTGTCCACCAATGTTTGTTTAGCATAGAAAACACTGTCAAGACGCTCTGTGGTTGCGCATACCCACGGTTTCCACACTACCGGAGGATTTTAGATGACAAAGCCTTGGTACTGGCGATCGCTCCCCTTAAAAAATCGTACTGGCTATGATGTTTTTGCAGCCTTATTTCGCCATACCTCTACCTCTTTGCCTAAAATTGCCACTCTGTTAGAAAGTCCCCACGCAACATTTGACCGTTCCCAACTAGCTCGATATTCTATCTGTGCAGGCGCTCCTCGGATCGTCGATGGAGTTGTGCAAATGTGGACACCACCACTTGGACAAGTTTTACCGTTTCTGGAACAGTTGCTACACACAAGAGGACACTCCGACACTGCGATCGCGGGACGCACAGAAATTCCTCCTCACCTTCCCTTCACTGGTGGTTGGCTGGGTTGGCTAGGTTACGACATTGCATGGGAAATTGAACAGCTACCCCGTCACAAAGATGATACTCTCCCGTTTCCAGTTGCTTTTTGGTACGAACCCGATTGTTTTACCATCTTAGATCACTGGGAGCAAATTCTCTGGCTAGCCGCTAGTGACTTTGCTCGATTGGATGACTTGGAGAAGAAGTTGCAACGACAACACGACCAGGAAAAAACCTTTCCCCCACTCCCCCCCTCATCTCTCTCCCTCCGTCCCTCACCCCCCTCATCCCCCCCACCTCCCCATTTTTGGACTTCTCAACAGGAGTATGAAGCCCTTGTAAAGCGTGCCAAAAAATACATTCAGGCTGGAGACATCTTTCAGGCGAATCTCTCAGTGCGGTTTGAAACACAGACTGCTGCTTCTGGTTGGGAAATTTATGGTGCTTTGCAGCAGATAAATCCTTCTCCTTTTGCAAGCTATTGGCAAACCCCTTGGGGAGAGGTTATGAGCTGTTCTCCAGAAAGGTTGGTGCAATTACAAAGATGTCCAGACGGGAAATTGCACGTCTCGACAAGACCGATTGCTGGGACGCGATCGCGTGGAATCACTCCAAACGGGGATCAAGAACTAGCACAGGATTTACTCAGCAGCACCAAAGAACGCGCTGAACATATTATGCTAGTTGACCTAGAACGCAACGATTTAGGGCGAGTGTGCGAATGGGGGAGTGTTGCTGTTGACGAATTGCTAACAATTGAGCGTTACAGCCACGTTATGCACCTTGTCAGCAACATCAAAGGTAGCTTAAAATCTGATTGCAACGCCGTTGACTTGATTCGCGCCATATTCCCTGGTGGCACGATCACAGGTTGCCCTAAAGTCCGCTGCATGGAAATTATTGAAGAACTAGAACCGATGCGGCGTAGTTTGTTCTATGGTTCCTGCGGTTATTTAGATTGGCGGGGTAACTTAGACTTAAATATCTTGATCCGCACCCTGCTATTATCTCCCTCTACAGAAGGAGACAGGGGGGATAAGGTAGACTTGGGGACAAGGAAGACAATAAGGAATTCTCCTGTGTTTCCCCATCTAACGACTCCCCACACTCGTACGGGCGCAACGCCTTGCTCTCCTACAATCCCCACTTCCTACTCCCTACTTAACACCGTTTGGGGACAGGTTGGAGCAGGTATTGTTGCAGATAGCGATCCCGAGAGAGAATGGTATGAGTCTTTGCACAAAGCGCAGGCACAACTTAAGGCACTGACAATGGTTATGAGTCAACAGTGCATCAGTCCTGAATCCTGAGTTTGTAGTTCAGAGCTATTAACTGATGACTCTTGATTTAGGGCTTTTTAGGATTTTCAGTCAAGATTTTGGCGAAATGTGTCCATTATCGTCAAAATTTTCTATTCAACTGCAAAAATATTTATACTCATCCCTCGATATTAAATGAACTCAGACAACTCGGAAACTTACATAAATCATCCAACTTGGGGTTTGCTCTATAGGATTTGTATGGTAGATGAGAACCAAGAGTTGTTCACAACACTGTATGCCCAACGCTTATTCTTTTTAGTAGCAAGTGACGTCAAAGGTATGAAGTTCCAGCCTATTGGACGTACTGAGGCTAGAATGATGCTGGAAAATCGCTTGCGTAATCTGCGCCGTACAGGACAATCTCAGGACTACGATCAGCTTCAGAGTGTTTTCCAACGCACCTTCCAATGAGCAGTTCGATTCACGAACGTATTCTCGCCCTTCGTTCCTCCCTACCAGATTCAGTCCGGTTAATTGCTGTTACCAAGCAAGTATCCCCTGAAGCCATGCGCTGTGCTTATGCTGCAGGAATTCGGGATTTTGGCGAGAGTCGCATCCAAGAAGCAGCTAGCAAACAGGCCCAGTTGCAAGACTTATCAGATTTGACTTGGCACTTTATTGGACATTTGCAAAGCAATAAAGCCAAAAAAGTCATTGAACAATTCCAGTGGATTCACTCTGTAGATAATTTGAAGCTCGCTCAACGCTTAAACCAATTGGCGCAACAGCTAGAAGTGAGCCCTCAGGTTTGTCTGCAAGTCAAAATGCTGAGCGATCCTAACAAGTCGGGTTGGAGCATATCACAACTCTTAGCTGACCTAAGCGCCCTAAATGAATGCAAAAATTTACAAATTCAGGGTTTAATGACAATTCCACCTTTGGGATTGAATGATTCAGAGACTCTAAATGTGTTCAATCGCACCTATGAACTCGCAAAAGAGATCCAAGAACAAAACTGGTCTCACATTCAAATGCAACACCTTTCAATGGGAATGTCAGGGGATTACAAACTGGCAGTGCAAGCGGGTGCAACAATGGTGAGATTAGGAACCATCTTGTTTGGAGAGCGTTTGCTCCTTTAGCGACGTAAACAGGCGAGAATACACCAACAGCGGAGTTCAGGAGTTCAAAAGTCATATAAATTACATCAATTACTGAGATTTTGAACTTCTAAACTCCTTATAAAATTTTGTAGAGAAAAATCTCATAACATACTGGTTCAATCAGTCACAAAGGATATAGTATTGACAAAAGTAAAAGTAAACAGAATATTGGGGAAAAGCACTTCCCCCAAGCCAACTAGTTAAGATATAATTTTGACTCATTGTTGCCTATAAAACATATACGGGTCTTACCAGGAGCGTTTGTTAAAACGAAAACCTGTAGGAGATAGTACAAACAGCGAAAAAATGGCTGGATTGTCTGGTATGAGCAGGGGTAAAAATTCATTGAATCAGTTTTTGCCAGATTGGTTAAAGTGATTGGCAGTAGGAGGGTAAACGATGAACAATATATTTTCTAAACTCAGAGACTTCGTAGGTCTAAATGAGCAAGTAGAATACGAATATTATGAAGAAGAACCAGATACAGAAAATTACCAAAATCTGTATCAAGAACAAAATGCTCAACCAGCACAGCAAGAAGCTGCTGCTCAAAATCGACGGTGGCGTGAACCCATGAATACAATGGGAGATGTAAGTGCAGCGGGATCAAAACCGATGAGTAATGTTATTGGTATGCCAGGAGCAATAAATGGGATCTCAGAAGTATTGGTGCTAGAACCACGCACCTTTGAAGAAATGCCCCAAGCAATTCAAGCGTTGCGAGAGCGGAAGTCAGTAGTATTAAATTTGACGATCATGGATCCGGATCAAGCACAACGTGCCGTAGATTTTGTAGCGGGTGGCACTTACGCACTTGATGGACACCAGGAACGCATCGGCGAAAGCATATTTTTGTTTACACCAAGCTGCGTGCAAGTTAGCACTCAGTCAGGAGTTCTTCATGAAGTACCTCAACCCACAGTTCGTCCCACACGTTCCACAGGACCAAATCCAGCCTGGGGAAATGATGGTAACACGATGGCACAATAAATATAAATTAGTGATAAGTCAAGAGTCAAGAGTCTAAAGTCCAAAGATATTGACTCTTGACTTTTGAATTTTGAACGCCAGTCGCCGTGAGAGCGGGAAACCCCCCTGCATAGCGCTGTCTCCTCTTGAGTTATGACTTATGAGTAATGACTACTAAATTTGGCTTGATTGGTGGCGGGGTAATGGGAGAAGCGCTCTTATCCCGCCTTATTGCTCGGAAAATTTACCAACCATCAGAAGTCCTAGTTAGTGAACCGCAAACCTCACGCCAAAGTTTTCTGGAAGAGGCATATGGTGTAGGGATCACAGCGGATAATCGTCTGGTTTTTACGCCAACAACAGAAGTCGTGTTTTTGGCAGTGAAACCTCAGGTGTTTAGTGCGATCGCTCAAGAATTGGCAGATGTCATCGCTACCGATTCAAAACCACTGATAATATCTATCTTAGCAGGTGTGACTTTGAGTCAGTTGGAAGCAACTTTTGGACACTTACCAGTGATTCGGGCAATGCCTAACACACCAGCAACGGTAGGGGCGGGAATAACTGCGATATCTCCAGGTGCTTATACCAAATTAAGTCACCACGAAACCGCAAAGCAACTTTTTTCAGCGGTGGGAGAAGTGGTGGAAGTTTCAGAAAACCTAATGGATGCGGTGACAGGATTATCAGGATCAGGTCCAGCTTACGTAGCGCTGCTTGTAGAAGCACTTGCTGATGGGGGAGTCGCCGCAGGGTTACCTCGGGCGATCGCCAATCAACTCGCTTTGCAAACTGTACTAGGAACAGCAAAGCTTTTACATGAAACCAAATTACACCCAGCAGAACTTAAAGATCGCGTCACCAGTCCAGGCGGTACGACAATTGCTGGGATTGCTCAATTAGAAAGAGCAGGGTTTCGCTCAGCTTTAATAGAAGCAGTCAAAGCAGCAACAGCCCGCTCCCAAGAATTGGGAAAATAGTTGTTTGTCATTTGTTAAAAACGAATGACTCATGACTCATGACTAAATAACTAATAACTAAGTTGACAAAAGAGTCGTTAATATAGTAATCAGTTTTGGTTGCAAATGTGATTGAGTGAATTACCCTGCGCTGTCTCCAGAACTTGACCCAAGTTCTGTATTTCCTTTTCAACTGGATCAGTTCCAGAAGGATGCGATCGCTTCGCTGAATGCTGGAAGTTCCGTAGTGGTGTGTGCGCCCACCGGTTCGGGCAAAACATTAGTGGGGGAATACGCCATATATCGCGCCCTGTCGCGAGGAAAGAGAGTATTTTACACGACTCCCCTAAAGGCGCTCTCCAATCAGAAACTACGTGACTTTCGTGAAAAATTTGGCTTTGACCATGTTGGACTGTTAACTGGAGATGCCTCCATTAACCGAGATGCACCGATTCTGGTGATGACCACAGAAATTTTCCGTAATATGCTGTATGGCACACCTATCGGGCAAATTGGCATTTCATTAGTAGACGTTGAGGCGGTGGTGCTGGATGAGTGCCATTACATGAACGACCGTCAACGGGGAACAGTTTGGGAAGAATCGATCATCTATTGTCCCCGTGGAGTTCAACTGGTCGCCCTCTCAGCAACTGTTGCCAATAGTGATGAACTGACCGACTGGTTAAATCAAGTTCACGGCCCGACTGACCTCATATACTCCGATCATCGCCCAGTGCCTTTGGAGTTTCATTTTGGCAATATCAAAGGGTTATTTCCCCTGCTTAATGATGACAAAACCCAAATTAACCACCGTCTGCTGAGAAAGAAGAAAAAAGGAGATAAAGAAAAGAGCAAAGCCCATGTAAAAGCCGAGGCTCCCAGTATTATTCAGGTTTTGAGCCAGCTACAAGAACGGGATATGCTGCCAGCTATTTACTTCATCTTCAGCCGCCGGGGATGTGATAAATCCGTAGCGGATGTTGGTGATTTTCGGTTGGTCAATAACCAAGAGGCGCAGCAGTTGCGTCGGCAAATTGATGAATTTTTAACCCGCAATCCTGAAGCAGGACGTTCTGGACAGATTGCACCGTTGTACCGGGGAATAGCAGCACACCATGCTGGGATTTTACCTGCGTGGAAAGTGCTGGTCGAAGAACTCTTTCAGCAAGGGTTAATTAAAGTCGTGTTTGCCACCGAAACCTTGGCAGCTGGAATTAATATGCCAGCCAGGACAACGGTCATTTCCACCCTTTCCAAGCGTACCGATACCGGGCATCGCCTGTTGAATGCTTCGGAGTTCCTGCAAATGGCAGGCAGGGCTGGTCGTAGGGGGATGGATGAACGGGGTCATGTGGTGACGCTGCAAACCCCCTTTGAAGGAGCGAAAGAAGCGGCGTATTTGGCAACATCCAAAGCAGATCCCTTAGTCAGCCAGTTTACACCAAGTTACGGTATGGTGCTGAACTTACTGCAAACCCACACCTTGGAACAAGCCAGGGAACTGATAGAACGCAGCTTTGGACAGTACTTGGCAACTTTGCACCTACGACCGCAGTACGAGTATGTCGCTCATTTGCAAACACAACTCGCCCAACTTCAGGCGCAAATCGCCGCCATTGATGAAGGAGAACTGGCTGTTTACGAGAAACTGCGGCAACGCCTGCGAGTTGAACGCCAGCTATTGAAAACGCTGCAAGAGCAAGCGCAGGATGCCCGACAAGAGGAATTGGGCATGATGTTAGACTTTGCAGTGTCGGGAACGCTTTTGAGTCTCAAAAGTAAAAACTTCACAATGCCTGCACCCATAACAGCAGTGTTAGTTGGGAAAACGCCAGCTTCTGGTCAAACTTGTTACCTGGTATGCTTAGGCGGAGATAACCGCTGGTATGTCACGACAGCCTCTGATGTGATGGATTTGTATGCAGAACTGCCACGAATTGAGGTGCCAGACCAGTTGCTACCACCACCAGAGATGCCCTTGAAACGGGGACAGTCGCTTCCTGGTAACGAGGAAACAGCAGCAATAGCCCAACAAATTCCCGATCCAAGCGAAGCTGCATATATGGCTCCAGAAGTCGCAGAACAACTCAGTCGCGTTGTTGCTGTGCAAGAGCAATTAGAGGCTCATCCCCTGCATCAATCAGGCAACGCTAGCAATATTTTCAAACGCAGAACACAGGTTGCTGAACTTGAAGCCGAAATTCAACAGATGCAGGCACAAGTAGATCAACAGTCGCAGCGCAATTGGGAAGAGTTTCTCAATTTAATTGAAATTTTGCAGCACTTTGAATGTCTAGATAACTTAGTTCCCACGCGACTAGGGCGAATTGCTGCAGCGATTCGGGGAGAGAATGAATTGTGGCTGGGGTTAGTATTTGCCAGTGGAGAATTGGATAACCTAGATCCACAGCATTTAGCAGCTGCGATCGCGGCTTTGGTCACAGAAACTCCACGTCCAGATAGCATGGTTCGCTTTGATCTTAGTGAGGAAGTGCTAGAAGGTTTGTCACGATTGCGGGGAATTCGCCGCAAGATGTTTCAGTACCAACGTCGTTATAATGTGACTTTACCGATATGGTTGGAGTTTGAGTTAATAGCTCTAGTGGAGCAGTGGGCGCTGGGTATGGAGTGGGTAGAACTTTGCGAAAATACCAGTTTGGATGAAGGTGATGTGGTGCGAATACTACGCCGGACGCTAGATTTACTATCGCAAATTCCTCACGTACCGCATTTATCAGAATCCTTACAGCGCAATGCCCATCGCGCTATGCAGCTCATTGATCGGTTCCCAGTCAATGAAGTAGTGGAATAAGTAAGGAGTTAGGAGTTGGGAGTTTTCAGTCCTGAATCCTAAGTCCTAAATACTGAATTTTCATTTCAAAGTTGCAATCATCGCGGCAAGGGAAACACCTTAGTACACCAAGTTTCCAGTGCCGCGCAGTTGGCGTAAAGAGTTTATACAAGCTGGACAATCGCAGCCAAACTTGGTGATCGCAGCATCACTTTCTTCTTCAGTAAATTCTACCGAAGCAATATTCTTAGCAGCCTGCCCTGTAGCCACGGTTGATGCAGGTGTCGAAGGAGATTGTTGCTTCCTCTGTGAATCTCGGACGCACACTAAAGTGTTGACAGCGTGGGGACTAGATATACAAGTCTGACCATTGTTTGTGTGGATTAGTTCCTGGGTTGCACCAGCGTGTGCAGGAAGGATGAATGGCTGCCAAAGTAGACATCAGCTATACAAAAATCGAGGAACTAGACAGCAAGTTAAGTATAAGTTTTCTGTCCATATAGGACTATGATTTGATTTTTTAAATACACGTAGGGTGGGCAATGCTGACTATATCTGGGTTATATCTAGGTTTTCTTGAGCATTGCCCACCCGAAAGATACTTAAATTTTTTCAAAAATCAAACCAGATTGCTATAGGTTTCCTTCGTGTCCTTAGCAAATTTGGCTGACTGCTAAGATAATCTAATTCACTGTTACAGGTCAAGAGAGTTTTTATCAGGAATACCAACAATTCTTCTTATTCTTTCAACCTAATAAACCTTTCCTTAGATAGCACAAAGCAAGCTAAACTTTTTTTCCTACACTTTTGCCAAATTGAAGTTAAGAAAAATGAGAATAATAACCATAAAATTTTGCTTTTCATCTTGAGCGCCACTAGAGTCATGAAATAAGCTGTTGGACTTGTGACTTGCCAACTTTCAGACAATAGGACACGCCAAGAGCGCTTTGCGCTCCCGGAGGGTACGGGCTTGGCGGTTCGTTTAATAAACATTTAATAAATATTAAGTGCATCTCTATAGAGAATAGGTATAACAAAATAGACTAATAACATCCAATAGCCAGTCTTCTTGACTCTTTGACCACAATAGAGTGAGTCTGTCACCCACCCCATTCAGCCTCAGCAACATTACCAAGGCAAACAAAACTAACATATCAGTAACACTTAATAAGTGTATAACTATACTATTTAAATTTATTATAAAAGTTATACTAGTTTTATAGGTTCTACCTGGGAATTACTTAGAAGTGGCTTTGCCACTTCTTTTTTAAAATCTAAGGAAAAGATAATATTCTCTCAATCATGAAGTATACAGTGAAGTATTAAATACTTCATGTTTCATTCTTCCTGCTTTATTTTGTGCTTTGTTCGGTTTGTATTTGCTGTCATTGAGTGCGCTGCCTCACCACTGCGCGTGTAATGTGTCCTAGCCTTGTCCTAACGGACAAGCACTCGCGTTCGGCACGCCACTTCGTGTCTACGTGGTTAGTATCAAAATAATTTTCACGGATGAATTACGATTGCTATAGATGTCATAAAAAACTGTTGTATAAACAGGGGATTCTACCATGTTTACTAAAGAGAATAAACTGCTTTTAATAGGCTAGGTAACAGCTTTAAGGGAGCTTTTATTAGGACAATTCGTTATTACGAAAGTCTAGGTTTAATTCAGTCCTGAGAACGAACCGAGGGAGGATTTTGTCAGTTTTCATCTGATGTGCTGACCCATCTTTCTTTTATGAAACGTGCTCAGAACCTTGGTTTAAGCTTGCAAGAAATTGCCGAAATCCTCCAAGTCTATGATGGAGGCAAACCTGCCTGTGATGAAATTCAACAGAAGTTGAAAGATAAGATATCAGAGATTGATAGACAAATTGAACAGTTATTAACCTTGCGGGGTGAATTGAGAAGATTATTCTCAGGATGGAACACTTTAGCAACTAAGCCGGAAGATACAATATGTCCGATAATTCAGAAAGATTAAACATTGGTAGAGAAATAACTTTAGCCACCTCGATCATCCCTACCTGAAAGTTACATTTTTAAATAATCTTGTTCAGTTTGCGCTAAGCGTGTTAAACCTGTGGCCAAACAACCAAAGGCTAGTTCAATTTCCTGACATTGCTGTATCTCAATAAAATAGCGATCGCCTAACTAGAGTGAGTATCATCTACCAGAAATGAAGACGTTATTGTGCTGGGGTTCGCGCAATAATACGATCGCATCCTACATCCTACTTTCCCAGCGTCCAATAAATCCTGGGTGGTAACAGAGATAGACAAAGTTAAACCCCCATGTCAAAGTGCTATGCATTACCCGGATCTTTCTTAACATTGCTGTAAAACAGGCAGGATAAGAATGGTGGCGGTGAGGGTAGTTGTGGGGGTTGACAGGGGGAATCAAAGATGAGTATGAGGAGAAAATTACCTGC
>JAESFT010000145.1_pt1 | contig 83860 bp, 92 predicted proteins | sample 9269451 | NCBI WGS metagenome assembly JAESFT01 (sample SAMN14502557, study PRJNA617106) | algae metagenome | isolation source: Scytonema hyalinum WJT4-NPBG1 and co-occurring heterotrophs from well... | place: USA: Mojave Desert, Joshua Tree National Park, California | collected 2006-05-25 | reverse complement strand
CAGTCAGCGACGAGTCATACAACGGGCGGCACGAACACGAGCACACCCGATCCGATGATCACGGTGTCCCGGCCGCTACCACCAACGCCACGCCGAACGATCACCAGGTTTCACAACACGCTCTCAGCCGCCGCCGTCGGGGCGGATCCGGGCGAGCAGGCCGAGGTTGTCCTCCAGGTGCCACGAGGTGCGGAACCTCCCGTCCGCCACGAGGTGGAAGTCGAAGGCTGCGAACTCGACGTGCCGACCGGTCTCCGACACGCCCAGGAAGTCGCCGGCGTGCGTGCCCCGGGCGGTCGAGCGGACCGCGACCCGGTCGCCCGCGATGACGATGTCCTCGATCGTCATCGTCAGGTCGGGGAAGGCGGTGCGCAGGAACGCCACGGTCCTCCGGTACCCCTCCGGGCCGCCGCCCGTCCCCGGCACGACCGGGATGTCCTCGTACTCGGCGGCGATCAGCTCGTCGGCGAAGGCCGTCTCCCCGGTGCTCATGCCTTCGTAGAACCTGCGGACCATCGCCTCGACGTCCCTGCGGTCGCTCCTCCCGCCCGAGTGGTGGGCCAGGGGATCGAGGCCCGGCACGAAGATCAGCTGCCGACGCAGGGCGGTCGCGGCGATCGCGCGGGCCGGGGCGTACTCCGGCGAGTCGTACCAGGTCTGCAGCGCGTCCATGTCGGGCCACTCGATGACCACGACGCGGCGCTCGACCGGGAATTCGCCTTCGGCGACCACGGGTTCGGCGGCCAGGACGAGGAAGCGGCCGCCGTGCTCGTCGACCGCGGCGCCGGTCAGCTCGGCGTAGCGCCGGGCGCCGTCCGGATCGAGGACCTCGACCTCGGTGATGCTGTAGGCCGGTGTGCGGATGAGGGGCTTCGCCATGACCACGACCATGCTCGCCGGGGCCCGCGATGTGAAACGCTGATCAGGAGTGGAGCCACCACCGGGAGGCGTGCATGCCCGAGCTGCGCCAGCTGCGGACCTTCCTCATCGTCGCCGAGGAGCTCAACTTCACCCGCGCTGCCGAGCGCCTCCACCTGGGCCAGCAGGCGGTGTCGAAGTCGATCCAGCAGCTCGAGCGCGAGCTCGGTGTGGCCCTGCTGGAGCGCACCACCCGCGAGGTCCGCTTGACCGCGGCCGGTGCGGAGCTGCTGCGCACCGCACCGGACGTGGTCGCCGCCGCCGACTCCGCGTTCGACTCCGCCCGGCGCGTCGGACGCGGCGCAGCGGGCGCCATCCGGGTGGGTGTGTCGCCAGCCCTCGGGCGGGACGAGCGGGACGCTGCGGTCGCGCAGCTGCGCGGGGCCACCCCCGAGCTGTCGGTGGCGCTGTGGGAGGTCTGGCCCGAGCAGGTCCTCCCGCTGCTCAGGGCCCGGCAGGTGGAGCTGGTCCTGGCCCGGACGGCGCCCGACGCGCCCGACGTGCGGAGCGCGCGGCTCGGGTCCGCACCGGCCCACCTCTACGTGCCCGCCGACCACCGGCTCGCCGCGCGCACCGACCCGGTCGGGATCGCCGAGCTCGACGGCGAGCGGCTGCTGACCTGGAACGAGCCCGGGACACCGCTGACCGACCTGCTCGTCGCCCGGCTCGCCGCCGGCGGGGCGCGGGTGGAGACGGTCCGGGCGAGGGTGTCGGGGACGGGCGGGACGCTGGCCGACCTGGCCGACCTGGGAGCGGTCGCGCTCGCCCAGCAGTGCGCGCCGCTGGACGAGCGGGTCGTCGAGGTGCCGCTGGCGGGCGGCGTCACCCTGCCGCTGGTGGTGCTGTGGCCGGCCGGGGTGCGCTCGGTCGCGGTCGATCGCCTCCGGGCCGCGGCGCAGCGCCGCCGCGCGCCGCTGTCGGCCGTCGATCGGGCCTCCCGGTCACGGTGACGGCGCCCACGCGCCCGGCCTGATCGCCGACGTCCAGCGGGAACCGGGCGGCGCTGGGTCGGCTGCTGGACGCGGAGGTCGGCACCGACGACCCGGACCCCGGAGCGGCCGCGGTCGCCGCGCAGCGGGATGGGCCGGCTGGACCGGGCGGGCCCGCGCCCCCTGCGGCACGCAGCCGCGCTCGCGACGGACCGTGCGGCAGCGGCACCTCCGCACCCGTCGCCGTCCTCCCGCGCCGCGTTCCGGACGAAGCGGTCGCTCACGCGACGATCACCGGTAGCGTGCGTGGTGACGGTGGTGCGGCGCCGAGGAGGGACCGGTCGATGCTGGTCGGTCGGCGCGCGGAGCACGAGGCGGTCGACGGACTGCTCGCGCGGGCACCGGAGGGGCGCAGCGGGGTCCTGCTGGTCCGCGGGGAAGCCGGCATCGGCAAGACCGCTCTGCTGCAGCACGTCCGTGCCGCTGCGGCCGGGTCGGGGTTCCGGGTCGTGGACGCGGTCGGGGTGGAGTCCGAGGCGGAGTTCGCCTTCGCGGGCCTGCACCGGTTGTGCGGGCCGCTGCTGGAGCGGGCCGGGGCGCTGCCCGAGCCGCAGCAGGCGGCGCTGGGTGTCGCGCTGGGGATGCGCGCCGGTCCGGCGCCGGACCGGTTCCTGGTGGGTCTGGCCGTGCTGACCCTGCTGGCCGAGGTCGCCGAGGACGGGCCGCTGCTGGGCCTGGTGGACGACGCGCAGTGGCTGGACCAGGCGTCCGCGCAGGTGCTGGCGTTCGTGGCGCGGCGGGTGGCGGCGGAGCGGGTGGTGCTCGTGTTCGCGCTGCGCGACCCCGTCGACCACCCGCTGGTCGGGCTGCCGGAGCTGCGGCTGGACGGGCTCGGTGATGCCGACGCCCGTGCGCTGCTGGCCGGTGCGGTCCGCGGGCCGCTGGACGACGCGGTGCGCGACCGGATCATCGCGGAGGCGCGCGGCAACCCGCTGGCGCTGCTGGAGCTGCCCCGGGGCGCGTCACCGGCTCATCTGGCCGGGGGGTTCGAGCTGCCCGGTGTGCTGGCCGTCCCCCGCCGGGTCGAGGACGGTTTCCGGCGTCGCTCGGGTGGTCTGCCCTCCGACACCCGCAAGCTGCTCCTGGTGGCTGCGGCCGAGCCGACCGGTGAGGCGGCACTGCTGTGGCGGGCGGCGGCCCAGTGGGGGATCGGTCGTGAGGCGGTGGCGCCGGCGGAGGCCGCCGGGTTGCTGGAGATCGACACCCGGGTGCGGTTCCGGCACCCGCTGGTGCGCTCGGCGGTGTACCGGGCCGCTGCACCGCCGGATCTCCGGCACGCGCACGGCGCGCTGGCCGCCGCCACCGATGCGCAGGTCGACCCGGACCGGCGGGCCTGGCACCGGGCGCAGGCCGTGCTGGGTACCGACGAGGAGGTCGCCGCGGAGCTGGAGCGCTCGGCGGGCCGGGCGCGCGCCCGCGGCGGGGCGGCGGCGGCCGCGGCGTTCCTGCAGCGGGCGGCCGAACTGACCCCTGAGCCCTCCGTCCGCGGGCGGCGGGCGCTGGACGCCGCGCACGCCAAGCACGAGGCCGGCGCGTCCGAGGCCGCACTGGAGCTGATGGCGGTCGCCGCGGCGGGGCCGTTGGACGCCGTGGCGCACGCCCGCGTCCAGCTGCTGCAGGCCCAGATCGCCCTGCAGCGCACGCAGGGCGGCGACGTGCCGGGGATGCTGCTGGAGGCGGCGAGGGCGCTCGCCCCGCTGGACGCGGCGCTGTCGCGCGACACCTACCTGCTGGCGCTGGATGCCGCCCTCATCACCGGCGGCCCCGGCCCCGGCCGCACCGTGCTGGAGGTCGCCCGGGCCGCCCGGGGCGCACCGGCACCGCCCGGCCCGCCGGGGCCCGCGGATCTCCTCCTCGACGGGCTGGTGACGACGTACACGCACGGGTTCGAGGCGGGCGCACGCGGCCTGCGCGGGGCGCTGGAGGCGTTCGACGCCCACGAGCCCGCGGAGGTCGGCGAGGACAGGCACAGCCGCCAGCTGCGGCTGGCCAGCCGCATCGCGGTGGCGCTGTACGACGACGAGCTGGTGCACCGGTTGGCCGACCGCCACCTCCGGCTCGTCCGCAGCGCCGGTGCGCTGGTCGAACTCCCGCGGGCGCTGCTGTTCCAGACCGGCGCGCTGGTGCTGGAGGGCGATCTCGCCCGCGCCACCGAGCTGGCGGCCGAGCAGGTCGTGATCGCGCAGGCGACCGGAGCCGTCCCGCAGCACCACGGCCGACTCGTCCTGGCGGCGTGGCGCGGCAGCGGGACCGAGACCGTCGAGCTGCACGCGGCCAGCGTCCGGGGCGCGCTCGGTCGGGGGCCGACCAACGAGAGCACCCTGGCCGAGTACGCACTCGCGGTGCTCCGCAACGCCCAGGGCGACTATCCGGCGGCGCGGGAGGCGGCGGCGCGGGCGTGCGAGTCCGACGAGCAGTCGACCAGGAGCCTGGCCCTGCCCGAGCTCGTCGAGGCGGCGGCCCGCGCGGACCAGCCGCGGCAGGCGGCCGCCGCTGCGGAGCAGCTCGGCTCGCGCGCGGACGCCAGCGGCAGCCAGTGGGCGCTCGGGCTGGCGGCGCGGTCGCGGGCGCTGGTGGGCGTCGGCCCGGCGGCGGAGGAGCACTACCGCGAGGCCGTCGAGCGACTCGGGAGCTGCCGCATGGCGCCCTACCTCGCCCGCACGCACCTCGTCTACGGCGAGTGGCTGCGCCGCGAGGGCCGCCGCCACGACGCCCGTGAGCAGCTCCGGACCGCTCACGAGATGCTGTCGGGCATGGGGGTGGAGGTGTTCGCGGCGCGGGCGGCCCGCGAGCTGCGCGCCACCGGTGAGAACCCGCACAAGCGCAGCGCTCTGCCCGCGGACGCGCTCACCGCCCAGGAGCTGCACATCGTGCGGCTGGTCGCGACCGGTTCGACGTCCAAGGAGGTCGGGGCGCAGCTCTTCCTGAGCCCGCGCACGATCGAGGCCCACCTGCGCAGCATCTTCCGCAAGCTGGGCGTCACCTCCCGCCGGCAGCTCCGGGACGTCCCGCTCCCGTGACCGGAACCGGAGGCCACCGGGCTCCGGCAGCTACAGGTGGTCCTCGTAGAACGCGACGAGGCGGTCGACGGCGGCGTCGACGTACTCCGGCACGTCGTACATCTCGTAGTGGCGGGCGCCCGCGACCACGGTGCGGTCGACGGGACGGGGCGCCAGGCGCCAGAGCCGTTCGGCCGAGTCGTCGAAGCCCGTGCCGTCGAGGTGCTCGGCGAGGACGAGCTGCAGCGGCTGGGTCATGAGCTCATCGACCAGGTGGTAGGGGTCGAAGCCGAGCAGCAGCGCGTCGCCCCGGGAGAGCCGGCGGTTCGTCGAGTGCGCGTCGCCGCCCCGTTCCGTGCGGTAGTAGGTGATCGCCTGGAGCAGGTCGACGTCGTCCACGCCGGCCGCGGCGGCGTCCTCGAGGGTGTCGGGCAGCCAGGCCTCCCGGGTCAGCTCGCCGGTCCGGGCCTCCCGGAGACGGGCGCCGGCCAGGGCGTCGAGAGCGGCCGCCGGGCCGTCCGGCTGGAAGCCGCGGAACGCCGTGCCGATGTCGCTGGGGTCGACCGCACCGACCGCCCTGATGCGGTGGTCGGTGCGGGCGGTGTGCACCGCGTAACCGCCGCCGGCGCAGATGCCGAGGACGCCGATGCGGTGCGGGTCGATGCCGGGGACCGTGCTGAGCGCGTCGATCGCGTACGAGATGTCCTCGCCGCGCCGGTACGGGTCCTCGAGGTCGCGGGGCTCGCCGCCGCTGCGCCCCTGGTGGGCGGGGTCGAAGGCCAGGGCCGCGATGCCGCGGGCGGCGAGTCGGGACGCGTAGTCCGCCCCGATCTGCTCCTTCACGCTGCCGCCGGGCGTGGAGAGCACGACCGCGCGCAGCGGCGCGGCCCCGTCGAGGTCGCCGGGCAGGTGCAGGTCGGCCGCCAGCTCGATCGGCCCGCGCGGGACGGTGAGGGGCACCGGTCGCCCTGCGCGGGAGACCCTCATCGGCGATCCCCCGGGCTCGGCCGGTGGGCGCGGACCGCGGCCGGTCCCTCGTCCGCTCACCCCGCCACGACCGTGAGCGCACCCCACGCCAGGGCCGTGGCGAGCGTGGTCCAGAGGACGATCGCCACCCCCTGCCACAGCAGGACCCAGCCCCGGGGCGTCCCGGCGGCGACGAGCATGGCCGAGGTGAACTGGGTCGGGACCGCCAGCGGCCCGAGGATGCTCGCGCCCGGCACGCCGAACCGGACCAGCCACCTGCGGAAGCGGCGCCGCCCCTTCGACTCGGGCGCCGGCTCGGCGGGCAGGTCGGCCTGCCGGGCCCGCCCGGCCAGGGCCGCGGTGCGGACCCGCGAGCCGAGCAGCACGACGGCGAGCACGGAGAGGAAGTTCCCCGCGGCCGCGGCGAGGCCGGCGACGACGGGGTGGATGCCGCCGATCACGCCGATGGCTCCCGCGCCCTCGCCCTCGAGGAAGGGGATCGCGCCGGCGACCATGACGATGATCGGTTGAACGGCCTCGGGCACCTGGGCCACGAGGTCCTGGAAGGCCTGGAAGGTGCGGACGGGTTCGTCCACGGTGTTCACGGTGGGGCTCCTCGGACGGCGGGGTCGGTGCGGCGGTGCTCCCGGTGGCGGGGCTCGACCCCGACGAGCTGCTCGTGCCGCCGGCTCTTCGCGAGCACGACCCCACGGTGCGCTGTGCCGTCGCGGCACCCTCAAGCGCGCAGCGGGTGATGTGCGGCACGTGCGGCGCCGGCCCGCCCGCGCCCACCGGGCAACCGTCCGGGCTCCGGTCGCGTCCTGCACGTGTGCACCGCGCGCTGCTGCTCGTCCTGGCCCTGCTGGCCGTCCCGGTCGCCCTGGTGCTCACCGCCGGGCCCGCGCACGCCTGCAGCTGCGCCCCCCGCACGTTCCCGGAGCAGGTGGCGAGCGCGGACGCGGTCCTCACCGGCACCGCCACCTCGCGCGAGGACCCGGCCGGCTCCGGGGACGCGGTGAGCAGCGCATCGTCGATCCGCTGGGGTTTCGCGGTCGACACCGTGCACCGCGGCGACCTCGCGGCGCGGGTGACGGTCGTGGCGGCCATGAGCGGGGCGTCCTGCGGGATCGCGTTCACCCCCGGCGTCCGCTACGTCGTCGTCGGGATGCGGGACCCGGTCGGGGACGTGGAGACCGGCCTCTGCACGGGCACCGCACCCGTCGCCGCGCTGTCCCCGGCCGACCTCGCCGCGCTCGGCCCCGGCCGGCCCGTGCCCCCGCCGGCCGCGCTCCCGCCCGCCGCGCCCGCGCCCGCCGCGCCCGTCGAGGGCGCCGGTGGGCGGGCCGTCGGCCCGCTCGGGTTCCTCCTGCTCGGCGGGACGGTCGCCCTCACCGCCGGCCTCGCCCTGGTCGCTGTCCGGCGCCGCCGCGCCTCCCGGAGGGCGTGACGCCCACCTCGGTCCCCCCGGTGCGAGCGCCGGGAGCGGCGGGGGTGAGGGCCGGTCCCGTCCTCCGGGTGGACCACCAGACGATCGCCGTGATGACGACGACGGCGGCCGCCATGACGAGCAGGTACGGCGATCCGGTCCCGGTCGACCGGTCCTGCAGCACGACGCCGAGGTCCACGCGCAGCGCCACCGCCACGACGAGGGTGGCCGTGTTGAGCACGGCGTGGAGCACGATCGCGATCTCGAGGCCGCCCGTGCGCCAGGTGATGAGGGCCAGCCCGGTCCAGAGCACGAGGTACCAGACGATGATGTGGACGTCCGTCGAGCCGTGGACGGCCGTGAACAGCACGCTCGTGACCAGCACCCCGGCGACCAGTCCCGCCCGCGCCCCGCGGGTCCAGCTCCCGACGACGCGGAGGAGCAGCCCCCGCACGCCGTACTCCTCGCCCGCCGCCTGCAGCGGCGTGAGGAGCAGCACGGCGAGCAGCATGAGGACGAGGTCGGTCCGCGACCAGGGGGACTCCGCAGTGGGCTCGACGAGGGAGCCGAGCACCACGACGGCCAGCCAGGCGGGACCGAGGACGAGGAGCGACCGGCCGAGCAGGTCGGAGCGGAACCGCGACGTCACGGAGTGCAGCGAGGCTCCGGGCACGCCGTAGAGCCACCGCTGGACGAGCATGCTCCACGGCGCGAGCAGGGCCAGGGAGAGCATCGAGGCGGCGTGGTAGAGGGGCGTGTAGTCGGTGCCGCGCAGGACCGGCGGGGTGCTGCCCTCGTAGCGCGCGACCGCCAGGCCGACGATCGTCGGGAAGGCGACCAACCCCGCCAGCAGGAGGACGATCGCGACGACGCCGCGGCCGATCCGGCGTTCGTCACCGGCCAGGACGCGGTGGTACTCCACCCCGGCCGGGACCGACGGTCCGTTGCGGGGCCCGCCCGGGACGGGCAGCCGGTTCGGCTCGATCTCCGTGGTCATGGTCTTCCGTTCGTGGTTCTCGTGCGTGTGGGGGGTGACGCGGGCGGTCCCCGCGTCAGAACACGGCGCGGCGCGCGGTCTCCGGGTGCAGGACGACGCGCACCTGGTCGACGGCGAGGATCGCGGCGAGTTCGTCGGCCCGGACCGGGTCGGCCGGGTCCCAGTAGCGGGCCGCGAGGCGGGAGGCCAGGTCGTGCGCCCCGTCAGTCTCGATCGTCGTGCGACCGGTGACGGACACCCACCGCTCCCGCTCGCCGACCGGCGCGGCGACGACCATCGAGGCGCGGGGGTCGCGGCGCAGGCGGCGCACCTTGAGCGAGTCGGGCGCGGTGAACAGCTGCAGCGTCCCGGCGGCGGTGGCCTCGAACCACACCGGCCGCGGTGCGGGGGGCTGCGGCCCCGCGGCCGTGGTGAGGAACCCGTGCAGGGGGCGGGCCAGGAACGCGAGGTCCTCGGCGGTGAGTGCGTCCATCACGAGCCCTGGTCGGTGCGTCCGCCGAGGTGGGCGATCCGGGCGCCGTCGGGCGGGGTCGACGGGTCGGCGAACCGCGGGTCGGCGAGGAGGTCCTCGACGTCGATCGGGTCGGGTAGCGGTGTGCGGGGTCGTGCGGTGGTCATCGGTGCCTCCGGGTGCAGCGCGTCCGTGGGGACGACGGAACACCGTGCCGTCGCGGCACGGTCAAGCCGCGGTGCGACGGCGGGCGTGCTCCGGCCCCGCCCCGGCTCTCCCGCCGCCGGGGGTGTCCGGCGCGTCCGCGTCCCCGGCGCCCAGGTGCCGCCGCAGCCGGTCCAGGGCGCGGTGCTGGGTGACGCGCACGGCGCCCGGCGTGGAGCCCGTGGCGACGGCGGTCTCCTCCGAGCTGAGCCCGACGGCGACCCGCAGCACGAGGATCTCGCGCTGGTGCGGGGCGAGGGTCTGCAGCAGCCCGTCGAGCTGCCGCGACTGCTCCCGCTCGAGCAGGCGGGCCTCCGGCCCGCCGGTGGCGGAGGCCGTCTCCGGCGGCTCGGCCACCGGGTCGGCGCGCTCGCGGCGCGCGGCGCGGTGGGCGTCGGTGATCCGGTGGGCCGCGATGCCGAAGACGAACGCGCGGAACGGCACGCCGCGCACCTCGTAGTGCGGCAGCGCCCGCACCACGGTCAGGCACACGTCCTGGGCGATGTCGTCCGCCGAGCCGAGTGGTGTCTCCCGGTGCCCGAGCCGGGCGCGGCAGTAGCGCTGCACCATCGGGAGCAGCTCGGCGAGCAGGGTGTCGCGGGCCCGCGGCTCGTCCGCGACCGCGGCGGGCACGAGCTCGTCGATCAGGTGGTCGGGCGGTGCCATCTCGGTCCTCGGGGTCCGTGCCGCCGCCGGGGTGGGCGGGTGCTCGCCCCCACCCTCAGCCGTGCCGCTGCGGCAGGCTCAAGCCCGGATCCGGTGACCCGACCGCAGGCGGTATTACTATCCCGGTCGCTGCTACGGTGGTATTGGTATACCGATGCCGAGGAGGGCCCGTGATCGAACTGAAGACGCCTGCGGAGATCGAGCGCATGCACGTGACGGGGCGGTTCGTCGCCGAGGTGCTCACCGAGGTCGGCCGCCTCGCGGACGTGGGTGTCAACCTCCTGGACCTCGAGCACCACGTGCGCGGCATGATCGACCGGCGCGGGGCGGAGTCGTGCTACTGGGACTACGCGCCGTCCTTCGGCCGGGGCCCGTTCCGCAACGTCATCTGCCTGGCCGTCAACGACGCGGTCCTGCACGGCCTGCCCCACGACTACGCGCTGCGCGACGGGGACGTGCTCACCGCCGACTTCGCGGTCCGCATCGACGGCTGGGCGGCCGACTCGGCGCGCACCGTGATCGTCGGCACCCCGGCGGAGGAGGACCTGCGGCTGGTGCGCGCCACCGAGGAGGCGCTGGAGGCGGCGATCGCGGCGGCCCGCCCGGGCAACCGCCTGGGGGACGTCTCGGCGGCGATCGGGGCGGTGGCCCGCGCCCACGGCTACCCGGTCAACACCGAGTTCGGCGGCCACGGCATCGGCCGCACCATGCACGAGGACCTGCACGTGCCCAACGCGGGCCGGGCCGGGCGCGGTCCGGTGCTCCGGCCCGGGCTGACGCTCGCGCTCGAACCCTGGTTCGCCCGCACGACCGACCGGATCGTCTACGACCCCGACGGCTGGACGATCCGGTCGGCCGACGGCTCGCGCACGGCCCACTCCGAGCACACGGTCGCCGTCACCGAGGACGGACCGCTGGTCCTCACCCGGCGCGGGCCGGACACCCGCTGACGGTCGCGCCGGACCGGCCGGCGACGGGTCTCGACACCTTTGGCTAATAAGTGTAGCTTTCGGCTAACGCAGTTAGCCAGTCTCGAGGAGGACACGATGACCGAGTTCCTGACCGTCGACGACGGCACGATCGCCTACGAGGTGAGCGGGGAGGGCCCCCTGGTCGTGCTGGCCCACGGCATGGGCAACACCCGCGACGCGTTCCGGTTCGTCGCGCCGCAGCTCGTCGCGGCCGGCTACCGGGTCGCCGCGACCGACCTCCGGGGGTGCGGGGGGTCGAGCGCGGGGTTCCCGTCCTACAACCGCACCGACATCGCCGGTGACCTGGTGGCGCTGGTCCGCCACCTCGGCGGCCCGGCCGTGCTGGTCGGGCACTCGATCTCCGGCGGGGCGGCGACGATCGCGGCCGCCCGGGCGCCCGAGCTGGTCAGCGGGGTCGTGGAGCTGGCGCCCTTCACCCGCGCGCAGACGGTGCGGCCGGGTGACCTGCGCGTGCGCCGGTACCGGCGGGGTCTGCTCCTGCTCGCCCGCGCCGCCCTGCTGGGCAGCGTGCCGGCCTGGCTGCGCTACCTCGACCTGGCCACCACCGGGCGCCGGCCCGACGACTGGACGGCGTGGCTCGCCGGGATCGAGGCCGACCTGCGCCGGCCCGGCCGGATGGGGGTGCTGCGGCGCATGGGGCAGGCGGCGCCGACCGACGCCGGCGCCCAGCTGGGGAACGTGCGCTGCCCGGTGCTGGTCGTCGAGGGCTCGCTCGACCCGGACTGGGTCGACCCGCGGGCCGAGGGCGAGGCGATCGTGGCCGCGCTGCCGGACGGCCTGGGCCGGCTCGAGGTGATCGAGGGCTCGGGCCACTACCCGCACGTGCAGCACCCCGACGAGGTCGCGTCCCTGGTGGTCGACTTCCTGCGGGCGCACGCCCGTGCCTAGGGCGGGGCTCGGCCCGGCGGCCGTCGTCGCGGCCGCGGCGGAGCTCGCCGACGAGGTCGGCCTCGCCGGCCTGGCGATGGGGCCGCTGGCCGAGCGGCTCGGCGTGCGGACGCCGTCGCTCTACAAGCACGTCGACTCCCTCGACGCGCTGCGCCGCGGCGTGTCCGTCCGGGCCAAGCGCGAGCTCGGGGACGCGCTGGCCCGGGCGACGGTCGGCCGGGCCGGGCCGGACGCCGTCCGCGCCTTCGCCGACGCCCACCGCCGCTGGGCCCGCGACCACCCCGGCCGCTACGCCGCCAGCCTGACCGCGGCCCGGGTCGACGACGAGGAGGACCGCCGGGTGAGCGACGCGGCGCTGGAGGTCCTGTACGACGTCCTGGCCGGGTTCGCCCTGCCCGGGGACCGCCTCGTCGACGCGGCCCGCGCCCTGCGCTCGGCGCTGCACGGCTTCGCCGCCCTGGAGGCCGCCGGGGGCTTCGGACTGCCGCGCGACGTCGACCGCAGCTACGCCTTCCTGGTCGACACCCTGGTCGCCGGCCTGCAGGCGGAGCACGCGGCGGGGCCGCAGGACGAGCGGGGCCCCCGCACCCACGCGGAGCAGCACCGCACCCGGTGACGCCGGGCCGCGGGGTCAGGCCGCCGCGCCGAGCTGCTCGGCGATGCCCTCCAGGCACCACCGCCAGCCCGTCCGCATCCCGTCCGCCGCCTCCGGGCCCGACAGGCCCTCGACGGTGAGCTCGAGCCGGGTCCCGCCGTCGACGGGCAGGAGCAGCACCGTGCAGCGGGAGGTCTCGGACATGCCCTCGCCCGAGGTGAGCACGTCGAGCACGAGGCGCTCCACGGGCTCGAAGACCGCGAAGACCGCCGTCTCGCTGTACGCGTCGCCGTCCGGGCGGGGGCCGAACCGCAGCCGGTAGCCCCCGCCCGCGCGGGGGTCGACCTCGCAGCTCGACACCCGCCAGGCCGGGTCGGGGCAGGCCCAGCGCTGGAGCAGGTCGGCGCGGGTGAAGGCGGTCCAGACGCGCTCGGGCGGCACGGGGTAGAAGCGGTCGAGGTCGAACGACAGGAGCGGAGCGGTGGTCACGGGTCCTCCAGGAGGGTGCCGAGCGCGTCCAGCCGGGTCGACCAGAGCGCCTGCTGCTGCGCGGTCCACGTGGCCACGGCGACGAGCGCGTCGTCGCGCAGCCGGCACTCGCGCACGCGGCCGCGCTTGACCGTCGTCACCAGGCCCGCCTCCTCGAGCACGCGGACGTGCTTGAGCACGGCGGGCAGCGACAGCGTCGTCGGCGCGGCGAGCTCGCCCGCGGACGTCGGGCCGCGGGCCAGCCGCTCGACGATGGCCAGGCGGGTCGGGTCCCCCAGGGCCGCGAACTGATGGTGAACCACGCGGTTCACTATTGCGCCGTCGACGCGCCGGTGTCAACCCGTGCGGCGGACCATCGCGACGCCGAGCGGGCCGCGCCCCTTCCCGGCGACGACGAAGCCAGCCCGGCTGTAGAGGCGGACGGCGGGGTTGCGGATGTGGACGTTGAGGGCCAGCTGCGCGTGGCCCCGCTCGGCCGCGCGGGCGGCGAGCGCGTCGAGCAGGCGGTGCCCGACCCCGCGACAGCGCTCGGCGGGCAGCACCGCGACGACGAGCTCGGGGACCGGGGCGCCGTCCGGGGCCACGAGCAGCGGGGGCTCGCGGACGTGCCACCAGGCCGCGCCGACCGGCCGGTCGTCGGGGCCGACCGCCAGCACGCCCGCGTCCGGGGCCGGGGGGAGGCACAGCGCCAGCTCGGGATCGTCGGCCGGGGGCAGCGGGCGGTCCTCGATCGTCGAGGCGAACCGCGCCATCTCGAGGACGAACGCCGCGTCGCCCGGCTCGCCCGTCCGCACCCGCACGCGGGGACGGTACCGCCGCGAGACCCAGCCGACCGGCCGCGTCCGGGGCATCATCACCACCGTCGCCGCGACCGCCACCGCGTCAGCGACCGACCGCCCCGCTCACCTCGACCAGCCCCCCGCAGGACGGAGTCGCATGACCGCGAACGTCGAACGCGAACCCCTGATCCGGCCCCCGGCCCTGCGCACGGGTCAGCCGGCGACGGCGAGCAAGCTGGAGCTGTTCTTCGACCTCGCCTACGTCCTGGTGGTCTACGAGCTCGCCTCCACGTTCCTGGGCGACCTGACCTGGTCGGGCCTCCTCACCTTCGCCGCCCTGTTCGTCGCCATCTGGATGTCGTGGGTGGGGTTCACCCTGTACGCGAACCGGTTCGACACCGACGACGTCGTGTTCCGGATCGCCAAGCTCGCCGCCACCCTGTGCATCGCGGGGTGCGCGGCCGCCGCGTCGGCCGCGACGGGCGACTTCTCGACGCCGTTCGCGGCGAGCTTCCTCGCCGGGCGGATCGTCCTGCTGCTGCTGCACGTCCGGGCGTGGCGCCACATCCCCGACGCCCGCCCCACCATCGGCATCTACGTGGGGGCGACCGCGCTGAGCTCCGTGCTGTGGGCGGTGTCGCTGGCCGTGGAGGGCCCGGCCCGGTACTGGCTGTGGGCGGCGGCCGTGGCCGTCGACGCGGCCGGCCCGGTCGCCGCGACCTGGCAGGAGGACCACCTGCCCCTGCACATGGAGCACCTGCCCGAGCGGTTCGGCCTGCTCGTGATCCTCGTCCTCGGCGAGGCCGTCGGCGGTGCGGCGCGGGGGGTGCACGACGCGGAGTGGGCCGGGCCCGCCCTCGCCGTCGGGATCGTCGGGTTCCTCGTCGCGGCCGCGCTGTGGTGGATCTACTTCGACACCATCGCGGCCAGCAGCGCCGCGGAGCTGCAGGAGAGCGACGACAAGGACGAGGCCCCGGACGGGGCGGTCGCCGACGAGCGCCACGACCTGTTCGTCTACGGGCACCTGCCGCTGGCCCTGGGGATCGTGATGGCCGGGGTCGGCGTGGAGGACCTCGTCCTGCACCCGGACGCGGCGCTGCCCTCGCCGGGCGGGTGGGCACTGGCGGGCGGCCTCGCGCTGTTCCTCGTCGGGTCCGCGGTGGTCCTGGGCGGCAGCCGCCACTCGTGGCGGGCGGTCTGGCCGTGGCCGACGGTCGCGATCCCCGTCGTGCTGGGGGCCGCCGCGCTCCCGCACGACTCGCCCCTCCTCCTCGTCGGCGGGCTGGTCGTGGTCTGCCTGGTGCTCGCCGTGCGCGGCACGCTCAGCCGGCACGCCGGTGCGTGAGGCGCCGCGGCACGGGGCCGCCGACCCGGCCCGGGGCGGCGCGTGATCTCGTACCGGCGTCTCGCGGCGACGGCCGCGGGGGAGCGGAGCGCGTCATGAGGATCCTCATCACCGGCGGCCGGGGCAAGGTCGGTCGGGCGACCGCCGCGGTCTGCCGCGCCGCGGGGCACGAGGTGACGGTGCTCGACGTCGCGACCCCCGCCTTCGAGCGCGACGACCCCGACGAGCCCGCCTACGTGCAGGCCGACCTCACCGACGCGGGGCAGGTGTTCGCCGTCGTCGCGCGCGGGTTCGACGCGATCGTGCACGCGGCGGCGATCCCCGCCCCCACGCAGAACGCGCCGCAGGTCGTGTTCCACAACAACCTGATGGGGGTGTTCCACGTCGTCGAGGCCGCGGTGCGCTTCGGCGTGCCGCGCCTGGTGAACGTCTCCAGCGAGACGGTGCCGGGCTACTTCTTCCCCGAGCGCCCCGTCCTGCCCGACTACCTGCCCGTCGACGAGGAGCACCCGGTCCGCCCCCAGGACCCCTACGCCCTGGCGAAGAGCTTCGGCGAGCAGATCTGCGACGCCGCGGTGCGGCGCTCGGACCTGCGCTGCCTCTCCATCCGGCCCTCGTGGGTGCAGTGGGAGGGCAACTACGCGACCAACCTCGGTCCGCAGCTGCGCGACCCGGACGAGCCGAGCGCCGGCTTCTGGGGCTACATCGACGCGCAGGACCTGGCCGACGCGCTGCTGCTCGCCGCGACCTGCGACCTCCCCGGCCACGAGGTCGTCTACATCGCCTCGCCCGACATCGCCTCCACCCTGACCCTGCCCGAGCTCGTCGCCCGCCACCACGGCGCCGGGACGATCGAGCTGCGCGACCTGCCCCGGCCCGACGCCGGCCCGATCTCGATCGAGAAGGCGCGCCGGCTGCTGGGCTACCGGCCCACCCGGTCCTGGCGCGACCACCTCGACGAGCAGGGCCGCGCGCTCGGCGGTCCGTGACCGGTCGTTGCGCTCTCGGCGGACGCGCTCGACGCCCCGGCACCCGGTGGGCCAGGGTGCCGGCATGGACCTGATCGAGGCCGAACGCCGGTTGCAGGCCGCCCAGCGCGCCGCGGACGTCGACGCGCTCGACGCGCTGCTGCACCCGCGCGTCGTGGGCGCCGGCCCGGACGGGGCGGTCTTCGGCAAGGAGGACGACCTGGACGGCTACCGCTCGGGCGCGCTGCGGATCACCGCGCTGGTCGAGGAGTCGATCGACGTCCAGGACGACGGGGCGACCGGCGTCACGCGGATCGTCGCGGCGGTCGACGCCGTCCAGGGGGGCGCGGAGGTGTCCGCGCGGCTGCGCTGCACCCGGCTGTGGGTCCGCGAGGACGACCGCTGGCGGGTGCTCGCCGCGACCTTCGTCCCGGCGTAGCCGCGACCGCTCGCCGATCGCCGGCGGCCCCTCCACGGGCCCGCCCGCCCGTCCGGCCCGGTGCTCGGACGGGGGGATCCGAACCCCCGGTCGAGCCGCGGGGCCGGGGAGCGGCGGCAACGGTCGTGCTCCGTCTTCCCCGGAAACCCCCCTGATCAAGCCCTCGCCGTGCGAGCATGCGGAATGGTCGGAGCGACGGACACAGGACAGCCGGCACCCGCGGCGACGACGCTGAAGCGGACGGTCGGCACGCTGCTGCTGTTCTTCTTCATCGTCGGCGACACGCTCGGCGCCGGGATCTACACGCTGGTCGGCACGATGGCGGCGGACGTCGGCGGCATGCTGTGGGTGCCGCTGGTGCTCGCGCTGGTGCTCGCGCTGCTCACCGCGGGCACCTACGCGGAGATGATCACCAAGTACCCGCACGCGGGCGGGGCGTGCCGCTACGTGCAGCGCGCGTTCGACGTGCCGTACCTGTCGTTCGTGATCGGGTTCCTGATGCTGTCCTCCGGCATCACCACCTCGGCGCTGCTGGCCAACGCGTTCGCCGGTGACTACCTCAGCGAGCTGGTCGCAGTGCCCGCGGCGCCCGTCTCGGTCGTGTTCCTGCTCCTCCTCATCGCGGTCAACCTGCGCGGGGTCCGGGAGTCGCTGAGCGCGAACGTCGTGATGACCGTCATCGAGGTGTCGGGGCTGGTCCTGGTGATCGTCCTGGCCGCCATCGTCTTCGGCAGCGGGCAGGGGGACCCGAGCCGGATCCTCACCCCGGCGGCGGACACGCCGCTGCTGACCGGCGCCTTCGCCGCGTCGGTGATCGCGTTCTTCTCCTTCCTCGGCTTCGAGGCCGCCGCCAACATGGCCGAGGAGGTCAAGAACCCCTCCCGGGCCTACCCGCGCGCGCTGTTCGGCGCGCTCGGCACCGCCGCGCTGGTCTACCTGCTGATCGCGCTCGGGGCGGCGCTCGTGGTCGACCCGGTCACGCTGGCGGAATCCACCGGGCCGCTGCTCGAGGTGGTCACCGCGTCCGGCCTGCCCGTCCCGGGATGGCTGTTCTCCCTGATCGCCCTGGTCGCGATCGCCAACGGGGCGCTGCTGTTCATGGTGATGGCCAGCCGGGCCACCTACGGGCTCGCCCGGCTCGGGCTGCTGCCGTCGGTGTTCGCGCGGGTCGCGGCGAAGCGGGGCACCCCGTGGGTCGCGATCGTCGTCGTCGGGGCGGCCACCATCGGCATGAGCTTCGTCGGCAACATCGGCCAGCTGGCCGACACCACCGTGCTGCTGCTGGTGCTGGTGTTCATCGCCACGAACATCTCGGCGATCAAGCTCAAGAAGGACCGCGTCGAGCACGAGCACTTCTCGGTGCCGATCATCGTGCCGATCCTGGCCGTCATCGCGAGCTTCGCGCTGCTCACGCAGCAGGCGGCCGAGTCCTGGCTGATCGCGGCGGGCTACCTGGTCGTCGGGTCGGTGCTGTTCCTGATCGCGCGGTTCAGCCGCCAGCGCATCGACGAGGAACCCGTCGGCAGGGCGCCCGCCGAGTGACGGCCGGGGGACCGGGTACGTCCGCCCCGTGCTCGATCCCCGTGTCGTCCTGATCACCGGAGCCTCGTCCGGCATCGGTCGCGAGTCCGCCGTGCGCTTCGCGCGCGGCGGCGACCTCGTGGTCGGCGTCGCGCGCCACCGCCCCGCGCTCGACGAGCTCGCCGCCGAGCATCCCGGGGTGGAGGTGGAGGTCTGCGACCTCAACGCCACCGAGGAGCGCGCCGCGCTGGTCGACCGGGTGCTGGCCCGGCACGGCCGGATCGACGTCCTGGTCAACAACGCCGGTGTCGGCGCGGTGGGGCTCCTGCACGAGCTCACCGCCCATGACGTCGAGCGGACCTACCTCACCAACGTGGTCGCCATGGCCGACCTCACCCGCATGGTGCTGCCCGGCATGCTCGCGCGCGGCCGCGGCGCGGTGGTCATGCTGTCCTCGGCGGCGGCGTGGGTGTCCGGACCGCCCTCCACGGTGTACGCGTCGTCGAAGTTCGCGGTGGACGGCCTCGTGGAGGGCCTGCGCCGGGAGACCGTCGGCACCGGCGTGCTCGTCCACTCGATCAACCCCGGACCGATCGCCACGCCCTACCTGTCCCGCACCGCCGAGCGCTCCCCCCAGCCCGGCGACCCGCCCGTGCCGGACGCCCCCGGCTTCCCCGCGTCCTGGGTGGCCGACGCCGTCGTCGAGGTCGCCGCGGCCCGGCACGCCACGACGCGGGCGGTGCCCCGGGTCGTCGGGCTGGTGCGCCTCGCGCAGCTGCCGCCCGTCGGGGCGGCGCTGGACCTGCTCGGGTGGTTCGCCCGGCCGGCCGTGGCCGTCACCCGGGCGCTCGTGGAGCAGCGCACCCGAGGGATCCCGCGCCGCTGATCCGGCGCCCGCCCCTCAGACGTCCTCGCCGGCGGCGACGAGGGTGGGGAGCACGATCGCGACGTGGACCGCGAGCAGGAGGAGCCCGAGCAGCAGCCCGCGGCCGGGCACCGGCAGTCCGGCGCCCACCCACAGCACCGTCAGGGCGGCCCCGGCCACGACCAGGGTCGCGCCGATCCGGTAGGCCCGCGCGTACGCGCGACCGCGCAGCTGGGCCTGGCGCTCGTCGAGGGCGTGCTCGGGGAGCTCCTCGACGCCGCGGGTGGTGGCCTTGAGCGTCCCGAGGAGGACGACGAACACCAGGAGCACGACGGCGAGCCCGGCCGCGGCGGGCAGCGGGGCGACGTCCAGCGCGGCGCACAGGGCGAGCTCGACGGCGAGCAGGCCGACCATCGCGGCGACCAGGCGGCGGCGCGCCCGGGGGTTGCGCAGCCGCTCGAAGCGCGGGTCGTCCAGGGTGCGGGCTCGGCGCTGGGTGCGGGCGTTCGCGGTCATGGCGTCTCCGGGGTGCTGTAGACCTGCTCGGACAGGGGGCGGAACGGGGTCAGGGAGAACACGGCCTCGACGGGCAGGTGGAAGATCTGCGCGATCCTCAGGGCGAGGACGAGGCTGGGGGTGTACTCGCCGCGCTCCAGGTAGCCGATCGTCTGGTAGTGCACGCCGAGCGCGTCGGCGAGCTCCCTGCGGCTCATCCCGACCTCGGAGCGCAGCACGGCCAGCCGGTTGTAGTACTTCGGCTCGCCGGTGTCGTCCGTGTGCTTCGACATGTAGTGAATGTACTACATCTCGTCCCGTTCGCGGTACATCGACGTGGGTCGGAGCGGGGTCATCGACGCCCGGCGGCGGGGCGGACGCCGTGCCATCCTGACCCCCCGCCCCGGCCCCGGGGACCGGGACCGGCCGGTGGGAGCGCGGATGAACCTGGAGAAGGTGGTCTTCGGCTTCTTCGTGCTGCTCGCCGCCGCGCTCAACTTCGGCTTCTTCCTCGGCGACATCGACGACCCGGCGGTGCACAGCCCCTACGAGCTGTTCGCCGCCCTGGTGACCAGCCTGATCGCCACCGTGCTGAAGTTCGGCGACCGCACCCAGATCGGCGCGGTGCACCTGGCGACCAGCCTGGTCGCCGACCTGCAGCTGGTCGCGGCCGCGATCGTCTGGACCTACGCCGCGCACGTCTCGGTCGAGGGGCTGACCCCGTCGGCCACGGCCAGCGTGGTGTCGCTGTCGGGCGGGGCGCTGCTGGCCAACATGGTGTCGGTCGTGCTGCTCGTCGTCGAGACCGTGTCCTACCACCGCCGGTAGGGCCCCGTGGCGAACCCGCTGCTCGTTCTGTGGACGCGCCTGCTCGGGCGGGACCCCGGCGGGGACCGCCGGGCGACCCGGGCGGCCCGCCGCGAGCTGCGCCGGCGGGTCCCGACGGCATCGGCGGGGGAGGCCGAGGCACCGATCTTCCTGGTCCTGCGCCGGATGCGGGCCCCGCTGATCGTCCTCATCACGATCTTCGCGGTGAGCGTGCTGGGGCTGGTCCTGGTGCCCGGTCGGGACGGGACCGGTGCCCCGACCCGGATGTCGTTCTTCGACGCCTTCTACTTCATGAGCTACACCGCCTCGACCATCGGTTTCGGCGAGCTGCCCGACCCGTTCACCCCGGCCCAGCGGCTGTGGGTGACCGCGGCGATCTACCTGACGGTCATCGGCTGGGCCTACGCGATCGGTTCGGTGCTCGCGCTGCTGCAGGACCGGGCGTTCCGCGAGGCGATGGCCCTGCGGCACTTCAGCCGCAAGGTCGAGCGGCTGCGCGAGCCGTTCCTGCTGGTGGTCGGGCACGGGGAGACCGGGGCGCTGCTGAGCCGGTCGTTCGACGAGCTGGGCCGGCGGGTGGTGGTGATCGACATCGACGAGGACCGGATCGCCTCGCTGGAGCTGGGCTCCTACCGCGCCGACGTGCCCGGGCTGGTCGCCGACGCCCGCGACCCCGGGCACCTGGGGGTGGCCGGGCTGGCCAACCCGCACTGCGAGGCGGTGCTGGCGCTGACCGACGACGACGAGGCGAACCTGACGGTGACCATGACGGCGGCGCTGCTGCGCCCGGACGTCACCGCGATCGCCCGGACCGCGTCGCGGCCCGTCGCCGAGCGGATGCGGGCCTTCGGGGACCCGGCCGTGGTCAACGCGTTCGACCGCTTCGGCGAGCACCTCGGCCTCGGTCTGCGGGCGCCGGCGTCCTACCAGCTGGTGACCTGGCTCAAGGGCGGCCCGGGAGCGCCGCTGCCCGAGCGCGGCCACCCGCCGGCGCACGGGCGCTGGGTGGTGTGCGGGTTCGGCCGGTTCGGCCGCCGGATCGTCGCCGACCTGCGCGCGGAGGGCGTCGAGGTGACCGTGATCGAGAGGGCGACCGACGACGCGGCCGCCGACGCCGCCGAGGCGGACGGGTCGCCCGGCCCGGTCCGGGTGACCGGCGACGGCGCCGAGGCCGACGTCCTGGCCGAGGCCCGGCTGGCCGACGCCGTCGGGTTCGTCGCGGCCACGGACAACGACCCGCGCAACCTGTCCGCGGTCGCCGCGGCCCACCGGCTCAACCCGGGGCTGTTCGTCATCGCCCGGCAGAACCGGCCGACGAGCGCGCCGCTGTTCGCGGCGGTGGGCGTCGACTCGCTGCTGGTGCCGGCCGAGGTGGTCGCGCACGAGGTGTACGCCCGGATCAGCACCCCGCTGCTGTGGCGGTTCCTGCAGCGGGTCCCGCAGCAGGGCGACGAGTGGGCGGCGCGGGTCGTGGACCGGGTCACCGCGCTGTGCAGCGACCGGCTCGACGCGGTGTGGAAGGTCCGGCTCGACGAGCGGGAGGCCCCGGCGCTGCAGGAGTGGCTCGCCGCCGGGGACGCCCGGATCGACGCGGTCCTGCGCCACCCGGACGACCGCGACTCGCCCCTGGCCGTCGTGGTGCTCATGGTGCTGCGCGACGGCGAGTGCGTGATGGCCCCCGACGGCGGCTTCGTCCTCGCCCCCGGCGACGAGCTGCTGCTCACCGGACGGGCGGCCGCCCGCTGGGGGCTGGGCGCGACCATGGTGGTCGACGGCGCCCCGCAGTACCTGCGGACCGGCCGGCGGGTGGGGACCGGCCGGCTGTGGCGCGCGCTCCAGCGCTGACCCGGACCGACCGGCGGCACCGCTACGGTGCGGCGGCATGACGCACCGGTCCGCCCTCGTGGCGGTGGCCTCGGTCCAGCTCGCCGCCCAGCTGGGCGGCCACGTCGTCGCCCTGCGCCGGGGCCGGGCCTTCGAGGTCCCGTTCCTGTCGGGCGACCCCGAGCACCTCGTCCGGGACTGGCTCTGGTTCGGCACGGCCTACAGCGGGCCGCCCTACCTGCTCGGGCCGCAGGCCTGGGCGGTCGTCCGGCTGCTGCGCGGGCCCGACGAGCGGGCCCGGTGGGTGCTGCGGTGGATCGGCACCGGCCTGGCGCTGGGCTACCTGAGCGAGCGGTACGTCCGGATCCGGGTCCGGCCCGGCGGGTTCGACCCGGTCGAGACCCCGGTCGTCGTGACCGGGTGGGGCGCCGCGGTGGCGATGGCCCTGCTCGCCCGGCGGTGACCGGCCGCGCAGGTCTCCCGCGGTCGGGTCACGGGCCCGCTGCCACCCGGCAGAACAGCGCCTCCACCGCGTCCACGGCGGGCGGGCGCGGCGCGAGCAGGGCCTGGAGCGCGACGCCGTCGGCCGCAGCGGTGAGCGCGTCGGCGGTGGCGTCGTCGAGGTGGCGGCGCAGCGCGGCGCGCAGCAGCCCGATCCACTCCTCGCTCTGCGCCCGCAGCGCCTCGCGCCGCAGACCGGCGACGTAGAGCTCGTAGTCCAGGACCGTGCGGGCGGCGTGCGTGCTCACGTGCTCCACGGTCGTCACGGCCAGCTCCCGGCACACCCGCTCGACGCCCGGGTCCGGCCCGAGGGACTCGCTCCAGCGGCGCAGCCGCTCCCGGCCGTCGGCCACCGCGCGGCGCACCGCGGCGAGCACCAGCTCGTCGAGGTCGGCGAAGTAGTAGGTGGTGGACCCCAGCGGCACGCCGGCCGCGGCGGCGATCCGCCGGTGGGTGAGGGTGTGCAGCCCGTCGCGGCCCATCAGCTCCAGCGCCGCGGTGACGATGCGCTCGCGCCGCTGCGGGTCGTTCGGGGAGCGGCGCCCGGTCACGCGTCGGCGCCGTTCACCACGACCACCCCGGCGGCGACGAGCGCGATCCCGGCCAGCGCGGCCGGGGTGAGGTGCTCGCCGAACAGCACGGCGCCGGCCGCGGTGACGGCCACACTGCCCACCCCGATCCAGACCGCGTAGGCGACGCTGATCGGCAGCCGGTGCAGGGCCGAGGCGAGCAGCGCCAGGGCGAGGCCGAAGCCGGCGAGCGCGAGGACGCCCAGCCCGGGGCGGGTGAACCCGGCGGAGGCCTTGAGCAGCAGCGTGGCCGTCACCTCGGCCGCGATCGCCCCCGCCATCGGCCACCACGGCCCCCACCGCGGCGCCGCGGCCCCGGCGCTCACAGCGTGCCCGCGAGGTTGAGCAGGACGACCCCGCCGACGATCAGCGCGATGCCGGTCAGGCGTCCGGCCGTCAGCCGCTCGTGGAACACGACGCGCCCGACGACGGTGAGCAGCACGGCCGCGCCGCCGCCCCACACGGCGTAGATCACCCCGACGGGCAGGTGCTCCATGAGCAGGCCGAGCGCGACGGTCGCGACGCCGTAGCCGGCGGCGGTGCCGGCGACCGGCCACGGGCGGCGCAGCCCGTCGGTGAGCTTCAGCGACGTCGAACCCAGCACGCCCGCCAGCACGGCCGTCGCCAGCAGGGCGTGGACCACGGGGCCTCCTCGGTGTCTGTGTACGACTGTACACAGAGGTGTGTCGGGCCGGGTCGGGAAGGACGGGATCGGGCGCGACGGAAATGCGTCGCGCACCATTGCGGACCGGACCGCCGGTCCGCGACGATGCGGAATCGAGGGGCTCCGCCGCAATGGGGCGCAATACGCTGTTCGGGGGGATCCGCGCCGCATCTTGATAACGGCGCAATTCTGGCCCGATCCGGCGGAAATCGGTCGTTGTACCGCTCACCGCGCCGGTTCTACGTTCACTGCGGCGACACGCGGCGGAAACGGTCGGGTGATCTCCCGCCCCACTGGTGGTCGGAGCGCCCGGCCCCGTCGGCCCGGTCGCCGCAGCCCGCGCGCAGTGCGGTCCATCGGGGAGGTACCACCATGAGCACGATCGTCCCGGCACCACGCAGAGCGAGATCCCGACGGCGGAGACGGGCGGTGGCCGCGCTGCTGCCCCTCGTCGTCGGGGCGGCCGCCGTCCTGCTGCCCGCACCGGCGCTCGCCCAGCCCGCGGCCGAGGAGGGCTACCGCAGCCTCGACGCGACCTCGGGGTGGCGGCAGGCCGGGCCGGGGGGCTTCAGCGTGGCCCCGGACGGCGCGCGGACGTCGTACGGCGGGCTGGGCATGACCTGGTACGAGGCGCAGGAGTTCGGCTCGTACTCGTTCAAGGTCGACTGGCGCTACGGCACCGGCGGGGGCAACTCGGGGATCTTCATCGGGTTCCCGCCGAGCGACGACCCCTACTCGGCGGTCAACGCCGGGTACGAGATCCAGATCGACCCGGAGGACCCGAGCGGCAACACCACCGGCGCGATCTACAACGTGCAACCGCCGGACACGGCGGCCCGGGACGGGGCCGTGCGGACCGGGCCGGACGAGTGGAACACCTACGAGGTCCTGGTCGAGGGCCAGCGGGTGCGCGTCCTGCTCAACGGTGTGCAGGTCAACGACTTCACCAACACCGACCCGGCCCGCGGGCTGGGGCGCGGCCACATCGGCCTGCAGAACCACGGCGACGGCGACGCGGTGGTGTTCCGCAACATCCGGATCAAGGAGCTCGCCCCGCCCGGCACCGACTTCGGCGCCCCGTCCGGGGGGACCGACCTGCCACCGCAGGAGCCGGGCGTGACGCTGCGGGTGTTCGACCTGCAGACCCCGCAGACCCGGCTGTGCGTCCCCGCGGCCGGTCAGACGCCGAACGTCGACAAGCTGCTGCCGACGATCGACTGGACCTCGGCCGACGTCTTCGGGGTCGAGGACTACTTCGCCGCCCAGGTGACCGCGAACCTGACCGCGCCCACCGCCGGTGAGTACGCCTTCCGCCTGATCAGCGACGACGGCTCGCGGCTGTCGGTCGACGGCGCGGTGGTGATCGACCACGACGGCCTGCACTCCGCGAGCCCGCCCAAGGACGGGACGGTCACCCTCACCCAGGGCGTCCACCCGCTGCGCATCGACCACTTCGAGAACCGGGTCGACCAGCAGCTGACGCTGCAGTGGCGGCCCCCGGGCGCCTCGGAGTTCGTCGTCGTGCCGGGCTCGGCGCTGAGCACCGACGCCGGCGCCGCGCGCCCGACCGCGCCGGGGAAGAAGGAGTGCGGACCGGCCACCGGGCTGCCCCAGGAGCCGGGGGTGACGCTGCGGGTGTTCGACCTGCAGACCCCGCAGACCCGGCTGTGCACCCTCAAGACCGGCCAGACGCCCAACGTCGACAAGCTGCTGCCGACCATCGACTGGACCTCGACCGACGTCTTCGGCGTCGGCGACTACTTCGCCGCCCAGGTGATCGCGAACCTGACCGCGCCCACGGCCGGTGAGTACGCCTTCCGCCTGATCAGCGACGACGGCTCGCGCCTGCGCATCGACGGTGCGGTCGTCGTCGACCACGACTTCCTGCACAGCGCCGACCCGCCGAAGGACGGGACGGTCACCCTGACCCAGGGCGTCCACCCGCTGCGCATCGACTACTTCGAGAACGCCTACGACCAGCGGCTCACCCTGCAGTGGAAGCCCCCGGGGGCCTCGGAGTTCGTCGTGGTGCCGACCTCGGCGCTGAGCACCGACGCCGGCGTCGTGCGCGTGACCGCGCCCGGCAAGAAGGAGTGCGAGCAGGCGGGGGACTCCGCCGGTGACGGCCAGCCGCTGACCGGCGTCCACCCCAGCTACACCCTGACCGACTTCCGCCCGCCCGGCTTCGAGCCGAAGGTCAGCGGGCTGGACTGGTTCCCCGACGGTCGCCTCGCCGTGCTCACCTGGGGCGGCACCGACAACTCCGGCAGCGGGGGGATCTCCGACGGCGAGGTCTTCATCCTCAGCGGGGTCACCGGCGCCACGAGCCCCGGGCAGGTGACCGTGCAGAAGGTCGCCGACGGGCTCAAGGAGCCGATGGGCATCAAGATCGTGGACGGCACGATCTACGTCTCGGAGAAGCAGCGGCTGACGCGGCTCGTCGACTCCACCGGTGACGGCGTGACCGACGACTACCAGACGGTGGCGGACCTGCCCTTCGGCGGGAACTTCCACGAGTTCGCCTTCGGGCTGCTCTACCAGGAGCCCCACTTCCTGCTCAACACCTCGGTGTCGATCAACCTGGGCGGGGCGACCACCAACCCGCAGCCCGCGGCCAACCGCGGCACCACCGTCAAGATCGACAAGAACACCGGGGCGATCAGCTACGTCGCCGGCGGGCTGCGCACCCCCAACGGGATCGGGTACGGCCCCGAGGGCGGGATCTTCGTGACCGACAACCAGGGCGACTGGCTGCCGGTGTCGAAGCTGCTGCACGTCAAGCAGGACCGCTTCTTCAACCACTACACGACCCCGGCCGGGCCGTTCGACGCCAACCCGGTCACCCCGCCCGTGCTGTGGCTGCCGCAGAACGAGATCGCGAACTCGCCGAGCACGCCGCTGCAGGTGACCACGGGCCCGTTCGCCGGGCAGATGCTCATCGGTGACGTCACCTACGGCGGCATCCAGCGCGCCTACCTGGAGAAGATCGGTGGGGAGTACCAGGGCGCGGTGTTCCGGATGACCCAGGGGCTCGAGGCCGGGGTCACCCGGATCAGCGAGGGCCCCGACGGGGCGATCTACGCCGGCGGGCTCGGGGCGGGCGGCAACTGGGGCCAGGAGGGCAAGCTGAACCACGGCTTGCAGAAGCTCACCCCCAACGGCACGAGCACCTTCGACATCCTCGCGATGCGCGCCGTCCCCGGTGGCTTCGAGGTGGAGTACACCCAGCCGGTCTCGCCCGAGACCGCGAACGAGCTGGCCACCCGGTACACGGCCCAGCAGTGGCGCTACGTGCCCACCGCGGCCTACGGCGGCCCGAAGGTCGACCAGGAGAACCTGTCGGTCACCTCGGCCGTCCTGTCGGCTGACGGCCGCAAGGTCACGCTCCAGCTGGCCGGGCTGAAGGCCGGGCACGTGGTCTACCTGCGGTCCCCGCGTCCGTTCAGCTCCGACAGCGGGCAGTCGCTGTGGAGCACGGAGGCCTGGTACACGCTGAACACCCTGCCGGGCTGAGGTCCGGCACCCCGCGGGGTCCCGGCCGGGCGGCACCGCCCGGCCGGGACCCCGCGGCCGTCGTGGCTGGCTGTGCGTGAGCGGCCGGTCGCGCACCGCGGGCGCTCGTCCGGGACACTGGGGGCGTGCAGGTCCCCCGCGAGGTCGAGCAGGTGCTGGAGCGCTTCCTGTGCTGCGAGTTCGCGACGATCGGCCGTGACGGCACCCCGGTCGCCTGGCCGGTCGTGGCGCTGCACCGACCACCGGGCCTCGTCCTGTCGACGAGCATCGGCTTCCCGGTGAAGGCGGCGAACATCCGGCGGGACCCGCGGGTGTCGCTGCTGTTCTCCGACCCGACGGGCAGCGGTCTGGTCGACCCGCCCTCGGTGCTGGTGCAGGGCACGGCGACGGTCGACGACGGGGTGCAGACCTGGGGCGAGGACCTCGGCGCCCACTGGCGGCGGGTGTCGTCGCTGCAGCCGATCGGCCGCCACTTCAGCGGCAGCCCGCCCGCGCGGTGGTTCATGGACTGGTACTACATGCGCCTGGTCCTGCGGGTCACCCCGGTCATGGTGCGCTGGTGGCCCCGCGGCGACACCGCGGCCGCCCCGCGGGAGGTGGGCGTCGGTGCGGGATGACCTGGCGCGGGCCCTCGCCCGCTTCCCGGACGTCGTGCTCACCGGGCGGGACCGCACCGGCGCGCCCGTGAGCGTCCGCGCCCGCCCGGCGGTCGACGGGGACCGGCTGCGGCTGCCGCGGGCGCCGGGCGTCGAGATCGCCGACGGGCCGGCCTCGATCCTCGGCCACTCCCACGACGAGCGGCTGTGGACCCTGCACTCGTTCGTCGCCCCCGGCGCCCTCGTCGCGCGGGACGGGGAGTGGCTGTTCACGCCGTCGGGCCTCGTCCCGGGCACCGGCCTGTCCGGTCCGGTCGGCGACCTGCGCGCGTTCGTGGCGGCCCGCCGCCGGGCCGGGCGCTGGCTGGCCCACCGCGGGCTGGCCCGGCCCCGGATCCCGTGGGAGCGCTTCCGGTGACCAGCCCGGGGGACGCCCTCACCGCGGAGGAGCTGGTCACCGCGTTCGACCACGCCCCGATCGGCATGGCCGTCCTCACGCCCTCCGGGGTGATCACCGCCTGCAACGGCGCGATGGGCGCGCTGCTCCGGCTGGACGCGCGCGGGCTGGTCGGGGGCACGTTCTTCGACCACACCCACCCCGACGACCTCGACGGGGCGCGCGCCAGCTGCGCCCTCCTGCAGGACGGGCGCACCCGGGTCGTGCGGCACGAGTGCCGGTTCGTCCGGTCGGACGGCGAGATCCTCTGGGTGCGGATCAGCACGTCGCGGGTGCCCGCCTCGCCCGTCCGCCCGGCCCACCTGATCATGCACATCGAGGACGTCAGCGAGCGGAAGGCGCTGGAGGTCGAGCTGTCGCACCGCGCCCTGCACGACCCGCTCACCGGGCTGGCCAACCGGACCCTGCTCACCGACCGCATCCACCGGGCCGTGCAGCGCGGCGGCGACCGCGGCCGGCCGGGCCACCTGTTCTACCTGGACCTGGACGGGTTCAAGGCGGTCAACGACCGGTACGGGCACGCCGCCGGCGACGTCGTGCTCGTCGAGCTGGCGCGGCGCCTGGCCGGGCTGATCGGCCCCGAGGACACGGCGGCCCGCCTCGGCGGGGACGAGTTCGCCGTCCTGTGCCCGGTGCTGGACCCGGCCGACGTCGACCGGGTCGCCCGCGCGTTCCGGGCGGCGGCCGCGGAGCCGTTCGCCGTCGCCGGGAGCTCGGTCGCGCTCACCGCCGCCGTCGGCTGGGTGCCGGTGCTCGCCACCGGCGCCGACCGCCGGTCGGTCGTCGCCCGGCTGCTCGAGCAGGCCGACCTGCGCATGTACGCCACGAAGCCGTCCCGCTCGCGCCGGGCGGTGCCGGACCCGATCTGACCCCGGCCCCGATCAGGGCTCGCCCATGACCAGCCCCTCGATCGTGTGCTCCTGCACGATCGGCTCCAGGACGTCGACCACGCGGGCCGGCAGGTGCGCCCGGGCCGCCTCGGGCAGCGACTCCCAGTAGCCGCGGGTCATCTGCAGGTCGTGCCGCTCCGCGTTGCCGGCGCCGGGGGCGTCGACCCCCACGACCAGGACGGGCCGGGCCCGCCACGAGCGGTGGGCCGTGCCGCGGTGCACGGTGAGCGCGGAGCGCACCGACGCATCACCCATCCTCGGCATCTTGCGCTGCGCCAGCGCCGCGTACCGGGGGGCCTGCGACCTCGGCGGGAACATGCCGTGCTCGAAGTCCGTCCCCGCCTCCCAGTGCGTGCCCGGCGCGATCTCGAACGGGCCCATGTCCTCGGTGACGTCGACGGTGGTCATGTTGAAGGCCAGCGAGGTGAGCCGGCGTTCCTCGATGGTCTCGCGGGGGGCCGGGAAGTCGCGGTGCCACGGCTGGTCGAACGCGCCGGGCAGCGGCACGTCGAAGCCGACCTCGATGATCTGGTAGTCGGGCCCCAGCACCCGCTCGCACACCCCGGTGACCCAGGGGTGGGTGACGATCTCGTGGAAGCCGCGCAGCCGCTCGGGGTGGATCTCCACGTAGTAGCGCCGCGGTCCGCGGCCGAGCGCGCCGTCCGGCGTCCGGAGGGCCTCCTGGAACAGCACGTTCAGGTCCTCGCTGAGCTCGGCGGCCCACTCCCGGCTGAACGCGCCCGGCTGCCCGGAGACGCCGTCGGTGCGGAGCGCCTGCTCGACGGCGGCGATGTCGAGAGTCTGCATCCCCGCAGCGTGCCTCATCGCGGCGCCGGAGGACATCCCCTGCGACCCGCCGGTCCCGCCCCCGGCCGGGCCTTGTGATCAGGGACGTCCGTCAGCCAGTGTGACGGAGCCGGACCCCGGGGGGAGGGTCGTGGCGACGGACCCGCGTCGGACGGGCCCGGACGACCTCCCCCCGCCGCTCGGCGCGCCGTGTCGACGGTGACCTCGACCAGAGCACCGCGACCCCACCACCGGACGCCCCACCCGGGCGCCCGGAACTCGCGCACGTCCCAGGAGGACTGATGACCGCTCCTCGACCCCCCGCACCCGAGATCCTGCACCGGCCGATCGACCGGGCCACGTTCCTGCGCGGGCTCGCGCTGGCCGGCGTCGGGACCGTGGCCGGGCCCCACCTGTTCGCCCAGGAGGCCCACGCCGCGCCGGCCGCCGACATCTCGCCGCTGTCGCTGCGGTTCTCGATCGTCGACCAGTTCCGCCCCTTCGACCTCATCGCCGAGGACTTCGTGCAGGTGCGCCAGCGGTTCGGCGGCGGCGTGGCGTCGCGGCTGCAGGCCGTGGAGCCGGCCGAGGGCGCGGCGGCGACCGCGCAGGTGGAGGGCGAGTCGCTCACCCTCGCCGCCGAGGGCGCGTTCACCTCGCTGTTCCGCACGGGCGCGCGGCCCCGGGCCCCGTTCGCCACCGTGATCGTCGACGTGGCGAGCGCGCCGCGCAGCAGCGGCGGGGAGGCCGCCGTGCTCGTCGGGCTGGTGGGCAGCGGCAGCGACTACGTCGTCGCCTCGTTCGACGCCGGCGCCGACCCGGCGGCCGGCACCGTCAGCATCGACGTGAGCGTCGGTGGCACCCGCACCCGGGCCGCCAGCGCGCCCGCCGACCTGTCCGGCGGGCCGCTGCGCCTGGCGTTCGTGGTCAACGAGAACTACGTGACCGCGCTGATCGGGCGGACCGACGACTGGGTGCCGGTCGTGCAGAGCCGCGTCACCGAGCTGGTGGACCTGCGCGACCCCGCGGTCCTGCGGACCCACAGCTACGGCTTCGGCGGCAGCGGCGACGGCGCGTCGGTCACCCTCGACGGCTTCGAGGCCGGCTACTTCGGCCAGGCGGGCCTGCGCGACCTGCACGCGGTGCAGTACGCCGACGGCACCCCCTACATCCGCGACGGCAGGCTCTACTTCACCGCCACCAACGCCGGTCTGTCGTTCTTCCAGGCCGCGCACTACGGGGTGTGGACGCTCGACCTGGCCGACACCAGCCGCGTCGAGCAGGTCGCGAACATCTTCTTCGCCCGCGACGGGCTCGTGCTCGGCGACCACGCCGGGCAGATCGTGATCGACGACGACGGCAGCTACCTCGTCGCCGTCAGCAGCTGGGGCGACTTCGCGTTCGCCGGGGTCTCCGTGCGCTGGCTGCGGACCCGCGAGCGGGTGCTCGAGGGCGTCCACGTGCTCGCGAGCGAGCGGCTGCCGCTGCCCACCGACGTCAGCTCCTGGGACCCGTCGCTGACCCGGATCGACGGGACCTGGTACGTCGCGTTCGTCGAGAGCCCCTACCAGGACCCGGTGCGCGGCTTCGACTTCCGCCCGGCGCTCGCCCGCAGCGCCCCCGGCGGGTCGGTCACCGAGCTCACCCGGGTGGGGGCGGACCTGACGCGCGGCGAGACCGAGGGCGTGATCCTGCAGAAGATCGGCGACGTCTGGTACCTGCTGGCCAGCGACGGCGACGACCGGATCTACCGGGTGTACGACCTGGAGGTGCGGTTCCTCGGGCAGCTCGACGCGCCCTACGGCACCAACATCCCGCACCCGCAGATCGTGCCGGTCACCGAGCGCGGCCGGACCTACTACCTGCTCATCACGTTCAACGGGACCCAGTACTACGAGCCGGTGCTGGGGTACGGCACGCACGGCGACGTGATCGTGATGCGGGCCGCCCAGGAGCGCAACGGGCGCGAGTTCCCGCGCCGGCGGGGCGGGGGCGCCTGACCGGCCGCTCCCCGGGCGGCCGCGCCGGCCGCCCGGGGAGCGGACCCGCGGTCGGGGTCGTGATTCTGCTCCAATAATGGCAGCGACGGACGCTGGTCCGGCGTTGAACGGGTCCGATCCCGGGCCTACGTTCACCTCGACGACGCGGATCCGCAGCAAACGGTGCCGGCCGTCGTGGTGAATCGTCGTGGACCCGGCGCGCGACTCCAGGAAATGCCGACGGTGTCCACGTCGTGCGCGTTCCGCGACGACGCGGAACGCATTCCGCCGTTCGGGGAGGAATCGTCACTGATGCCGGGGTCCTGTCGACGTGCCGCAGCGGGGGAGACGACGGGGGAGGCGGCCGGGGTGAGCCGCCGCGCCGGACGCCGGGGGCCGCGGTGACGCGCCCGGCGGACCTGGCCGAGCTGGTCCGGCTGCCCGCGGCGCTGACCGTCCCCGGGGACACCCTGGCCGGGGCCGCGGCGGCGGGCTTCCCGCTGGGGCGGCGCACCGCGTGGCTGCCGGTCGCGTCGGTGTGCCTCTACTGGAGCGGGATGGCCCTCAACGACTGGGCCGACCGGGCGCTCGACGCCGTCGAGCGCCCCGAGCGGCCCATCCCGTCGGGGCGGGTCAGCCCCCGCCAGGCCCTCGCCGTGGCCCTGGGCCTGACGGCCGCCGGCCTGGCCGCGGCGGCCCGCGGCGGCGGCCGGGACGCGCTGCGCGTCGCCGGACCGCTCGCGGCCACGGTGTGGGCCTACGACCTCGTGCTCAAGCCGACCCGGCTCGGCCCGCCCGCGATGGCGCTGGCCCGCGCCCTGGACGTGCTGCTCGGCGCCGGCGGCGCGCGGGCCGGGCGGGCGCTGCCGCAGGCCGCGGCCGTCGGCGCGCACACGCTGGCGCTGACCGTGCTCAGCCGCCGCGAGGTGCACGGCGACGCCGGTGGCGCCGCCTCCCGCACCGCCACCGCGGTCAGCGGCGGGCTCACCGCGCTGATCGCCGCCCGGGCCCCGCGCCCGGTACCGGCCGCGCTCGCCGCGGCCTACGCGGCGACCGTGCTGCCCGCCCAGCTGCGGGCCGGGCGCGACCGCGACCCCGCGAGCGTCCGCCGGGCGGTCGGGGCGAGCATCCTCGGCACGGCCTGCCTGCAGGCGGCCCTGCTCGCCGGGACCGGTCGCACCGCGCTCGCGGCCGGTGTCGCGGCCCTGCTGCCGCTCGGCCGCGCCGCGGCCCGTCGGATCGCGGTCACGTGAGCGGGGTCGACCCGGGCGGGGGGGTCCGGGAGCACCTCGACGCCGCCGGCGCGGACTGGCTGCGCGCCGCGCTGGCCGACGTCCGCGCCCGTCCCGAGGCGGTGCGGACCCTGTTCCCCGCCGTCGGGCGCCACTGCGGGCGCGCCCCGCTCGTCGCCGGGGACGCCGACGGGCTCGTGCACGGCACCGTCGACGACGCGGTGCGCGGGCTGCTGCTGGCCGCCCTCCCGCTGACCGGGCCCGCGCTGGTCGCCGAGGTGACCGCGCTCTACCGGTTCGGCGACGCCGCGGAGCGCCGCGGGGTGCTGCGGGGGCTGCCCGCCCCCGCCGACCCCACCGACCCCGCCGGGGACGGGCTGACCGACCTGGTGCTGGACGCCCTGCGCACCAACGACCGGCGCCTGGTCGCCGCCGCGCTCGGCCCGTGCGCGCGGCGGCTCGCCGACCACGACTGGCGCCACGGGGTGCTCAAGGCCCTGTTCACGGGGATACCGCTGGCCGCGGTGGCCGACCTGGACGAGCGCGCGGACGCCGGGCTCGCCGCCATGTTCCTGTCCTTCGCCCACGAGCGGGTGGCCGCCGGCCGGGACGTCCCCGCGGACACCTGGCTCGTGCTCGACCGCCACCCCGAGCTCGTGGCCTCCTCCGCGCTGCCGGCCGAGCTCGGCTCGCCGGTGCCCGCCCGCCGCGGCGCCGCGCTGCGCGCGCTGGCCGACCGTCCCCCGTCCCGCCCCGGAGCAGGAGGCTGACATGCGCATCTTCGACCCGCACATCCACATGACCTCGCGCACCACCGACGACTACGAGGCCATGCGCGCCGCGGGTGTGCGCGCGGTCGTCGAGCCGGCGTTCTGGCTCGGCCAGCCCCGCACGAGCGTCGGCTCGTTCGTCGACTACTTCGACGCCCTCATCGGCTGGGAGCCCTTCCGGGCCGCCCAGTTCGGGATCCGCCACCACTGCACGATCGCGCTCAACCCGAAGGAGGCCAACGACCCGCGCTGCGCGGAGGTCCTCGACCTGCTGCCGCGCTACCTGGCCAAGGACGGTGTCGTCGCGGTCGGGGAGATCGGGTACGACTCGATGACCGCCGCGGAGGAGCACGCGTTCGCCCGCCAGCTGGAGCTGGCCCGCGAGCACGGGCTCCCGGTGATGGTCCACACCCCGCACCGGGACAAGGTCGCGGGCACCCGGCGCTCGCTCGACGTGGTCCGGGAGTCCGGCATCGACCCCGGCATGGTCGTCGTGGACCACCTCAACGAGCTGACCGTCGGGCTGGTGCACGACGCCGGGGCGTGGATGGGCTTCTCCATCTACCCCGACACGAAGATGGACCCCGAGCGGATGGTGCGGATCCTGCGCGAGCACGGCACCGACCGGATGCTCGTCAACTCCGCCGCCGACTGGGGCCGCAGCGACCCGCTCACCACCCGGGCGACCGGGGACGCGATCGTCGCGGCCGGGCTGGGCGCGGCCGTCGCGGAGCGGGTGCTGTGGGACAACCCCGTCGCCTTCTACGGGCGCAGCGGGCGGCTGGTGCTCGACGAGCCCGCCGCGGCCCGCGAGGACCTCTTCGCCGGCAACTCCGTGCTCCGCGGCGTGCCGCGGGAGAGCGTCGGGACGGCCTGAGATGCGGCTCAAGCACCCCGACGGCACGACCGTCCACCTCGCCTACTGCACCAACGTCCACCCGGCCGAGGACCTCGACGGCGTGCTGCACCAGCTCCGGCGCTTCGGCGAGCCCGTCCGCGCGGCGCTGGGCGTCACGCGCCTCGGCCTGGGCCTGTGGCTGGCCGACGGCGCGGCCGCGGCGCTGGCCGCCGACCCGGCCGCGGTCGACCGGCTGCGCCGCGGCCTGGAGCGCCGCGGGCTGGAGGTGGTCACGCTCAACGGCTTCCCCTACCGCGGCTTCCACGCCCCGACGGTGAAGCGGGCCGTCTACCACCCCGACTGGACCCGGCCCGAGCGCCTGTCCTACACCCTCGACCTGGCCGCGATCCTCGCCGCGCTGCTGCCCGACGACGCCGTGCGGGGCAGCGTGTCCACCGTGCCGCTGGGCTGGCGCGACCCCTGGGACGCCGGCGCCCACGGCGCCGCGGTCGACCAGCTCGCGCGCCTCGCCGAGGGCCTGGACGCCGTGGCCGCACGCACCGGCCGGCCGGTGCGGGTGGGGCTGGAGCCCGAGCCCGGCTGCGTGGTCGACTCCACCGAGCAGGCCGTCGACCGGCTCTCCGCCGTGGACCGCCGCTGGATCGGCCTGTGCCTGGACGCCTGCCACCTCGCCGTCGGCTTCGAGGACCCGGCGGCCGCCGTGGCGCGGGTCGCCGCGGCGGGGCTGCCGGTCGTGAAGACCCAGGCCTCGGCGGCGCTGCACGCCGAGCACCCCGCCGACCCGGCCACCCGCGCGGCGCTGGCCGCGTTCGCCGAGGAGCGGTTCCTGCACCAGACCCGGGAGCGGGGCGCCGGCGGGCTGCGGCGCAGCGACGACCTGCCCGACGCCCTCGACGGCGACGGCGCGCTGCCCGGCACCGGCCCGTGGCGGGTGCACTTCCACGTCCCCCTGCACGCCGAGCCGCAGCCGCCGCTGCGCTCCACCCGCGCCGAGCTGGGCGACACCCTCGACGCCCTGTTCGGCGGGTCGGAGGCGGTCACCGACCACGTCGAGGTGGAGACCTACACCTGGGGCGTGCTGCCCCCGGCCCAGCGGCCGACCGGCGACGCCGGGCTGGTCGCGGGCATCGCCGCCGAGGTGGCGTGGGTGCGCGACCGGCTCGTCGCGGCGGGGCTCGCGGAGGGGGCGGCGTGATCGCCCCGCGCCCGCTGCTGGTCCTCGACGTCGTCGGGCTGACCCCCCGGCTGCTGCGCGAGATGCCGCACCTGCAGGCGGTCGCGGCCGCGGGGTTCGCCGCGGAGCTCGGCACGGTCCTGCCCGCCGTCACCTGCTCGGTGCAGTCGACGTTCCTCACCGGGCTGCTCCCGCGCGACCACGGCATCGTCGGCAACGGCTGGTACTTCCGCGACCTCGGCGAGGTGCACCTGTGGCGCCAGCACAACCGCCTGGTCGCGGGGGAGAAGGTGTGGGAGACCGCGCGGCGGGCCCGTCCCGGCTACCGGGTCGCGAACGTCTGCTGGTGGTACGCGATGGGCGCCACCACCGACGTCACGATCACCCCGCGCCCGGTCTACCACGCCGACGGGCGCAAGTCGCCCGACTGCTACACCCGCCCGCCCGAGCTGCACGACGAGCTGACCGCCGCGCTGGGCCCGTTCCCGCTGTTCACCTACTGGGGGCCGACGGCGGGCCTCGCGTCGTCGCGGTGGATCGTCGAGGCGGCCCGGCGGGTGCTGCCCGACCACGACCTGACGCTGGTCTACGTGCCGCACCTGGACTACGACCTGCAGCGGTTCGGCCCCGACGGCCCGCAGGCCGTGGCCGCGGCGCGGGAGGTCGACGGCGTGCTCGCGCCCCTGCTCGACGACGCCCGCCGGGCCGGGGTGACCGTCGTGGTCCTGAGCGAGTACGGCATCACCCCCGCCGCGCGGCCCGTCGACGTCAACCGGGCCCTGCGCCGGGCCGGCCTGCTGCACGTGCACACCCAGGTCGGGATGGAGTACCTGGACCCCTGGACCTCGCGGGCCTTCGCCGTCGCCGACCACCAGCTGGCCCACGTCTACGTCGCCGACCCGGCCGACGTGCCGCGGGCGCGGGCGGTGCTGGAGGGCCTGGACGGGGTGGCCGAGGTGCTCGACGAGCAGGGGCGGGCCGCCCACGGGCTGGACCACGAGCGGGCCGGGGAGCTGGTGGTCGTGGCCGAGCCCGACGCGTGGTTCACCTACTACTACTGGCTCGACGACGCCCGCGCCCCCGACTTCGCCCGCGGCGTCGACATCCACCGCAAGCCCGGCTACGACCCGGCCGAGCTGTTCCTCGACCCCGCCGACCGCTGGGTGAAGGCCCGCGCCGCGCGCTCGCTGGTGCGCAAGCGGGTGGGCCTGCGCTACACGATGGACGTCGTCCCGCTCGACCCGTCCTGCGTCCGCGGCACGCACGGGCGGCTGCCCGCCACTCCGGACGACGGCCCGGTCCTGCTGTGCTCGGACCCGGCCGCCGCCCGCGACCGGCTCCCGGCCACCGGGGTGCGCGACCTGCTGCTGGAGCTGGCCGGGATCGAGGTGCCGGCGGGGGCCGTCCGCGGCTGACGGGGGGCGGGACCGGGAGGATGGGCCCGTGTCCCGCCTCCGCGCCCGCGCCGCGGTGCTCGCCGCCGCCGTCGCGGGGCTGGTGGCCTGCGCACCGGCGGTCGCGCCGGCGCCCGCTCCCGCCCCGGCGCCTGCTCCCGCGCCGGTCGCCGCGCCGGAGTCGTTCGTGCTCGTCGCCACCGGCGACGTGCTGGTCCACCAGGGCCGCGCGCTGACCACCGGCGCCGAGCGCGCCGGCGGGCACGACTTCACGGAGGTCCTCGCCCCGGTCGCCCCGGTGCTCCGCGCCGCCGACCTGGCTGTCTGCCACCTGGAGACGCCCGTGGCCGAGCCGGGCGGGCCCTACCGCGGCTACCCGAGCTTCGCCGTGCAGCCCGAGATCGTCGACGCCCTGGCCGGGGCGGGGTACGACGTGTGCTCGACGGCGTCCAACCACTCCCTCGACGACGGGTTCGACGGGCTGGTCCGCACCCTCGACGCCCTGGAGGCGGCCGGGGTGGCGGCCACCGGCACGCACCGCAGCGCGGAGGACGCGCGGCGACCGCGGATCGTCGACGCCGCCGGCGTGCGGGTGGGGCACGTCGCGGTGACGTTCGGCCTGAACGGCGTGCCGCTGCCGCGCGGCCGGGAGTGGGCGGTGGACGTCTTCGCCCCGCCCGACGTCACCGGTGTGCTCGCCGCCGCCGGCCGGGCGCGGGCGGCGGGCGCGGAGGTCGTGGTGGCGAGCGTGCACTGCTGCGCCGAGTACGACCACGAGCCGACCCCCGCGCAGGAGGAGGCGGTCCGCGCCCTGCTCGCCTCGCCCGACGTCGACCTCGTCCTGGGCCACCACGCGCACGTGGTGCAGCCCTTCGAGCGGATCGCGGGGGAGTGGGCGGCCCACGGGCTGGGCAACCACCTCGCCGAGCACGCCACCCGCGGGCACGCCACCGAGGACTCCGTGATCGCCCGGTTCACCTTCGCGCGCGGCGCCGACGGCCGGTTCGCGGTGACCCGGGCGGAGGCCGTGCCCGTGCGGATCGACCTCGGGGCCGACGCCGTGCGCCTCGTCCCCGCCGACCCGGCCACCCGCGAGCGGGTCACCGCGGTCCTCGACCGGCGCGGGGCCCTCGCGGACGGCCTGGAGATCGCCGCGGGCTGAGCGGCCCCCGGCCCGGGCCGGTCAGCCGGCGCCGGGGGCGGGCCGCCGCGCCCAGTCGGGCAGCACGACGGCGAAGGCGACGAGCGCCGCGCCCGGCAGCACCAGCAGCAGGACGAACCACCCCCACCGGGCGGCGCGGGCCGCGGCGACCAGTGCCGCGACGAGCGCGAGCACCGTCGGGACCGCCGCGGCGACGGCCACGGCGATCCCGGCCGTGAGCAGCCCGGGTCGCTCGGCAGTGCTGGTCGTGACGGTGACCGCGCCCGAGGCCTCCGTGCGCTCCGGGCCGGGTCCGGCGGCCAGCACGAGCGCGACGGCGACCGCGGCGAGCACGAGGCCCGCGACGACGAGGGGGCGGACGCGCCCCGGGGCGATCACCGCCGGCCCCCGGCCGACCGGCCCGGCGCGGTCGGGTCCGGCCGGGCGGGCGGCGGCGGGCCGCCCCCCGGCTCGGCGGGGTGCCGCCGCACGGCGTCCTCCAGGGTCATGTCCGGTCCTCCTCGGGCTCGGTGCGCACCCGCGGGCCGGGCGCTGCGGCGGTGATCCTCGGGACACCCGGCGCGCCCTGTCGTCCCGCCGGCGGGGGAGCCGCGCGCCGGACCGGGCTCCCCCTCCCGGGGGAGGAGGGCCCTGACCTGCGGGTCCTCGGGGCGGGGCCGCCCGCGCCGCGCCGGCCCGGAGTTGCCGGCCCCGGCCGGGCTCGTAGGGTCCGGGTCGTGCGGAGCGCCCTCCTCGGACCCCTGCGGGAGCACCGCGCGCGCCTGGTCGACGGGGCCACCGCCGTCGTCCTCGCCGCCGGCTCGCTCCCCGCGCTGTGGCTGGGTGACCTCGGCACGGGCATCACGGTGGCGCGGGACAACCCGCGGCCGGCCGCGGCGCCGTTCCTCGCGGTGGTCCTGCTGGGGTGCGGGGCGCTGCTGGCGCGCCGGCACCGGCCCGTCGCCGTCGCGCTCGTGGCCGTCGCAGCCTTCGCGGCGGCGAAGGTGCTGCGCCACCCGACCGTCCCGGCCGACCTCGCCCTGCTCGTCGCGAGCTACTCGGTGACCGTCCACGGCCCGCCCGCCCGGCGGGTGCGGGCCGCGGTGGTCGGCGGGCTGGGGACGGTGGTCGCCGCCGTCACGGCGGGCGTCCTGGCCGCCGAGGGCGTGGCCGCCGGGCTGGTCGCCGCGGGCGCCGTCGCCGGCGCGGTCGTCGTGGTCCTGGTGCCCGCCGGGCTCGGCCGGGCGGCCTGGCGCCGCCGGGAGCTGCACCGGGAGCTGGAGGACCGGCTGGCGGAGGCGACCGCCCGCGGCGAGCCCGCCCGGGACGAGCCGGGCGGGCCCGCGGTGGTGGGGGACCGGTGGGCCGCGCTCACCCCCCGCGAGCGGGAGGTCCTCGACCTGATCGCCGACGGCCGCACCAACGCCCAGATCGCCGCCGAGCTCGGGATCGGCCGGGAGACGGTCAAGTCCCACGTGGGGCGGGTGCTGCACAAGCTCGGCGTGGAGCACCGCACCCAGGCGGCGGTCCTGGCGCTGCGCCGCGCGCGGACCGTCCCGCCGCCCCCGACGACGGCGCGGGACCCGGACCAGCGGGGCGACCGGGCGGGGCGGTGACCCCGCCCGCGGGCCGGGGCCTCAGCCGCGGGCCGGGTCCGAGGTATCCGCGGCGGCGGGGCCCGTCCGCCGGGCCGCGTCCGGCCTCGTGACGACCGCCGCCTGCCCGTCGAGCAGGGCTCCGAAGCGGTCCAGGACCTCCAGCACCCGGCGCAGGTCGTCCTCGCCGTACTGCTCGGCGAGGGCGGCGGACGCCCGGTGGAGGTCGTCGAACAGCCCGGACGCCCGCCGGGCCCCGTCCGGTGAGGCGTGCAGCAGGATGCGCCGGCGGTCGGCCGGGTCGATCTCCCGCCGCGCGTAGCCGCCCGCCTCCAGCCGCGCGGCCATCGCGCTGACGGCGGCCGTGGTGACCCCGAGGGCGCCGGCGACCTCGCCGGCGCTGGTCGGGCCGTTGCGCAGCAGCAGGTTGAGGCAGATCAGGTCGGTCCGGTGGATGCCGAGCCGGGCCGCGGCCGCCCGGCCGACGTGGTCGACCGCGCTGCTCAGGTCGAGCAGCGCGTGCGTCAGCTCCCGCGCCGGTGGGGTCTCCCGGGCCGAGAAAGGTTCACTCATGTGACTTCTCAACGCGTTGACTGTCAACTCGCACCGCGGGATCCTACCCCGGTGACGACACCCCGGCCGGTGCCCGACGACTCCACGATGATGCTGGTCATCCACGCCGCGTTCCTCCGCGACCTGCGCCGCCTCACCGCGGCCCTGGAGGCGGTCGCGGACGGCACCACCGCCCCCGGCCGCGCCGCGGCCCTGCCGGAGCGGTGGAAGTGGATCACCGAGCAGGTCCACCACCACCACAGCGGCGAGGACGCCGTCCTGTGGTCGGCGCTGCGGGAGGTGCTGCCCGACGACCCCGCTGCGCTGCGGGTGCTGGACCGCACGGAGCACGAGCACGACGGGCTCGACCCGCTCCGGGCCGAGCTCGACCGCGGGCTGCGGGCGCTCGCCGCCGCCCTCGCCGCCCACCTCGCCCACGAGGAGCGCGCCGCCGTCCCGCTGCTGGAGCACCGGCCGCCGCCCGCCGTCCCGGCCCGGTCCGAGCGGGGCCAGCAGCGCTGGCTCGGCCCGCGTGCGGCGATGACGCAGTTCCTCCCCCGGCTGCGCGACGGGGCGCCGCCGGACCGGCGCGAGCACGTCCTGGGCCGGCTGCCCGCCCCGCTGCGCCGGTGGGTCCTGCGCTCGGTGCCCGCCCACCGCCGCCGCACCGCCCCCGCCTGGGCCTGAGCCCCCGACCGAGGAGGACCGCATGACGACACCGCCCCCCACCGGCGGGTACCTGCTCGGCGCCGGCGACGCCGAGCGCACCCGTCTCATCGCCCAGGGCGAGACCTTCCGCGCGGCCGCGGCGGCGCTGCTCGACCGGATCGGCCTGGCCCCCGGCGCCCGGGCCCTCGACGTCGGGTGCGGGCCGCTCGGGGTCCTGGACCTGCTCGCCTCCCGCGCCGGTCCCGACGGCGTCGTCGGCCTCGACCGCGAGCCGCGGATGGTGGAGATGGCGCAGCGGTCGCTGGCGGAGCGGGGGCTGTCCGGGGTGCGGCTGGTGCAGGGCGACGCGACCGCCACCGGCCTGCCGGACCGGTCGTTCGACCTCGTGCACGAGCGCCTGGTCCTGATCAACGTGCCCGAGCCGGAGCGGGTCGCGGCCGAGATGGTGCGGGTGACCCGCCCCGGGGGCTGGGTCGTGCTCCAGGACGCGGACGCGAGCACGTGGGCCTGCGAGCCGCCCCTGCCGGCGTGGGACCGCCTGCGCGACGCGGTGTTCGCCGCCTGGCGGGCGAACGGGCTCGACCCGCACGTCGGGCGGCGCCTCGGCACGCTGCTGCGCCGGGCCGGGCTGGTCGACGTCGAGCTGGAGGCCGACCTGCGGGTGCTGCGCGACGGTCACCCGCTGCACCGCCAGCTCCCGGCCTTCGCCGGGCTGTTACGCGACCGCGTGCTGGCCGCCGGCGGCCTGACGGCGACCGAGCTCGACGGCCTGCTCGCCGAGGTCGACGAGCACCTCGCCGACCCGGCCACGGACGTCGTCCACATCACGCTCTTCCGCGCCCGGGGCCGCCGGCCGGACTGATCCGGCCTCCCGCCTCAGGCCGCCTCCAGGGCCTCGGTCAGCAGCGCGACCAGGGCCGCGTGCTGCACGTCGGCCGACGACCCGACCTCCTCCTCGGACCCGTCGAGCGCCGTCGCGGCGAGACCGGCCTTGCTGTCGATCAGCTCGGCGATGCGGGCGTCGATCGTCTGCGCGGCGATGATGCGCCACGCCGTGACGGGCTCGGTCTGGCCGATGCGGTGGCTGCGGTCGATGGCCTGGGTCTGCTCGGCCGCGGTCCACGACAGCTCCGCGAGCACGAGGTTGGAGGCGACCTGGAGGTTGAGGCCCACGCCCGCCGCGGTGAGCGAGCACACCGCGACGGCGACGCCGGGGTCCTCGACGAACGCGTCGATGTTGCGCTGCCGCACCGCGGAGGTCTGGTCGCCGCGGACCGAGGAGAACCGGACGCCCTGCTTGGTGAAGAGCTCCTCCGCGGCGTCCATCACGTCGACGTGCTTGGCGAAGAACACGACCTTGCCCGCGCTCCGCGCCAGCTGCGCGGCGTAGTCGGCGGCGAGACCGGCCTTCGCCCGGCCGATGCGCCGCATCATGCTGAACACGTTCTCGCCGGTGCTCGCCCCGGCCGCGTCCTTCTGCTCCCACCGGGCGACCTGGGCCACCAGGTCGTGGTCGATCCCGTCCGGTCCGGGGCCGGCGGCGCCGTCCTGCCGGGCGGCCAGCGCGGTCTCGTAGCGCGCCACCATCCGGCGGGCGAGGTCGCGCTCGGCCGCGCGGATCGACCGGCCGGCCGCCCCGTCCAGCTCGACGGGCAGGTCCGCGACCCGGCGGGCCGGGATGTCGGCGGCCACGTCGACCTTGCGGCGGCGCACCACGCCCTGGTCGACGACGCACTGCCGCGCGGCGGCGTAGAAGCCCGGGTCGGCCGGGGTCAGGCCGGTGTCGTGGAGCGCGGCCATCAGGTCGGCCCGCGGCGCGGTCGCGTCGATCCAGCCGAGGAACTGCCAGATCGTCAGGAAGTCCTCGATGTCGTTGATCAGCGGGGTGCCGGTCAGCGCCATCAGCAGCGGCCGCGCGCTGCGGGAGCGCAGCCGGTCGGACAGCTCCAGGACGTGCTGGGAGCGCCGGGAGGTCCGGTTCTTGATGAAGTGCGCCTCGTCGACGACCATCCCGCGGAACCCGAAGTCCCCGAGCCACCCGATGTGGCGGTCGAGCACCTCGTAGTTGACGACGACGATGTCGGCGAAGCCGTCGATCGACTCCCCGTTGCCATGGATCACGGTCGCCGGGCGCCGCGGCGTCCACAGCCCGGCCTCGCGCGCCCAGTTGGTCTTGACGACGTTCGGCACGACCACCAGCAGCGGGTAGGCGTTCGCCGCCTCCGCGGCCAGCAGCGCCTGGGCGGTCTTGCCCAGCCCCGGCTCGTCGGCGAGCAGGAAGGTCCGGTGGCCGGCCGCGGCCGCGGCGACCAGCGCGGCCTGGTGGGGCATGAGCTCGCGCCCGCCCCGGGTGCGCAGGTCCGTCGGCGCGGGGAGGTCCATGCACGCCGGGGCCCCGCTGCCGGCCCGCTCGAAGGAGCGCAGCAGCGGGCCGAGCAGCTCCCACCCGGCCAGCGGCGTCGCGCGGGGCGCGCTGGGCCGGGCGGCCGAGAAGTCGGGGGCGAGGAAGGGGTTGGCCAGCTGCCGCGACACGACCGACCGCGGCACGACCCGCGGGGTGGTGTCGGGGACCGGCACCTCCACGGGCGGCGGCTCCTCGACGTCGGACTCCAGGCCCGCGGCGGCCAGCAGCTCGCGCTTGCGCGCCCGGGCCCCGTCGGCGACGACCGCATCCTCGTCGAGCAGCGCCAGCAGCGCGGAGTCGCGGACGGCGTTCATCGCCAGCGTCGTCGCGAGGCCGTCGAGGCGCTTGAGCTGCTCGTTGCGGTGCGCCTCGCTGCTGGTGGCGTCGGCCTTGACCCGGGCGCGCTCCTCGCGCAGCAGCAGGGCCGCGGCCTGGAAGGTGGTCCGCGTCGCGGAGGTCACCCGCCCGTTGCGCAGCGCCGTCTCGACCTCGCGGACGGCGCGGGTGAGCACCGACACCACGTCCTCGCGACCGCGCCGTCGGTCCTGCGGTGCGGGGCGGCGGGCCCCGGTGCGGGGCCGGCCTCGTCGTGCCACGAACTCCTCCTCGGGATGCGCGGGACGGCCGCCGGGGGCGGCCGGGCCGCACGGGTGCAGCGGTCGGGTGGTGGGCACCGCGGACGGACGCCGCGGAACGGCGTCCCGCAGGTCAGCGGGAGATCGGCTCCTCCGGGCCGGACGGCCCGCACTGGAGGACGGTGCCCCGGGACGGTGCCCGCGGCACCCGCTGCACGGGGCGGGGTGTCCCGCCGCGCCCACCTGGTGCCGACCTCCCCACGATGGTAGCGCCCGACCACCGGACCGCGCCCGCGGCGCGCGCGGGCGGTCAGGGTCCGGGCCGGGCGCCGACCTGCTGGAGGCCGGCCAGGTGGACGCGCACGAAGCGGGTGACCGCGGCCCCGAAGTCCGGGTCGCCGACCTGGTCGGACCCGGCCGCCTCGCGGTGGAGCTGGGCGACCACGGGCGAGGGGTGCGTGGCCTGCCACAGCCCCGCCGCGGCGAGGCCGGTCGTGACGAGCAGCTCGTGGCAGGCCGGGCGGTCCAGCCCGGGCAGGGCCGCGTGCACCGCGTCGGCGACCTCGTCGAGGGCGCGCCCGGTGGTCGCCTTGAAGCTCCGGACGGCGTCGAGGGAGACGTTGCGCTCCAGCGTCAGGGCGGTGTGGATGAGCAGCTGGCACAGCAGCGGCCGCTCGTCCAGCGAGCGGCCCAGCACGGTGACGACGTGCTCCTGCGGGTCGTCGGCGGGCGCGGCGCGCAGGTCCGCGACCACGGCCTGCGCCCACTCCCGCCACTCGGGCTCCGCGACGCGCAGGAAGATCTCCTCGCGGGTGCCGAAGTAGGTGAGCAGCGCCGACTTGTGCACGCCGACGGCGGCGGCGATGCCGCTCAGCGACACCGCGCCGAGGCCGTCGCGCAGGGCCAGGGCGCGCGCTGCGTCGAGGATCGCGGCGGAGCGCTGGCGCTTGTGCTCCGGCCGGCGGGCGCGCTGGAACGCGGCTCCGTCGCTGGTCACCCCCCGACCCTAGCCCCCGGATCGTAGGAGAACGCCGTCGGCTTGTTAAGCGAACGGTGTTGCCCTAACGTGGGCCGCGTCCGACCCGACCCGAGAGGTGGAGCCACCGTGCCCGAGGTGGAGTTGCGCGTGAACGGAACCAGCCGGCGGATCGAGCTCGATCCGCGGGTCAGCCTGCTCGACGCGCTGCGCGAGCACCTCGGGCTGACCGGCACCAAGAAGGGCTGCGACCAGGGGGCCTGCGGCGCGTGCACCGTGCTGGTCGACGGGGAGCGCGTCCTCGCGTGCCTCACGCTGGCGCTGCGCTGCGGCGGGCGGGAGATCACGACGATCGAGGGCCTCGGCGAGCCGGGCCGGCCCCACCCGCTGCAGGAGGCGTTCGTCCGCTCCGACGGCTACCAGTGCGGGTTCTGCACCTCCGGCCAGATCTGCTCGGCGGTCGGGATGCTGGCCGAGCACCGGGCGGGCGCGCCGAGCGCGGTGACGGCCGACCTGGCCGCCGACGACGTGCCCCTCTCCGACGCCGAGATCAGGGAGCGCATGAGCGGCAACCTGTGCCGCTGCGGCGCCTACGAGGGCATCGTCGACGCGATCCGCGCCGCCGCCCCGGCGGTGGGCCGGTGAGGCCGTTCACCCTGGTCAGCGCCCCGGACGTGGCCACCGCGCTGCGCCTGGCCGCGGACGGGCCGGGTGCCCGCTTCCTCGGCGGCGGCACCAACCTCGTCGACCTCATGCGCCGCGACGTCGAGCACCCGGACACGCTCGTCGACCTGGCCGCGCTGCCGCTGGACGAGGTCGTGGACCTCCCCGGCGGCGGGCTGCGGATCGGCGCGCTGGTGCGCAACAGCCACCTCGCCGCGCACCCGCGGGTCCGCCGCGGCTACCCGGTGCTCGCGCAGGCGCTGCTGTCGGGTGCGTCCGGGCAGCTGCGCACCATGGCCACCGTCGGCGGCAACCTGCTGCAGCGCACCCGCTGCCTGTACTTCGCCGACACCGCCGCGGCCTGCAACAAGCGCGAGCCCGGCAGCGGCTGCGACGCCCGTGGCGGGTTCCACCGGGCCGGCGCCGTGCTGGGCGCGAGCGAGCACTGCATCGCGACCCACGCCTCGGACATGGCCGTGGCCCTCGTCGCGCTGGACGCGGTCGTGGAGGTGCAGAGCGTGCGCGGCACCCGCCGGGTGCCGGTGGCGCAGCTGCACCGCGACCCGGGGGACACCCCGCAGGTCGAGACGGTGCTCGACGCCGACGAGCTGATCACCGCGGTGGAGCTGCCGGCCCCGCCGGCCGGCGCGGCGTCGCGGTACCGCAAGGTGCGCGACCGCGCCTCGTTCGCGTTCGCGCTGGTGTCGGTGGCCGCGGCGCTGCGCGTGGAGGACGGCGCGGTCACCGCGGTGCGCCTCGCGCTGGGCGGGGTCGCGCCGCGGCCCTGGCGGGCGCACGCCGCCGAGCGGGTCCTGCTGGGCGCGCCGGCCGGCGAGGGGTCCTACCGGGCCGCGGCGGAGGCCGAGCTGGCGCCCGCCGTCGGCCTGCCCGGCAACGCGTTCAAGATCGAGCTGGCGCGGCGCACGATCGTCGCCGTGCTGGCGGAGCTGGAGGGGGAGGCGGCATGACGCAGGCACCGGAGCGCACCCGCCCGGCCGGGACGGCTCCCGCGGAGCCGGTGGACGGGGGCCCGTACGTCGGCCGGCCGCTGGACCGGGTCGACGGGACCGCCAAGACCTCCGGCGCGGCGCGGTACGCGGCCGACCACCGCTTCGCCGACCTCGCCCACGCCGCGCTCGTGCACGCCACCGTGCCGCGCGGGCGGATCACGGAGATCGACGCGACCGCCGCCGAGGCCGTCGAGGGTGTGATCGCCGTCCTCACCCACCGCAACGCCCCGCGGATGGCCCCGACGCGCCGCGTCACCCCGCTGGACCTGAGCACGATGGCGCCGGGCACGACGGTGGACCACCTGGGCACCGACGAGGTGCACTGGAACGGCCAGCCCGTCGCGGTCGTCGTCGCGGAGTCCCCGGAGACCGCCCGGGCCGCCGCCCGCCTCGTCCGCGTCGAGTGCGCCGCGCTCCCGGCGGTGACCGACTTCGCCGCCGCGCAGGACGCCGCCGTCCCGTTCCGGGGGTCGGTGGTCGTGCCCGGCGACACCCGCAAGGGCGACGCGGAGGCCGCGCTCGCGGCGTCCCCGGTCGTCGTCGACCGGTGCTACACCACCCCGCCCCAGAACCACAACGCGATCGAGCCGCACGCCACCACGGCCGTGTGGGACGGCGACCGCCTCACCGTGCACGACACCACCCAGAGCCTCGACTGGGCGCGCAAGCACCTCGCGCTGCGCTTCGGCGTGCCGGTGGCGGACGTGCGGATGCTCGCCGAGCACGTCGGCGGCGGCTTCGGCGGCAAGGGCTCGGTGTGGGCGGGCACGCTGCTCGCCGTGCTCGCGGCCCGCGCCACCGGCCGGGCGGTCCGCCTCGCGCTCACCCGCGAGGACGTGTTCCGCACCGTCGGCGGGCGCAGCCCGACCGTGCAGCGGGTGGCGCTGGGCGCCGGGCGGGACGGTGCGCTGACCGCGCTGGTGCACACCGGCGTCTCGCAGACCGGGCGCGTCGGCGGGATGCCCGAGCCGGTGGGGTCGGCGGCGCGGCACCTCTACGCGACCCCGGCGCTGCTGGTCCGCCACAGCACCACCGCGCTCGACGTGCTGCCGAGCACGTACATGCGCGCGCCCGGCGAGGCCGTGGGGACCTTCGCGCTGGAGTCGGCGATCGACGAGCTCGCCGGTGAGCTGGGGATGGACCCCGTCGCCCTGCGGATGCGCAACGAGCCCGCCCGCAACCCCGCGGACGGCAAGCGCTTCTCCCGCCGCGACCTGCGCACCGCCTACGCCCGCGGCGCGGAGCGCTTCGGCTGGGCGGAGCGCCCGCCGGCGCCGCGGTCGCGGCGCGACGGGCGGTGGCTGGTCGGCACGGGCGTCGCCACCGCGTTCCACGCGCCGGTCCGGATGCCCGCCGACGTCGCCGTCCGGCTCGGGGTCGACGGCCGCGTGCGGGTGCGGTGCGCCTTCCACGAGATCGGCGTCGGCGCGGCGACCGTGCAGACCCAGATCGCCGCGGACGCGCTCGGCGTGCCGGTGGAGGCGGTCACCGTCGAGCACGGCGACTCGGACCTGCCCGTCGGACCGATGGCCGGCGGCTCGGGGCAGACCGCGAGCGTCGCCGCGGCGCTGCTGGAGGCGTGCGAGGACCTCAAGGCCGCCGTGCTCGCGCTCGCGCAGCGCTCGCCGGGCTCCCCGCTGCGCGGGCGGCGCCCGGCCGAGCTGCGGGCCGGGCGCGGTGGCCTGCACCCGGCCGACGACCCCGACGGCGGCGAGACCTACGCCGCGGTCCTGGCCCGCGCCGGGCGCACCGAGCTCGAGGTGAGCACGGCCCCGGACTCGCGCCTGGGCCGGGCGGTGGGGCGGGCCCGGTTCACCGCGGGCTTCCTGAACGACCGCCGGCGCTGGGTGCGCGCCGCCACCGGCGCGCACTTCTGCGAGGTGCGGGTGGACGAGGCCACGGGTGAGGTGCGCGTGTCGCGCTGGCTCGGGGTGTTCGACGTCGGCCGCGTGATCAACGCCAGGACGGCGGCGAGCCAGCTCCGCGGGGGCGTCGTCATGGGCATCGGCGCGGCGCTGTCGGAGGAGACCCTCGTCGACCCGCGCACCGGGCGGATCATGAACGCCGGCCTGGGGGAGTACCACGTGCCCGTGCAGGCCGACGTGCCGCGGATCGACGTCGAGTGGCTGGACGATCCCGACCCCACCGCCCCGCTCGGCCTGCTCGGGGTCGGGGAGGTGGGCATCGCCGGGGTCGCGGCGGCCGTCGCCAACGCGGTGCACCACGCCACCGGCGTCCGCGTGCGCGACCTGCCCCTCACGCCGGACCGGCTGCTGTGAGCCGGGCCGGTGGGCGGCCCCCTCCGGCGCCCACCGGCCCGCTTCCGCGTGCCGGGCTCAGCGCCCGTCGGTCCGCCCCGGGACCGCCGGCGCGACGGTGGCGAAGTCGGCCGGGCGGAAGCGCCCGCGCCGGAGCTGGGCCTCGATCTGCTCCAGGCTGCGCCCGGACAGCTCCGGCAGCCGGCGCCACACGAACAGCCACGCCAGCACGTTGAACGCGGCGTACATCCACATGGTCGGGCCCACGCCGATGCCCTCGATGGTCGTGAGCAGCGTCAGCGTGATGAGCAGGTTGGTGCCCCACAGCGCGGCCGACTGGGCGCTCGTGCCCGCCCCGCGCGTTGCGAGCGGGTAGATCTCCGAGCCGGTGAGCCAGCCCATGAGCTGCAGGCCGCCGGCGTTGAAGAACATGAACACGACCAGGCAGGCGATGATGAACGGGGTGCTCTCCGGGCCGCTGTTGCCGGTGACGAACAGGGCGCCGAGGACGGCCAGGCTCGCGGCGGCGCCCGGGATCATGATCAGGGTGAGGCGCCGGCGCCCGATCCGGTCGACGATCGCCAGGCCGACCAGCATCATCACCAGGTAGGTGACGCCGAGCGCCACGCTGACCTGCAGGGCGGCGCTGGTGGAGAAGCCGTTGTCGGTGAGGATGGTCGGCGCGTAGTAGATGATCATCTCGATGCCGCTGAGCTGCGTGAAGATCGCGATGCCGCAGCCCACGACGAGCGCGGGGCGCACCCACGGCTGCCGCAGGCCGGCCCAGCCGCGCTGCCGGTCGTCGGCGGAGCGCTCCTCGTCGTCGAGCTCGACGATCTCGCGCACCTCGTCGCCGACGTCGGTGCCCTCGGGCCGCAGCGTCCGCAGCACGTCGACCGCGTCGTCGTGCCGGTCGTGCTTGACCAGCCACCGCGGGCTCTCGGGCAGGCGCAGCATGAGCAGCAGCATGATCAGCGCCGGCACGGCCGCGATCCCGATCGACACCCGCCACGGCAGCGCCTCGCTCGCGCCGACCAGGGTGGAGACGACGATCCCGACGCCGATCCCGACCTGGAAGGTCAGCACCAGCCGGCCGCGGATCGCGGCGGGGGCCAGCTCGGCGACGTACATCGGGATGGTCTGCGTGGCCCCGCCGACCGCGAACCCGAGCACCACGCGGCTCACGGCGAGCAGCTCCGCGGACGGGGAGAAGGCGCAGGCGATCGCGCCGACGGCGAAGACGGCCCCGATGAGCAGCACCGTCGGGCGCCGGCCGCGGCGCTCGGACAGGACGCTGCAGGCCAGGGCGCCGATCACCGCCCCGAGCAGGATGCTGGCCGCGACCACCTGCTCCATGCCGGTGCCGATGCCGAACTCGTCGGTGATCTGCAGCAGTGCCCCGGAGATGATCCCCGTGTCGTAGCCGTAGAGCAGCGACGCGACGGCGGACACGCCGCCGGCCAGGACCAGACGCCCCGTGAGCTGTCCTCGTGCGGTCGTCGCACCGTCCACCGGTACCCCCCCGACATCCTCATTGCCGTCGGATGGACGGCTCTGGTGCGCTGTCCGCGCGAGCGGGGAGGTACCTCGCGCGGCGGCCCGCAAACCGCCGCTCGCCACGGGCTGGCGGGGGCGTCGGCGGGAGGTCCCCTACGGGCGGTGCGCGGGCGCGACGCCCGCGGCCGCGCGGGCCCGGTCCGTCTCCGCGGCGAGGAGCCGCCCGGCGGTGTCCAGGAGCGCGACGACCTCGTCGCGCGTCCGGCCGGCCGCGTCGTTCCACCCGGCCAGGTCGCGCACGTGCTGGAGGCGGACCGGCGGCGCCGGGCACCAGCGCACCGGCTCCTGCGGGTCGCGGTGCAGGGCGTGCCAGGTGAGGTCGAGGGCGCGCTGCACGGGCTGGGAGTCGAGGGCGCCGACCCCGCCCCCGGCCTGGACGACCGCCCCGACCAGGCACGCCGCGCTCACCGGCCGGCCCGGGGCGCCGCCCCCGCGCCGCCCGCCGCGATCGTCCCGGTGGACCAGCCAGCTGCCCTGCACCCACCCGGACGCCACCACGGCCCGCGCCCCGACGACCAGCTCGCCGATCCGGCGCAGCTCGGCGAGGTGCGCGACGAGGCGGTCCTGCCGGGCCAGGCGCTGCCGCCGGCGCCGGCGCTCGCGCCACCCCGGGTCGGCCGCCGACGGGGGAGCCGGGGAGAGCGCTGCACCGACCTGCGTACCCATCGCGCCTCCCGGGAGCCGACCGGGACCGCGCCGTCGCCGGCCCCGCGCCCATGATGCCCCTCCGGCCCGGCTGCGCGCGCCCCCACGACGGCCAGGTCCGCCCCGGGGTGACCCGGAGACGACCGGGCGGCCAACGGCTTCTGAATCGATGTGAACTGCGTCAGGACGGGTATCGACGGCAGCGCTCCCGGCGCTGTGGGGGAAGGACGACCAGACGACGAAGGGAAGTGGACCGCGTGTCCGACACCGCAGCGAGGCTCCAGGCCCTCGACGACCAGTACACCGCCGCCGTGAACGAGGCCATCGCGGCGGACCGGGAGGACCTGATCCGCCAGCTCGTCCGCGAGTACCCGGAGGCCGCCGCCGAGATCGTGCGCGACGCCGCCTGACGGCTCCCGCCCCGCACTCCGGAGCCAGGACGCGGTCGGGAGCCCCCCGTCGACCGCACCCCGGCTCCGGAGTGCGGTCGAGGGGGCTGTCGCCCGGTCAGCCGAACAGGCCTCCGAGCAGGCCACCGAGGGAGCGGCCGCCCGACGGGGCCGACCCGGTGCCGCTCTGCCACTCCGGGCCGTAGACGGTGCCGCTCTGCCACTCCGGCCCGTACACGGTGCCGCTCTGCCACTCCGGGCCGTAGACCGTGCCGCTCTGCCACTCCGGTCCGTACTGCGGCGGCTCCGCCGCCGCGGCGACCCCCGCGCCGAGTCCGAGTCCGGCCGCGGCGAGCGCCGTCACGACGGCGCTCCGGACGATCCTGCTCCCGCGCATGCTCTGTCCTCCCCTCCCGGCCAGTCGCCGCTCGACCGGCTCCACCCGGGGTTACGCGGCGCGGACGCGAGGCGTTCACGCGCCCTTCAGGCGCCGCTGTCCGGAGTGGTGACGAGGTGCAGCAGCGCCCGGAGCTCGGTGTCGCCGACGTCCTCGCCGAGGACCACCGTGCGCAGCAGGAGGTAGGCGGGCCCGACGTCCGCGCGCACGTCGAGGTCCGGCACGTCGCCGACGAGGCGGCGCAGGCGGTCCCGGTGCCCGCGCCGGACCGCGGCGAGGACGCCGTCGCGCACCGCGGCGGCCAGCTCCGGGTCGTCCTCCATCTCCGGGAGCACGCTGCCGAGCAGCCGCCGCGCCGGCCCGCCCAGCGCCGCCGCGATGGCCCGCAGCCCGGCGAGGACGTCCCCGGCGGGGTCGTCGGTCGTCTGCACCGCGCGGTCGGGGACGGCGTCGGCCACCGCGGCCAGCACGAGCTCGCGCTTGCCCGGCCACCGCCGGTAGAGCGCCCCCAGGCCCACGCCGGCCCGCTCGGCCACGTCGGCCACCCGCAGCCGCTGGTAGCCGCGCTCGCGCAGCAGGTGGGCGGTCGCCGCCAGGACCGCGGCGTCGAGGGCCGGGTCGCGCGGCCGTCCGCGCCGGGGCGGGGGGGTCGCGGCAGCGGTCATGCGGCGACTGTACCGAGAACGTTGACTTCCGGAAAGGCGTGGGCTACAACGGTAACCATCACTTCCGGTACGAAGCGCTACCGGAACTGGATTGAGGAGGAACCGTGCTGCTGACCGGTGAGCGCCCGCAGGCGCTCCGCACGTACCGCACCGAGCCCCGCGACGCCGACCGCGTGGCCCGGGAGGCCGTCGCCGCCGCTCGCGCCGTCCGCGACCGGGAGGTCGGCTGCGAGGGCTGGGCCGTGCACCTGTCGCACGACCGGCTGCGCGTCGTCACCGTCGAGGCGTGGCGCGACGCGGCCGCGTTCCGGGCGGCGGGGACGCTCGGCGACGTGGCGGCCCGCCGCCCCGACACCGTCCTCTACCGGCGCGCGGGCACCGGCGGGGCCGACCCGACCCCGGTCGGGGACCCCGGGCTGGGGGTGACGGTCATCGACGTGTTCCCCGTGCGGCGCCCGCTGGTCGGTCCGGTCAGCGCGTTCACCCTCCGCAACGGCGCCGCCTTCGGCCGGCAGCCCGGGTGCGTCGGCACCACCGTCCTGCGCGGGCTGTCCGCCGGCCGGATCGCCACCTACGCCCGCTGGCGCACGACCGGGGACTTCCTCGCGGCCTTCACCGCCGTGCAGGGCACGGCCGTCGACAGCACCGCCGCGGTCGACGCCGCCACCGCCCGGCTCAGCCGCGGGCTGCTGCGCACCGACTACCACGTCTACGACCTGGTCGACGGCGACGCGGGGGACGACGACCGCGGGGGCCGGCGATGAGCGCCCCGGTCCGCCCCGGGACCGGTGGAGGCCGGGGGACCGGGGAGACCGACGTGCTGGTCGCCGGGGCCGGCCCGGTCGGTCTCGCCCTCGCGCTCGCCCTGGCCCGCCGCGGCGTCCGCAGCACCGTCGTGGAGCGCAAGCCCGCCCTCGACCCGCACTCCCGCGCGACGCTGATCGTCCCCCGGTCGCTGGAGATCCTCGCCGGGCTCGGGGTCCTCGACCGCATCGTCGCGGAGGGGGAGGTCAACCCGGCCATCGACCTGCGCCGCGCGACGGACCGGAGCGCCCTGCTGCGCTTCGCGTTCACCCCCCTCGCCGGGCGGACCGCGGTGCCGTTCGCCGTCGCGCTCCCGCAGGACCGCACCGAGCGCATCCTGCTCGACGCCGCCCTCGCCACCGGGCTGGTCGACGTCCGGTTCGCCGCCCCCCTGCTGCGGTTCCACGACGGCGACGCCGCCGTGACGGCCGAGGTCGGCGGGGCCGGGGGTGGCCGCTCGCTCCGGGCCCGCTACCTGGTCGGCGCGGACGGGGCGCACAGCACCGTCCGCCGGCAGCTCGGCTGGGCCCTGGAGGGGACCACCTACCCGACCCGCGCCTTCCTGGCCGACGTCCGGGTCGCCCCGGAGGCCGACGTGCGCGGGGTGTGGCTGGCCGACCCCGCGGCGCGGTCCTTCACCGTGGCCGTCCGCTTCGCCGGCGGCGCCGACGGCGGGGTGTGGCGCCTCATCGAGTCGGCGGTCCCCGACACCGTCACCGACGACGAGCTCCCCGCCCGCGCCCGCGCCGTCACCGAGCGGATCTTCGGGCCGGGGGCCTGGCGGGCGACGCGGTGGACCGCGGCCTACCGCAAGCACGAGCGGCGCACCCCGGCGCAGCGCCGGGGCCGGGTCCTGCTCGCCGGGGACGCGGCCCACCTCAACAGCCCGGCCGGGGGCCAGGGCCTCAACGCCGGGCTGCAGGACGTCCAGTCGCTGGCCTGGCGCCTCGCGCACCTCGTCGACGGCACCGGCGACGAGGACCGCCTGCTCGACTCCCACTCCGAGGAGCGGATCCGCGCCTTCGACGCCGACGTCCGCCCCCTGACCCGCGGCATCGAGCGGATGGAGACCCTGCCCGCCCGGCTGCGGTCGGTGGTGTTCCCCGCGGTGGGGCTCGTCGCGCGGTCGCCCCTGCCCGGGATCGTGGCGGGCCGGCTGTCGATGCTGGCCCCCGCGCGGTCGCGGTCGGTGCTGCTGCGCGGGCCCGACCCGGTCGGCCGGCTCCTGCCCGACGTCGCCCTGGCCGGCGGCGGGCGGGTCCACGACCTGGTGGGGCCCTCGGGACTGCTGCTCACCCCGACCGGCGAGCGCCCCGGGCACCTCGCCGCGGGCGTCGCGGTGGCGCGGACGCCCGACGCGCTGCCCGCGCCGTTCGTCGGGCACGCCGCGCTGCTCGTGCGGCCCGACCACCTCGTCGCCGCCGTCGGCGACGCCGCGCTGCGCGCCGACGCGGCCGGGGCGGCCCTGGGCCTGCGCCCGGTGGCCGGGCCGGTGCCGGCCGCCCCGGCCCGGCCCGGGCCGCACCGGGGCACCGGCGACTAGAGTCGGACCATGCGTCCGGACGCCCGCGGCCGGCTCCGTGCGCGGGTCCGGCCGGTCCGCCGGCACGAGGCCCTGGGGCTGCTCGCCTGCCTCGCCGTGCTGCTGGTGCTCGCGGCGCTCACCGCCCTGCGCTCGGCCGTGCTCGTCTCCACCCTCGGGGTGGTCGTGGTCGTGGCGGGCCTGGTGCTGCGGCCCGCCCTGGTCGGGATCGTGGCCGGGGCGGCGATCGGTCTCGCGGTGCTGCTCGTCCTCGCCGACGCCGTCCCCGACGGCGGCCTGCGGATCGCGAACGTGGTCGTCGGGTCGGCGCTGGGCGTGGCGGCGTCGGTGTCGCGCGCGGTGCGGGTCCGCCAGATCGAGCGGCTGCAGCGCCGCGACGCCGTCCTGCTGGCCGGGCTGCCCCACGCCGTCGTCGGGCTCGACGCCGACGGCGCGATCGCCTCGGCCAACCCGGCGGCCCGGGAGCTGCTGGACCTCGACGCCCCCGGACCCGCACCCGACCTCGGCGTTCTCGCCGCCCGGTCCGGCGGGAGCGCCGAGGCGATCGCCCTCCCGGGCGGGCGGAGCGTCCGCGTGGACTGGACGGCGGTCCGGCTGCACCCGGACGACGCGGCCGGGGGACCGGCCGTCGTGCTCGTGCTGGACGACGCCGCGCCGCGGCTCGACGCCCTGGCGCAGGCCGCGCAGCTGGCCGAGGCCCGCCGGGAGGCGGCGCTGCAGCGCCACTACCTCGACGTGCTCGAACGCGCGCTGCACCCGCCGCTGCCGCCGGTGCCCGGGCTGGAGCTGGCCTGCACCTACCTGTCGGCCGACGAGGGCGCCCCCGCCGGCGGCGACCTGCACGACGCCGTCGTCCTCGCCGACGGGCGCCTGTACCTGCTGGTGCTCGACGCGCTCGGCCACGGCGTCGCCACGACCCACGACGCGCTGCGCCTCGTCCACGCCGCGCGCCTGCTCGTCACCGGCGGGACGGGCATCGGCGAGCTCGCCGCCCGCCTCGACGCGGCGGCCGACCCGCCGATCATGGCCACGCTCGTGGCCGCCCTGCTCGACCCGGCGACCGGGCGGCTGGAGGTCGCCGCCGCCGGGCACCCGCCGCCCCTGCTGCTGCGGCGCGACGGGTCGAGCGCGTGGCTGGACTCCACCGGCCGGGGCACGGGCTACCCGCGCGCCGGGACCGACCGCGTCGTCACCGGGCAGCTCGGCCGCGGCGACACGCTGCTGCTCTACACCGACGGCCTGGTCGAGGCGCACCGCGACATCGTCGACGGGCTCGACCGGCTGCCGCAGGTGGCGCGGGCGCTGCGGATGCGGGACGTCACCGTGCTCGCCGAGCAGACCGCCGCGACGATGCTGCGGGGGGCGGTCCGCCGCGACGACACGCTCGTCGTCGCGGCCCGCCGCTGCTGACCCGGCGCTGCTGAGCCGGCCCGGCCGCGCTCAGACCAGGTCGCCGCGCAGCAGGCTGTCGCCGGAGTGCCCCTCGTCGCCGTCCCACCGCTCGGCCGAGACGTCGACGACGCTGAAGCGGGTGGTCGGCAGGCCGTCGGGCACCGCGAACTCGCCGACGTAGCGGCCGTCGCCGCCGACCAGCCCGCCGAGCGACACGAGGTCGGTGCCGTCGGGGGTGAGCAGCCAGCACTCCAGGTAGTCCCCGGTCGCGGCGGCCGGCACGCCGTCCAGGCGCACGACCAGGGTGCGGACGCCGTCGCGCACGACCTCGTCGACCTCGCCGGTCGCCGTGGCGGTGGTGTCGCCGAACGGGGCCAGGCGCGCCACCGCCACCGGCTGCGGCGCGGGGTCGTCCACCGCGCCCAGGCCGAGCGCGAGGGCGGCGCCGAGCGCGCACGCCGCGACCAGCGCGGCGGCCGGCCGCCACAGCGACCGCCGCGGCCGCAGGGGGACGACCGCGGCGGCCCCGCGGTCGGGGTCGGGCGCCGCGGGGGGCGCCGCGGCGGCCCGCGGGTCCGGGCCGGACGCGTCCTCGCCGAGCTCGGCGAGGATCGAGTCCCACACCCGCGGCGGCGGCGGCGGCAGCGGGCGGCTCCCGGCCTCGCGCGCGAGGTGGGCGACCCGGCCGAGCGACTCGGCGTAGTCGCGGCAGTCCGCGCAGGACGCCAGGTGGCGTGCGATGTCGGCGGGGACGGGCTCGGCCGGCAGCGCGAGGAGCGCGAGGACCTCCCGGTCGGGGTGGGAGCGGTCCGGGTGCGTCGCCGTCATCTGCCCTCCCACCTCTGTCCCTCCCACCGCTGGCGCAGCCTCTCCAGCCCGCGCCGGACGTGACTCTTCACGGTACCCAACGGGAGTCCGGTGACCGCGGCGATCTGCTGGTGGGTGAGGTCGTCGTAGAACGCCAGCCGCAGCACCCGCCGCACCGGGTCCGGGAGCTGGTCCAGCGCCTCGGCGACCACCATCGACTCCACCACGCGCTCGGGCCCCTCGGGGGCGGGCGCGCGCCCGATGACGGTCCCCACCCGCTCCAGCACCCCGCGCTCCCGGGTGCGGGCGGCCAGCCGGTCGAGCACCTCCCGTCGGCAGATGCCGACCAGCCAGCCGCCCAGCTGCCCGCGGCCCGGGTCGAAGGTCGAGCGCGAGCGCCAGGCCTTCACGAACACCTGCTGCACCGCGTCCTCGGCGTCCTGGGGGACGCCGAGGGAACGCAGCGCGATCGCGTGCACCAGCCCGGCGTGGCGGTCGTAGGCCTCTCGGAGCGCACCGGTGTCGCCCCGGGCGAACGCCCGGTCGAGCTGGTCGGAGCCCGTGTCCACCGCACCTCCCCGGACGAGGTGGGAGCGGACCGTCCGGCCACCGTCGACGTGGAGCACAGCCTGCCAGCCCTCCCCGGGTTCTACGCGACGACCGGCTCGGCCGTCACCACGACGTTGAGCCGGTAGCTCCGCCGGGCGGTGTCGAACTCCCCGCCGCAGGTCACCAGCGTCAGGACGGGCGCACCGTCCCGGGCGAACAGCCGGTCCACCGGCAGCTCCGCCTTGTCGACCCGCTCGACGCGGGTCACCTCGTAGGCGACGACGCCGCCGTCGGCCAGGTCGACCTCGACGCGGTCGCCCTCGCCTAGGTCGGTGAGCGCGTAGAACGCGCCCCGGCCCTGCACGCTGTCGTCCACGTGCCCGGACAGCACGCTCGACCCGGCCGCGGCGCCCGGCCCCGGGCCGAAGCGGTACCAGCCGATCGTCGCCACGTCGACCGGCACCTCCATCTGGCCGGCCGCGTCCACCCCGACCGGCACGACGGGAGCGTCGACGGCGATGTCGCCGACGCGGATGCGCACGGGCGGCGCGGTCTCCTGCGCCTGCGCCCCCTGCGCCCCCTCCGCCGGAGCGGAGGACGGGGCGGGGGCGGTCGTCCCCGGCGCCGCGGCCGCCGTCACGGCGGGTCGCGGCGCGGGAGCCGGGGCGTCGCCCGCCCCGGCGGTCGCACAGCCGGTGAGCGCGAGGACCGGGACGACCACCAGCGCGAAGCCGGTGGCCGTCCCGCGCGCGGACCGGCGGGTCAGCGGCCCGCGCCGGCGGTGCGGCGGCGCACCGCCGCCGCACCGCCCGCGGCGACGGCGGTCGCACCGACCGCGACGGCCAGCCACACCGGGGCGCCCGAGTCGGACGGCGCGCCCGACGGGGCGCCCGAGGGGACGCCGGAGGGGGCGCTGTGCAGGCCCTCGATGGTGAAGCTGACCAGGTTCAGCGTGTCGTCCTCCAGCGAGCCGATGGCGTGGACGAAGGTGGCGGTGCCCTCGGTGAGCTCCACGTCGGCCGGGCCGATGACCGGGTCGGTGGTGCCGGCGGCGGCCACGGCGGCCGACACGGTGCCGGCGGGGACCTCCAGGGCCTCCTCGTTGGGGTTGGTCAGCCCGGAGACCACGGCGGTGTCGCCGGCGAGGACGTCGACGGCGGGGGCGGCGGCGGTGTGGCGGACCACGAGGCGGGCCTGTCCGGCGGGGACGTCGGTGACGTCGTTGACGAAGGGGGTGACGGTGGGTTCGCCGGTCTCGGACAGGTGGGCGACGACGGTGGCGTTGCCCCCGGCCGGGACGGTGGCGGTGGCGGAGAGGACGGGGTCGCCGCTGTCGTCGGGGGCGTCGGCGGGGAAGATCGCGATCTCGCGGTCCCCGGCGGGCAGGTCGACCGGGCCGGCGTTGGTGCCGGGCTGGAAGTCGTCGAGGGCGCGCTCGCCGTCGACGTAGACGTCGACGGGGGTGTCGGGGATGCCGTGGACGACGTAGACGGTGCCGGTGTCCTGGGCCAGGGCGGTGGGGGCGGTGACCAGCAGGCTGCCGGCGGCCAGGACGGCGGCCGCGGCGAGGGTGGGACGACGCACGGGTGATCTCCTCGGTTCGGGGGACACGAACACCTCCGATACGGCGGCGGTGCGCGGACGGATGCAGCGCCGGCGTGACGATCGCCACACCACGCGTCCGGCCGCAGGAGGCGCCGGCGGCCCCGCCGCGACGGCCCCACCTAGGCTGGGGGCGTGGAAGAGCGGATCCTCGGCCGGACGGGCCGCGCGGTGTCGGTGGTGGGCCTCGGGTGCTGGCAGCTGGGCGCCGACTGGGGGCAGGTCGAAGACGCCGACGCGCTCGCCGTGCTGCACGCGGCCGTCGACGCCGGGGTGACGTTCCTCGACACCGCCGACGTCTACGGCGACGGCCGCAGCGAGCGCCTCATCGCCCGGTTCCGCGCCGAGCGCCCCGACGCCGCCGTCACGGTGGCCACCAAGTGCGGCCGGCGCGCCGACCCCCACGTCCCGGAGGCCTTCACCCCGGAGAACCTCCGGGCCTGGACCGACCGCAGCCGCCGCAACCTCGGCGTCGACCGGCTCGACCTCGTGCAGCTGCACTGCCCGCCCACCCCGGTCTACTCCACCGACGCGGTGTTCGACGCCCTCGACGGGCTCGTCGCCGAGGGCGCGCTGGCGGCCTACGGGGTGTCGGTCGAGACGACCGCCGAGGCGCTCACCGCCATCGCGCGCCCCGGCGTCGCGAGCGTGCAGATCATCCTCAACGCCTTCCGCCTCAAGCCGCTGGAGCAGGTGCTGCCCGCGGCCCGCGAGGCCGGCGTCGGGATCATCGCCCGCGTGCCGCTGGCCAGCGGCGTCCTGTCCGGGCGCTACGACGAGACCACCGTCTTCGCCACTGATGACCACCGCACCTACAACCGCGGCGGCGAGGCCTTCGACGTGGGCGAGACGTTCTCGGGCGTGCCGTTCGACGTCGCGGTCGCCGCCGCGCGGGAGCTCCGCGCGGTGGCCGGGAAGGCCGGCCCGGACGTCAGCACCGCCGCGCTCGCGCTGCGCTGGATCGTCGACCAGCCCGGCGTCACCACCGTCATCCCGGGCGCCCGCAACGCGGCGCAGGTCCGCGCCAACGCCGCCGCGGCCGACGTGGCGCCGCTCGCGCCCGACGTCCTCGACGCGGTGCGCGCGGTCTACGACGAGCGGATCCGCGCGCACGTGCACGACCGCTGGTGAGCGACGGGCTGTTCGCGCTGGACCCGCAGGTCGAGCCGGAGGAGCGCCCGCCGGCGACCGCGCCGCTGGCCGTGCGGATGCGGCCGCGGTCGCTCGACGAGGTCGTCGGGCAGGGCCACCTGCTCGCGCCCGGGGCCCCGCTGCGCCGGCTCGTCGAGGGCGGCGCGGCCGCCTCCGTGCTCCTGTACGGCCCGCCCGGCACCGGCAAGACCACGCTCGCGCGGCTGCTCGCGGCGTCCCCCGGAGCCCGCCCGCGGTACTTCGTCGCGCTCTCCGCGCTGTCCAGCGGGGTCAAGGAGCTGCGCGAGGTCATCGCCGACGCCCGCCGCCGCCGCGACCACCACGCGCAGCAGACCGTCCTGTTCATCGACGAGGTGCACCGGTTCTCGAAGACCCAGCAGGACGCGCTGCTCGGGGCGGTGGAGGACCGGCTGGTGCTGCTCGTCGCCGCGACCACGGAGAACCCGTCGTTCTCGGTCGTCGCACCGCTGCTGTCGCGGTCGCTGGTGCTGCAGCTGACCTCGCTCACCGACGACGACGTCCGGGCCCTGCTGCGCCGGGCCGTCGCCGACCCGCGCGGGCTGGGCGGGGCCGTCGCCCTGGCCGACGAGGCGGAGGACGCGCTGGTCCGGCTGTCCGGCGGCGACGCCCGGCGGGCGCTCACCGCGCTGGAGGCGGCGGCCGACGGGCTCGTCGGCACGGGCGGGTCGGTGCTCGACGTGGCTGCGGTCGAGCGGGCCGTCACCGAGGCGACCGTCCGCTACGACCGCGCCGGTGACCAGCACTACGACGTCATCAGCGCCTTCATCAAGTCCATCCGGGGCTCCGACCCCGACGCCGCGCTGCACTACCTCGCCCGGATGCTCGTCGCCGGGGAGGACCCGCGGTTCGTCGCGCGGCGGCTGATCGTGCACGCGAGCGAGGACGTCGGGCTGGCCGACCCGACCGCGCTCCCGGCCGCGGTCGCCGCCGCGCAGGTCGTGGCGCTGGTCGGGCTCCCCGAGGCCCGGATCGCGCTGGCGCAGGTGACGCTGCACCTCGCGACCGCGCCCAAGTCCAACGCGGTGATCACCGCCATCGACGCGGCGATGGCCGACGTCCGCGCGGGCGCCGCCGGGCCCGTGCCGCCGCACCTGCGCGACGGCCACTACGCCGGGGCGCAGGACCTCGGCAACGCCGTGGGCTACCGCTACCCGCACGACGTGCCCGAGGGCGTCCTGGCCCAGCAGTACCCGCCCGACGCGCTGGTGGGCAGGGACTACTACGTCCCCACCGCCCACGGCGCGGAGCGCACGCTCGCTGAGCGCCTGCCGAAGCTCCGCCGCGCGGTCCGGGGCCGCTGAGCCGTTCCGGGCGAGCTGCGCACCTACCGGCCGGTTGCGCACGTCCGGACGTGCGCAACCGACGGGTAGGTGCGCAGCCCGGTCAGGGCGCGGTGAGGTCCACCCGGAACTGCATGGCCCGGTAGGGCCACCCGCGGGCGGTGTGCCACTGGCTAACGACCAGGTGCACGTCGTCGAGGCGGCTGCCGGCAGGACGTAGCCGCCGTAGAGCTGCGCGACGCGGCCCGCGGCGTGGTCCTCGTCGGCCCAGTCGCACCCCCGCAGCACCGTCACCCGGCGGGCGGTGTGCAGGTCGGCGAGCGGGGAGTCCAGGTCGAGGACGTCGATGCGGTAGGCGGCGGCGTCGAACACGGCCAGCAGCCAGCGGTCCGGCCCGTCGGGCGCGGGCACGCGGCGCAGCGACAGCTCGCCGAACGCCCCGGGCAGCGCGACCGTCGGCGGCCGGCCCCACGCCCACCCGTCGTCGGGCGCGAACCCCCAGCTCTCCCAGGCCGCCGGCTCGGTCAGCCGGTCGGGGCGCACCCGGTGCAGCACCAGCCCGTGCGCGCGCTGGAACCCGGTGGTGAACGCGTACACCCAGCCGTCGTCGCCGCGCTCCCAGGTGAGCATCTGGAACAGCCCGTCCTGGTGGTCACCCGGCCAGCGGGCGCCGGTGGGGCGCCAGGTCTCCCCGCCGTCGCGGGAGGCGTGCACCTCGGTCCAGTGCACCCGGCCCAGCTCCCGGCACGCCATCACGTGCAGGAACAGGACGTCGTCGACGCGGAGCACGTCGGTCGGCAGGACGGTGGTGACCCGGTGCCAGCGCCCGCGGTAGCGCTGCGGGGCCTGGTGGACGTAGCGGACGGCCTGCCGCGCCCAGCCCCGGCGCAGCAGGCGGCGGCGCCCGGCCGAGCCGGTGAAGCGCAGCCCGGTCGGCACCGACGCCGGGTCGCCGAACAGGACGACGGGGGAGCGCCAGCCCCGCCCGCCAACGCGCGGGGAGGCGAAGGTGTCGCCGAAGACCGACACCAGCCGCCCGTCCGGCCCGGTCGTGGTGGTGCCGAGGTCGGTGCCGCCGACGCCGAACCGGTCGGTGATCCCGGGCCCGGTGAGGTCGGCGACCTTCGTCGCGAGCGTCATCGGCCCTCCGGGCCCCGTGCGTGGATACGGCGGTCGGGACGACCACATCCGCGCACGGGGTCAGGCCGCGTCGCGCTCGATCGGGCAGCTCATGCAGCGCGGGCCGCCGCGCCCGCGCCCCAGCTCCCCGCCGGGCACCTCCAGCACCTCGATGCCGTGGCGGCGCAGGAAGGTGTTGGTGGTGACGTTGCGCTCGTAGGTGACGACGACGCCGGGCTCGACGGCGAGGGTGTTGCAGCCGTCGTCCCACTGCTCCCGCTCGGCGGCGTGCACGTCCTGCTCGGCGGTGAGCACGCGGATCGCGGGCAGCCCCAGCGCCGCGGCGATCGCGGCGTGCATGTCCCGGGGCGGGTGGTCGCGGACGTCGAGCTCCTTGTCGTTGTCGCCGGGCCGGATCGTGTAGGCCGGCAGCATCCCGAGCCCGGCGTACTGGGTGAACGTCTCCGGGTCGACCATCGTCAGCACGGTGTCCAGGTGCATGAGCGCCCGGGTCTCCGGCATCCGCAGCGCGACGATGCGGTCCACCTCGCCGCCGTCGAACAGCCGCCGGGCCAGGCGCTCCACCCCCGCCGGGGTGGTGCGCTCGCTCAGCCCGACGAGCACCGCCCCGCCGCCGAGCACGAGCAGGTCGCCGCCCTCGGTGGTGGCCGGGCCGTTCACCGACCCCTCCGACCACACCTCGAAGTCGGCGTCGGCGAACAGCGGGTGCCAGCGGTACACCGCCTCGTAGTGCACGGTCTCGCGCATCCGCGCCGCCTTGCGCATGCTGCCGATCGACACCCCGCCGTGGATCCAGGCCGACGTGTCGCGCGTGTAGAGGTGGTTGGGCAGCGGTTCGAGCACGAAGTCGTCGGGGTCGAGCACGTGGAAGGCCATCGACCGCGGCTCGGGGATCCGGTCGAGCACCTCCCGCTTGGTGATCCCGCCGACGAGGTGCTCGGTGAGCTCGTCGACGTCCATCGCGTCGAAGCAGGCCCGCAGCGCGTCGATGGCCAGCGGGCCGTACGTGCGGTCGTCGAAGATCCTGTCCAGGACGTGGGCGCGGGCGTCGGGGAACGCCACGGTCTCCCGCAGCAGGTCGCCGAACAGGTGGACCGCGATCCCGCGCCCGCGCAGCACCTCGGCGAACCGGTCGTGCTCGGTCTGGGCCCGGCCCACCCAGAGCACGTCGTCGAACAGCAGGCGGTCCTTGTTGCCGGGCGTGAGGCGCTTGAGCTCCAGGCCGGGCCGGTGCAGGATCACCCGGCGCAGCCGGCCGACCTCGGAGTCCACTCGGTACATCCGGCCATCTTGCACCCGCCACCGCGTTCGGTCAGGATCCGGCGCCATGGGGGACGCGAACAACAGCTGGCGCTTCGAGCTCGACGGCCGCCGGCACGAGCTCAACCTGGACGTGACGTCGATGGGGAAGTGGACGGTGACCCTCGACGGGGAGGTCATCGAGGAGAGCCGGCAGTGGTCCTTCACCGCCGAGGACGTCTTCCCGATCGGCCGGCACGAGGCGCGGCTCAAGGTCAGCCCGACCCTCGGCGGCCTGTCCCAGGAGTCGGAGCTGTTCATCGACGGCAGCTACGTCGAGCCGCTGCGGCGCTAGCCCGGTGCTCGACCCCCTCGACGAGCGGATCGTCGCCCTCCTCGTCGACGACGCCCGGCGCAGCTTCGCCGACATCGGGGACGCGGTCGGGCTGTCCGCGTCGGCGGTGAAGCGGCGCGTGGACCGCCTGCGCCGCGCCGGGGCGATCACCGGGTTCACCGTCCGGCTGGACCCGGGCTCGCTGGGCTGGACCGTCGAGGGCTACGTCGAGCTGTTCTGCTCGGCGCGCACGGCGCCCGCGACGATCCGCACCGCCCTGGGCCGGTTCCCCGAGGTGGTGGAGGCGAGCACGGTGTCGGGCGAGGCCGACGCGGTGCTGCGCATCCTCACCACCGACATGCGGCACTTCGAGCGGGTGCTGGAGCAGATCGGCGCCGAGCCGTTCGTCGTCCGCACCCGGTCGGTGCTGGTGCTCAGCCCGCTCATCCGCCGCCCCGCCGCCCCCGGCCCGCCGGGCTGACGCCCCCGCGCAACGAGCAGCCGCGCAGAGCCCCGAGCACGCAACGATCGTGCGGCAGCGGGCGGCGGATGCCGATTGTCGCGCGTCGGCGGCGTTCCTACCGTGGACGCACCCGGGCGCCCGCCCCGGGCGACCCCCCGGCTCCGGAGCGCACGTGACCAGTGTCCTGACCCGTCCCGGCCCCGCCGGGGACGAGGGCCCCGCGCCGCGGACGCCCTCGCCGCGCCGGTACGTGATGTGCCGGCCCGAGCACTTCACCGTCGGCTACGCGATCAACCCGTGGATGCGCCCCGACCTGCCCGTCGACCGGGAGCGCGCGATCGCCCAGTGGGAGGCGCTGCGGCGGGCGTACCTCGACCTGGGCCACCGCGTCGACCTGCTCGACCCCCGGCCCGGCCTGCCCGACATGGTCTACGCGGCCAACGGCGCCACCGTCGTCGGCGGCGTGGTGCTCGGCGCGCGGTTCCGCCACCCCGAGCGGGCCGGTGAGGCGCTCGCCCACCGCGAGTGGTTCGCCGCCGCGGGGTTCGCCCGCGTCGTCGAGCCCGTGCACGTCAACGAGGGGGGGGCGACCTGCTGGTCGCCGGCGACGTCGTCCTGGCCGGCAGCGGCTTCCGCACCGACCCGCGCGCGCACGCCGAGGCCGCCGCCGTCCTCGGCCTCCCGGTCGTGCCGCTGGAGCTGGTCGACCCGCGCTTCTACCACCTCGACACCGCGCTCGCCGTGCTCGACGACCGCCCCGGCCGGGCCGCGATCGCCTGGTACCCCGACGCGTTCACCCCCGCGTCGCAGGCCGTGCTGCGCGAGCGCTACCCCGACGCCGTCGTCGCCACGGCCGCCGACGCCGCCGTGCTCGGCCTCAACGCCGTCTCCGACGGGCGGCACGTCGTGCTGCCCGACACCGCCGTCGATCTCGCCGCCGCGCTCGCCGGGCGCGGCTTCGTCCCCGTGCCCGTCGACCTGTCCGAGCTGCTGCTCGGCGGAGGCGGGCCGAAGTGCTGCACGCTGGAGGTCCGCGCATGACCCTCGTCGAGAACGCGACAGGCTCGCTCACCGAGCACCACGAGCGGCTGGTGCACGAGCACTCCGCGCACAACTACCACCCGCTGCCGGTGGTGGTCGCCCACGCTCGCGGCGCCTGGGTCACCGACGTCGAGGGCCGCCGCTACCTCGACTGCCTCGCCGGCTACTCCGCGCTGAACTTCGGCCACGGCCACCCCGCGCTGCTGGCGGCCGCGCACGCCCAGCTCGACCGGGTCACCCTCACCAGCCGCGCGTTCGGCTCCGACCGGCTCGGCCCGTTCTGCGCCGCGCTGGCCGAGCTGGTGGGCGGCGAGGTCGTGCTGCCGATGAACACCGGCGCCGAGGCCGTCGAGAGCGGGATCAAGGTGGCCCGCAAGTGGGGCTACGAGGTCAAGGGGGTGCCCGAGGACCGGGCGCGGATCGTCGTGATGGACGGCGGCTTCCACGGCCGCACCACCACCGTCGTCGGCTTCTCCACCGACCCCGACGCCCGGGGCGGGTTCGGGCCGTTCACCCCCGGCTTCGACGTCGTCCCGTACGGGGACCGCGATCCCGATGCGGCCGCCCTGCGCGCCGCGATCGGCCCCGACACCGTCGCGGTGCTGGTGGAGCCCGTGCAGGGCGAGGCCGGCGTCGTCGTGCCGCCACCGGGCTACCTCGCCGCGGTGCGCGAGGCGTGCACCGCGGCCGGCGTGCTGCTGGTCGCCGACGAGGTGCAGTCCGGTCTCGGCCGCACCGGGCACGTCCTGGCCATGCGGGGCATGGGCGTCGAGGCCGACGTCCACCTGCTCGGCAAGGCGCTCGGCGGCGGCATCCTGCCGGTGTCGGCCGTCGTCGCCGGCCGCGACGTCCTCGGCGTCCTGCGCCCCGGCCAGCACGGCAGCACCTTCGGCGGCAACCCGCTGGCCTGCGCCGTCGGGTCGGCCGTCGTGGAGTTGCTGCGCGAGGGGAGCCTGCTCGCGCGGACCGCCGAGCTCGGCGAGGAGCTGCACGCCCGGCTCGGCGCGCTGGTCGGGCACGGGGTGACCGCGGTGCGCGGCCTGGGCCTGTGGGCCGGCGTCGACGTGGACCCCGCGCTCGGGACGGGCCGGGCGGTGTCCGAGGCGCTGGCCGCGCGCGGGGTCCTGGTCAAGGACACCCACGGCGCGACGATCCGGCTCTCCCCGCCGCTGGTGGTGACCGCGGGCGAGCTGCGGACCGCCGTCGACGCCCTGGCCGACGCGCTCGACGAGCTCCGCCGGCGCTGAGCCGCCCCCGCCCCCGGCCGGTCCGGGGGCGGGACGCGGTCAGGCGGGCGGGGCGCCCTCGCCCCGCTCGACCAGCAGCTCCGGGCGCAGCGCCCCGAGCAGGAGCGTCACCAGCAGCCGCGCGCGCTCCTCGGCGGACTCGCCGGGCTCGGTGACCGCCCGGGTGAGCAGCACGTTCACCAGGGTGCGGCTGAGCACGTCCGCGGGCGGGTAGCGCCGCAGCTCCCCGGCGGCCTGCCCATGCTCGACGAGGATCCGCACGGCGTCGGGCAGCGGGGCCAGGGTGCGCGGGTCGATGAGGTCGTCGGGATCGGCGCGGCCCTCCTTGCGGATCGTGTAGTCCTGCACCGCGCACCAGAACGACACGGTCAGCCCCGCGTGGCGCACCGTCAGGCGGGCCAGGGCCCGCAGCTGGTCGGTCAGCGCGTCGACGACGGGCCGCCCGCCCGCGAGGTCCTGCTCGGCCTGCACGACCAGGGGACGGGCCAGCGGCTCGAAGGCGTGCCCGATGAGCGTGTGCTTGGACGGGAAGTGGTTGTAGGCCGTGGCGGCGCTCACCCCGGCGGCCGTCGCGATGTCCTCGATCCGCGTGCGCGACCAGCCGCGGGAGCTGAACGCCGCGTCGGCGGCGTCGAGCAGGGCCCGACGGGTGCGGTCGCGCTTGGTCCGCGCCGCCCGGACGCGGGGGTCGCTGGACCGGTCCTCGTGGCCGTTCATCGCAGCAGAGCGTAACGGAGCCCAATTGATCTTGACTCCAACTTGGTGACGGACCAAGATGACCGGGCGAACGACGGACACGCAGCGTAGGGCACACGGGGCGCGTCCGGGAGGTGAGCGGCAGCGGCGTAGGGACACGCACGCGCGTCCGGTGGACACCGCGACCCTCCACCAGCACGTCAGGACCCCGGCCGCCCGGCCGGGTCCCAGGAGGGGAACCAGGCATGACCGACCACCCGGCGCCACGGCGCGCTACTCCGTCCGGACGACTCCGGTGAGCGCCGTGCGCCTGCGCGCCGTCCCCGACGGTCCCGAACCCCCCGGCGGCCCGCAGGCGGACGCGCCGGCCGGCCTCCTCGAGGGCCTCGTGCGCGAGACCCTCGGCGGGGACGCCCGGGCCCGCGACCGGCTGCTCGCCGAGATCCACCCGTTCGTCCTGCGGTACTGCCGCGGGCGGCTGGGCCGCCAGGAGTCCGTCGCCGCCTCGGCCGAGGACGTCGCGCAGGAGGTCTGCGTCGCGGTGCTCGCCGCGCTGCCCGGCTACACGCTGCGGGGCCTGTCGTTCCGGGCGTTCGTCTACGGCATCGCGGCGCACAAGGTGACCGACACCTTCCGCGCCATGGGGCGCAGCCGCACCGACCCCGTGCCCGACCCGCCCGACGGCCCCGCGCCCGACATCGGCCCCGAGCTGCAGGTGCTCGCCGGCGAGCTGCACGGGCGCCTCGAGCGGCTGCTGTCGGTGCTCACCCGGCGCCAGCGCGACGTCCTGGTGCTGCGCGTCATGACCGGGCTCTCGGCCGAGGAGACGGCCGCGGTCGTCCGGTCCACGCCGGGCGCGGTGCGCGTCACGCAGCACCGCGCGCTCAACCGGCTGCGGGCCGTGGTGGCCGAGGCGGCGACCGAGCGGTTCGACGGCGGGCTCGACGGGGGCGGCGCGGCCCCGGCCCCGTGAGCGCTCGCGACCGGGCGCAGGGGTAGCCTACGCGCGATCATCCCCGCTGCACCGGATCGTGGAGGAGCCCTCGTGTCGGCTGGTCAGATCGCCGCGCTGATCGCCGCGGGGGCCTTCGTGGTCCTCGTGCTGCTGCTGGCGGTGCCGCTGCTCAAGCTGGGGCGCACCCTCGATGAGGCCACCGTCGCGATCCGGAAGGCGCACGAGGGCAGCGCCCCGCTGCTGGACAACGCCCAGACCACGCTGCACCAGGTGAACACGCAGCTGGAGCGCGTGGACGGCATCACCGCCAGCGCTCGCTCGGTCACGAGCAACGTGTCCGTGCTGACCTCGCTGTTCACCGCCACGCTGGGCGGGCCGCTGGTCCGCGCGGCCGCGTTCTCCTACGGGCTGAACAAGGCGGTCAGGGCGCGGCGGGCGGGCAGGGACGCCGGGGCGCACTCGCTGCGCACGCGGCCCGGCCGGCTGCGGAGGAAGAGCGCATGAGGCGCCTGTTCTGGCTCGGCGTCGGGGTGGCCGTGGGGTCCTGGGCCACGCGGCGCGCCACCCGGGCCGCGCACGCCGTCACGCCGTCCGGCATCGGGGAGAACATCGCCGACGGCCTGCGCGAGCTCGGGGCCGGGATCGGCGCGTTCGGCGCCGAGGTCCGGGCGGGCATGAACGAGCGCGAGCGCGAGCTCGCGGAGCTGGTCGAGCGCCGCTCGGGCGGCGACCGCGTCCCCACCTACGCCGAGGCCCTGGCCGAGCCGCCGGCCCCCGCGCGAGCGCGCCGGGCGGGTCGCTAGACCCGCCGTCGCCGCGCCCCACCCCTCCTCCGCGAGAGACCGCACCCGTGCAGACCCACGAGATCGTCCGCCGCTTCACCGACCACTTCACCTCGGCCGGGCACACGCCCGTGCCCAGCGCGTCGCTCATCCTCGACGACCCGAACCTGCTGTTCGTCAACGCCGGCATGGTGCAGTTCAAGCCCTACTTCCTGGGCGAGGTGCCGCCGCCCTACCCGCGCGCGACCTCGATCCAGAAGTGCGTGCGCACCGGCGACATCGACGAGGTCGGCCGCACCACCCGGCACAACACGTTCTTCCAGATGGCCGGCAACTTCTCCTTCGGCGACTACTTCAAGGCCGGGGCGATCGAGCACGCCTGGACGCTCATCACCGGGTCCTACGGGTTCGACCCCGAGCGGCTGTGGGCCACGGTCTACCTCGACGACGACGAGGCCGCCGACCTGTGGCGCCGCTACCTGCCCGCCGAGCGCATCCAGCGCCGCAGCGGCAAGGACAACTACTGGGACATGGGCGTGCCCGGTCCCGGCGGCCCCTGCTCGGAGATCTACTTCGACCGCGGCCCCGAGCACGGGCGCGACGGCGGCCCCGAGGCCGACGAGGACCGGTACTTGGAGATCTGGAACCTGGTCTTCATGCAGGACGTCCGCGGCGAGCTGTCGCCCAAGCTCGGACACCCGCCGATCGGGACGCTGCCCCGGAGGAACATCGACACCGGCATGGGCGTGGAGCGCGTCGCCACCCTGCTGCAGGGCGCGGAGAACGTCTACGAGACCGACCTCGTCCGCCCGGTGATCGCCCGGGCCGAGGAGTTCTCCGGCCGCCGCTACGGCGCGGGCGCCGAGGACGACGTCCGGTTCCGCGTGATCGCCGACCACGCCCGGTCCGGCGTGATGATCATCGGGGACGGCGTGACGCCGTCCAACGAGGGCCGCGGCTACGTGCTGCGCCGCCTGCTGCGCCGCATCGTGCGCAGCGCCCGGCTGCTGGGCGTGCACGAGCCGGTGCTCGGCTCGTTCGCCGAGGTCGTGCGGGACGCCATGAGCCCGACCTACCCCGAGCTGGTCACCGACTTCGAGCGGATCTCCGCCGTCGTGCGCGCCGAGGAGGAGGCCTTCCTGGCCACCCTCACCGCGGGCTCGCGGATCTTCGACACCGCCGTGGCCGAGACGAAGGGCGCCGGGCGCGCGGTGCTGCCCGGCGACCGCGCCTTCCAGCTGCACGACACCTACGGCTTCCCGATCGACCTGACGCTGGAGATGGCCGCCGAGGCCGGGCTGTCGGTCGACCGGGACCGCTTCCGCGCGCTGATGGACGAGCAGCGCACCCGCGCGAAGGCCGACGCGGCCAAGCACAAGGTCGGCCACGGCGGCGACGGCTCGATCTACCGGGCCCTGCTCGACACCCACGGCGCCGTGGATTTCCTCGGCTACACCGACCTGTCCGCCGAGGCCGTCGTCACCGGCCTGCTCGTCGACGGCGTCCCGGCGCCGGCGGCGCGGGAGGGCGACGCCGTGGAGGTCGTGCTCGACCGCACCCCGTTCTACGCCGAGTCCGGCGGCCAGCAGGCCGACACCGGCACGTTGCGGGGCGCGTCGTTCACCGTGCGCGTGGACGACGTGCAGGCCCCGGTCGCCGGGCTGCGGGTGCACCGCGGCACGGTCACCGCCGGCGAGGTGTCCCTCGACGCGGCCGTCGTCGCCGAGGTCGACCGGGACCGCCGCGCGTCGATCTCGCGGGCCCACACGGCCACCCACCTCATGCACGCCGGCGTCCGCGGCGCGCTGGGCCCGTCGGCCGCCCAGGCCGGCTCGCTCAACGCCCCGGGCCGGCTGCGGTTCGACTTCACCTCGCCCACCGGCGCGGTCGCCCCCGCGGCGCTCGCCGACATCGAGGACGAGGTCAACTCGGTGCTGCAGTCCGACCGCGAGGTGCAGGCCTACGAGACGACGATGGACGACGCCCGCCGGCTCGGCGCGATGATGCTGTTCGGGGAGAAGTACGGCGACCGCGTCCGCGTGGTCGACATGGGCGACTACTCGCGCGAGCTGTGCGGCGGGACGCACGTCGGGCGCACCGGCGAGATCGGGATGGTCAAGGTGCTGTCCGAGGCCTCCATCGGCTCCGGCGTGCGCCGCGTGGACGCCCTCGTCGGGCTGGACGCCTTCCGGTTCCTCTCCCGCGAGCACCTGCTCGTGTCGAACCTGGCCGAGCAGCTCAAGACCCGGCCCGAGGACCTGCCGGACCGGATCGGCGCGCTGGTCGAGCGGCTGCGCACCGCCGAGCGCGACCTGGAGAAGGTGCGCGCCGACGCCGTGCTGTCCTCGGCGGGCGCGCTCGCCGAGGGCGCCCAGGACGTCGGCGGGATCGCGCTGGTCGCCGTGGCCGCCCCGGACGGCATCGCCGGCAACGACCTGCGCGCGCTGGCCTCCGACGTCCGCGGCCGGCTCGGGTCGCGCCCGGGCGTGGTCGCCCTGTTCTCCGCCGACACCTCCGGGGACGCGTCGAAGGTCGCCTTCGTCGTCGCCACCACGGCCGCGGCCCGCGACGCCGGCGTGGCCGCCGGGAAGCTCGTGCCCGCGTTCGCCGCGCACGTCGGCGGGCGCGGCGGGGGCAAGCCGGACCTGGCGCAGGGCGGCGGCACCGACCCGTCGGGGATCCCCGCCGCGGTCGACGCGCTGCGTGCCGCGCTGCGCGCCCGCTGACCGTGCTGCGGGGGCGGCGCCTCGGCGTCGACGTGGGGTCGGTCCGGGTCGGGGTCGCGCTGTCCGACCCCGACGGCGTGCTCGCCACCCCGCTGGCCACCGTGCCGCGCGACGGGGGCAGCGCGGCCGCGGTCGCCGCCCTCGTCGCCGAGCACGGGGTGGTCGGCGTCGTCGTCGGCCTGCCCCGCACGCTGGCCGGTCACGAGGGTCCGGCGGCGGAGGCGGCGCGGGCGTTCGCCGCGGAGCTGGAGCAGGTGCTCGACGTGCCGCTGGAGCTGTCCGACGAGCGGCTGACCACGGTCGTGGCCACCCGCCAGCTCCGGGAGAGCGGCCGCAAGGGCCGCCGCCAGCGGGCCGTCGTCGACCAGGTCGCCGCCGTCGGCATCCTGCAGGGCTGGCTCGACCGGCACCGGTGAGGGCCTACTTCAGCTCGACGAACAGCGCGTGCGTCCCGGTGTCCCCGGTGTTCTCCCCGACGTGGGACTGCGCGGGCACCCAGCCGGCGTCGTGGCGCCGCTTCTCGACCTCCACCGTCCGCCCGTCCACGGTGAGCCGCCGCCGGAAGTCGGTCAGCGGCACGATCACCATGTCGGGGTGGTCGTGCCGATGGGTGCGCTGACCGGGCCGGTCGCGGTACTCCAGCACCCGCACGCGGTCGTTCTCGAACACGACCCGGTACAGGTCGGGGTCGGTGCGGATCGGATCCGCTCGGACGGGGTCGGGGGCGGTCGGGGCGGGGGTCATGGAGACTCCTTCGTGGGACATGAGTACCACGATGGACAGTAGGGTACCGTGAGCGGTGATGGCAATGCCCGGCGAGCGCACGGCGCCCTACGCCCGGACGGGGCGCCACCGGCAGAAGGCGCGCACGCACGACGCCCTGGTGGCCGCGGCGCGCGCCGAGCTGGCCGAGGGCGCCGAACCCACGGTGGAGACGGCCGCGGCCCGGGCGGGTGTCTCGCGCACCACCGCCTACCGCTACTTCCCGACCCGCCGGGCGCTGCTCGTCGCCGCCCAGCCCTACGTGGACCGGACGACGCTGCTGCCGCCGGACGCGCCCGACGACGTCACCGCCCGGCTCGACATCGTGCTGCGGGAGGCCCTGGCGATCGTCCGTGACGGCGAGCCGCAGCTCCGCGCGGCGCTGCGCGTGTCGCTGGAACCGGGGACCGACCCGCGCGCCCCCGTCCTGCGCCAGGGCCGGGTGATCGGCTGGCTGGAGGAGGCGCTCGCGCCGCTCGCGGCCGACGGCGTCGACCCGCGGCGGCTGGCCGTCGCGATCCGGGCCGCCACCGGGATCGAGGCGTTCGTGTGGCTGGTGGACGTGGCCGGGCTGACCCGGGACGACGCCGTCGACCAGCTGCTCTGGACGGGTCGCGCACTGCTGCGGGCGGCGCTCGTCGGGGGCGCGCCGTAGGGCCGTTCCGGGTCCGTCCGGCGGCGCGATGTCCGGATCGTTACCCTCCGTCCTCGTGGACATCGACGGCCCGACCCGCAGGATCGGCACCGTCCGCAGCGCGGAACGGCGGTCGGACCCCGTCCCCGCCGCGCGGCCCGCCGCGGACGACGCCGACACCGCCCCGCTGCGCGCGGTGGCCGCCGCGGCGCCGGAGCCGGGTGCGGCCGAGCCCGTGACCGTCCGTCAGCGGGTCCCCCTCGAGCGGTCCGCGCCCCGCGCGTCCCGGCGCGCCGCGCCCCGCCGCGGCCGGGGGCGCCGGGCCGCCGTGCTCCTCGTCGCGGTCGCGGTGCTGCTCGTCGCCGTGGGCGGCGGCGGGTTGTACCTCTACCGCACCTACCTCGCGGGCGACCCCGACTTCACCGGGCCGGGGGAGGGCGACGTGGTCGTGCAGGTGGCGGCCGGCGACTCCACGGCCGCGATCGGGCGCACCCTGTCCGCCGCCGGCGTCGTGGCCAGCGTCGGCGCCTTCCTCGACGCCGCGGAGCAGGACGACCGCGTCCTGGGCGTGCAGCCCGGCTCGTACCAGATGCGGCTGCGCATGTCCGCGGCCGCCGCCGTCGAGCGGCTGCTCGACCCGACCGCCCTGGTGGGCCGGCTGGAGGTGCGTCCCGGCGTGCAGCTGGACGACACGCGCGCCCCCGACGGCACCGTCGCCCCCGGCGTCCTCAGCCTGATCGCCGAGGCCAGCTGCACCGAGCGCGACGGGACGTCGACCTGCCTGACCGTCGACGAGCTGCGCGAGACCATGGCGACCACCGACCCGGCGCAGCTCGGCGTGCCGTCCTGGGCGCAGCCGGCCGTGGCGCAGGCCGAGCCGGTGCGCCGGCTGGAGGGCCTCATCGCGCCGGGCGTGCACGACGTCGAGCCCGGCGCCCCCGCCGCCGAGGTGCTCCGCGCGCTGGTCACCGCCTCGACCGACGAGCTCGAGCCCCTGGTGGCCGGCGCCGCGGCGGCGGGGGAGGACCCCTACCGGCTGCTCGTCGTCGCCTCGCTGGTGGAGAAGGAGGGCATCACCGCGGACATGCCGCGCGTGGCCCGCGTCGTCTACAACCGGCTGTCCGACGGCCAGCGCCTGGAGCTGGACTCCACGGTCAACTACCCCCTGGACCTGCAGGCCCTCGCCACCACCGACGGCGACCGCGCCCGCCCCGGCCCGTACAACACCTACCGCACGGCCGGGCTGCCGCCCACGCCGATCTCGGCGGTGGGCGCGGACGCGATGGCGGCCGCCCTCGAGCCCGAGCCGGGCCCGTGGCGCTACTTCGTCAAGTGCGAGACCGACGGCACGTCCTGCTTCGCCGAGACCTTCGCCGAGCACCAGGCGAACATCGCGACCGCCCGGGCCAACGGGGCGTTCTGACCGGTCCGCCCCGGCCGGGCTAGCGGCCGAAGAAGCCGGGCGGCGGGTGCGGGGACGGCGTCGCCGCGCGGTCGGTCGGCGCGTCCGTGGCCAGCGCGCCCACCTCGTCGCCGTCGAGGACCCGGGCGGGGAAGGGGTCGGCGGCGGCGCGGCGGGCCAGGTCCGCGACCGGCAGCGGGGCGCGCGAGGCGAGCAGCACGACGTTGCCGAACCGGCGCCCGCGCAGCACGTCCGGCGCCGCGAGCACGGCCAGCTCCCCGAAGGCCGTCGCGGCCGCGGCGAACTGCGTCCGCGCGAACGGCAGGGTCCCGCCGTCGGCGACGTTGGCCGCGAACACCCCGTCCGGGGCGAGCACGCGCGCCACGTCGGCGACGAACTCGCGGCTGGTGAGGTGCGCGGGCGTGCGGGCGCCCGCGAACACGTCGAGCACGACGAGGTCGTAGGGGCCGCGCTCGCGGGCCAGCCGCGCCCGCGCGTCGCCCACCACCACGTCCAGCCCGGCCCCGTCGGCGGGCAGGCGGGACCCGACCAGGGCGACGAGCGCGCCGTCGATCTCCACCACCCGCTGCGCCGACCCCGGCCGGGTCGCGGCGACGTAGCGGGCCAGCGTCCAGGCGCCGCCGCCCAGGTGCAGCACCCGCAGCGGGGCGCCCGCGGGCGCGAGCAGGTCGACGGCGTGGGCGAGCCGGCGGACGTACTCGAACTCCAGGTGGGTGGGGTCGTCCAGGTCGACGTGGGACTGCGCCGTGCCGTCGACGTAGAGCGTCCAGGCGCGCGGGCGGTCGAGGTCCCCGGCCAGCTCCGCGACGCCGTGGTCGACCTCGAAACCGGTCAGGGCCGGACCCAGCCGTAGACGTGGTCGAGGGTGAGGCGCAGCAGCAGCCGGCCCTCGGCGACCATCGCCCGGCGGTAGTCGTCCCAGTCGGGGTGCTCGCCGGCCGCGGCGCGGTAGTAGGAGACGAGGTCCTCGACCGTGTCGTCGTGCGGGTCGGCCGCCACCGGGGACAGCCGGGCGACGCCCTCACCGACCGCGTAGGCGCCGAGGTCGGGCCGCACGACCTGGTAGCTCGCCCGCGGGTCGCGGCGCAGGTTGCGCGTCTTGGCCCGGCCGTCGGTCACCGAGATCCGCAGCTCGCGCGTCTCGGGGTCGAACAGGTGGCCCACCACCGACGCCTGCGGGCGCCCGTCGCGCTTGAGCGTGATCAGCGTGCCGCCGCCGATCTCGGAGTACAGGGCCAGCAGGGCGGGGTCGAGAGCCACGTGGTGACCAACACCGCCGGCCGGGGAATCGTTCCCGCGCGCGTCCGTCCCCGGCCCGGGTCGGCCGTCCACAGGCGCGGCGCCGGCCCTGGTGCGGGGCGGGGGCCGGGCTCAGCCTGGGCCGGTGGACACGGGGACGGCCCTGCTGGTCGGGGTGGCGGGCGCCGCGCTGGGTGGGGCGGCGGGCGGGGCCGCCGGGGCGGGGGCGCGGCGGCTGGTCGGGCGGCTGCGCCGCGGCGCGGTGGTGCGGCCGCCGGGGTGCGAGGCGGTGGTGGCCCTCGGGTGGGCCGCGGTCGGCGGCGGGTGGGGCGCGGGCGCGGTCCCCGGCGCCTGGGTGCCGGCGCTGCTCGCGCTGGCGTGGTTCGGCGCGGCCGCGGGCGCGGTCGACCTGGCCGTGCGGCGCCTGCCCGACGCCCTGACCCTCCCGGCCCTGCCCGCGGCGCTGGGCCTGCTCGCCCCGCTCGGGCCCGCCGCGCTGGGCCGGGCGGCCGGCTGCGCGCTGCTGGCCGGGCTGGCGCACGCGGCGGTCCGCCGGGCCGCCCCCGCCGCGCTGGGCGGGGGCGACGTGAAGCTGGCCGCCCCGCTCGGGGCCGTGCTCGGGGCGGTGGCCTGGACGGCGCCGCTGCTCGCCGCGGTGCTCGCCGCGGCGGGCACCGCGGTCGCCGGGCTCGTGCTGCGCCGGCGGGCCGGGCTGCCGCACGGCGCGTCGATGCTGCTGGCCACGGCGCTGGTCGCGGCGACCGGGGCCGCCCTGTCCGCGGGGCCGGTGAGAGGATGACCGCGTGCTGCGCTGGATCACCGCCGGGGAGTCCCACGGTCCCGCCCTCGTCGCCGTGCTGGAGGGCATGGTCGCCGGGGTGGAGATCACCACCAAGGAGCTCGCCGCCGAGCTCGCGCGCCGCCGCCTGGGCTACGGCCGCGGCGCGCGGATGGCCTTCGAGGCCGACGAGCTGGAGGTCATCGGCGGCGTGCGGCACGGGCTCACCCAGGGCGGGCCGGTCGCGGTGCGGATCGCCAACACCGAGTGGCCCAAGTGGGAGACGGTGATGGCCGCCGACCCCGTCGACCCGGAGCTCATCGCGGGCCGCGCCCGCAACGCGCCCCTCACCCGGCCCCGGCCCGGGCACGCCGACCTGGCCGGCATGACCAAGTTCGGCTTCGACGACGCCCGCCCCGTGCTGGAGCGGGCGAGCGCGCGGGAGACGGCCTCGCGCGTCGTGCTGGGCACCGTCGCGAAGGCGTTCCTGGCGCAGGCGCTCGACGTCGCGGTCGTGTCGCACGTCGTCGCGCTGGGGACCGCCGAGGCGGCCGAGGGCTCCGCCCTCCCCGGCCCCGGCGACCTGGAGCGGGTCGACGCCAGCCCCGTGCGCGCCTTCACCGAGGAGGCCACCGCCGCGATGGTGGCCGAGGTCGACGCCGCGCACGCCGACGGCGACACCCTCGGCGGCGTCGTCGAGGTGCTGGCCTACGGCCTGCCGGTGGGGCTGGGCAGCTACGTGCACTCCGACCGCCGCCTCGACGCCCGCCTCGCCGGCGCGCTCATGGGCATCCAGGCCATGAAGGGCGTCGAGGTCGGCGACGGGTTCCGCACTGCCCGGCGGCGGGGGAGCGCGGCCCACGACGAGATGGTGCCGGGCCCCGGTGGCGTGCAGCGGCTGTCCAACCGCGCCGGCGGGATCGAGGGCGGGATGACCAACGGCGAGCCGCTGCGCGTCCGGGTCGCGATGAAGCCCATCTCCACGGTGCCGCGGGCCCTGCGCACGGTCGACGTCGCCACGGGCGACGCGGCGCAGGCCAACCACCAGCGCTCGGACGTGTGCGCGGTCCCCGCCGCGGGGGTGGTCGCCGAGGCGATGGTCGCGCTCGTGCTGGCCGACGCGGCGCTGGAGAAGTTCGGGGGCGACGCCCTCGCCGAGACCCGCCGCAACGCCCGCGCCTACCTGGACGCCGCCGGCCGCTGACCGGTCCGCCGCTGGTCAGGTCCGGGGCTGGGGCTCCCGGCGGGCGCCGGCGCGGAACGTCGCCGCCCGGGCGCCGGCGGCGGCCCGCCGGACGGCCGCGTCGGCGTCGGGCCGGTGGTCCGGCGGTCCCGCCCGGCGGCCCGTCGGGTCGGAGCCGTTCGCGCCGGCGCCGTTCGCGCCCGGGCGGTGGGAGCCCGCGCCGTTCGCGCCCGGCGCGTTCGGGCCGGCGCTGTGCGCGCCTCCGCCGTCCGGGCCGGGGCCGGCCGGGCCGGGACCGTGCGGACCCGAGCCGGTCCGGGCCGGGCCGCCGGTCACCGCACCGTTCGCGGTCGGGCGGTCCGGGCCGGCCGGTCCGACGGCGCCGGGACGCGCGGTCCCGGGACCGTCCGCCACCGCACCGGGGACGAACGCGACGAAGGGCGTGCCCGTGCCGGCCCCGCCGGGTTCGCGCAGCTGGGGCTCGATGTGGGCCTGGCGCCGGCGGCGGGGCAGCCCGGGCGGAGCGGGCAGCCGCATCGGCATCGTCCGCTCGACGTCGTCCACGCGATCCCCGCCCCCGTTCCGTGCCGACGACCCGGCCGGCGTCCCCGCCCCCCCGGATCGCACTCAGGGTAGCGCGGGGGTGCGGCCGATCGGGCCCCGCCCACGATCACCGCTGCGCAGCGTGACCGGGACCGGTGCGGCCGCCGGGGCGGGGTCGTCGGGTCCGCCGCCCGGCCGGCCGCACTACTGTCGGACCATGCCGTCGGCCCGTCCCGTCCTCGTGCTCGTCGGCCCGCCCGGCGCCGGCAAGACCACCATCGGCCGGATCCTGGCCCGCCGCCTCGGCGTCGGGTTCACCGACGTCGACGCCCTCGTCGTCGAGCGCGCGGGCAAGCCCATCGCGGACATCTTCCTGCAGGACGGCGAGCCGGCGTTCCGCGAGCTGGAGCGGGAGGTCGTGGCCCGGGCCCTGGACGGCGCCGACGGGGTCGACGGCGTCCTCGCGCTCGGCGGGGGCTCGGTGCTGGCCGCGGAGACGCGGGAGCGGCTGCGCGGCCACGTCGTCGTCCACCTCTCGGTCGGGATGGCCGACGGGCTGCGCCGCACCGGCCTGTCCACCGCCCGCCCCCTGCTGGCCGGGGTCAACCCGCGCGCCACGTTCAAGGCCCTGCTCGACGCCCGCGCGCCGCTGTACCGGGAGGTCGCGACCGTCGAGGTGGCGACGGACCGGCGCACCATCGGTCAGGTGGTCCGGGCAGTGCTGGCCGCGCTGGGCCACCCCGCCGACGCGGAGGACGCGGACGGCGCCGACGACGCCGACCCGGGCGCTGGGGACGACCGCGGGGCCGGGAGCACCGGGGCGCCCCTGCCCGACCCGACCTTCGGGCCCCGCCCCGGCGGCGGTCAGTAGGTTGACCGGCGTGAGCGACGACCCCGCCGACCCCCTCCGCAGCGACCCCGGACCGGTCGAGCCCGTGCGGATCGAGGTGGCCTCCGAGCGCCCCTACCCGGTGCTGGTCGGGCGCGGGGTGCGCGACCGCGTCACGGACACGGTCACCGGCCTCGGGGCGCGGGTGGCGCTGCTGGTGCACCAGCCGACGCTGGCCGCCGCCGCCGAGGACGTCCGCACCGCGCTGCTCGCCGCCGGGGTGGACGCGCACCGCGTCGAGGTGCCCGACGCGGAGGACGGCAAGACCCTCGCCGTCGCCGGGTTCTGCTGGGAGGTCTGCGGCCGCGTCGGGCTGACCCGCAGCGACGTCGTCGTGGCGCTGGGCGGTGGCGCGGTCACCGACCTCGCCGGGTTCGTGGCCGCCACCTGGATGCGGGGCGTGCGGGTGGTGCACGTGCCGACGACCCTGCTCGCGATGGTCGACGCCGCGGTGGGCGGCAAGACCGGCATCAACACCGCGGCCGGGAAGAACCTCGTCGGGGCGTTCCACGAGCCGTCGGCGGTGCTGGTCGACCTGGCGACGCTGGACACCCTGCCCGCCGCGGAGATCGCCGCAGGCAGCGCCGAGATCGTCAAGACCGGGTTCATCGCCGACCCGGTGATCCTCGACCTCGTCGAGGCCGACCCGGCCGCGGCGCTCGACCCGGCCGGCCCGGTCCTGCCCGAGCTGGTGGAGCGCTCGATCCGCGTGAAGGCCGAGGTGGTGGCGGCCGACCTGCGCGAGTCGCACCGCCGCGAGATCCTCAACTACGGCCACACGCTGGGGCACGCCGTCGAGCGCCGCGAGGGCTACACCTGGCGGCACGGGGCCGCGGTGAGCGTGGGGCTGGTGTTCGCCGCCGAGCTCGCCCGCGCCGCGGGCCGACTCGACGACGCCACGGCCGACCGGCACGCCGCGGTCCTGTCCTCGCTGGGCCTGCCGGTGGGCTACGCGCCGGGCGTGCTGCCCGAGCTGGTGCAGACCATGCGCGGGGACAAGAAGGCGCGCGCGGGGGTGCTGCGGTTCGTGGTGCTGGACGGTCTCGCCCGCCCGGGCCGGCTGGAGGACCCCGACCCGGACCTGCTGGAGCGGGCGTACGCGAGGATCAGCGCGTGACCGCCGTCCTCGTCCTCAACGGCCCCAACCTGGCCCGCCTCGGCACGCGCGAACCCGAGGTCTACGGGGCCGGGACCCACGCCGACCTGGTGGCCCTGTGCGAGCGCACCGGCGCCGAGCTGGGCCTGGAGGTGGAGGTCCGCCAGACCGACCACGAGGGCGAGCTGCTGGGCTGGCTGCACGGGGCGGCGGACGCCGGCGTCCCGGTCGTGCTCAACGCCGCCGCCTGGACCCACACGTCGATCGCCGTCCGCGACGCGTGCGCCCAGCTCACGGCGCCACTGGTGGAGGTGCACATCTCGAACGTGCACCGGCGCGAGGGGTTCCGGCACCACTCCTACGTCTCCGGCGTCGCGACCGGCGTGATCATCGGCCTGGGCGTCACGGGGTACGCGCTGGCGCTGCGGTACCTCGCGGAGGTGCGGGGCGGTCAGTAGCGCGGGTCGCGGACCGGGCGCTCGACGACCGCGTCGTCCCGCAGCACCGGGCGCGTGCGCCGGGCGAGGGCCAGGCTGACCAGCAGGCCGACGACGCCGACCGCCGCGAGGATCCAGCCGATGAGGTCGAGGTCCAGGCCCTGGAGGTCGATGTCCACGGCCAGGGCCAGGATGAGGCCGACCGCGATGAGGGCGATGCTCGATCCGATGCGCATGGCGAGCTGTACCCCGAACGGCCGCACCGCTACACGTAGGGTGCGGGCGTGACCGCCGCCGACCGCCGCACCGCGCTGCGCTCCCTGCTGCCCGCCGCGGGCGTCGACGCCCTGCTGGTGACCGACCTGGTGAACGTGCGCTACCTGACCGGCTTCACCGGCTCGAACGGCGCCCTGCTGCTGCACGCCGACTCCGACGCCCGCAGCCGCTTCGGCACGGACGGGCGCTACCGGACGCAGGCCGCCGCCGAGGTGCCCGACCTGGCCGTCGTGGAGGACCGCGCGACCGCGCTCGCCCTGGCCGCGCTGGCCGGGGAGCTGGGCGCGACCGCGCTGGGCTTCGAGTCCGACGCCGTCACCGTCGACGCGCACACCGCGCTGGCCCAGGCCGCGCCGGTGCCGCTGCACCGCGCGCCCGGGCTCACCGCACGGCTGCGCGCGGTGAAGGACGAGGCCGAGGTCGACGCGCTGCGCACCGCCTGCGCCACCGCCGACGCGGCCCTGGCCGACCTGCTCGCCGCGGGTGGGCTCGCCCCGGGCCGCACCGAGCGCGAGGTCGCCCTGGACCTGGAGGCCCGGATGCGCGGGCACGGCGCGCAGGGCCCGGCGTTCGCGACGATCGTCGCGGCCGGGGAGCACTCGGCGGTGCCGCACCACCGGCCCACCGACGCGGAGCTGCGCCGCGGCGACCTCGTCACCCTGGACTTCGGCGCGCTGGTCGGGGGCTACCACTCCGACATGACCCGCACGCTCGTCCTCGGCCCGGCCGCCGGCTGGCAGCGCGACCTGCACGCCCTGGTCGCGGCCGCGCAGCTCGCGGGCCGCGCGGCGCTGGCCCCCGGGGCCGACGTCGTCGCCGTCGACGCCGCCGCCCGCGGCGTCGTCGCCGACGCCGGGCGCGGGGAGGAGTTCCTGCACGGCCTCGGGCACGGGGTCGGTCTGGAGATCCACGAGGCGCCCGCGCTGTCGCCCCGCGGGACCGGTGCGCTGGCCGCCGGCATGACCGTCACCGTCGAGCCCGGGGTGTACCTCGCCGGGCGCGGCGGGGTGCGCATCGAGGACGTCCTGGTCGTCCGCGCCGGGGGTCCCGAGCTGCTCACGCTCACCACGAGGGACCTCGTCGAGGTCTGACGGGTAGGCTGCGGTCCGGACGACGGCGCCGGTCCCGGCGCCGCACACCCCCCGGCGCGTGCCGACCCCCGCGCCTCGAGATCGACGCAGGAGACCAGACGCGTGGCCACCACGAACGACCTGAAGAACGGCCTGGTGCTCAACCTGGACGGCCAGCTCTGGTCGGTGACGGCGTTCCAGCACGTCAAGCCGGGCAAGGGCGGCGCCTTCGTGCGCACGACGCTGAAGAACGTGCTCACCGGCAAGGTCGTCGACAAGACGTTCAACGCGGGCACCAAGGTCGAGACCGCGACGGTCGACCGCCGCGACATGACCTTCCTCTACCGCGACGGCAACGACTTCGTGTTCATGGACGGCGACACGTTCGACCAGATCCCGATCCCGGAGGCCACCGTCGGCGACGCCGCGGGCTACCTGCTGGAGAACCAGGTCGCCATGGTCGCCACCCACGAGGGCGTGCCGCTCTACGTCGAGCTGCCCACCTCGGTGGAGCTGGTGATCAGCCACACCGACCCGGGCCTGCAGGGCGACCGCTCCACCGGCGGCACGAAGCCCGCCACGCTGGAGACCGGCGCGGAGATCCAGGTGCCGCTGTTCCTGGAGACCGGCACCAAGGTCAAGGTCGACACGCGCGACGGGCGCTACCTCGGCCGTGTCTCCTGACCCGTCCCCGCGGGGTCGCGAGCCGGGCCGCATGCGGGCGCGCACGAAGGCCCGCAAGCGGGCCCTGGACATCCTCTTCGAGTCCGAGGCCCGCGGCGACGACCCCCTGGCCGTGCTGGAGCAGCGCCGGGAGACCGACGACGCCCCGCCCGTCTCCGACTACGCCGCTCTCCTCGTCGAGGGCGTGACCGCCCACCGCGAGCGGATCGACCAGCTCCTCGCCGAGCACGCCGAGGGCTGGTCGGTCGTGCGCATGCCGGCCGTCGACCGCACGCTGCTGCGGATCGGCGTGTTCGAGCTGCTGTGGGTCGACGAGATCGACGACCCGGTGGCGATCACCGAGGCCGTCGAGCTGGCGCGCACCCTGTCCACGGACGACAGCCCGCGGTTCCTCAACGGCGTGCTGGGCCGCATCGCCGACATCGCCGGCCCGCTGCGCGCCACCCGCTGACCCACCCCGGGTTGCAGGAAGGCCACCTTCACGCAAGGAGCTTGCGTGATGGTGGCCTTCCTGCAACCGCAGACCGGCACCCTTCCCCAGGTGCCGGG
>JAESFT010000144.1_pt1 | contig 84269 bp, 65 predicted proteins | sample 9269451 | NCBI WGS metagenome assembly JAESFT01 (sample SAMN14502557, study PRJNA617106) | algae metagenome | isolation source: Scytonema hyalinum WJT4-NPBG1 and co-occurring heterotrophs from well... | place: USA: Mojave Desert, Joshua Tree National Park, California | collected 2006-05-25 | reverse complement strand
GTAGATTCGATAGCGGTAGTTCATGGTTAACATTTCGCTATTTTAACACATTTACTGGAGATTGTAACTCTAGTAAATACAAAGCCGTCCTATAAGGACGGGGTTTTAGACCCAACTTTTCGATAAATCTTCCTGAGTTGGCTTTCTCAGTTGCAAGGGAAGGTTGAGAGTTCGCTTGCATATTTCTCAATTTTTCACCGCTATTAACTCGTGTTAACAAAGAGACCATATACCTTAAGTAGAAAATTTCACAAGTTCGTAGCGTTATGTATGCCTGAAACGAAAGTTGGTAGTAAGCGCTCTTTGCGCTCACTACAAGCCACCCAATATCGTTACAAACTTATGCAAAACTGTACTAAGTCACTACTGTTTATTTATGTTAATGGATAAAAAAATATGCTGAGATTGTTTTCATTCTATTTCAATAATTTAAGATTAGCCAAAAAGCTAACTGTACTACTACTGATCATATTTATTGGAGGAATTACCTTGAGTGGTCTAGCTTTGGCTAATATCCTGAATTACAAAGCTCAAGATGAAATCAGTTCAAATGCTTGGTTGTTGTTCCGGACTATAAACTCTGTCCGTTCTTACACAAATGATGAAGTGAATCCCGAGTTGGAACAACGCTTAGAAAAAGATGAATTTGCAGCGCAGACTATTCCATCTTACTCATCAAGGAGAGTTTTTGAAAAGCTACGAAATGACAACGATGCCTATAAAGATTTTTTTTATAAGGATGCGATGCTGAATCCAACAAATATTCGAGATAAAGCTGATAGTTTTGAGACTGATATTGTACAAAAATTTCGTCAAAACAAGAATCTCAAAGAAATGTCAGGATTCCGTTCTTTTGATAAAGAGAAATTTTATTACATTGCGCGTCCCTTAGCCATAACTGAGTCTAGTTGCTTGAGATGTCACAGCACACCAGAGGCTGCTCCCAAGAATATGATTCAGATTTATGGGACAGAACACGGGTTTGGCTGGAAATTAAATCTTATTAATGGTGTTCAGATGGTTTCTATTCCTGCCAGTCAAGTTTTGCAGAAAGCTCATCAATCGTTTGTTTTAGTGATGGGAATTGTCACTATGATTTTTGCCTTCGCCATATACATGGCTAACTTCTGGCTTAAGCGATATGTTGTGCGTCCCATTAAGCGCGTCGTCCGAGTTGCAGAAGCTGTAAGTACTGGTGATATGGATGTAGAATTTGAGAAAGTGGCTAACGATGAAGTCGGCAGTTTGGTGGAAGCCTTTACACGCATGAAGATAAGTTTGGTAATAGCAATGGAAAGTTTGCAAGAGTAAAAACAATAACCAATGCAATCTTACCTTGCATCCGAAAGTTCTACAGGTGTGAAATATAGCGCTTGGTGGTGTTGAGTGCAATACATCAAGAAATAAGAACCACAGATGGACACAGATGGACACAGATAAATAATTACTTTATCCAAACGAGAAGCGCTATATTCACAAAAAATCCGTAACTGAATGGTATTGCGTTGATATGCACAAAGAATCACTGGATACGTCCGCAAATTCTCGATTTGGGTGAGTACAATTAGTGTTTAATTTCTATATTGAGAATGTAACTTCCCAATTGGACGTCTCCTGCCAACAATTCGTATTCCACTCGCAACTGCTCAGGCATTGGATCACCCTTGAGTACTAGGCTACGAGTAAAATTATGCAGGCGGATAGGCTCGTTATGTTGTGATGATTCATTAGCCAACCAATAGCGAGTCCTACCATACGCGCCTTGTTGCCACAAGTGACGGTAATTCACCTGAGCGTGACCTTGGTGTGTCATGATAACTCGCTCAGGAGCAATTTCTAACCACCATTGCGGGGGACTAGTTGGGAGATCAGCATGATCTTGCTCTTGGCGACTTGTACTCTCTGGGTTGAAAGAGTTTGCCACTTCAGGCTCCTTAAAAGACGGCGCACTCAATAGTAAGTGAAACCGATTATGGTCTTTTTGATACACTGTTACAGCGGTTTCAACGACAGACCAAAGTGGCTGATCTGTGGAAATGAGTGATAGGCAAACGGGCTTGCGGTAGTAAGTTAGCATGGGGGCGATAAGGGCTAGAAGCCAATAAAGGACAACAGATCAAGGATTGTAATGTGAGTTCAAAAAAATTAGTCTAAAATTTTACAATTTTTATTTGGTTAATGAAAATAAGCTTGCCTTCAACCAAACAATTGCGATCATCTAAATTTGAAGTAGAAATGATAGATTCATAAGATGAGCTATACTCTTATTCTATCTCTAAAGATACATTTTTTACCTATCTTCAGATAGATGATTTTAAGAAAAACATAAAAATTTGCAAATCAGCCTCTCTTTTTAAAGATTAAGTACAGGTTTGTAGTAATCGCTTAAGCGATTCAACGACTTGGGTGTATTGTTTGTAAAGTACGTAAGTTCTAGAACAGACGATTCTTAATAAGTGCGACTAAAATCAATTTATGCAGCAGCAGTTGTAACATAACGCAATCAACTACATCGCTACATCCTTCACTAAAACATCCAATTCGCGTTGCATTTGAGTGTAAACTAAGTCATAACAAGCATTCACGTACTCACGGTCATTGGCTGCTTCAGTGCCATAACGTTCAAAAACAATCGGAGCACAGACACGGGTGTGAATTTGTACAGGAAAGGGTATATTGGGTAGCGGACCAATACCCAAGCCCCAAGGCAAACCTAGATATATGGGAAATACGCCTGGATCTAGCTGGTACAACCAAGGGATACCCCACTGATTTAACTGTTTTACCTGTTCGTAGCAATCACCCAAAACAATCAAGGTATCATGTGCGCCAACAGAGATCAGCGGAATGATTGGTACCAACTTTTTTAGTGCCAGCTTGATAAATCCTTTATGACCAGCAAATTGAATTTTGTAACGCTGGCTATGAGGACGAAACATATCGTATTGTCCTCCCGGATAAACAAGTACACTTGCACCGATATCAAAGGCGGCGCTTGCCATTTTTGGATGTGCGAGAATGGCTCCAATTTTTTGTCCAACGCTGGCCATGGGGGGACTTACTTTCCACGCATAGGAGTGCATTAAACCATACACCAAACGTTGCGTGCCAAAGCGACGGAACCAATCGTACATCATCATGTGTAAATCGGGAGACGCCATCCCACCATTATGTGAGCCAACGAGCAAAACCTTTCCATCGTCTGGAATGTGATGCCAACCTGAAGTCTGCACTCGAAAATAGTAGCGGTAAAACCATTCCCATATTGGCATTAACGATTCAATAAATTCAGGTTCTCGCGCTGATAACGTCCAACCCGGTAATGATGTTGTTGAATTTGGATTACTCATAAATTTATTTTTTTATAACCGTCATTAGTCATTTGTCCAAAGTCCTTTGTAATGACTAATAATAAAGCACCAGCCTCACGAGTTAATAGGCAGCTTTTGAATTTTGAATTGCTTACTGGCGAGGGATGTGAATACGCTTTCTAAATTCTTCCGCCCTTTGCTGGTGAGGAATTTTTGCGACTAAGGCTTCTACCAATTCCTCTGGGGTTATTTGGGGATTTTGAGCCAAAGTGTCTTCAAGAACAAAGCTGGCGAATGGTCCTACAAAAGAAGTCAGTTCTTGCCGACAATATTGTAGAAACTCTCGGTTGTCAGCAACAGGATAACTATTTATGCTTTGCCCAGAGGGGGTTGTTTCCGGAAGTGTTTTTGTTTTTGACTCAGGTTGTGAGGGAATTCGGATGTTGGTTTTAAACTCCTGTGCCCGTTGCGGATCAGGAATTGCCGCAGCTAACTTTTCTACGAGTTCGCTAGGTGTCATTTGTGGGGTTTGATCCAAAGTCTTTTTGATCAAAACACTGGCAAATGGTCCCACAGAAGTAGTCAGTTCCCGCTGACAATACTCTAAAAACTCTGGGTTAATATTACTAGGCTTTTCTGCCTGAAATGGAGTTGCTGCTTCAGTGTTTTGCCTGGGTTGTTGTGAGTGTTGGTTCGACTGTTGAATTTTTTCTGGTTGTATAGTTTCTGGTAATTCAACTTCATTAACAGAGTCAGGGTAAATTTGCATTTTCTGATGCGATACGCTCACACCGATACTGCCAGGTAAAATTGGTGAGTGAAGCAGATTGTAAACTTCTTTGGCTGATTGGTAGCGGTCTGCTGGTTTTTCCGCTAGCATTTTTTCCAGTATCTCACCCACAGGTTCTGTGACATTAACAAACGAGCGCCATTGCCACTTGAAAGAGTCATCCAGTAAAGAACGTGGCGTTTTGCCAGTCAGGAGAATAACAGCAGAAACACCTAGTGCATAAAGGTCGCTAGAGGGGTAGCAACGTCCCATACGAATCTGTTCTGGTGGAGAATAACCCATTTTTCCCACCATCGAACCAGCAACAGAGCGCCAGGCATTGGGAGAATTAGAAGAATCACCCGCCAAAATCTGAGTGAGTTTCTGCTTCACCACGCCAAAGTCGATGAGTACAGGTTTAGAAAGCTTATGGGAAAGCATCACATTGTCGAGTGAGATATCCCGATGAATGATGTTGCGCTGGTGGAGATAGTCTAAAATGGGCAACAGATCCGATAACCACTGGATAACTTCTGCCTCGGAAAACGGCTTTCTTTCCCTAGATAGGCGATCGCGCAAAAGTTGAGAATAAGTATTGCCTTCTATATATTCCTGCACTATAAACAGCCGCTGTTTCTCAGTCAACCAAGCTAGAAATTTGGGAATATGGGGATGATTAATCTGGTATAATACTTTTGCTTCGCGCTCAAATAGCTCACGAGATTTGACAAGGATATGCTCTGATGTGTTTATAGGCACAAACTCTTTCAGGACACACAGATCCCCGAAACGTTGCATATCAGATGCTAAGTAAGTTTTTCCAAAACCTCCCTGTCCAAGAAGTCTTTGAACGGAATAGCGATTGTTAATCAAAGTTCCGGGGTTAATCTCTGCTAGCATTGCTGCATTGTGGTTTAGTAACTAAGAGACAAATAGATCTTTATCCAACTACCTCTTACTTGCAAGGATACACCAAACTACAACAGACGACCGTCACTTTTGAAGTGTCACTAAAAACAAAAGACTGTTTTTTGAAATCTATCTCGGTAGATGGAATTCCCTTAAATTCATTTAGGGTTTAAAAATTTGGCAACTGTTTGCACATCCTTGTCACCACATACTGGGTTGATGGCAATTGCGGGACGACCTATAAGTTGTGTGCCAAGAATTTCTAGCAATGCGATTGGCTTTGCCACTGCCCCTTGAGCAATCGCCCGCAAGGGCAATGGGCTAAGCGCAAAGCGTCCCGTTGAGGGATACGCCGAATCGCAACACCGACACTACGTAGAAATCAAGCGTATTGCGGCTGTACTTTTGGTCAAAGGTGCGAATACTAACAACACCCTCAACCCAAGGTAGTGCCGTCCAGACTTCGGTCTATGGGCTGATCCGAACCGTACTTAAGAAGCCTAAATTTGTATGAGTTTTTGTCTTGCGGGCTTGGCGAAAGTGCCGCAGACTTTATCCTGTCAGCTAGTGAAAGATATAAATCTACCTATAGTATTGGCAATCAACCTTCTTTGATATTGATTGTATTACCTCAGTTAGAAGAGATCATGACATAGAATTGCTAATCTAAAATTAGTTGACAAATAAATACTCTATTCAGATAAATGACTGCTTGAAAAAGCAGAAATTGACCTGCAATTCAAATAAGCTTTCACTTGAGTATATATTTGTAATTTTAGCATTTTTCGAGTAATAGCCCAAGTTTGAATAATTTTGAATTCAAAAAGAGTTTGAACTATAAGTAATTTAAATGATCAACAGATGAAGAACAAAATTACTACTGAAACAGACTATTTACTTCACAGGCTTTGGGACGCAAAAGTCATCATATCTATACTATTGCTTGCTGTGCTGGTGAAATTTGGTTATAGAGATAATGCGGCTGCTCCTACGCCAGTTGTGAGCACATATGAAGTTAGCAGAAATACAGACGATATTATCGGTCAAACCGTGACGGTTATAAGCAACCCTATTAAAAAAGTCGGTTTAAGTTCTTTTACTGTAAGCGATGAGCGATTTTTTAGCGGCGAACCTATAGTGGTGGTGAACGCTTCAGGTGTGCCTTTCGATTTACCTACAGATAGTAACATCAGAGTTCAAGTTACGGGCGATGTTCGTAACTTAGATATTCCAAATATTGAGCGCGATTATAAGCTGAATTTGCAAAACCAATACTATAAAGACTACATCAATAAACCGGCGATTATTGCTAAGTCGATGATGCTAGCACCCACAGCCGGGCAAATGACCAAAGATCCTAGCAAATACTATGGCAGGAGAGTTGCAGTTAGGAGTGAAGTTGACAATATTCAAAGTCCGGTTTTGTTTACACTAGATGAAAACTCCGTGCTTGGTGGAGAAGATTTACTAGTTTTATTAGTTGCAACACCAAAAAGTGCTATTAAGCAGGGTCAAACAGTAGGAGTGGTGGGTGTTGTTCGTCCGTTTGTCGTTGCAGATATTCAGAAAGACTACGGCATAACCTGGGATGAGAGAGTGAGAGGACAGTTGGAAGCCGATTACAGAAACAAGCCTGTGTTGGTTGCTGACACTATATATCCTTAATATTAAAGGAAAAGTAGGGGTTTTGAGTTAATCAGTGCAAGATTTGCTGTTTTAGAACAAAAAACCCTGGTTATTGCTGAGACTTGTTCCTACATACACAACCACTTTATGTAACTATCCTTTGGCACACAAAGCTTGAGCTAATACACCTCTACAGACACATAACCAAAGGTAGGTGTATTAGAGCTACTTTTAGAGATATGACTGTAATTAAACCTGTCTTTCGTCAGATATCGATTTTCTTCATTGTCTATATAAAACCTTTTTTCCCTAGCCATAAGATAAAATCAATATCTTTGGCTTCAGGGTATTGTAAGGGTATATGTTCGTTAGAACTGTCACAAAGCGAACTTTTTAAGAAGAAACTTATTGACGAAATTTTAATATTAGGCAGGGTATAAAGTCATCAAAGCTTTTGACTCAAAATGCAGCAAAAAAGAGAAGTTTTAATCGAGCAGACTTTGAGTGTGTCTCCCTCAAATTCTGCACCACAAAAAGATGTGACGATTCCTAGAGAAGGGTTCTTTTTTATTCCCCTTTGCTTTTTATTGCTTTTGTCAGTTGCTTTTCTGAAGCAATCCAAGTTTAAACAGGCTTTATACACTCGAATAATGACTCTAAAACTTTACTATCAAATTCCGTGTTTTAGATGTCAATTTTTTAAACGTAATCAATACATACAGTGTGCTGTACAGCCTTATTTGGTTTTAAATAAAGAAGCCGTTAATTGTCCTGATTATTCGCCTTGCAAGGGCAACAATGGCGGCTAATAAGCTGTGTACGTTTTACGTGGAGAACTGTTCTCCATCCCTTTGTCAGCATACGGCGATTGCGCTCTTCGCTGTGCCGAAAGCGATCGCTGGTTCCGAGTTCACACAGTGCGTTAGTTCCAAACCAAAGAAACGATTATGGCAAAGATTGGCTATCAAGCTTCCCACGAACAATTCAAGCCCAGCGAACTGCTGAAGTACGTCCAAATAGCAGAACAAGCTGGCTTCACCCATGTCTTATCTTCCGACCACTTCCATCCTTGGAGTGAACAGCAAGGACAAAGCGGTTTTGCCTGGTCATGGTTGGGTGCAGCAATGCAAGCCACCCCAACGCTTGCTTATCGGGTTGTTTGCGCTCCCGGTCAGCGGTATCATCCAGCTATCATCGCCCAAGCTGTGGCAACCCTAGAGGAAATGTTCCCCAACCGCTTCTGGTTGACAGTAGGCAGCGGTCAGGCACTGAACGAACAGATTACAGGCGAACCTTGGCCCGTCAAGTCTAAACGTAATGCCCGTCTCAAAGAGTGCGTTGATGTCATCCGCGCTCTTTGGGCGGGAGAGACAGTCACGCATCACGGTCTAGTCTGTGTTGAAGAAGCAAAACTTTATACCCGTCCGCAAACGCCACCCCCAATTATTGGAGCCGCCGTCACCGCCAAAACCGCAGAATGGCTTGGTGGTTGGGCAGATGGACTGATTACCATTTCTCACCCACTCCCCAAGCTCAAAGAAGTCGTCGAAGCCTTTCGCCAAGGTGGTGGAGAAGGCAAACCCATGATTTTAAAAGTGCAGCTTTCATACGACCGTGACGAGGAGACAGCGCGACAAAAAGCTCATCAGCAATGGCGCAACAATATTTTTGAGAATATCTTGATGACAGAACTACGAACTCCACAGCAATTTGATGCTGCGGGGAGCTTTGTCCAACCAAAGGAGTTAGACCCGTACGTCCGTATCTCAGCAGACGTGCAGCAGCATATCGAGTGGCTGCAAGAATATATTGAACTCGGGTTTGACGAATTGATTCTGCACAATGTCAACCGAGAACACGAGCAGTTTATCGAGGTGTTTGGCGAGAAGGTTGTGCCAGTGCTGGGATCACCGTGACGACTAAAGAACCAGTCCACTAGTACCGTGCGGCGTAAATACGCCTACCATCTTTTTATAGTCCGTGTACGAGAAATTTGAGTCAAAATAATCGTCGGTTTACTTCCGCCATGCTGTACTAGAAGTATTTGACAAAAGACCCAGAACTGCTTTTGACTTACTAGGGAGCACTCCTAGCCATATCCAGAGCAAGAGGAACACCAGTTAATGTAAATTTAATCGTTTTCGTCTTCTGATTATTGGCTGTCTGCAATTGACCAGCTTACGGCATTGCTCGGAATTATTTATTAAGCTAATAAATAATAGCGTAGCTGTCATGAGTCGGTATGTAGTTTTCAAAAGCCTTGCTATGTAAGACTCTGAGAAAGAAATGTGAAGTAGCTACTGTCAAGACTCAAACTCGAAACACCTTGGACAATTGCAATGAGTTCATTCAACTCACCATCAGGCTTTTTAAGGTTGATGGCTACCCCTTGCGCTAAAGCAGTAGGAGATGATCCCAAAATATAGTCAGACGCTGTTCCGACAAGCTGGATCATATCTTCACTTGGATTAAAGTCAGTAATGATAGCGTAGTCACTCTCACCAGCAGTTGTCCGATTATAGTCATCATAGTAAACAGAGAAGCTACCAGCAGCGTTTCGCCCTCCAAGGTTGAATGTATCTCTGCCTTCTCCTCCAACCAGGATGTCTATTTCACCTACTCCATAGCTACCACCAGAAGGACCACTGGGTATGTATCCAGCACCAGTGAGAATATCATCTCCTTTTCCACCTAAAACGAAATCATTGCCGCTTCCACTGTTGAGAACATCATTTCCATTTCCACCATAGAGCAAATCATCCCCGCCACCAGTCTTGTAGCTTCCATCGTATAAAATATCATCTCCATTGCCACCAATCAGGGTATCATTGCCAAACCCACCATCTAATCTGTCGTTACCGTCGCCGCCATCTAAATAGTCATCACCAGAAAGACCTATGATTTGGTCATTCCCACTTCCACCAAACAGGAAATCCTTACCTAAAGAGCCAAAGAGCTGGTCGTCACCTTTTTTGCCATACAAGAAATTTTCGCTGTTTGGGTCTCCTCCGTAACCCGGAGCATATAGTACTTTGCTGAGTCCAGCATATAGAATGTCGTCACCGTCGCCGCCTTCTATCTTGTCATTACCCTGTCCACCTTCTAAAAAGTCGTCACCGGCTAGACCAATGAGAACATCATCTCCTTTATCACCAAAAATTGAATCATTGTTTTGAGTTCCTTTGAGATCATCGTTTCCTGTAGTACCGTAAATAACTGCCATAAAGCTCCTTTTTCAAGAATCAACTTTCAACAATCAGCTTGAGATCTGTGATTGTTGAGCAATTTTCATTTTTTTGTAAAGAAATATCACACAACTTGTGACACCTCTTATTTGTGCCGCAAAAAGAATGTTTGGTGGTCATCCACAGTGATGGGGAACGACTCAAATTTAACAAGCATTTCAGAGATCGCCTAGCAACAAGCTACCATGTCGCTATTTTTATTTGATAGCAATAAAATATCCTAAATGTCATGAAATGCCATCTGCTCATGGGGTGACATACGAGTTAATATTGTGTCCGGTTAAAGACTTATCATGACTCCTATGCCGCCCGTGGAATACCGAATTAAATCAACCGCCAAGCGCGTATAGCCTGCTTTTACTTGGAACATCGGCGTCATACACCCATTGGTATCGGGGTACTGTGGCGGGGCTGGTTAAAATTGCACGACAAGAGTGAGGGTTGGCAGCTTGCCAGAGACACTTAACGGGAAAAGCCAGATTTATGGAGTGATTACCGTACTTTACTCACAGCGAATCGCACTTTATGGACACCCCTAGTCGCGCTATGTTTCGTGCAGCATTGTCATTCAGCGTCAAGGTTAGCACCGCAATGACCGCAAACAAACTGCTTTCCATTGCGGAAAGATTTTCGTCGTTGAGGGTGGATGTGGTTGCAGTGCAAGCAGGTCAAAATTCGCTCTGCGCCACCGCGACAACAGCTGTGTTGTAACCTCAGCGCGCTGCCAAGTAGGTGTTGGGTGCATCTGCTGGGAGCGTTGGCGGCTGGAATCAAGCCATTACGTAACCAACTTTTGAATGTCTATTTTATTTCTAAAATTTTCTCAAAGGTTGGCAACATCACTTTTAAATTCTATGTTATCCTCACTTTATAGGATTAAATTCGGTTGTGCAGTTTGTTTTTATCTATTACAAGTGTCTCTCCGAATCTAACTCTCTACACTACTATCTGATTCTGGAGATCTTTTATGTCAATTTATGTCGGCAATCTATCATATGAGGTTGAACAAGATGACCTCAAACAGGTCTTTTCAGAGTATGGAACTGTTAAGAGCGTTCAATTACCTACAGACCGGGAAACGGGCCGCGTACGAGGTTTCGCCTTTGTAGAAATGGGAACAGAAGCAGAAGAATCCGCAGCGATCGCGGCTCTTGACGGTGCTGAGTGGATGGGTCGTAACTTAAAAGTGAACAAAGCTAAGCCCCGCGAAGACAGAGATTCCTTTGGTGGTGGTAGACGAAACAATAGTGGTGGTGGTGGAGGATATTCTCGACGCTACTAAGCTTTGAGATGAGTGTTGGCTCCTTCTCCAATCGTTTCATCACAAAGAAATAATTGAACTCTCGGGTATTTTGGGCAGATAAGGAGTCTGCCCTTTTTTGCTCGCGTTTTACTGGATTGGTTATATCCAGCTACCAATTAAGTCAATTTAGTAGGAGAGAGAATGACCCAAATAATTGTGGGCGAAAATGAAGGAATTGAATCAGCCTTACGTCGATTTAAGCGAGAAGTTTCCAAAGCGGGAATTTTTCCAGATATGAAGAAACATCGTCACTTTGAAACGCCTCTGGAGAAACACAAGCGTAAAGCAGTTGCGAGACACAGGCAGCAGCGACATAAGAGGCGTTTCCGTTATTGAGGACAATCGAGCTTCTTAACGACGCAGCAGTGGATCGACAGAGATCGTAATCTTCGCTGCGGCGATCGCGCAGAAATTTTCCCCAACGACTTCAAACCTGTAAATCCTTTTGTAGCAAAGGGTATAAGAAGCTGGTGGTGAGTGGAGACTGAAAGACATCCCATCAATGGCAGCTTCAGCCCGAGAAGCAGCTAGACCACCAGCACTAAAGGAACTGAGAATTCTTTCCTTACGCAAGGTAATGACCAATTCTCGAAGGCAATACGATTAGCCATTGCTCCGGTGGCATAAATATCTCAACATAACGCAAGCAAGACAAGTCTACCATAGTAGGAGGGCGATTCTCCTTGGCAGACCCTCCGCGAATGCCGAGTACTTGTGTTATGTCAAGTTCGGTTACATGTGAATGATTAAAAAACCGCACGCCTTCGCTCTCGATCGCAGAGGGAGAGGAAGGAGAAATAATTCCGTTGCAAACGGATGTAATTTGTCTCGCACTTTGGGGTATTTAGACAAAAGCATCAAGTTAGATGCAATATACTTCAAATAGAAAAACACCCTGACATAATTGGGGTTTTACTTTACACCTTCTACTGAGTAAATCGGCAAGGGAATCGCGCCATTCCATCGCTGGGGTTCTGGTTTAGAGCTGTTAATTGTATCCACGCATACAAGCTAACTTAAAATTAACTTATTCCTTCGATAGAAGTTGGGTAAAACAGAGGCATCTATTATACTTATTAACGTTCTTAATTCAAAAGTCGTCAATCATGTGGTTACATTCATAAGGAAGAAAAAATTGTAATAAATTAAAATTTAATATTATTTTTTATAATTATTAATATTTGATAGATGTTGATAATTTCTTGACACAAATAACAATTGATATTGCAAAAAATTAGTTAGCTATTTGGAATTTTTAATTGATTACGTCATCAGCATTTTCTCTTTTTAAAAGTTTCTCAATTTTGGTGATATGCTCTTAACTTGTTTCTAGCGCAATACCTAGCCCTCGTACGGATGTCAGGGAAATAATTAGTAATTCGTCATTCATCATTCGTACTTTCTAACTCCATGACGAATGACGAATCAATAATTAAGAATTATTTTGAAGCCTTACACCTGATACAAACCCTATTTGTCAGATTTTTGCTCAACCTCTGCAAACTTTGTAGTAAGAATTTCAAATGGATGTAAACAAGTTAGAAATTGACCAATTTGTCCAACGCACACACCGAATGTACAGGCGTTTAGCAGATTTGTACGACAATCTAAACACGATGCCTGTCATGCCAGATACGTTACCGCAAGCTCTCGTCGAACTTGGGAGCGCGTCAGAAATAATGGATTTGGCTACACAAGAACTCCATCAGCAGAATGAAGAACTCATACAAACACGAAATTTGCTGGAAACGGAACGCCAACGCTACCAGGATTTATTCGAGTTTGCACCAGACGGCTATTTGGTAACTGATGGCAGCGGCATCATTCAAGAAGCTAACTGTGCTGCTGCTAAATTGTTCAACTACCTACAGCAGTATCTAGTGGGCAAACCAATTATTAACTTCGTGACGTTAGAAGACCGTCAGACCTTTCGTGGCTTCCTTATCCAATTATCCGAATCCAACAAGGTCAAAGAGTTAGTTATACGTATGCAAAAACGCGGCGATCAGTTGTTTGATGCCGCCATGACAGTAGGAGTAGTCCGCAATCAGCAGGGTAAGCCAATAGCACTACGTTGGCTGCTGCGTGACATTACTGAGCGCCAGCAAGTAGAATCAACACTGTTTAAGAATAACTGTGACTTGCGTCAAGACCGCTTTTCGCATAAATATTGCAAAGGAGAAACGATCCTTCTCAACCCGGAAGTGATTTGGTATATTCATCAAGGTTGGGTGAAGCTGAGCACACTATGTGAAAAGGGCGAAGAAGTCCTGGTTGGGTTAGCTGGCGAAGGAATGGTTTTTGGTGCGAGTCTGACTGCGCTGCACATTTACCAAGCAACAGCCTTATCCGATGTGGAATTAGTGCCAATACACCTAGCAGAAATTGCAGCTTTGCCAATCCTTAGCCATACTCTGTTACCGAAAATCAATCGGCGGTTACGGCAAACAGAATCTTTTTTAGCCATTTGTGGAAGACGAAGGGTACAAGACCGGTTTCACCAATTGTTACTGCTTTTAAAACAGGAAATTGGTCAACCAGTGGCAGACGGAACTCGCCTTTTGGTTCGCCTCACTCATGAAGAGCTTGCCAACGCCTGCTGCACGACCAGGGTAACCATTACACGAATGATAGGCAAGTTACAGAAACAAGGGAAAATTTGTTTTGACTCCACAAACCATATGATTCTCAAAGATATTCATTAATGGCATAACTTACAATTTTACGATTTCTTGATATTGAGCCATTTAATTTTTGTATTTGCAAGCACAGAACAATTTAACAGATGCCCCTTCCTAAAGACAGAAGGAACAGTTAATGACAGAACTTATGTTAGGAAAAAGATAGCAAATGAAGGCAGAAGTCTGAATTAATTAAGTGGGATTAATGTTTCATTCTTTATCCTTCATCTGATGGGTAAACTCTTCAGGATAAAATAATGAATCCCAATGATATCAATCCCAATAGCTCATTTGGGAAAGAGCAAATAATGTCCCCAGTGAGTTACGGGGTGACTAATCAACTTTCGGAAAACGTCATCTTGACCACATTAGACGACGTGTATAACTGGGCTAGGCTCTCCAGCTTATGGCCGCTGATGTACGGCACAGCTTGCTGCTTTATTGAATTTGCTGCGATGATTGGCTCACGATTCGATTTTGACAGATTTGGTCTCATTCCTCGTGCTAGTCCGCGTCAAGCTGACTTAATCATTTTGGCAGGCACTCTCAACATGAAAATGTCTCAACCGACAATGCGCCTTTACGAGCAGATGCCTGAGCCGAAATACGTCATTGCAATGGGAGCCTGCATGATCACCGGCGGTATGTTCAGCGCCGATTCTCCTACTGCTGTTCGAGGAGCTGATAAAATTCTGCCCATAGATGTTTACATACCCGGTTGCCCGCCCCGCCCGGAGGCAATTATGGATGCTATCATCAAGCTTCGCAAAAAAATATCCAATGACTCAATGCAGGAGCGGGGCAAAATTACGCAAACCCATCGCTACTACAGCACCAGGCACAACTTGAAGGTAGGGAATCGCATTCTAACTGGTGAATATTTGCGAGCGCCTTCTCGCCAGAAGCCACCCGAAGCGCTAGCACAAGCAATGGGAATGCCAGTACCTCCCGCTCTTATGACTATGAGAAACGAATCAGAAACAGAGAGCTTAAACTCTAATGATTGAAATTGGTAACTAGAATTAAACGTAACCTGCCTCTAATCCTCTTGCATGATTGTAAATAGTCTTCCTATAATTTCTCTAAAAAAGGGAAATTATAGGAAGACTTTTCTTCATTCACCACCGGCAAATAAATATAGGTGATTGAAGGGAGTTCCAAATTAAAAAATATCCAACTTTTTCTTGTGGGATGCGATTGGGGAGCGTCCTATAAACTGTGCGCTCCGGGATGCCCACCCCACTGTTAGGGGATAATTTATTTGTTGGAAATCCCGAAAACTTATTTCTCTGCTTCAATCAGCTCTGTTGGCTGCCTAACTGGGAACAGGACTCCCATTAGCTGAGCCAGAGGCATAGAGCGCTCCTCCTGAACAAAAAGTAAGGGCAGGAGGGCAAACAGCCGTAGCACGCCTGAGAGAACAAACAGCCCCAGCAAGCCACCGCCACCAGCCAGAGTTGCGAGAAAGCTACCGATGGTGATTCCTATTGCCCCACTCACACCAGCAACCGCCCCCGTGATCGCGAAGTATTTGGACAGATTACCCACCGGTGCCACTGCCATCATAAGATTGTTGGTACACAGGTCAATTGCCGCCCATGTTCCACCAGTTAGCACGTGCAACAAGGGTAACCAGACCCAAAGGGAAATTGGATCAGCTCCAGTTCCTAGCCACAACAAAGGTGTCACCCCCACCAATAATCCCACGAATACCAGGAGTGGGCGATTCCCAATCCGGTCTGCCAGTTTGCCCCACAAAAGCAGCAGCAACATATTAGCACCAGTAGAAATACCAGTATAAATTGTTACCAAAGTGACATTTATCTCCAGGTTATCCAGCATGTAGAGGTTAAAGAAGGGAGCGCTGACGTTAACGGCAAAGCACCATATGGCAATGTAAAACACAAACTTCAAAAAATTGGTGTCTTTGAGGAAGCTAAGATCTATTCCCGTGGGCTGCGGTTGGGATTTCTCTGAATGGGCGACTTTTAAAAGCTGCGGGTTCACATCGGTCAACCAGAACTGACTGACCAGACTACTTAGCCCAAACACAATTCCTAGAACCAAGACCACACCGTAGCCTTGCAGTGTTCCACCGGGCCAGGTCGATACCGCTAGACCCAGCAGCGGCACACCAACAAGATTCGTCAAGCTCACAAGACTATTGCGAAAGCCAAAATACCGCCCCCGCAACCGCTGTGGGACTAACACAGCCGTCCAGCCCAAAAAGGGAGCACGGCCCAAAGCTTCGATGATATTAGTCACCAAGATAATTCCCAATGTCAACAGCACCACTTGATCCCCAGTGATATCAGAGGTGACTGAGGTGACCAACCAAATCGCTGGCACGAGAATCACCCACAGTAGCCGCGACGGGACGAAAATGCACATCGAAAACCAGTTGAAGCTAGGACTTCTGTCTACCAGATACGCTCCCAGCGGTTGGAGCAGATTCACCAACTGAGGAATCGAGGCTAAAAGACCAATTTTCACTGGACCGGCACCCAGCTCCAGCAAGAAATTAGTGAGCAACGCGCTGCCGATGATACTGTAAAAAACCGTAGCGAAGACACTCTCAAAAGTTAACGCCCTGAGGCTTGTCCGAATTTCCGGCTTAGAAATTTTAAAAAGCAGTTTTGGAGTTGGAGGAAGTAGCGTCTCTGTGATTGCCCTATCTTCTGCGATTTCGTGAATAGGGAGAGGGCTTGTTTCTACTAATAAGTCATCTTCTGATTGCCTGAACATATTGTCTAGCCAATATTTAAAAAGTTAAATCCTGTAATGGCAACTCCTTCCCCTATCAGCATTAATAAGTAAACGCTATAGAGAATTTCATAAATAAGCTGTGACGCATTGAAATTGCTTACTTACTCGTGAAGACAGTCCATAGTAAGTATTAACTATGGACTGCCTCAACAGAAAAAAGTGCAATGTAAACGAGCATCAGCTTATAACCAAAATCTGCCACACAAAAGTCATAATTTTGGTTTCCTACACAATTTTTCAGACAAGCCTATTTCATTGCTTTTGCCCGAGAGAGCCTCCGCAGGCAAGTGTTGTCGGTAATAGCCGAAGTCCGTTAAAGCGAACTTAAGCTACTCCCTGTGGAACTTGAGTTTCTGGGGAATTAACGAAGAATCAAATAACCCTTATTTTCGAGGAGTTTTATTATGATAAATATATTTATCAAATAAATCCTATATTATCTAGGATAATATAATTGAAAATTTTATAAACTCCTTCTTGGGAGTTATTATTTTTGTAAAGGTATTCTTAGTTTTCACTGAAAATGGTCGTCTTTGCTACTTTCGACAATACAACACCAAAAGAGTTTCAACGCGTCATTGATATCAGCTTGATGGGGCAGGTATACGGTGCAATGGGAGTGCTACGCCAGAGCAAACGTATCTAAATTAGTCTTGACAAAAAGCTTTGTTAGTGTATCAACGAAAGAATCAGAATTGCTCGTTTGATGATTTTCCATGGCTCAGAGCGATAGCGTAAGCGCAAAGCGTGCCGCAGGCATACGCGGAGCGTGCCCTTGGGCTTAACGCTGCCGCCTACGGCAGTTCGCCTAAAAGTTTGTTAAGAAGCAGGCGTTAATGCGATTAATTGATATTTTATTGAGATTGAGATGTTCTTATTGACAAGATGCATTTGCCCTGAGTGCTACCCCATCTCAAGCGTGAGGCACGAGGCGCTGATTCACATTGCTGCTGCCAGTAACGCCTTATCATTGGGTTCAACACTAGGCTCGCCACTGGTGCAAGAGAAGCTGCCGATGTCGCAGGTGTAGATGTGCGAAAATACAACATTATTTACAAACAGGCTAAAGTTGATGAACGGCACATTTAGTAGGTGGCAAGAATGGCTAACTGTATTAGCGTATGTAGGGTTTACGGTCTTTATCATGTGGTGCGTTTTTGCCACGCAGAAGAAATGAAGCAAGATTTCAAGGAATGCTAGTTATCAATATCCCAGCAACCTGCACAGGTGCTGAGCATCGTGGATAGCATAACCATCGGGGTCATTGTTGAAGTATATGTACACATCAGCTTCCTGTTGAAGAAATAAGCGGATACGGTTCGCCCAAATAGATAATTCTTCATCACTGTAGCCAACACCATATTGTCCCGTATGCATACGAATATAGGTCCAAGGCGCAGTCAGGCGAACATCTAGCGGTACGGTTGGACTAACTGGCAGGCAAAGGGCTACACCAGCATTTTCGAGTAATTTGTACACTTGTGGAATCAGCCAGCTAGAGTGACGGAATTCAAAAGTAAATCGTTGTTCCCCGTACGTTTGCAATAACTCTAAAAAGGACTGAAGACGCTCAAGATTGAGATGCCAAGTGTGAGGAAATTGAAATAAAATCGGACCAAGCTTTTCTTGCAAGCCTTCTACCCGTTCCATCAACCGAGATAGCGGCTCTTGGGGGTCTTTTAACTTTTTCATGTGAGTCAGGTAGCGGCTACCTTTGACAGCAAAAAGAAACCCAGATGGTGTTTGCTCTCGCCAACTTTCAAACACAGACCGCTCTGGTAGACGATAAAAAGAAAAGTTAATCTCTACAGTAGAAAAGTTTTGTGCGTAAAATGATAGTTGCTGGTTACTAGGCAAATGCAGTGGATAGAAGATGCCCATCCAATGTTTATAAACCCAACCACTTGTACCGATTTGCAGCTTACCCATTCAGTTGTTTGTTGTTACTCTCTTCTCTGGTGAACCACCAAGCCCAAGCGACTAAGAAAACCTGAAAAGGAAGTCGCAACCAAATCAGTGGTGGATCGTGTGGCAATGCTGCAACCTCGATGTTATTAACTGCCTGATAAAGATTAGCGGGAAAAACAGCAATATAAAGTACAACGAGAACCCATGCAGCAAAGCGGCTTACACCAGGAATTAATAATCCCACCCCAGCCAAAACTTCCAAAAAGCCGCTAGTGTAAACAAATGCCAGATGGTGGGGAAGAAAGTCTGGCACAATCTTCTCAAATCCACCTGGATGGGTAAAGTGCAAAGCACCAACGACTACCATCCCGATTGCAAGTATGATTTGGAAGACTATTTTGTACTTTTTCATTTTCTAAATCTTTACCTCAGCGCTACAGTTAGCTTGGCATTCAGCTAGATTTTTTAGCCTTAAAAACTGCTGGCGCATCATCAATAAATCTCCCCACGGCAAAACCCAGCGTATCCATGACCAAAAGATATTTCTGGGATAGCGAATATGCCCTTTGAGAATCAGGCGACAAGTGTTTTCCGTTATCGGCAAAATGACATAACTTGCTGCAATGTTACCAAACATTGTAATAGCTCGTTCGTCATCCATTACTATTGTTAAATGTCGATTTTCTTCAAACTCAACAAGTTTAAAAACGCCCATAACTCTTTGCTCAGGCGCTAAATTTTCCACACTTGCAAGCAGTTTGTTTGGACTTGGAGGGTCTGATATTGAATCTTGAACCGGAAAAAATACCCTTTCGAGGCGGTCAATCCAGTCATAACTGTAAGACCCAACTTTCAGTTGGCATAGCCATCGAAATAAAATCTGAGTTGGTGCTTTCACATTTATGGCTCGGAAATAGGCATCGTCACTATTTTCTATATATTGGTCGCATGGGAACGGCATCAGCCTCTCTTCAGCCGTAGACCCCCAAGTATATGCAATGCCTTGTTTTCTATTGACGTTTACCATTAGTTAGAGTTGAGATATCCGTGACGTGCTTTAAGAATTAGCACACAGCTTGGTGCATGTGTGATAGTGTTATCCATCACCATTTGTACCGCTGCATCGAGAGAAACTTTAACTGTTTTTATCGTTTCCGTTCCTTCTGGATGGGCTTCTGTTTTTGTTAACTGCTTTGCCAGAAACATCTGCACAGGACAATGAACAATCGATGTATCTAAATCAACGACACCTAACTCAATCAATTCCGACGCTTTGATGCCAACTTCTTCTTCAATTTCACGTTTTGCTGCTTCTAGATGAGGTTCATCCTCCTCAACTGCACCGCATACAACTTCGATACTATCTTTACCAAGAGCATAGCGAAATTGCCGAACCAGATAGACGTAACCATCGTTATCTATCGGTAGAATAGCAACGGCAGGTTTCATTTTAACGGTGGCATACTTACCAGGTTGCCCGTCAGGTCGTAGAACTTGGTCTTCACGGACATGAATAAACGAATCGTGGAATTTCTCGTTAGTTTCTTGTATTGTCCAAGGACCATTTTTTTGTGGCATGATGAGTTTTCTCGCTATTAAGTCACACACAAACAGATAAAGACAGATGTACACAGATAATTCATCTGTCCCTACCCTCCGGGAAGCCCTTCGGGTTCGCAGTCGCCTACGGAGGGAAACCCTCCTGCAGCGCTGTCTCACCGCCCTCCGGGCGTCTACGCTTCGCTCAAGGGCAAGGTTTATCTGTGTGCATCTGTGGTTTCATTTTCATAAAATTGACCTTTGCACTCTTGTTTAATGACAAAGACCACTAAAAATCACTCGAGAGCCGGTTTAGTTCGAGCGTAAGAGTTTAAAAACACAACAAAGAGAATTGCAAAGGTAAGGTCAATAACACCTGGAACTAAATAAAATGGGTGAAGCTTGCCTACCAAGGTGTGATAAGCTAGCACAACGAAGACCGAAGATTGCGCTATGATTCCAAGTTTTATGATGCCGTGATTGCGATCGATGTCCTGACCAACCCACCAATAGCCAATCCCGATAACAAAGACCAACGCGAGAAATAGGTGTGAGTATTCAGCATTGATGAGGGGTTTCTCACCAAGCCACTCACGAATCCATTGGTCCGATAACAGCAAAAACACAGATTCGACCCAATTGATTACAGCCTTAAGTTGAAATATATACTTCCACGTCATTTGATTATTCATAATTGCACGCGCTTTGAATCCTCTTCGCTAGAACGTTTTACTTGCAGAGTTGCAGGGTTCATGTTTAGCTAAAGAAAATTTAGCTAACCACTTTAGATTTGATGAGCTTGCTGCACTCTTAGGAAGCAGCCATCTCCTCTTGCAGTTTGCTTTTAGCTGTTTTAAACTCGCTAGCCATTTGCTTTTGCTGCTCATGGCTAAAGTTGTCGCGGAGTTTGGGGAATATATCTTTCTCTTCTTGATTAATATGAGTTCGCACCGCAGTTCTTAGCTGCTCAATTTTTGCTTTGAACTCAGATGAAGAAGGATTGATAAGCTTAATTTCATCTAACATCTCCATCACTTCGTCAGTCTGAGCGTATATTTCCTGTGTGTGTTCGTAATACTGACGAACTGCTGGGTAGACGACTTGTTCTTCGGCTGTGCCATGAGCTTTTATGTCTTTGTAGAGTTGCCCAAAATACTCTTGGATTTTATGAGGATCATTAGTACCTAAAATTTCCATAAACAGAATATCAGCCTTAGTATGATCCATCAGGAGAAGCTCACGGATAGTCATTTCGTCATCGGTGCGTGTGACGACACTACCTACCACGCCAGTTAAAGCTGCAACAGCATCTTGAACTCGTGCCCACAGTCCCTGCTTTGGGTCTTTTCCTGTCAGTTCACGAACGCCCAGAATCTCTAGAATCCCTTTGAGTTGCTCTTGATGAGCGCGGTTTTCAAAGTTAACTGTATTTAAAGGAGTTATGGCAGCTTCAATATCAGCACCAACAACTTGAGCAGCCTTGTGGATGAGCAGTCCAGCCATCGTCTGCTTATGCTTGAGCAATTCATGCTCTTGTACTTTCTCAAACAAAGTCAGTTCAGATTCCATGAGTTTCTGAACTTCTGCAATTATCTTCTGGGTTGTTGCCTTCGGCTCACCCTTAACACCGTACTGAACAATCACAGTATCGAGAACGCCCAGGTTTTTTTGATCATCTTTGAGCATATCCTGTAGGCGATCGCAAATATCATCATCAGTGCAATTCTCAATGAATTGCTGCTCATTCTTAATCAGCAGATTTTGTAGTGCTTTCATATCTGCCAATTTTGTGGCAATTGAAAGGCGCTTAGTGTCATCAAGAGTTGATACCATTTTTTATGCTCCTCTAATAAATGATCATGCTGTTTAAGCAAGCGACTGCAATCCCTTATCCTGTAGGTTCTTCTCAATGTGCTGCATTTCCTCGATTGTCTCTCCAGCCACAATCCCGGAAATTTCGGTATAAATTTTTCCGTATTTGACCTTCTCTAAAGCCGACAGGATGATAAAGTCTTTGCGATCCAGTTCTGGTTTCAGGCTCACTAGAATCGAGTCCAATGTCCCATCCATGCGGTAGTCAGTGGAATATTTAGCCACCTCCTTTCCAAGGGACAGTAGGGTATGGCGCTGTAAGCAGAGCGGAGTTGAGCCATTGATTCGGAAATTGGCATCGATCGCATAAAGCTGTCCGTCTTTATCTTCCAACACGTCGAAGCCAATAAAGCCGAAATAACCGACCTTATGAGCATACTCACCAATGGCGGCAATCATCTGAAAGAATTTGCTCATGTCGGTCTCGCGGTAGTGAATCAGTCCCCCTAAATAGTTGCCCTCCTCTGTGACGAGTTGGCGAGTGGTACCGATGAGCGTTATATCTCCCGCTTTGTTGAGATAGAACTGCACGCAGTAGTTCTGCACCGCATTCTTAACGAACTCCGAGACAATAATCGTATCTAGCAGTTTAATATCGAGATACTTCCTGACTTCTTCTAAGCAGTAGTTCAGATCGCTGGCGTTGTTGATAATATAAGTGCCTTCTCCTGAAAGTCCGTGGGACGTTTTGATCAAGTAGGGGAATTGTTCTGGTAAGCGAATGTCTTCGAGACTCTTGGTGTGCAGATTGTAGCTCTCGTATTTCGGACATTGCACTCCTAGCTCGGCTAGCGTCACTTTGTCAAGCAAGCGGTAGTGAGTGTCCGGATCAACGGCGTGTTTTTCAGGTTTTAGATTATCAAAGGGAAATAGAGTGATGAGTTTGTCAAAGGCTTCGCTCTGGCTGAGCTCATCCAGATAAAGCGAGCAGTCTAGCATCTCCATACTGCTATAGCTGAAGCCAAAATGCTCCCGCCAGTAGCCAATCAGCAACTTTTGTGGCGGAATAATGACAATTCCTGGAATGGCATCACCTAATACAGCCAGGTTTTTCCAAGCTTCCTTCTGACAAAGCTTGTCGAAGGGAGTTTTGGTAGCTTCACTACTGCCGTCTTGAATGAAGTATTTTTTTGTGTTGGGGTAAGCAGCCCAACTAGCAGTCGCAGGGTAATTTAAAATGAGCCCATAATGTGCATCTGTGATGTCTTGAGCAAACAGATCAGAAAAAGAACACCCGTGAAAGTACTGAAAATCGTATGTTAAGTTCATAAAAAAATGTTTTCAAGACCCACTTTCGCATATACCTGACAACAAGGTATTAGTTGCGGAATTTTGATTCCTCTATCCGCAAGCAGAAACGGATTCCTGAAAAATTTCGCACTAATTTCAGTGACGCCGCACTTAGACTTCTTGCTCAGGTGGGGGAAATCGGAAGGCTTAAAAGTTAAAGGGGAAGAAAAACTCCTTTCCCCATTCCCCTTTAAGCGCAAAAGTGCAAAAGGGATTTTTGCAACAGGTCTATTCTTTTTTGGTAAACACAGCTGGTTTGTCCAGTTCCGTGGTCATATAACCACAAGCCATGTCCTGCGAGTTATAAGCCCAGCCAACCCGTCCCTGATGGTCTAAGAGAATACACCCAGCCTCTCCTGTAACCTTAGATTTCAAAGTGTCGATCGCCATCTGCGCTGCTTCGTCTGGATGCCTGTCTCCATTCAGGAAATCAATCGCAGTTTTCGCCAGAACCACCGGGATAATCGACTCGCCATCACCCGTTGTTGAGCAAGCGCCGAGTTTACCATCAGCGTACAAGCCACTGCCAACCAGCGCGGTGTCGCCAACGCGACCGGCTGGCTGACCCGTGGTGCCTCCTGTAGAGGTTCCAGCGACTAGGGTGCCGTTAGCATCTAGAGCCACACAGCCGACGGTGTTGGGGCGATCCAGAACTTCCTGCTCCTCCTTCCACTCGTGCCACTGCTCATCAGCAATCAAGTCTTCTTTTTTACACATTTCGAGTCCGTTGTCTGCAGCAAAGCGTTCGGCACTGCGTGCGACTAGGAACCGGGGTTTTTCATCCATAATCTTCCGTGCTGCCGAGATCGGATGGCGCACCCCCTGAACTGCCGCCACTGCCCCCCAACCTAAGGTAGCGCCCTCCATCATCGCCGCATCTAGCTCCACCTCTCCATTACTGTTGAGAGTCGCGCCAAAACCTGCATTAAACGTCTGGTCAGTTTCTAGAACGCGGATGGCTGCCTCAACGGCTTCTGCAGCACTGCCTCCCTTAGTCAGCACTGCCCAACCTGCCTCTACTGCTGCCAAGCATCCCGCATTGTTGGCTGCAACCTTATCCTCTGAAATGGTTTTCGCTCCACCGTGAACAATAATAGCTAGTGTCATAAATTTCCTTCTTTTCCTATGAACCTTGTGTGACTGAAATTGCTTCAACGGGTTGGTCAATCACTTGCAGTAATCGCTGTCGTAAAGTCTCTAAGCCTAAGCGTTGCGTCGCTGAAATAAACACGGCTTCGGGATACTTTTGCCCAGCCAAAGCGAGATTTTCGCTATCTACCTGATCAACTTTGTTAAAAGCAATCAAAGTAGGACCAGAAATAGTTGGCATTTCTGCAAGCACTTCCTCCACACTCGCAATGTGGCTTTCCCAAGCTGGATGGGACAAATCAACAACATGAAGCAACACATCTGCTTCAGTGACTTCCTCTAGGGTGGCGCGAAACGCATCCACTAGGGGTGGCGGGAGTTCGTGAATAAACCCTACGGTATCTGTTAGCAGAATAGTCCTGCGTTCCTGAGTTTCTGGTTCTGTAATGACCAGCTTTCGCGTTGTCGGGTCGAGGGTGGCAAAGAGTTGATCCGCCGTGTAAACTTCAGCGTGGGTTAACACATTCAGCAGAGTAGACTTACCTGCATTGGTGTAACCAACTAAAGCGACAGCTGGAATTTCTTGCTGTTGTCGCTGTTGTCTGATGCGGGCACGATGTGCCTGTAATTGGTTGACTTCCTGCTGAAGTTGTGCAATACGCCGCTGAATTGCTCGCCGTTCCGTCTCTAGTTTGGTTTCACCAGGTCCTCGCGTCCCAATTCCGCCTCCTAGCCTGGACATCTCCCGACCTTGACCGCGCAAGCGAGGTAGCATATATTCTAATTGCGCCAGTTCTACCTGCAGTTTACCTGCTTGGGATTGAGCCCGTTGAGCGAAAATATCTAGAATGACTTCGGTTCGGTCTACAACTCGGATGCCAATCTCGTTTTCCAAGTTGCGGGCTTGAGATGGAGAAATATCTCGGTCAAAGACAATTAAATTAGCTCCCAGTTTCTGAGCTTGAAGGGCAATTTCCTCAATTTTTCCCTGCCCGACAACTGTTTGGGGATGCGGACTACTTCGCTTTTGTTGCACTATGTCTGCTACAGTTCCACCAGCAGTTTCCACCAACCGTGCTAGTTCTTGCAGTCCATCTTCAAACCGCTGTTGAGAAATATCATCTGTCTTCAATCCCACCAGCAGTACTTTGTCCTGGTCAGATACAATGTCCTGGAATGGCATTCCATCGCCAGATTCAGAAATCTCCCTCTCCCATTCATCAACTAAGTCGTCAAAATCTTGCTCAGTTAAGTCATCTAAACTGAGGGGAGGAGAAATCACCCAAGGCTTTTCCGGATCGGGGACAATGTGAGCTAAGAAAGCTTCTTTAACATCGCCTGTAGCTTCTTTGCCCCGCCTTCCATCTTTGCCGTCAGCTACGGTTAGCACCACCAGAGCATCTAACCGCTGGCGTGCCATTGCAATCAGCGCTGCTTCATCAGGTGGCACTGATTTCAATTGAGTAGCAACGCAGTGAATCCCGCTCAAGCGTTCCGCACTATGCCGAGGTAGCTGTTCGCGGGGAATTTGAGTTTGACTCGGCGTTCCGACTGCGACTCGGATCACCTGCCCGCGTCTATTAATATAGCTGCACACGGGTTGATGGATTTCTGTACTGATTGCTGCCAAAGCTTGGGCGAATTCTGGCGTAGTTGGGCTATATGAGGGTTGCCGTTGTTCGTAAAGTTGTTGCAGTTTTTTGATTTGGCTAGATTTTAATCCTTGAACATTGCCATAAATAGTATCCATAAAACTGTTTTTCAATCCGGTCATCTTATATTTAACGTTTTGCCTGTTTTACTTAATCTTTCTCAAGATGTAAGTATAGGTAATCGTTACTTTGGCATGAGAACGTAGCTTAACAATCATGTTTTTATCTATCTTTTAGGGTATTTAAATATAAAATATGCGTCTGTAAACCGCATAATTGTAGTTTTTTTATACTCTAGATTTCTTTTGTAGGCAGTGGTTTGAATGTTTGAGAAAACAATGTGTTATTAATTACAAATCAACTTAACATTATTCCATTCATTTGGTAGAAGTCGGATTAATAACAATAGTTGTATTGTGGTCATTAAGTAAATTTTTATTAAACAAAGTTGACGTCAAAGTTGGTTTAGGAGGAGGAAGTATGCAATTTCAAATTGAATGTAACACTTTGAAAAATAACCAAATGTGCTTAATATGCAATCAGCTGTTTCAGACGAGGGAAGCGAGATTAATTGTGTGCAGTGAAGAGGGTGATGGCTATGGCGATGTTTGTCCTGAATGCATAGGTAGGGGTGCTCATTGGATTAAAAGCCAACTCCAAGAGTTTAGCCGCAAGTTTAGTGAAGTTTAGTGGCTGAAATTGGGGCAGGCACTATTCCAACGAAAAAAAGTAGCAATTTCTCGCCTTTTACCCAATTAACAACTCTTTCGGTGCTATTTGGACGGTAATCGCTCATTCGGAATCGCTGCCACATAATTTTCTAACAAATTTCAGTCCAAAAAATTATAAAAGACATAACCCCCCAGCCCCAGTTCCCTCATAGGGAAGGGGAGAAATTCCCCTCCCGTTAACAAAAATCTTGCGCTTCCCTCTCCTACAACGAGAGGGTTAAAAAGAGGTGGGGAGAAGTTAGGGCAGAGGTCAGTCCATATTGTATTTGAGCCGAAAGCGCTATATTTCAACAAATATGGCCCTAAAATAGTAGATAGGGGGCAGTTTTTTTATATTTAGCAAGAAAAGTAAAAAAAAGCAAAATTTTAACCTGAAACATTTGCCCAAGGTGTGCCATAATGTCACGAGCCGGAAGCCAATAGTTAATGGAACGCCTCCAACAGCCTTGGGGACGATCGCTATCGTTTGCTTACTGCAGCTCCATCCTTAGGCATTTGTTACCAGGGGATAGTGTCGTTTGAGGTGAGTGATGAAGTTTAGGTAATTTTTAGGTAATTTTACAGGCAAAATTCCTGGAATCTTTGGTAATAGGCGAGTAGTTACAAATAGTTTCTTTAGTAGAGTTGGGAATAGGTTTCGATGAACTTGTTAGAGTTAAAGAATCATGCGGTTGAACTAACCTCTAATGCGGATAATAATATGAGTTTGAGCTTAAAAGAAACGGCATACCCGCGTCCGCATTTTCAGCGAATTTCTTCCGCAGACGCTGAGCAATCACATTGGCAAAGTCTAAACGGTCTGTGGAAGTTCGCATTTGATGATCAGGGCAAATGCGTTCAACCCAGCGACGTTAAGCAATGGAGTCATGATATAGAAGTTCCGTTTGCTCCGGAATCTGCCAAAAGTGGTATTGGTGACACGGGATTTCACCCGAACTGCTGGTACGAGAGGGAATTTGAAACGCCACCAGGCGAGGGCAGGTTGCTGCTGCACTTTGGGGCTGTGGACTATCGCGCCCGTGTCTGGGTTAACGATCAATACATAGCTGAGCATGAAGGCGGACATACCGCTTTCACCCTCGATATTACCCATGTCTTGAATGACACTGGCACAACGAAAGTGACAGTATGGGCGCAGGACGATCCTCAGGATCTCGCCAAGCCTCGCGGTAAGCAGGATTGGCAGCTTGAGCCGCATGGTATTTGGTATCCTCGCACCACCGGTATTTGGCAGACAGTCTGGGTTGAGCGCGTGGGTACGAGTTATATAGATCACATCCGCTGGACTCCTGACTTCGAGCGGTGGGAAATTGGTTGTTACGCCGCGCTGGCGGGCGATGTGCCTGCTTCGGGCGTACAAATAAAGGTGAAACTGAGCGTTGGCGATCGCGTGCTGGTGAACGATACCTATGAAGTGTTCAACGGGGAGATTAGCCGTCGCCTCGCCCTTTCCGATCCAGGTATCGACGACTACCGCAACGAATTACTGTGGAGTCCAGAAAAGCCAACGCTGCTCGATGCTGATATAGAACTTTGGTATAAAGACGAACTATTGGATAAAGTAAAAACTTATACAGCGATGCGGAATGTGAGTATACAGCGCGATCGCTTTATGCTCAACGGTCGTCCCTACTATTTGCGGCTGGTTCTCGACCAAGGCTACTGGCAAGATAGCCTCATGACTGCACCCGATGATGACGCGTTGCGGCGCGATGTGGAACTCGCCAAAGCAATGGGCTTTAACGGTGTACGTAAGCACCAAAAAATTGAAGACCCCCGCTTTTTATATTGGGCAGATGTGCTGGGGCTGTTAGTATGGGAGGAGATGCCGAGTTCCTACCGATTTACAAATAAAGCGGTGGAGCGCATGACCAAAGAGTGGACAGAGGTCATCAAGCGGGATGTCAACCACCCCTGTATTGTGGCTTGGGTGCCGTTTAATGAATCTTGGGGAGTTCCGAATCTGGTCGAAACAAAGGCTCACCAGAACTACGTTTTAGCAATGTATCACTTGACCAAGACGCTCGATCCGAGTCGCCCAGTGATTGGTAACGATGGCTGGGAAAGTACAGATACGGACATTCTGGCTATCCATGACTACGACACCAATCCGCAGCACTTGGCTTATCGTTATGGACCGGAAGTCAAGCTATCAGATTTGTTTGATCGTAAGCGTCCCGGAGGGCGCATCCTCACACTCGACAACTATCCTCACCAAGGACAGCCAGTGATGCTGACCGAGTTTGGCGGTATCGCCTATGCCCCAGAGGACAAGCCCGATTCTAACAAAATTTGGGGATATGAGCGCAGCTGGAATATCTCCGAGCTACAAATCAAATACGCTGCCCTACTGGAAACTATCAATAATATTGAGATATTCAGTGGATTTTGTTACACGCAGTTAACGGATACGTTCCAAGAAGCTAACGGGTTGTTGTACGCCGATCGCACGCCGAAATTTCCCATCGAGGCGATCCGCGCAGCGACCCTTTCAGGAGAAGGATTATGTACTCCCACAAGCTGTTAAAGCCAGATGGTCGCCCACTGACTTTATATAGTCGATACCCTATAGCCGAAAATATTACAGCCACTAGCCCTAGCAATGAGCCAGTACAGGCAAATCCGCACCTGCGCTGGCACCCCTTGCGGGGCGAATGGGTGGCTTATGCTTCTCACCGTCAAGGGCGGACTTTCATGCCGCCCCCAGAGTATAACCCCCTCGCAGCCACCAGTAACCCTGAGTTTCCAACGGAACTACCGCAAGGTAAGTATGATGTGGCGGTGTTCGATAACCGATTTCCGTCGATGACGGTAGCTGCTCACGATCCGCCTGCTAGCATCGTGGATACCATGCCCGCTAATGGGGCGTGTGAGGTAGTGGTTTTTACACAAGATCCGCAAGCCTCCCTGAGTTCCCTGGAACTAAATCACCTAGAGTTGCTGTTGGAAGTGTGGGGCGATCGCACTCGCGTGATCGGTGAAAATCAGCACATACAGTATGTACTGCCGTTTGAAAACAAAGGCGTGGAGGTAGGTGTGACTCTGCACCATCCGCATGGCCAAATTTATGCATATCCTTTTGTACCACCTGTTCCAGCACGGATGTTGGAGCAACAGCGGCAATTTTACCAGCAACAGGGGCGCGGGTTGCTGGAAGATTTGATACAAAAGGAGATTGCTGACAACAAACGGATTATTTATCAGGATGAGGAAGCGATCGCATTCGTCCCCGTGTGCGCTCGTTACCCGTATGAAGTTTGGATTGCCCCAATTAAGCCTGTTGGCACTTTTATGGATCTTACTCCTGAGCAACGCCAGGGACTCGCCAGGGCATTAAAAACTGTCACTCTCAAGTATGACGGTTTGTGGAATCGTCCGTTTCCTTACCTGATGGCTTGGTTTCAAGCACCAACTGACGGTGAAGCGCATCCCGAAGCCCATTTACACGCTCAGTTTTATCCTCCCTATCGGACAAGCGAAAGGCTTAAGTATCTGGCGGGAACGGAACTCGCAGCAGGGATGTTTGCGAATGATGCGCTTCCAGAAGAGAAGGCGAAGGAGTTGCAGGCTGTGGTGGTAAATATCGAAACGCCGATTTCAATAAGATAATGTATTTCTTTTTTAAACCACAGATGGACACCGATAAATTATCTGTGTAGCCTACGGCACGGCTTACGCCTATATCGGTGTCCATCTGTGGTTCAATTTTTCACGTCGCGCTCCGTAACACTACTGGCTCAACTAAGAGTGAGCATGCATATTTTTTTCTTGGCTTTGCTTGAGTCCTTCTCGCACCCGTGTACCGTATTCTGGATCGCATTGTGTGAAGTGTTCCACCATGCGCTCTTGAATATGCGCGTCGCACTGTTTGAGTGCTGACACAAGGTTTAAAATCAGGTCATCCCGCTCCCAGTCCTCAAAGGTGCGATACCGCTCGCCAGCTTGCTGGTAATCGTTGGTTCGGCTGATTTTTTGACGAATGACTGGACCTTGCACATAAGGAGTGTGGGCTTTGCCCGACTTCGGCGCTTCTTTGAGTCCGCCAAGACTGCTTGGCTCGTAATTCACGTGGGGGTTTTCACCTGCTTCAACTCCATCAACGCGGTAAGTCATTTGACCATCACGCTGATTCGTAGCAACAGGTGTTTTTGGCTGATTAATAGGTAGCTGGAGGTAATTAGAACCCACACGGTGACGTTGAGCATCTGAGTAAGAGAACGTCCGACCTTGAAGCAATTTGTCGTCCGAGAAGTCAAGACCGTCAACCAATACACCTGTACCAAACGCGGCTTGCTCAACCTCAGCGAAATAGTTGACAGGATTTTTGTCGAGTACCACTCGTCCGACAGGCAGCAATGGGAATTGGTCTGGCGGCCAGATCTTTGTTGGATCTAATGGATCGAAATCGAGTTCAGGGTGCTCGTCATCCGACATGATTTGCACACAAAATTCCCATTCAGGATACTCACCTTGTGCGATCGCTTCGTACAAATCCTGTGTCGCATGGTTAAAATTCTTCGCCTGAATTTCCTCAGCTTGAGCTTGAGTGAGGCACTTGACCCCCTGCTTGGGTAAAAAGAAATACTTGACAAGATGCCCAACACCGTCAGAATTAACCCATTTGTAGGTGTTTACACCTGAGCCTTCCATGTGTCGGTAGGTGGCAGGAATTCCCCACGGACTAAACAGCCACGTGATCATGTGCATCGCCTCAGGCGTGTGGCTGATGAAATCAAAGATGCGGTTGGGATCTTGACGGTTCGTGACTGGATCTGGTTTGAAAGCGTGAACGAGATCGGGAAACTTGATGGGATCTCGAATAAAAAAGACTTTAAGGTTATTCCCGACCAAATCCCAATTGCCATCTTCGGTGTAAAACTTGATTGCAAACCCACGCGGATCGCGGAGTGTTTCTGGTGAATGACCTCCGTGAATGACACTTGAAAAACGAATAAATACAGGCGTGATTTTACCTTTTTCTTGGAAAAGCTTGGCGCGTGTATATTTGCTCAGTGCTTCATCGCCGATGGTGCCATAAGCCTCAAAATAGCCATGAGCACCCGCTCCTCGTGCATGAACGACGCGTTCTGGGATGCGTTCACGGTCAAAGTGGCTGATCTTTTCTAGGAAGTTGTAGTTTTCAAGTACTGTCGGACCCCTGTCACCCACAGTTCGTGTATTCTGGTTATCAGATATTGGGTGACCTTGGCGGTTTGTCAGGATTTCCTCTTGGTTACCGAGTTCGTCCTTTTTTTGATTGTCTGTCATATGCGTCGTACCTAAGACAAAAGTTGCCTCCTGCTAGCAGGGTAGTCAGATAGCAGGGAAATTGGAGTGTTGATGTTCTAATTTTCCAGTTTTAGTAAAAATTTCTACAGCATTTCACCACCGATAGATAGATGAAAATTTAAGTTTTGCCTATCACATGGCAACTTTACAAAAAGTCTCTAGAGAAGGAAGCTAGAGGCTAAATTTGTGCTAAATTTTTGAAACTTATCCGTTTGTGTCTTTTGGTGCGCCTTCTTCTAAAAAACAAACTTAATGTTAAGTTTGAAAGTATTCCCACTTACAAACTAATACGAAGTTTTTTATAAAGTGAGTGCAAATTGCCTCAGTTGTTCTCACCATAAATCCCTCAATGCCACGCAGTTGCGCGCGGGGCTCTGTGATACCACTCAATCCCCCAGTGGAAAGTCGTGCTCTCTTTCCTTAGTATGGTCAGAGCAGAATATGACCAATTTGAGCAACTGAAATGGTTGGATCGGTTGCCACCGTCTGAGCGGTTCATACCTTCACTAGTGTCAACTCAATTCTAGTTCTTTAACCCAAGGTATTGCTGCCAAAATATAGTAGATGTCAGCTCCTTTGAAGCACTTTTCCATTCTCTACTTACGGATGACCATTCAATACTACTTTTAGCAGCAACTTTAAACCACCTAGCCAAAAGCTTAATACCAGCTAATTTATCTATTTCCTTTTGGTTCTTATAGCTTTGGCTAAGCTTTATAATGCTAATATGCAAGTTTTCTGGATCAGAGTTTTTGATAAAAGCTGGACCTTTTATATAGTCTTCAAAAGATTTTATAAGCATCTGCACATAATCATAATCACATCTTGATAAAGACTGAATTATTACTTTTGTAAAATGCTTGACCGTATCCATATATCTTATCGAATAATGGATGGCATAAGTTATTAAATCATTCCGAGCATAATAATAACTTTCCCAATTTAAATTCTTTGCAGAAGCCGGTTGATGCCACACAGCTAGAGAGGGAAAAGCTACTATTTTGTTACCCAACTCTTTAATTCTTAAACAAAACTCTATATCATCTATCTTTATAAATAAAGGCAGCGGTAATTTAATTTTTTCAACAACGTCTTTAGAAAAAGAGAAAAACCAAAATCCGCCATAATCTATATCTTCTTCTACCAGTAACCTGTTGAGAGAACTAGAACTTCGTAGATCAATATTATGATTGACAGCAGTTAATGACCCAGGCGCAAATCCTCTAGTTTTAGAATCTTCGTTGTACGTTGCTCCTGCTTCATACAACATATGCTTTTTCTCTAAATTTAGCAGTCCGCCAGCTACGGCAGAATCAGTCTTGGCGTACTCATGCAAAGAAAACAACCTATAAATACATTGATTTTCTAACTCTATATCATCATCCATGACCAAAAAATGAGAGTAGATGTTCTCCTCTAAAGCTTCAACTAACCCTCTAGTAAAACCACCACTTCCACCCGCATTTATATTGGGAACCAGTTTCAGTTTTTGCTCTGTGAAACCAGCTTTGTCTAAAGTTCTACCATTATCAATAACAAATATTTTGAAGTCCTTAGTTTCTAGTAATTTATCTTGAAAAATCGCAGCTAAAGTATTTTTTATATAATCCTCTTTTTTGAAGGTGCAAATGATGATTCCCAACGAGACTTCTCTCGTTTTATTTTCATCAGTTGCTATCCACGCCTCTTTAAAGGCACCCTGTTCACTAGAACAGGTTATTTCAAAATATATTCTGCCAGCGTTTTCATTTTGAAGGAGATTTATTGGGGAAATTTTGACGGATTCTGAAAATTGACAGTTTTCAAAGTTCTCTTGATAAATAATCTCTTTGTTATTTTCCCCGTTAACTTCTCGGTAAACAGTAACTTTAAAATCGCCTTCAAGTTTCAGCAAATAGTAGATAGAGCTAAGAGTTGTATATTTAGTATAAAATTTCTCGTAAAATGAATTAAAGTAAGAACTTGAGGATATAAGGCCTCCCTGACGTAAGACGACTTTTTTGTCATCTTCCTGGTAGTTTATAGATGCAGCTTCATTACACTGTATGTATAAATCAGAAACGTCAGCTGATTTGGGAAGCTTTATTCCACCTAGTATATACATATAATGTCTACCTATTCTCTTAGTAAACTAACTTCTTTGATTAACTAGACAAGGTTGCATCTCTTTGATTCCATCTGTATCCACCCTGTTCATTCTCCCCTCTTGTAGGGGGGAAAACAGAGGAAATACTTTTATTTATTGTCCATCTGTGGTTAATTATTCTTTTTTTTGGAATGAATGCAAGAAGTCTAGTGATGTTAAACAGCCTCACTAGTTAAGAATTTAATTGTAGATACCTTCTAGTGCTACCTCCTTGAGGCATAACTGCTATCACATTTTTTTAAGTCGTGGATAAAGGGATTGATATCGCATCCAAGCCTCTTCCAGGGCTGAATCAACTGATTGGGGAGTTGCAGCAAGCGTTGGTGTGGCCGCCAGTTTGAGCGTGTCATTTGTATCTGCGTATACACCAATTCCGATACCCGCCAATAGAGCAGCACCCCACGCAGAAGCAGCAGCAACTGTAGTTGCATAGAGGGGTATTCTCAATACATCAGTCAGTAATTGTTTCCAAGGCATTTCTGCCGTGCCACCACCTGCTAAACGCAGTTCTGTCGCTTTAAAACCTGTTGCCTCAAGTGCCTCAAAACCTTGTCGCAAGGCAAAAGCAACTCCCTCTAAAGCCGCCCGCATCAGGTGCGCCTGTGTGTGATGAAGTCCAAGCCCCACCCATGCGCCGCGTACATAGGGGTCGAGGTGTGGAGTTCGCTCACCTGTGAGGTATGGCAAAAATGTCAACCCTTCACATCCTGGGGGAACAGAAAACGCTTTAGTATAGACTTGCTGCCAACTCAAGCCGAGAATACCTCGCACCCACTCAAGCGCTAACCCTGCATTTTGCATTGCTGCAAGGGTGTACCACTGGTTAGGTACGGCGGCTCGATAGAGATGTGTACGACCATGAGGATCGATAATGGGTTGGGAGCGAGGTGTAATGATTTGAGCGCCTGTGCCAATAGTTAGTTGAACCAAACCAGGCTCTAGTAGTCCGTTACCAAGCGCCGCCGCTGCCGTATCCGCAGCACCAGCGATAACGGGTAAGTCAACTCTTAAGCCAAGATGCTCTGAAGCAACAGCCGTCAAGTAACCTGCGATCGCACTAGAGGGAATAATTTTTGGTAACCAATCACAACGTAGATTCAGGGCTGAGATTGCTTCCCTTGCCCAGTTGTCCGACACAACATCGTAAAGCAAAGTACCACTAGCATCAGATGGTTCTGTTGCAACTTCTCCTGTGAGACGTACACGTAGCCAATCTTTTGGCTGGAGTGCCCAACGCGCTTGGGTGTAGACAGTAGCCTCGTGTTCTCGTAGCCACAACAAAGTTGGACCTGCCATTCCCGCCGTGATGGGGTTTCCCAAGCGCTCTAGAATAGCGGCATCGAGCGAATGATAAGCGCTAAGCGTGGCACTAGAGCGAGTATCTGCCCAAAGGATAGCAGGACGCAGGGGCTGACCCGACTCCGAAGCTAGGACAACACCATGCATCTGTCCTGAAAGTGCGATCGCCTGTACCCGATCAGCGTGATTTCCCACTGCCTTCCTAACAGCCGAGGCAACAGCTGACCACCAATCCCCTGGCTCCGACTCAGCCCATCCAGGGTGGGGTGCATGAACAGGATACGAGCTTGACGCCTCACCTATAGCAGTTCCGTCAGTCGCTAGGAGCAATGCCTTAGCAGAGCCTGTTCCTAAATCTATACCAAGCAGCATCAGGCTAATCCTCAAATAGTTCCCTTTAGCATAGTCAAATATAGGCAGACTAGGGTTAGGTTTCTCAAGGATATGATAGGGTGGAAGCAAAACGACAAAATTTTGCTGCTCCATCTACGTTTACCTTCGCGCTTCCAGCCCCTATACTGACGAGCAGAAAGATGACAAGATTGGGACAATAGAAGGACAAGAGAAATTCTATGGAACCGAATGCAGAAGCGGATTCACTGAAGCGAGTGTTTGGATTGCCTACGCTGGTGATTTACGGAGTTGGTGATATTCTCGGTGCCGGAATTTATGCAGTGATCGGAAAAATTGCGGGACTTTCCGGCTCTTTGGTTTGGGTTTCTTTCCTGACAGCGATGAGTGTTGCGACACTCACAGCTTTAAGTTATGCGGAACTCGGCAGCCGAATTCCGCAAAGCGGAGGAGTCGCCACTTTCATCCACAGAGCATTTCGCAAGGATTGGCTCTCAATCCTTGTAGGCTGGTTGATGTTTTGTACCTGCCTTGTTTCGATGGCGACTCTGTCAAAAGCGTTTGCAGGCTATCTAAATGCTTTTGCTCCAGCCATTCCAGCTTGGTTGATTATCATCACTCTCTTTTCGGCTCTTGCATTTGTCAATTTTAGGGGAATGCAGGAGTCCTCAGCCCTGAATATTTTTTGCACGGCTCTCGAAGTTTCAGGTCTGGTCATCGTCATCCTAGTTTCGACTCTTTTTATAATCGGGGGCGGAGGAGGCACGGGTAATCCTCCTGCAAGTCCCGTACCCAACGCGCAAGCCATTGGTTGGACGGCGATCGTTCAGGGAGCGGCACTCGCCTTCTACGCCTTCATTGGCTTTGAGGATATTGTGAATGTTGCGGAGGAAGTGAAAAATCCTGAGCGCAATGTTCCAAGAGCCATCCTGTTTGCCCTTGGAATTGCAGGTGTCGTTTATGTTCTCGTCTCCTGGCTTGCCAGTAACGTACTAAGTCCGGCGGCGCTTGCCGGCTCGAATGCTCCTCTTCTCGATGTGGTTCGTCGAGCGCAGCCAAATTTTCCAGCAGTCGTCTTTTCACTCATCGCCCTGTTCGCCGTTCTAAATACTGCTTTGCTGAATTTTGTCACGGCATCGCGGCTGCTCTTTGGGATGTCCAGAGAAGGGCTGCTTCCAGCTTGGTTAGGAAAATTACATCCATGGCGAGCAACTCCCTATCGAACGCTGCTTATCATTCTGCCGATGGCTATCTTTCTGGCGCTGGCATTTTCGCTTGAATTCCTGGCTGGAACAACCGCAACCTTGATTCTTGCAATGTTCTGTCTGGTCAACCTCTCACTGCTGGTCATTAAACGCCAAGAACCCCGAGTCGATGGCTTTCAGGTTCCTTATCTGATTCCGGCTTTAGCGCTGCTCTCCAACCTATTTCTCATTGCTTTCGCTGAGACAAAAAGTAATATTGCGGCGTTAGTGTTTACAGGTATAGGAATTTTCCTGGTTTTAATCCGCAATGCTGTTAGCAAGCGATCGCCAAGCTCCTAACTTTATCTGCTTAGTTGTCTATAATACCAATTTGTGTTATGCCTGCAATATTCTCCCCCGAACCTGCGGGGAGGTTGGGGGGCACGTGGATCGCCACAACTGCATTAATTATTTTTGGTACATTCTGGCTGGGTTCCTGGATCTAAACTGCATCGTAATCAATGGAGTTTGCAGACACGCCCTAGCGTTCCTTTCGCACCAACCTCATGCAAACTGCTCAACTTGTCAGCAACAGTCTCGACGAAACGTGGCGACTGTACTAAATCTCCAAAAATCTCAAATATGCTGAGTAATGGTGTGGGATCTGTTTTACCTAAGCGGGCTTGTTGAGTGAGGATATCAGCTAAGGGGTCATCAATGAGGATAGGACGGTTCTGGTCGTCATAACCATTGAGATAGCGACACCAAGCAGCAATCGTCAGACTTAGGTAATCGATCTGCGCTAGCTCTTTCAGAGCCGCTTCGCTATCGCAGCAGCGCTTCGCTATCGCACCTCCAAGTTCTAATTTATCGCGGATCGATCCCAAAAGAAACTTAGGAATTTTGGCCGATCCATTCAGGCACAGGCGCGGAAGCTGATCGCGAATTTTGGGATTGGAAAACCGTTCAATTAAAGTCTTTTTATAATCGTCTAAATCAATCCCAGGAACGGGTTGGAGCGTTGGTGTCACCTCGTCCATCAGGTCAGCGACTGCTTGCTGAAACAAGGGATCAGCCATGACTTCATAAACGTAGGTATAACCTGCCAGAGAGCCGAGATAGCCAATCAGCAAGTGACTGGCGTTGAGCAGCCGAATTTTCATCATCTCGTAGGGATGAACATCGTTAGTCATCTGTACGCCAACGGATTCCCAATCAGGTCTGCCTGCACAAAAGGTATCTTCGATTACCCACTGGATGAAAGGCTCCGCGACGCCTGGAAATGCATCATCAATACCAAACTGTTCCGCCACCATTTTGATATCTGGTGGGGTTGTCATCGGAGTAATGCGATCGACCATGCAGTTGGGAAACGCCCCCTGTTCAGTAATCCAACGTCCCAAATCCGGATCGCGCATTTGGGCAAATGTCGTTAGCATTTTCCCCACCATGTTGCCGTTGCCCTGGATATTGTCGCAGGACAGTACGGTAAAGGGTGCCAACCCCTGTTTACGTCGCTTTTCGAGTGCGGCTGTCAAAAAACCGTATGTCCCAATTGGTTGGTCAGGATGTTGCAAATCGTGCTGAATCGTCGGGTGATTCACATCGAATTCGCCACTTCCTTCAATGATGTAGTAGCCGCTTTCAGTGATTGTTAAAGTAACAATTCGGCATTTGGGATCTGCTAATGCTTCAATAACTGCTTGACGATTGTCTGGTGCAAACAGGTATCGAGTGATTGAACCGATGATTCGAGCGCGATCGCTAGAAGGCGATCGCTCAACTAAGGTATACAAACAATCTTGGGATTGAAGCGCATCCCGCATACGCCTGTCATAGTCATAGTCCAGCAATCCAACACCACAGATTCCCCAGTCACTACCAGGATGCTGATGGAAATAATCATCGAGATAGAGCGCTTGGTGCGATTTATGAAATCCACCTACCCCAATATGCACAATTCCATTAGTGATTTTACGGCGATCATACTTGGGTATGCGAACGTTTCCAGGTAAACGAGTCAGGGATGCTTCATTCAGCTTGATTGTTGAGTCTGTGCTGGTATTGCTGTTCATTTATTTATGCTAAATGGTGACGACGAGTTTTTGAAACTGCTTCACCGTGCAGGTCAAACAGATGGCAAAGATCGCCGCTAATGTGGATAGGAACAAGATCGCGCAACTGGCTGCGATTATCTCCGTCTGTTTGCACGACTAGGGTGTCTCCACCCACAATTTTGACATAGAGATAGGTTTGTCCACCCAGTCGTTCCACAACTAGCACTTCGCCATTCACTGTTGCGCTATTGCGATCGACTCGTAGGTGTTCGGGGCGAATCCCCAATGTAGCTCTATCTCCAACCGACAGCTTTGCAGCCTTCACGGGAATGGTCACACTGGCATCACCAGGAAGTTTGACAATTATACCAGAATCATTAACGGCTGTCACCGTAACCGAGACAAAGTTCATCTTAGGTGAACCAATAAATCCAGCAACGAATAGATTGCGGGGATGGTGGTAGAGTTCTAGTGGCGAACCCACTTGTTCTACAATGCCGCCCTGCAACACCACAATCTTGGTGGCAAGTGTCATTGCCTCAACCTGATCGTGCGTCACATAAATCATGGTGGCTTGCAAGCTGTCATGTAGATTAGCAAGTTCGATCCGCATCTGCACGCGCAAGGAGGCATCCAGGTTTGACAGTGGTTCGTCAAATAAAAACACTTTGGGATTGCGAACCAAGGCACGACCAATTGCCACCCGTTGGCGCTGTCCGCCGGATAATTCTTTGGGCTTGCGGTTTAACAGTGGTTCCAGTTGGAGGACACGAGCGACTTCACGTGCCCTTTCATAACGCTTGGCTTTTGGCACACCCGCGAGGCGGAGGCTAAACGCCATATTCTCCGCTACGGTCATGTGAGGATACAAGGCGTAGGTTTGAAACACCATTGCCAATCCGCGTTTATCCGGAGGCACATCATTGACTTTGTCTCCATCAATCAGCAACTCGCCAGAGGTGATTTCCTCAAGTCCGGCAATCATGCGTAACAAGGTCGATTTCCCACAACCGGACGGACCAACAAATACAACAAATTCGCGATCGCCAACATCAAGATCAACGCCTTTGATGACCTCAGTATCGGCATAAGTTTTATGTATATCTCTTAAAGCAACTGTTGACATAATAAACTTCTGTTAATGTGTTTAAAAAAGATTAAGTAGCCGTCATTAACTGCTTACACCAGAACGGATGAAAAACTTTCTTCCCGGATGCCATCTGCCATCTGCCCTCTGCCTTCCACTTATTTCACCGCACCAAACGTCAGACCCCGGACTAATTGCCGTTGACTCAACCAGCCGAAGATGAGGATAGGCGCGATCGCCAGAGTTGATGCTGCCGAAAGTTTTGCCCAAAACAATCCTTGAGGACTGGAAAATGAGGCAATAAATGCGGTTAAAGGAGCGGCATTAGCTGTTGTTAGGTTGAGGCTCCAAAACGCTTCATTCCAGGACAAAATGATCGAAAGCAATGCGGTGGAAGCAATTCCAGGTGATGATAGTGGCAGCAACACATGAATGAGTTCTTGCTGTGTGTTTGCCCCATCCATGCGATCGGCTTCCAGAATATCTTTGGGAACGTCCCTGAAAAAGCTGTAAATCATCCAGACAACAATTGGCAAATTGATCAGGGTGTAAATAATAATTAAACCGATGCGGGTATCCAGCAAACGAGCGTTACGGCACAAGATGTAGATCGGCACCAGCACGCCAACGGGTGGCAGCATTCTAGTGGAAAGCATCCACAGCAAGGTGCCCTTAGTGCGTTTGGTTGGGAAAAACGCCATTGCATAAGCGGCAGGTACGGCAAGCAGCAGCGCGAGTAGGGTCGATCCGAGTGAAACAGCTACACTGTTAAGGGCATAGTTGAAATAGTTTGCCCGATCTTGTATCGCTACATAATTTTCTAATGTCGGCTGGAAAAATAACTGAGGGGGAGTTGCAACCGCCGCCACCTCCGTTTTGAAACTGGTGAGAAACATCCAGAAAATGGGGAAAAACAAGCTGCAAGCGACAAACCAGCCCAGCAAGGTAAATAGCCAACGGCGAGAAGTTTTTTGTGCCATTGTTAGGTATCCAAATTACGAGCAACACTACGCATCAGAAAAATTGCCGCGATGTTGGCAAGAATTACCGCGATTAATCCACCCGCTGAGGCACCGCCGACATCAAATTCCAGCAAAGCTCTCAGGAAGATGTAATAGGCAAGGTTGGTAGTTGCCACTCCGGGTCCGCCACCTGTGGTGACAAAGATTTCTGCAAAGATAGTTAAAAAGAAAATCGTCTCGATCATGGCGACTACGGCAATGGCGCGGCTCAGATGCGGTAGCATGACGAAACGGAATAAAGCTAGAGCATTTGCTCCATCCATCCGGGCTGCTTCTATCTGCTCATGATCTAAAGACTGAATTGCCGTCAATAAAATCAGCAGGGCAAAAGGAAGCCACTCCCACGAAACAATGATAATGATGGCAAGCAGGGGAAAATCTGCAAACCAATCGATCGCCCCCAAACCCAAACCTCTTGTAAATTGAGCAAACAGTCCATTCACTGGATGCATCAGCATATTCTTCCAGATTAGGGCACTGACTGTGGGCATGACGAAAAACGGAGAAATCGCCAGGACCCGCGCAATCCCCTGACCATAAAAGTCCTGGTCAAATAGAATTGCCAGAAGTGTGCCTAGACCAATTGTGATCACCAGAACGGACACAACCAGAATTATTGTGATGGCGATCGAAGTCCACAAAGCTGGATCACTCAAGATGAACGTGAAGTTTTCAATTCCGATGAATTTGCGTGCGCCTGGATTAAGCAGGTTATACCGCTGAAAGGAAAACCATACCGTCATCACCAGAGGCACAATCATCCACAGCAGCAAGGCAATCACAGAAGGCGCAACCAGGGGTAAGGTTGATGCCTGTCGCTTTGTTCGTTGCTGGGTGGGTGGCGTTTCGTGGTGATGTTTTACAGCTACTGAAGAAGACATAGCCTAATAGAATTTTGGATTTTAGATTTTGGATTTTAGATTGTGAAAGTTTTCTGGGTGAGCATTGGCGTGTTTTCTTGCCTTCCCCGTCAGATTTAGATCCCCCCCAGCCCCCCTTAAAAAGGGGGGAGAATTCAGTCAAAGTCCCCCTTTTTAAGGAGGATTTAGGGGGATCTCCGGGTTTAAAAACAGAACCTAGCCCCTCTTTTCACTCGATATAACCCGTGTGTTTCATAAACCGTTCAGTCGAATTCTGCGATTGCTGCAACGCCTGATCGACTGAAAGGCGATTCGTCAGTGCTGCTGCCATAGTTTGCCCCACCGAAGAACCGATCGCCTGAAATTCTGGAATATCCACATATTGAATACCCTTATAAGGGGTTGGTTGTGCAGCTGGACGGCTAATATCGGCAGATTGGATCGACCTCAGCACAATCGATGCAAACGGTGCGGCTTTTTGATAGTTGGGATTTTTATAGGTGGAAGTTCGCGTACCTGGGGGTACACTAACCCAACCACTTTGGTTAGCCACCAATTGGATGTATTCCTTGGAGGTTGCCCAGGCAACGAACTTTTGAGCGGCTTCGGGGGATTTTGAGGTTTTTGGAACTGCTAGTGCCCAAGCCCAGAGCCAATTCGAGCCGTTTGCATATCTCTCAATTGGCGCACGGGCAAAGCCAACTTTGTCATAAACTTGAGATTCTTTTGGATTGGATAACAGCCCTGCTGCAACGGTTGCGTCTACCCACATCCCGCACTTACCCGTCGAGAATAGCGCCAGATTCTCATTGAATCCATTGGAACTGGCACCCGGTGGCCCATATTTGTTGAGCAGATCGACGTAGAAGGCGATCGCTTCTTTCCAAGCTGGAGTATTTATAGTGGGTTGCCACTTCATGTCAAACCACTGTCCGCCAAACGTGTTGACCAATGTGGACACAAATCCCATGTTTTCGCCCCAGCCCGGTTTTCCACGCAGACAAACACCATAGACTCCATGCGCTGGATCGTGAACCTTACTCGCCCATTCTCTGATCTGGGGATAGGTTGGCTGTTCGGGAACCGTAATCCCTGCTTGGACAAACAAGTCTTTTCGGTAATACAGCATCGAACTCTCCCCATAGAACGGCACAGCATAGAGTTTGCCGTTGTTGGAAAGCCCTTCTCGGATGGGTTTTATCAGGTCATTCACGTCGTAGCTGGCGGGTAGATCTAATGGTCTTAACCAATCCCGTCTCGCCCAAATCGGCGTTTCATAAGAACCGATTGTCAGGACATCGAATTGTCCGCCCTGGCTAGCAACGTCTGTGGTGGTGCGTTGACGCAACACGTTTTCTTCCAGGACAACCCACCTCAGCTGAATATTTGGGTTGGCTTGTTCAAAATTGCGGGAAAGCCCTTGCATGACCACCATGTCGCCGTTATTGACAGTGGCGATCGTCAGTCTTGTTTTCCCTGCTGCTTGCGAACTCGGCGAACACGCGTGCAGTAGTTGCACCAGGATCACTCCAGCGAGGAACGCAACCAACATCTTAGCGAAGCGGGGCATACGCATCGCACAGCTCCTTAAGTATTAAAATCACATGAAAAAATTAATTTTATGCTCTAATATTGAGCGGTTGCCCAATAATTGAATCATACTAGCTCACCTTAAATACTGGACACTTAAACACTATTTGCAACATATATTCACAAGGAGTTGAAGATATGACAGCTAAAGCAAGCTATCACTTTGCTGGTAAAACGATCCTGATTACGGGCGGTGCTGGTGATATTGGTCGAGCTACCGCACAGCGTTTTGCCGCAGATGGCGCAGGTGTAGTACTCCTAGACTTAAACGAAGCGAAGATGGCAGACGTTACTCAGGAATTGGAAGCCTACAAAATTCCAGTTGCTACCTTTGGCTGCAATGTCACTGCTCCTAACGACGTTGCTCAAGCCTTTTCTGGTGCTGTAGAGCGGTTTGGGCGGATCGACTATGTTTTCAACAATGCGGGTTATCAAGGAGTGTTTGCCAAAACTGACGAGTATCCCGAGGAGGATTTTCAAAAGGTCATTGACATCAATGTTGTCGGAGTTTTTCACGTCCTTAAGGCTGCGGCACAACACCTACGCGAATCGGGTGGAGGGGCGATCGTCAACATGGCAAGCTATGCAGGAGTGGTTGGCCCCCCAAATATGATCGCCTACTCAGCCTCGAAGTTTGCCGTAATTGGGATAACTCAAACAGCAGCGAAAGACTTAGCTCCCTACCACATTCGGGTGAATGCGCTCTCGCCTGCGCTGATTGGCCCTGGTGTGATGTGGACGCGGCAGACCGAATTGCAGGCGGGTGTAGGATCACAGTACTTTAATGCCGATCCTCAAGTAGTAGAGCAGCAAATGATTAATTCAGTACCGATGCGGCGTTTGGGGAGCCTTGAAGAAGTTGCCAACGGTGTGGCATTTCTCATGAGCGAAGAGGCAAGCTACATTACGGGGTTTAATTTGGAGCTTACTGGCGGGCAATAGGGAAAAGGGTATCGGCAAGTTAGCAATGTTGTCAGCCCCCAGGATTGGTACTGCAATGTTTTGCTATGTCGGAGTTTTTTAAGACCACTTTCATTAACGTAGATTGTGATAACCTATACAGAGTAACTTGAGCAAAAAATGCATCTTTGAGCAGATACTCAAATAACCCATCTACTCTTTTGGGGATGCATACTTCCCATAGGTGGAATATGAGAGAACCCTTCTTAGAGCGGCGCGATGCCAGCAAAGCTGGCTTGCCCCTTCGGACTCGCAAGTTAGACCAGGCAGCTCATGCTGCTTGGCTCTACTACATTGCTGGAAACACACAGGAAGAGATTGCCGCAAAGCTGAACGTGTCCCGGCAGGCGGCACAGCGTTTGGTCGCACTAGCGGTGAGTGAAAAACTGATCAAATTTCGGCTCGATCATCCCCTGCGTGAGTGTATTGCTCTAGCTGAATCGCTCAGAGACAAATTTGAACTATCGCTTTGTGAAGTGGTTCCAAGCGATGCAGGGAGTGGCGATACCTTCAACGGAATTGGTGTATGTGCTGCCACTCACTTAGAGACGTACCTTGTTGCTAAAACTCCAACAATCCTGGCATTTTCCACGGGTCGTACTTTGCGATCGATGGTGGAGCAGATCCCATCCATGCACCAACCTCAGCATAAGATTGTCTCAATAGTTGGGAATATGTCTCAATATGGGCGTGCGGGTCGTTATGAAGTGGTGATGCATTTGTCCGATCGCGTTGGTTCCCAAGTATATCCAGTTCCTACTCCGGTCGTAGCGACCAGTATTGAAGAACGAGAACTCTTGCAGACCCAGCGATCGTTTATCACCGTAAAAAACCTTGTGGAGCAAGCCAAAGCGACCTTTGTTGGTATTAGCCAAATTGGCTGGAATGCACCGTTACACCAAGACGGGTTCATTAATGACGATGAAGTGACCCAATTAATTGAACTGGGTGCAGTTGGCGAGATTGCAGGTTGGGCATACGATCGTCAAGGAGTCTTGATTCAAGGTGCAACTAACAGCCGAGTTGCCGGTGTCCCGCTCGAACAAACAGCTCAACGGCTGATTATCGGTATTGCAGGAGGGGTGAAAAAGGTGGAGTCAATTTTGGCGGCTCTGCATGGCAAGTTGATCACGGGACTGATCACCGACGAAGTTGTCGCCCAAGCTATTCTTGATAAAATCTGATTTTTCAGGCGTTGCTGATCATTGTTGCTGCTAAGAACGTTCAACTGTATCTATTCCACCCCTTCTTATCCCGAACTCACGTTAGAATAAATTGTTCGGCTGCTTGATTGCCTAAGAGCCTCCGTCGTCTTCTGGAGTCCATACCGAAATGCGAATTGAACCATACGACCCCCGCCAAGTTGATGCCGTTATTCGTCTTTCGCTTCGGGCATGGGCTCCGGTCTTTGATTCGATTCAGAACGCGATGGACTTTGACGTGTACCGAGCATTTTATCCCGACGATTGGCGTGTAAGCCAGCAAAAGGCTGTCGAGGAAGTCTGTGCTGATGCGGACACAAAGGTGTGGGTTGCGATAGACTCTGGTTCAACCGTGGGCTTTGTTGCCGTGAAACTCCACTTGGAGAGCAGCATGGGTGAAATCTACATGATCGCCGTCGATCCAGGCTATCAACGTCGAGGCATTGGCGCTGCTCTCACCCAATTCGCTCTTGATTGGATGAAAGTTGCTGGGATGTCCGTTGCTATGGTCGAGACCGGAGGTGATCCCGGTCATGCCCCAGCACGTTATACCTATGAAAAGATGGGTTTCAGACTGTTACCAATCGCCAGGTACTTCAAGAAGTTGTAGGTGCGGAGGGTTTGAAAACGATCAGATCTCAGTGCCTTATGCCCAGTTTATTTAGACCGGGGTTGCTGACAATATCCCGATAAGATCGTGCATCCGCTCGATAACTTGCTGGGCACCAGCCGACTGAAGAGCATCTGCACGGCTTGTTCGTTCATCCTCGCTTATATGAGTTCCCCCTACATAACCGATAATCTGCCCAATTCCAGCGGCAACGGCAGACCTTACCCCACTGAGAGAATCTTCAATTGCCACGCAATCCGAAACTTCAGCATCCAGACACTTCGCTGCATGTAGGTAGATGTCAGGAAGCGGCTTGGGCCGGGCAACGGGGAGAGAGTCGTGAGCGCTAAATACCAGCTCACTTGGGAAATAGTCGGTCAGGGCAGCAGAAGTAAGGCAAGCACTCAGCCGCTGTAAGCTGCTGTTACTGACTAGTGCATATTCAAATCCGTCGTCGCGCAGGTAAGACAGCACTTCAGGCGTTCCTTCAGTCGCTTTTGCCTGTACACTAAGCCGTTCAATCGCTCTCTTTTCTTCTTCAGCCACAAGAAAGTCAATATCGCGCTCATTAAGAGTGGTTGATGAGTCTGCGTAGATCTTCTTGAGTATTTCCCTGTAAGGTTTCCCTGCGAAGCTTTTAACAAACTCATCAAGCTCATAGTGTTGAGCGCCAGCGAACTCACGAGCCACTTCACTTGTCAGCCTCCACGCGCTCTCAAGTGCTATGGTTTCACTATCAACGACAGTTCCGTCATGATCGAAAAGCACCATCTTAGGATGCTGATGAAGCGGTTTCATCTCAATTGACCTCTCTCACTATAATTCTTAAGTGTAGTCAATAGTCCGTGGGTCTGAAGATCTCGCAAAGCTTGGTGGCATTCATTATCTACGACCTCTGTCTGTTCGCAATTTTCCAATCCCAGAATGCCGCTAATCACCGCGCCTTCTTGAATCGCTGTAATTGCGCTTTGGGTATCCTTGGCATGATAGGGCTGACCAGACTCGCACGCCCCCTCTCTGACTGCAAGAAGCCACGCCGCAACGGGAAGTATAATCCGCTTCATGCTGACCTTTCGGCTATAAGCATCCTGAAGTATCGGAAATATATACTTGCCTACTTTCCTGGCTGTTTCTGAAGAGATTCTCTCAGTAGTATCGGGAAGATCTTCGTTACTCAGCCTTAGTAACACTTGCTTCATATATTGTTCACACATCTCGCGAGGCACTGGTGTTGCTGCTGCGATATCGTCCATGAGAAGCCGAGTAAACAAGTGGAATTCCGGTAGCCTGATCGCCTCATGCATATACTTTATACCTGCTCTTACAGCTAAACAGGCTATGAAGGAGTGTACTGCATTCAAGAATCTCGACTTCATATACAGAAAGGGAGTGATGTCGCTAGTCATAATGACCCCCGCATCTTCCCACTTGGGTCGATCGCCTGTGAAGTTGTCTTCCACGACAAACTGCCAAAATGGCTCCGTAACAATGGGTCCGCGATCGCGAACCTGCAACAGTCGGCTGGGGTAGTTATAGTCGGATTCTTGCTCTTGAGGCACAATCCTGTCTACAACCGTATTAGGAAACCTCGCGTTATCCCTGATGTATTCTGCAAGCTGAGGCTCAATCAGGTCAGCGTAAGCTAGCACTGCTTTTCGCAGGATCTCCCCGTTTCTTGGAAGGTTGTCGCAAGAAAGCGTGGTGAAGGGGGTCATTCCGCAATCGCGTCGTCGGCGTAGCGCCTCTACTATAAAGCCAATTGCAGTTGTTGGAGTGGAAGGATTTCGCAGATCGTGCGCGATGTCTTCATTCGCTGTGTCGAGATTAAAACTCTTGTCTAGATGGTAGCCTCCTTGAGTAATTGTAAGAGTCACGAGATGCACAGAGGGAGACGTCATCTTTTCAAGCACATAGTCGCACTTCTCTCTACCATTAACGATTTCCCTGATAGAACCTATAACTTCCGCTTCCTCACGATTTTTAGCGCAACTCGAGTGTTTGGTCAAAGTGTAAAGGAATCTCTGCGGTTTCAATTTAGTAATGGTGCCTTGGCTCTTGAGGCTAACCCCACAAATCCCCCATCTCTGCTCTTGGGACCCCTTCTGTGCAAGATAGTTATGTATTATGTAGGCGAGGTGACCCCTAAAAAAACGACCCGGGCCGAAATGGACGATACCAGTATTAAGCGCCCTCCTGTCGTAAGGAGATTGTTCCCTCCACAAACCAGTTATAGTACCGAGGCGAGAACTTGAAACACTGGGGGGCTTTAGTAAGTTAACCATGAGACTTCTTAAATAAGTGGAAATAAGTGGATAATCAGGTAAAAAGAGTAGGTCAGTCTGGGTATAGCCCATGACCTACAAGCAGTACAAATATCTCAAAGTGCGAAAATTTCAGGCATACTCTGTGGCATTTACAAGGAAAGGTTTTGCCACATGGTAAGTATGGTGCGGGAGCAGGTAGAACACAAAAAGAAGAAATCAGGTAAACCTAATCAATTAAGTATCAAATATTCAGTTGTGATTAACCTGGAGTAAGGTACGAGAGTACCACACATACTTCCACCTTGTTCAAAATTGGGAAGTGCGTGATTCAAATGTCTGTTTTATAACCCTAAAATTAGAGACTGCTTTAGTTCTCTCAGGAGTCTTCAATCTGCCGGGTAAAAAGCAATTACATTACCACAACTATGCTGGGAAAGTAATTGTAATTGATGCAAATGAAACCCTAATTGAACGACCGAAAAAAGCCAGCTGAGCATTTATAGTGGTAAAAGGCTATATACACTCAAATTTCAGTCGGTCTGTATTTTTGAGTGATATGTAGAAGGATGTCCCCTTTCACCATAGACTTAATTACAGGCTAACTGTCTCTTTAACTACAATTTAAGACTGTTTTTTGTAGGCTGCGATCGCATCTTTTAAATCCTGTATTTACATTCCGAACTCTGTACACATTCATATTATTTACTTTGGTAGCTGCTATACTCTGTCTTCAGGAGAATCTACAAGAAATTCTTTAGAGGGACTTATAATAACAATCAAGCGTATAGTTCACTACTTACAAAGAGCCGATTTCAGTTTTAGTCATTGACTAATAGTCATTCGCTTACTAGGGATACCGAATTGGGTTAAGACCAACTCAACTGTTCTAAGAAAGTAAAAATTTCTACAGGATTTCACGACCGATAGATAGATGAAATTTTAAGTTTGCCTAGAATCATCGCTACTTTACCTAAAGTTCAGCGGGAGTTTGAAAGCCACGTAGTTTCAACTCGTGGATGAAAAACGACACGTGCAGATTTATCTGCAATCCAAATATCTGGGAACAAAACAGGCGCTTACTGTTCGAGATTAATCTGTTTTGAAGTTATTGGCTACAATGGTGTGTCAATACGGGGGTCTAACACGTAAAAAATTGGTCAGCCTTAATACAACGATTACCCGTCTTGGAACATAGATCAACAAAACGTTCGGCTTTGCTGTGTCCGAAGGACTCAGGCTGACCAATTTCTAGGGGACAATCCGTCGCCAGTTCAACCGCAAACGGTAAACTTTGAAAACAGCCAAAGACAGCATATCATGTCTACTTCTTCAGTCAGTGATTTTGACAAAATTAGTCCAACAGCACTCCTAGTTGCGTATGTTCGGCAATTTAGCGACATTGCTTATGCTAGAGAAATTGCCCAACTGACGAGTGCAGAGGAAATAGCGAGGCAGTTTGAGAGTCAGGGGCAGCAGCAACCCGTCGTTGTGGCAGCCCTGATTGAAGCACGATACAAAGCGATCGAACACGTTAGGGCGCAATTTTCGGGGATGCAAATCCTTGAACTGTGATAATAAGCAACAAGTCATAAGTCGCAGCAGAACAACCGTGTTGCAGCGGACGGTATAAAGATCTTGGTGCTGAGTTCAAGGTTATCCGCCTCTGCTGAACACGACCGTTAGACACCCTTTATAGCGACTTTATTACCTCTAGTCCTCTTTTAACGGCGGGGCGATGCTCCAAAGGAGCCGCCCCAAGGGGGCGATCGCCAACTGTTTTCACCCAACGATCAAGAGCGGTCAAGTTCTCTACCCGAGCAAGATGTGCGGTGCGAATAAAGTTTAGCCCTCCTGACACCCATGGATAATTCGCGATATCTGCGACCGACTAATCGCCAGCGATAAATGTTTTATCTTCCAGATGATGATTGAGTACATTTAATTCACATCTTGCAGCAGTTGGATCACTACCTGAAAAAGGTGTATTTATTAAGTAGTTAGTTGAGGCTAATAAGGCAGTGATAAATATGAATCAAGAAAAAGGGGATGCCTCTGAGCTATTTTATTCTTTCTTCTCCTCAATTAAACCTCGTCAGCATAGAAGCACTTCTACTCAGGATGAGTGGCAGTCTCATATTTTACCTCATGGTGCGATTGAAGAACTAGCACCAAATCTTTGGCACGTGACCGGCACTTTGCCTAGTTCTACTATAGTTCCGCGTGAAATGGTGCTTTATAGATTAGCAGACGCTAGCCTACTGATTCACGGCGCGATCGCCTTAAATGAAGCGGGAATGGCAAAACTTGAGTCTTTAGGCACGCCTAAAATCCTGGTTGTACCTAACCGCATCCACAGACTTGATGTTGGCGTATATAAACAGCGCTATCCTCAGCTAATAATTGTTTGTCCAGCAGCAGCAAAACCGTATGTCGAACAAGTGGTGGCGGTAGATGGAATCGCAGAGGAAGTTTTAAGAGCATACGGAATTATTTGTCACGAACCTGCTGGTATCCGTCCGCAAGAACTCGTTTATGAACTGCCACTACCGACGGGGAAGGCACTAGTGTTTACAGACATTCTATTTAACTTAAACAAGTCATATTTACAGCAGCACTTACCTACAGGAGAATTCCTACTTCAGTGGATAGGAGCAAGTGCCATTGGATCGAGTGGATTTTTTGGTATCACTGGCTTGGGTAGGCGGTTTTTTCTGAGCGATCGCAATGCCTATCGCCAGTGGTTAGAAGCATTAGCTGATGGCATACCTGACTTGCGGGTCATTTCTGTCGCTCATGGTAGTCCAATAGTTGCTGATTGTAACTATCGATTACGTGAGGCAGCGGCACGCCTGCTGTAGAGATTGTGGTTTGAGGACTTCTGCTAAGCTGATGTCCATTTAAGTTGCAACATGCTTATTTCCTTGTATCTCGGCTCAATAGCAATACCTTTTATGATTTTTTGCCAGTGATATGTTTCCAAGCCAAATCGAAAGCTCTCCTTACGCGATCGCCTGCTCGGTTCAGACTCTGCTGAAAGCTTTCCCACTCGTCTTGCAGGAACAATCTCTAAGGTGCAGCAAACAATACGTAGAAGAGAACCCCGACATAATCGGGTCATCAATCAAAGACACTTTAACACAGGTATAATATGAATCCTTTGAATCAAGAAGTTTCTACCAAGCTAGAGTTAATCCGCCAAACTCTCGCTGAAACTGAGGCGCAAGCTGTGCGACTACGCGGTACAGACTGGTTTGCTTGGGCGACTGCTGGCGCTTCTAACACCGTGCTGCTGACTGCTGAAACTGGAGTAGCAGAAGTGTTGGTAACGGCGCAAGATGCTTGGGTATTAACAGATGAAATTGAAGCGCAGCGTTTACAGGACGAAGAACTGCCAGCTAATTTTAAGCTGCACGTTAACCCTTGGGCTGATGCTGCTGCGCGTGAATCTTTTGTCCGTGATGCGACTGGTGGCGGAAAGGTTTTGAGCGAACGCCCCATCCCTGATGTAGAGAAGCTATTACCGCCGTCTCTACAACTGCATAAAAAAGTCATGATGTCAAGCGAGCTAGAGCGATATCGCCAAGTGGGGCGAAAAGCAAGCGAAGCGATGACAGAAGTACTCAAAGCAGCCAAGCCAACCTGGACAGAATATCAGTTAGCGGGTGCGGGTGCAGAGGCGTTGTGGGCGAGGGGGCTGCATCCAGCACTGACACTGGTGGCTGGCGAAAGGCGTTTACCGCTATACCGCCATGCTACAGCCAGCAGTGAGCAGTTGGGAAGGCAAGCAATGCTCGTGTTTTGCGCTAGGGGATATGGTTTGTATGCGAATCTGACGCGATTTGTCTGTTTTGGTGCGCTTTCAGATGAACACGCCGAATTGCATCGTCATGTCCGCGAAATTGAAGCCGAAGCTTTGAATTTGTGTAAACCGGGAACATCTCTCAATGCAGTTTATGACACTTTAGCGAAAGCCTATCAACAGCACGGATTTAATAATGCAATCCGCGAACATCATCAAGGTGGAACAACAGGATATCTGTCGCGAGAAATTGTGGCAAATCCCTCAACTACCGACACTTTAGCAGAAGGTACAGCTGTTGCTTGGAATCCTAGTTTACCAGGGGCAAAGGTTGAAGATACTTTTGTTATTCTCCAGGATGGAAAATTGGAAAATCTGACTTTCGATGCAAATTTTCCCAGCGTGGAGGTAGAGGGAAGGCTGCGTCCCGTTCCGTTGGAGGTGGGCTAATACAGGTTGCACAATGAGAGAATCTCATGCAAACGCGCAAAGGTGCTAAGAAAAACTTTGCGACGCCAGTCGCCTACGGAGGGAAACCCTCCTGCAGCGCTGGCTCGCCTTTGGGTCTTGGCGCGAAAGTATTATTCGTTGTATCGTTGGGCGGATGTGTAATATTTAATTCTTTTGCTATCTACTAACAATTATGAACTTCCAAAAGATATTCGGTAAACCACCTGAAACAGAAGCCAGTGCGCCAGGAAGAGTCAACCTACTTGGCGAACATACTGATTATAATGATGGCTTCGTGCTCCCAACAGCAATTCCCCAACGCACCACCGTACAGCTAGGTTCTAGTACCGATGGACACCACCACTTTTATTCTGAAGATTTAGACGAGCGAGTCAGCGTTTTAGAAAGTAATCATACGCCGTCTGGATTTGCAAGTTATATCTTTGGATGTATTCAGCTTTTGCAAAAACAAGGATACACGATACCGTCGCTGAATTTGCACGTCAAATCAACGGTTCCTATCGGTTCGGGTTTGTCTAGCAGTGCGGCTTTGGAAGTCGCAACGCTGAGGGCTGTGCGCCAACTCCTCAACCTCCCCATCAATGATGTCGAAATCGCCCAACTCGCACAACAAGCGGAAATTCAGTATGCCGGTGTGCAATGCGGCATTATGGATCAGATGGCTTCCAGCCTCGCTGACACTGAGCATATGCTGTTTTTAGATACGCGTAGCCTGGAACGCCGCGTGATACCTTTTCCAAGTGGAGCGGAGATTGTGGTGATAGATAGCGGTGTGCCTCGCACGCTTGCAGGTAGCGGATATAACCAGCGGCGAGGTGAATGCGAGGAGGCGGCGCGGTTACTGGGGGTGAAGGCGCTGCGAGATATTACTGACAGTAGCGCAACAGAAGTATTACCCGAACCGCTGCGGCGTCGCGCCCGTCATGTCATAACGGAAAATAACCGCGTTTTGGAGGTTTTGCAAATTGTAGAGACGTTTCATGAAACGTCTCTACAGCGCTTTGGCGAATTGATGAACGCATCCCACGCCAGCTTGCGGGACGACTACGAAGTTTCTGTACCAGCGCTGGATACGCTGGTAGGGATGTTGCAGAAAACAGCAGGAGTGTTTGGCGCAAGGCTGACGGGTGCAGGTTTTGGCGGGGCTTGCGTTGCTTTGGTGGCTGCGGGTGAGGGCAGAGGTATTGCTAGTAACGTCCTCGAACAATACAATCAAACAGGTAACACCGGACGAATTTTAGTTCCCGCTACCGATTTTTGATTGGGGAGATGGGGAGCAGGGGAGTTAACAATTCAAAATTCAAAATTCAAAATTCACGCATTGAAGACAGTTTCAAAGGGGGATTTCAACCAACCCCGACTGAAACTGAGACTAGTATAGACGAAGGAGTCTTAAACCCTTGAATTTACGATAATTTTGGATTGTTGACTAATGACTCATGACTAATACTAATGACTCATGACTAATGACAAAGTTGTTTTTGGTAACGCTGTTAACGAAGGCGCGAAGCGCTGGGGGTGGTTTATGGGTCACTTTATCACCCCAAGTGAAGATCCGCGCTCGACTGAAGACCTAGAAGTGAAATGGGCTGTCCACAAAGCAGGAGACAGTAGAACTGAGTGGGCAGTCAATAACCAAGCCGCCACCCTTTCTATCCTGATCAAGGGACAATTTCGTCTTCAATTTGAGGACGGAGATATTGTACTATCTCGTGAGGGCGACTACGTTCTTTGGTGTGCGGGTGTGCCGCATTGTTGGGTTGCTGAGTCTGAGTCCACTATTTTGACTGTGAGATGGCCCTCTAAAGCTGGTGATAGTGTGGCAATGCCGACATAAAGTATTAACTTATATAACTTAATAGGGATGAAAAATTAAATCAAAAGGTAGAGAAGTACTTGACCCAGTTGTTAGAGGATTGAATATATTAAATATTATAAATATTAGATAATCAGCGTTAAATGTTGCTTAAGCCGATGCAATTTCATTTTCCAACACTCAACTCTAGGAAGACAGCAGTGCTTAGGCAACCAGAAGTGAGCAAACTGATTCGGGAACTTTGGCATTCGCCGGAGCCAACTCTACGGGAACGCGGCAAAGACCTCCTTACCAAATATTTTCCTGAAGCGGAGCAGAAATGGTGAGTGATCCAGTGAAGGCGACTGTCCCTGAGGATATCTTTGCAGGCGGTGGAGAAATGGGAGCGCTGATGCGAAACTCCTATGCCTGCGGCACGGCTTTGCCGAACGGAGACGCTGAGCGATCGCTCCACTGGTCGCAAACGCTTTTGGGTCCAGTATCGGAATGGGCACAGAGCTTGAAAACTGCTGTTAGCATTATTCTCAACTCCCGCTACCCGATGTTCATCTGGTGGGGAAGCGAGTATGCTAACCTCTACAACGATGCCTACCGCCCAATTCTCGGTGCTAGCAAGCATCCCCAATTTCTGGGACAGTCTGCCAAGCAGTGCTGGGCAGAAGTTTGGGATGTCATTGGTCCGTTAGCTGATAGCGTCCTCACCACAGGTCAACCTACCTGGTCAGATAATCTGCTGCTGATGATCGACCGCTACGGCTATCTGGAAGAAACCTACTTCACCTTTTCCTACAGTCCGATACAAGACGAGAGCGGTGGAGTTGGCGGAGTTTTCTGTGCTGCGATCGAAACAACAGAACGGATCATTGGGGAGCGTCGGCTGCGAACGTTGCGTGAACTTGCCAGCAACACCGCACAGGCAAAGACGGTCAAGGAAGCTTGTCACATTGCCACGCAAACCTTATACCACAATCCCGGCTGTATTCCCTTTGCTCTATTGTACTTAGTTGAGGCGGACGGAAAACAAGCACGTCTTGTAGGAACGATGGGGATTGAACCAGGCACACCCGCAAGCCTTGAGCAGATTGATTTGACCCAAGAGACAGACTGCTGGCATCTGGCACGAGTTAGGCGTACGGGGCAAGCTGAGGTGGTGGATGATTTAGTAACTCGGTTGGGAACACTGTTTGGAGCAACCGGGAAGGAACCGCCAAACGCCGCCTTGGTCATGCCTATTGCTCAATCGGGACATAAGCAGCAGTTAGCTGGATTCCTGGTTGCCGGAATAAGTCCTCGGCGTTCATTTGATGACGACTACCGGGGGTTCTTTGATTTAATTGCCAGTAATGTTGCGACTGCGATCGCTAATGCTGATGCTTACGAAGCAGAACGCAAACGTGCAGAGGCGCTAGCAGAACTAGACCGCGCTAAAACTACCTTTTTCAGTAACATCAGCCATGAGTTACGTACGCCGCTGACTTTGATGCTGGGTCCTCTTGAGGACGTGTTAACCAATCCCTCAAGCGTTCTTCCCAAGCAGGAGCGTGAGGAGTTAGAAATGGTGCAGCGTAATGGGTTACGCTTGCTGAAGCTGGTTAATAGCCTGCTGGACTTCTCCCGCATCGAAGCAGGGCGGGTGCAGGCAGTTTACGAACCAACAGACTTAGCGATGCTGACGGCGGAGCTAGCGAGTGTATTTCGCTCCGGAATCGAACGAGCAGGGCTAAGGCTTTTGGTTAACTGTCCACCTTTGCCAGAATTTGTGTACGTAGACCAGGAAATGTGGGAAAAGATTGTGCTTAACCTGCTTTCCAATGCCTTTAAGTTCACCTTTGAGGGGGAAATTGCAGTAACGCTCCGTTATTGCGACGATCACGTTGAGTTAGACGTGCGGGATACAGGCATAGGTATCCCCGGTGATGAGCTACCCCATGTGTTCGAGCGGTTCTATCGCGTCAAAGGAAGGCAAGGACGCACTCATGAAGGTTCGGGCATTGGGCTATCGTTAGTCCAAGAGTTGGTAAAGCTGCACGGTGGCACGATCCAAGTTAGCAGCATTGTGAATCAGGGAACCTGCTTTACGGTGTTGATTCCCACAGGAAGTGCCCATCTGCCGAGTGAACGCATCCGCGCAACCCGTTCACTAGCATCTACAGCAGTGGGCGCTGCCCCGTATGTCGAGGAAGCATTACGTTGGCTACGCCAAGAGGAGGGGGAGCAGGGGAGCAGGGGAGATGGGGAGCAGGCTTTTGCCGTGAGCGTCAGCCGAACGGGGAGATGGGGAGCAGGCTTCCGCCGTGAGCGTCAGCCGAACGGGGAGATGGGGAGCAGGGGAGATGGGGAGAGAGGGAGAATTCACCCCAGCACCCCACCACAGAAAGCTCGCATTCTCCTAGCTGACGACAATGCCGATATGCGCGACTACGTGAAACGCCTGTTGTGCCAACGGTATGACGTGGAGACGGTAGCAAATGGCGCTGAGGCGTTCGCTGCTGCTCGTGCGCTGCTTCCAGATCTGATCCTCAGTGATGTCATGATGCCAGGGATGGATGGCTTTGAGTTGCTTCGCGAGTTGAGGGCTGATCCGCACACGAGAGAAATCCCCATCATTCTGCTTTCTGCGCGTGCTGGGGAAGAGTCCCGCATTGAAGGTTTGGAAGCTGGGGCAGACGACTATTTGGTTAAGCCCTTTTCTGCCCGTGAACTCCTGGCTCGTGTGAATGCTAACTTAGAGATGGCTCGATTGCGTCAGGAAGCAACGCGGCGAGAGCAGGAATTACGTGCTGTTAGCGAAACGGCACAACGTGCCGCTGAGGCAACCCGTGACCAAATCAGCAACATTCTTGAAAGCATCACTGATGCCTTTGTGGCTTTCGACCACCAGTGGCGCTACACCTATGTCAATCAGCAAGCCACGCGGCTTTTACACAAAACCCGTGAAGAACTGCTCGGCAAGCAGGTGTGGGAGGAGGTGTTTCCAGAGACAGTCGGAAGTCTGTCGTATCAAGAATTTCACCGTGCTGTTACTGAGCAGGTTGCCGTTGTCTTTGAAGAATTTGGTCAGCCGATAGGTAAGTGGCTGGAAGTGCACGCCTATCCTTCGCCAGATGGTCTTGCCGTTTATTTTCGGGATATTAGCGAACGCAAGCAGGCGGAGGAGGCGCTCCAAGAACAGGAGAGAAAATACCGCTATATCTTTGAAGCCGCAGGCGTGGCGATTTGGGAAGAAGATTTTTCTCTTGTGCAAGAAGCGATCGCTCATTTAAAAGCGCAAGGAGTCCAAAATTTTCGCGCCTATTTCGCGGAACACCCTGAGTTCCTTCAACAGGCAGTTGACATGGTAAGAATTGTCAACGTGAATGACACGGCGGTGCGGATGTTTGGCGCTCAAAACAAAAATGAACTCTTGGCTTCACTTGACCAAGTCTTTGTACCGGAAACCCTAGAGGTGTTCGTTGAACAACTCCTGGCGCTTGCTAACTGCGAAACTTACTTTGAATCTGAAACCATTCTGCAAACTATAAACGGAGAACGCCTCAACGTCCTTTTTACGATGACCTTTCCGCCGCCAACCGCAAAATTTCACAGCGTCTTGGTGAGCATAATGAATATCACTGAGCGCAAGCAGGCAGAAGCAGCGGTTCAAGCCAGTGAAGAGCGGCTTAGAAGTTTCGTCGAAGCAAATGTGGTTGGCATTGTCTTTAGTGATGTGGACGGTGGTATCAGTGAAGCCAATGACGAGTTCTTGAGAATTGTGGGCTACACGCAAGAGGATATCGAAGCAGGCAGACTACGCTGGATTGATATCACGCCACCTGAGCACCTTTATCTAGATGAACTGGCTATTGCCGAAGCAATGGAAAAGGGAGCGTGTACAGCTTATGAGAAGGAATACATTCGCAAGGATGGTTCTCGTGTCCCGGTGGTGATTGGCTACTCTTTGGTAGGCGAGTCTCGGCACAAGGCGGTCGCATTCATTCTCGACATTAGCGAGCGCAAGCAGGCTCTTGAAGCGCTACGCCACAGTGAAGAGCGATTTCAAGCTTTTATGAATAACAGTCCAGCCGCATCATGGATGACAGATGCAGACGGGCGTGTCATTTACCTCAGTCAAACTTATTATCGCATATTCAAGCTACCAACAGACGATGCGATCGGCAAAAGTATCTTCGAGCTATATCCGACTGAAATCGCTCAGCAATTCCTTGATAACATTAGAATGGTTGCCCAGACAAAGCAAGTCGTTGAGGCGATTGAGCATGCCCCTCGCACAGATGGCACGCTCGGCGATTTTCTGGTGTACAAGTTTCCGATTGCGGATGTGTCTGGGCAATGCCTGGTAGGAGGAGTTGCGGTTGACATCACCGAACGAGAACGCGCACTTCGTGAACGCCACCTTGCAGAACAAGCTCTCCAGCGGCAAACAGAGCAATTGATTCAAGCTAACCGCATCAAAGATGAATTCTTGGCAGTCCTCTCCCACGAACTTCGCACGCCGCTCAACCCCATACTCGGATGGTCGAAGTTACTACGAGCTAGAAAGCATGATGAAGCAACTACTGCTCGCGCCTTAGAAACCATTGAGCGGAACGCCAAACTCCAGACCGAACTGATCGAAGATTTGCTGGATGTTTCTCGCATCCTACAAGGCAAACTCACCCTGAAGCTTGGTGCAGTTGATTTGGCATCTACGATCGCAGCAGCAATAGAAACTGTGCAGTTAGCTGCCCAAGCCAAATCGATTCAGCTAGTGACCGTGTTTGAGGAGAACATAGGACAAGTTTCAGGCGATTCAGCTCGCTTACAGCAAGTCATCTGGAATTTGCTTTCCAACGCTATTAAGTTTACACCAGAAGGTCGACAAGTAGAAATCCGTTTAGAGTCGCTTGGTTCTGTGGCTCAGCTTCAAGTGCGCGATACAGGTAAGGGAATTGCTCTTGAGTTTCTACCGCATGTGTTTGAGTACTTCCGACAAGCTGACGCCACAACGACCAGGAAATTCGGTGGACTGGGGTTAGGTTTAGCGATTGTCCGCCACATCGTAGAGCTACACGGTGGTACGGTTAAGGCAGAAAGTTTGGGTGAAGGACAGGGAGCAACCTTTACAGTCACGCTGCCGCTGATGAAGATTCATCTACATGAGCAACAGAGTGATAGACAGTCTGATGAGTTTCCCGATTTAAATGGGCTGAAAGTTCTCGTTGTGGATGATGAAGTTGATACACGAGAGTTGATTGCTTTCATTTTAGAGCAGTCTGGAGCAGAAGTGACACAGGTAGCATCGGCAACTGAAGCACTACAAGCCCTCACTCAGTTTAAACCAAATGTGCTGTTAAGCGACATCGGAATGCCTGAAATAAACGGCTATATGCTGATGCGTCAAATCAGAGCAATGCCACCAGAACTGGGAGGGCAAATTCCAGCGATCGCCCTAACGGCTTACGCGGGTGAAGTTGATTACCAACAGGCAATTGCCGCAGGATTTCAACAGCATATTGCCAAGCCAGTGGAGCCAGCCGCGTTAGTTGCAGCCGTCGCCAACCTTGCCGATATGTCGCTACGCTAGGCAAAACTGTCTAAAGTGTAGACTACCCGTGCCGTCGCTGATGCCACTGCCAAGCGTGGGTGAGGATGTCCTTAATGTTTGGGTATTGGGGACGCCAACCCAAAACTTTACTTGCTTTGTCGCTGCTGCCGACTAAAATAGGCGGGTCGCCTGGTCTTCTGTCGCGCTCCTCTATTTTGATTTCAGCTCCCGTGACTTCCTTTGCGCTTTCGATGACTTCTCTGACTGAAAACCCACTGCCATTCCCTAGATTAAAGACTTCGCTATCTCCTCCTTTCAGGAGATACTCCAAACCCAGAACATGTGCTTGTGCCAAGTCTGTTACGTGAATGTAATCTCGAATACAAGTACCGTCAGTCGTAGGGTAATCAGTACCGAAAATCAAAATGGATTCGCGCTTACCCAAAGCAGCCATAAGCACTAGTGGTATGAGGTGAGTTTCTGGTTCGTGGTCTTCACCTAACAACCCAGTTGGGTCAGCACCTGCGGCGTTAAAGTAGCGGAAACGGACAGACTTGAGATTATAAGCTGTATCAAAATCAGACAAGATTCGCTCTACCATCCATTTGGTAGTTGCATAGGGACTGATAGGGTCTTGAGGATGGTCTTCAGTCAGCGGCACAAACTTGGGCACACCATAAAGAGCGCAAGTAGAAGAAAAGATAAACTTGTTGATGGAAGCAGCAAGCATTGCTTCTAAAAGCGTCAGGGTGCCTGCGACGTTGTTGTGGTAATATTTGGCTGGGTCAGTGACAGATTCACCTACGGCAATGTAGGCAGCAAAATGCATCACCGCAGTTATATTGTGGGTTGTAAATATGTTATCTAAAAGAGGGCGATCGCTCGTATCACCAACAATCAACTTTACCTGCAAAACCTGTTCTACAAGTTCTCGATGCCCATTGGACAAATTATCAAGAACAACGACTTCATAACCTGCGTTTTTTAGAGCTAATACAGCATGGGAGCCAATATATCCTGCTCCACCTGTAACTAAAATAGTTGTCATAACTGTACTAATTTTAGGTTTTAGATTTTATATTTTGGATTCAACAATGAATTAGGTAGGGGCGAAGCCACGAAGCAAAAATATTTCTGGTCGAAAGCAACGCCCGTATAGAGTTAGAAATGATTGACAAATGACAAAAATCTAAAATCGTTGACACTCATCAAAATAGCGAGACATCGCACTGTCAAGAGATGACATTAACTCACCCCTATTGGTACCAAGAACGCTGTAAGTCGGGCGCTTAGCGGTTAAACCAAGTTCTCGCGTTGGCAGGGCAATCACATTGCTAGGATTAAAGCCTGCTGTTTTCGCCGCTAGCCGTGCCAAATCAGCCCATGTGATCGCACCTTTGTTAGCCAAATGCCACAAGCCACTTTCGCCGTCAATTAACAAATCCAGACTAGTATGGACAAGATCCGGCACATACGTAGGCGAAACAATCCCATCCTCGGCAGCGACGAAAGAATTTCCAGCACTGAGTTGACGTAGGGCAATAGTGACGAAATTGTAATCATCCCAAGGACCGAAAAATGCACTGGTGCGAATGATCAGCGATGCGGGATTAACCTTCAATACCAGCTTTTCTGCCAAAGCTTTGCTGCACCCATACACATTCAGGGGGGCAACGGTATCACTTTCTATATAAGGGTTGAACACAGCACCGTCAAATACCAGGTCTGACGAGAAAGTCAGTAGCCCCACGTTATGCTGAGCGCAAGCAGCAGCTAAAATCGCTGGTCCCTCAGCGTTCACCCGCAGACAAACATGGGGTTCGCGTTCCGCATCGTCCACCCGCACGTATCCCGCAGCGTTCACAACCGCCCACGGCTTCAACTCAGCTAGAACAGCATCAACAGAGGCAGGATCAGCAATGTCCATCTCTTGACGTGTCAACAGGCGGTACGAGATACCCCGCACTTCGCACAACCGCGCAAAAGCCCTTCCCAAGGTTCCTCTCGCACCCACGATGGCTAGGGGAGATGGGGAAGATGAGGGAGTCATTTCTCCCCCTACTCCCGGCTGCCCACTGCTTTCTTTTAAACAACTCACCGCCGGGTATAATAACCGCTCTTGCCGATGCCACCATCCGGGTGTATCAAGTAGTGGGTGATCTGGTTTGCGCCCAGCGGATAGGTCGCGTATCATCTTGGCAATTGCTGTCGGTCTGGGACGTGACGAACGCAAGTCAAACACGCCTGACTCGTAGTAGCCGACCCAGCGAGTCACTAAGCTATTCCAATCGTAGGTGCCCAGGAGCGACCAAGCAGTGACAGCGCGGACATCCACACCCTGAGCTCGTAATTGAAGCGCCGCACTCCAGACCTCATAAAGCCAGCGCAGCTGCTCCTCGCGGGTGCAGTGGAGGTGAGCTTCGGTAATAGCAATTGGCAGTTTATAGCGTTCCCATGCTTCTAGTAGCAAGTTGCGCGGACCTGCTGCACCCTCAGCACAAACCCGCACTGCCTCTATATCTGCGTACTCGTGCCGCCCATTGCCCCCATGCGAGCTAGTCGGATAGCGTTCCATACGCTCATCCAAAAAGCGATCGCTCGTCAGGTAGTGGTTAATCCCGATGATATCTGGCGGACAGGGATTTTCTACAAACCAATCAAGTTCAGCTTCACTGATGCCACACTTGTGCAGGTAGCGCCACATCGGATGAGTCGGGGTTATTCGACCGCACAATAAATCAAAGGTCAACCAGCGCCGCTCGTTCTCAAATTCTGCTTGATACGCCAGCTTTGGCGTACTGTAAATCTTACCCAAATCGTCAGTTTGCACCAGTTGGGCGTTGGGGTTGACTTCTCGGATTGCCTGCATGGAAAGGGCAACCCCACGACACTCTCCCAACAAAGCACGACCGAAAGTTAACCCATCTGTTCCGTGAGGATACCAGTGCCCGTACATTCCACTGAAACGCGCCGTTGTCAGTGGCTCGTTCACGGGTGTGTAATGCGTTACCCAAGGATAACGTTCAGCAACTGCACGGGCATACAAAGCTAGTTTCTCTGGAAATTCTGGATCTATCAAGCTAGTGTGACGCGGTCCGCTACCATGATGCACTAATCCCACAATCGGATTGATGCCAAGTTCGCGCAATCGCCCTAGTCGCTCATCCGCCCACGACCAATCTGCATTCTCCAACCCGTTGGGTGCGGTTCGCTCCCACAGCACCGGGTAGCGGATCGCCTTTATCCCAAGTTCGGCGAATAAGTCTAGGTCATCCAAGCGCGTTGCATGACCGTTGCGTTCCAACTGGTCGAAATACTCATCACCCACACGATTAACCGTACACTCCACACCAGCCCACACTTCCAAAGGAGGAAGTTTTGAGCGATCATTTTCGAGTGTTGAGTTGAAGGAAGTCATACTTTAAACTCAATTTTAATATTTTCTTTTTCTTTACTTGGCGTTCTTCTCCTGTCGGAGACGCTGCGCGAATGCGAAGGCGTGCGGTAGCCTGCGGCACGCCGCTGCGCGTCTACGTTTTATAGCGGTTCTCAATTGAATGGAATACAGTTCTAGATTCTTGTGGGATGGGATTAACGCCCGCCCGGATATAGGACGGGCACCAATCCCACCCCACAAGATTTGTATTGCCCTCAAACGAGAACCGTTATATTAACCGCCAAGACACATACAAAAGTGGGCATTGCCCACTCTACAACTCAAGCCTTAATCGCGATTTGCTTGTAAACAGATAGAGCCTGAGCAACACATTGATCCATGTTGTAATACTTGTAGGTTGCTAAGCGTCCGACAAAATACACCCCCTGGGTTGCATCAGCCAGTTCCTTGTATTGCTTGTAAATTTCCTGATTTTCAGGACGTGGTACAGGGTAATAGGGGTCTCCCTCTGCCTTGGGAAACTCGTAAACAATACTAGTTTTGTGGTGTTCCTGTCCAGTTAGGTACTTAAACTCTGTGACGCGAGTATACAGGTGGTCGTTCGGATAGTTGATGACTGGCGCTTGCTGAAACACCGAGGTGTTATGCGTCTCGTGCTTGAAATCAAGCGAGCGATACGGTAGTTTGCCGTAGCGATAATCAAAGAACTCATCAACAGGTCCACTGTAAACTATCTCACCGCAAGGTATTGCCTTCTGGATTTCACGGTAATCGGTGTTGAGCATCACCTTGATGTTGGGGTGTGCCAACATTGTCTCGAACATCCGGGTAAAGCCGTGCCGGGGCATTGCCTGGTAACTATCTGTGAAATAGCGGTCGTCGCGGTTGGTGCGGGTGGGGATGCGGGCAATGACTGATTTGTCAAGTTCCGATGGGTCGAGTCCCCATTGTTTGCGTGTGTAGTTGCGGAAGAACTTTTCATACAGTTCCCGACCGACTTTGCTCACCACCACATCCTCTGAGGTGCGGATGTAATCTTTCGGTTCTGCAAGCGACTTGAAGAACTCCTCCACCTGAAATGAAGTCAGGTTCATTCCATAGAGTTTATTGATAGTGTCGAGGTTGATGGGGATCGGAACAAGTTGCCCGTCTACGCTGGCGAGAACGCGATGTTCGTAAGCCCGCCATTCAGTGAACTGCGAGAGGTATTCAAAGACTTCGCGAGAGTTGGTGTGAAAGATGTGGGGACCGTATTTGTGTACGAGGATTCCATGATCGTCGTAATGATCGTAGGCGTTGCCGCCGATGTGCGATCGCTTGTCCACAACCAGCACTTTCTTACCTGACTGAGTTGCCAACCGTTCCGCGATGACGCTTCCTGAAAATCCAGCACCAACGATCAAGTAATCAAATACAGGCTCTTTGTCTCTGTTAATTATACTTGGTGCTTGTTTACCAGCAATAGCCAGATTTGAGTTCATTTTGTTGCCTTCTTTTTGTGCAGCAATAGCAGAGTCTATCAATTGCATCATTGATCCCCAAGTGCGATCCCAAGAAATTTGCTCCAAAAAGGCATCTACCCGACTCAACCATCCCGATGCAGAGGTGTCCTCTTGCATAGCCTTTTCTATGGCAGCGACGAATTCAGAAACCGTGTCTGCAATTCGTACCAGCTTCAAATCTCCGTAGGGGCGCACCACATCTCGAATTGAGGTAGACACCACAGGCTTACCTGCGGCAAGATACTCTGGGGTTTTAGTGGGGCTAATAAAGCGAGTTGACTCGTTGCGCGCAAACGGCAGCATCGCCAAGTCCCACCCCGCCAAATATGCAGGTAGTTCTTTATAGTCTTTCCCACCGAGATAATGAATATTCTCTCGCTGTGGCAAAGTTGCGGGATCGATTTTCACCACCGGTCCAATGATCACCAAATGCCAGTCAGGGCGTGTGTCGGCAATACCAGCCAACAGTTCGATATCCATCCGCTCGTCAATCACCCCAAAGAAGCCAAGGCGCGGATGGGGAATATTCGCTTGATCTGCTGGTTCTGATCCCTGGGAATTTCTTGCTTGTGCAAAATGTGGTACTTCAACACTACTAGGAAAGGCGTAGACGTTAGGGTGCTGGTTCACCTTGCTTTCGTAAAGGCTTTGTCCACCTGTAAACACCAAATCTGCACGGCGGAAAAGTTCGGCTTCGTTGTTCTTTAAAGCAGGTGACGCTCCTTTGAATGCAGACAATTCATCCATGCAATCGTACACGATTGCTAGCGGTTGCAAGTGGCTTGTAAATGCGATCGCCATCGGCGTGTAGTACCAACAGATGTACTTGCGGATGTTATGCTCTGCAAACAAACCATCAATCAGCACTTTTAGATCCGCGTTTACCGCCTCCTGACTCAAACCTTCTGGTAAGTGCGGAACAACAACCACTACCCCATTGTTGTCTTGGCTGACATCCAACCGCCCCAACGGTTCGGGGCTAAAAATCGGCTCCTCGATAAAGAAAACCCGCTGTCCTTGAGCGCAACGAACCAGAAGATGTTGCGGTCTTTGATAGACGAAATTCCAACGCAAATGAGACAAGCAAACTATATCAGGCGTATCTGTAGAGGCTTCTTTATAAATTTTCTTGGGTATGGATAAATTCTGCGATGATACACCTGATGATTGCGGTTCAGTTAGTGTCGATAGCTTAGCTTTAAGCATCTTCGACTTACCATTACTGATACCGTTATTTTTTATTTGACTTTTTTCGCCTGACATAGGTTATCTCAATTTTATCTTTGTAGGAAATAGAATTGTTTGTTCCCAAATGCTCTCTCACCAGATCATAGGAATTACAAAAAATCCACTTTTAGCTTACTTTTTCCTACTACAAGGGCAGTAAGCACTATCTGGTCAAGAAGCGTTTGCTGTTTTTCTGGACTGCCTAAAAACTATTAAGGCTGTTTACCTTGACAACAATCGCTATCACTAACTTTTAAACATACTATTAACTGTTTATACAACCTTCTATCAATCGACATATTTGTTTCTAACCAAGGAATTTAGATAATATTAAAATTATTTGTAATCATGAATACAAAGCTGCTTTTTTTTTAAATAAACGTAATAAATATAACTATGTAAATGCAGTACTTAGATTTATACTGCCATGTCGCGTTTCATGATTAGAGGCTTAATTCAATCAAATCCTTGCCCTTCATCGACTCTAAATGCAACATGATCCCAAACGCGATCGCCCGTTCGAGCGATCGCAATTATGCGGGTGCTCCGCACCATCGCAGCACGCTCTACTTGAAGGGAAAGAAGCTGTCATTACTGATTTTCATGGCGCTTATCACCGCGTCAATTTTCACGTCGCCCATCTCGGCACAATGCTTATCCGCGCCAGTCAGCGCGTCACTTGTTTGCGATCGGTGCAGATCAGAGTGCATAAAAAAAATTCCTCACCTCTATCAAACTTATGAAGCGGTTGAAACACCGAAAACAAACAACAAACTAATTTGCAAGAGGAATTTCAAAATGGACACCACAACAATGCTCGATATGTGCAAAGTGGCGAACATCCAAAAAGGTAAGCGCATCACCATCCTGGGTGCAGGAATTGCAGGTTTAGTTGCAGCTTACGAATTAGAACGTCTGGGTCATGAAGTCGATATTATGGAAGGTAGCCCGCGCGTCGGCGGTCGAGTTTGGACACACCGTTTCGGTAATTCTCCTGATGCAGCCTACGCAGAACTCGGCGCAATGCGTATCCCCAGCGAACACCAGCATACACTGCACTACGTAAACGAACTGGGACTAGCTGACAAACTCTGCAAATTTGTCACAGTCTTTGAAGAACAAAACGCTTTCATGAACATCGAAGGAAATGTCTTCCGCATGAAAGACGCACCTCGCCTCCTTCAAGAACGTTATCAAGGAATCTTTACCGACACTCGTTACAGTGAAAAAACTCGGTTGTTTGCAGCATGGCTGAAAACCATTGTCAATACCATCTCTCCTGGAAATTTGCGTGAAAGTTTGGATTCTGACTTGAAATTACATCTCATGGATGAATTGGAAAGACTGGATTTAGAACCTTATTTTAGCGAAGACGGCGAAACTATCGACCTACAGGCATTTATTAAAGATAACCCAAGTTTTCGCGCTCGTTGCAGCAAAGCCTTGGATATGTTCCTGAGCGACATCTTAGTTGAAACCAGTCACGATTTATTACAACTCAAAGGCGGAATGGACCAACTTATCCAACGCCTGGTAGCATCAATCAAAGCTCCGATTCAGTGCAACCAAAAAATCGTGGCAATGCGGGTGCGTCCAGACCACGTAGAATTGGATTACTTGGAAAACGGACAGTTGCAGACGCGTCGTTGCGACTATGTGTTATGCACTATTCCTTTCTCGGTAATGCGTAAGATGGAGTTGAGCGGATTTGACTCTAGAAAACTCGACTCTATCCACAATACTATATATTGTCCAGCAACCAAGGTTGCATTTCACACTCAACAAGCTTTTTGGGAAAAACAAGGTATTAAGGGTGGTGCATCCTTCAGCGGTGATGGCGTTCGCCAAACATACTATCCTTCTGTGAAATTCAACCCCGAACGTGGAAGTACGATGCTTGCTAGTTATACCATCGGCGATGATGCTCTACGCTTGGGGATGATGTCTGAGCAACAGCGTCACGCTTACGTCAAGAACGTTGTCAGCAAAGTTCACCCAGAAATTCAAACTCCTGGTATGGTGTTAGATGTGGCTTCGATCGCCTGGGGCAATTACGAGTGGAGTGCTGGTGGATGTACTGTTCATTGGAGCGATGATATGACAGATGAATCTAACCATACCATCAGTTACTTGGAAGCTGCTAGACCGCAAAAGACTCTGTTCTTTGCTGGTGAACATTGTTCTAAATATCCTGCTTGGCTTCAGGGTTCTATCGAGTCTGCAGTCGAGGCTGTGTACGATATTGTTTCTCACCAACCAATCAAGAAAGCGACAACCAACAAAAGAGTTACCAGGAAGACACATGCCAAGATTCTACGAACAAACCAACGTCAACAGGCTTATCAAGTGGCTTAATCATCTGGAAAAAGCCCCCACAATACATTTGGAGGGTTGGCGGCAGATCAATCTTGCCAAAAACAAAGAATTATGAATTTTGAAAAGAGTTTGACAAATTTCACAAGTAGCCTGATGCAGCTTCTCAGTTATAAACGAGTCAACTCCATGACTTTATCAGCCAATGAATTGCTGAAAATCCTTACCCATAAATGCTTTTCGCCCTCTGCTTTGCCCCCTTTGCACGCTACGCACCGCCCCCTCAAATCTGTAACTGCATAAGTTCGATTCACTCAAGTCTATATATTTGTAACTGCATAAGTTCGATTCACTCAACTCTATATACTTATAGTGACCTTATGACATCCACCCCTGGTAATTGAAGGAACGCTATTTATAAAGAAAAACCGAAGAAAACAAGATAATAACATTTGAGACAAACACAATGTATTTGGGAGGAAACAAAAGATTTATCCATAATGCCTAAAACCAAATATTACAATAACTTAACTAAGATTAAAAAGTTAAAAATAAAACAAATTAATTCTACGTACAACTCATCGATAACAATCTGGCTGTCAATAAAAAGTATTAAATGATACCTGGACCAGCCTGAAGACTGCCCGGATACGGTTGAATTCCACGAGAATGTCATGCCCTGTCCAATTGCAATATGAATCCGCATTTATCGGGAAAACTCAATCCTTCTCTGGTTCAATTCCCATGACTTCCCCAATCTCCCGACTTGTCAGGTCTACACGAGAATTCAGCAAAGCCCTTTTTTCTTTCCTAAGTTCCCTTTTTGTCCAAAGTTATAAAAGCGGTCTTTAGATATGAGCATCTTAGATTTTCCCCGCCTACACTTACTCGGCTTCGCCCGCATCCACGCGCCAACAGGACATAAAAACGGAGGAGTGGATGTCAGTAGCAACACAGTCTACATGAACGGTAAGCCCTTCGACCACCACAGTGGAGCGTCCGAGTACCACGAATACCTCTACAATTTGGGACCAAAGTTTAACGCCCAAGGGGAACTGGATGAAAATGGTCCGTTCAGTATGGCTATGGGATCCGACTTTGGCGGTAACGGTCACTTTTCTATCGAAGCACAAATTGTTAGCACGCAAAGGGAGTTTGGACAAGTTGACCAAAATGACCCAGTGGTAGGACGTTCTGTTGATTTATGGGGTCATTACAACGAATACGTCAAAACAAGTTTCAATCGCGCCCGAATCTTTGAATCTGACCCAGCTTCCAACTGGACTAGCACAATTATGTTGGGTCAACTCGCCTTCGGACGCCAAGGCGTTTCCCACGAAGTTCCATATATGCTATCTGCCCCGATTACAGGTATGCAGTTAGCTCGCTGGCAAAACTTTAACCACATCCGCGAATTGCCTCAACACTGTCTCAACGATGAGTTTAAACGAGCGGCTGTTTATCAGTTTACTATCCCCAAAGATGCCCAAGATTTTCTGTGGAGCGAAGAAGTCGCCCAGTCACCAACTGTATCTCTACTGCGGGAAGCAATGAATCGCGAGGATGTCTTGGGGCTGGTGATGCAATTGGGCATTAGTAATATGTCTGCGCCAGTTCAACCTGATTTGCCTAGTTTTTGGGAACTGCACGGAACTATCGGTTTATGGTGTCAAGACGAACTTTCTACCTATCCTCACGGTCGGTTGCTGACTCCCCGAGGTGCTGCTTTATCGCAAACAGAATCTAAACCGCTTTCTAACCTCACTGTGCAAGTCACCCCGCAAGGCGTGAGTTTAAATATGATTACGGCAGTGCCTTGTGTGGGACGCGCCCCCAAACCGGGACCAGGACCAACCCACGCGATTGGTTCTAAGCTCGACTTAGGTGATTTGGAATTGCGTACCGTTAACAGCCAACAGCTAATAGCGCGGATACCCAAGGAAGCATACCAAAGGGAGGCGCATCAATTAACTAGTGGAATTGTAGATATTCCTTTAACCCAAGAGTGGGACAATTTATCTCAGGAAATAGAACAGCAAGGTCTGTGCATCATCGGGACGGCACCTGACGGACAACGGCGAATTCTCGTTCAAGAGGAAGAAATCAATCTTCAGGTAGATGACGCTTGTTTGTTTGTCGAACATCCCAATAGACATAGCGGTGAAGACCACGCAGTAGAGTTAGAAGTGCGGTCTTTCGTGCGCGGGCGTCCAGCACCAGTTGAGGCGATTTACCTGCGTCAGTTCTATAACCCCAGAGCCTTTCCTCAACTACGCTACGAGTTTGAAAGCGACCCCGCCAATGCAGGTAAGGCTTTCCATTACCCGCGTAGCTCGGAAATGGAAATTGTCCACTTTAAGCCAGGGAAACGCCAGTCCAAAGGAGAGTTTGCCTCCACATGTGCAATTTCCACGGACGACAAGGGGAGTGCTTGGGTGACTCTGCGCGGTGCCAGAGCGGGAACGACACGAGTGCTGCTATCTGCTCGCCCTGACGAGTTACCTTGTGACCCTAATCACCCGGATGAATCGGGAATTGCTTATGACAATGATGATAAACTAGGCTTTTGGTCTGCTGCTGGCTTTTTTGCAGTGCGGGTGATGAGTGATGATTGGCACCTGGATGAAATCCCCGATGCAGCGGTAGATTTTCACTTAATCTACGAACAGATCCTAGCTTTCTACGAGTTAAGTTTCTCGTTTATGAAAGTCGATGTGTTTAGTCTCGCCGACCAATGCAAGGTCGAGACTTACGCACGTCTGATGTGGCAAATGTCCGATCCACGCAACAAATATAAGACTTACTATATGCCTCCAACGCGGGATATGTCCCAAGCCAAGTCGATGCTTTTGCTGAAGTTTCTGCAAAATCTACAGCGAGTCGGCTATGTTCCGCCTGCGATGGCAGAACCAAAACGCCCGCAACGCACGATCCAGACGCGGGAAGAGTTAGTAAGCGCCCTGAAACAGGCGGCGGAATTGGAAGTGACTGTGATGTTGCAATACATCTATGCAGGATACTCTATTCCCAACTACGTCACTGGTGAGGAATACGTGCGTCGGGGTTTGTGGACTCCCGAACAGTTACATTTAGCTTGTGGCGACGGCAAAGAAGTCCAAAGTTACGGGATGCGGGGTGTGGTGCTGGGAATTTCCCGCGAGGAAATGATTCACTTTTTGATGGTTAATAATATATTGATGGCGATTGGGGAACCTTTTTATCCAGCAGTCCCCAACTTCAACGAACTTAACGGACGCTTCCCCATTGATGTAGACTTTGCGCTAGAACCAATGAACGCCGCCTCTCTACAGCGTTTTATGCGTTTGGAGATGCCTGACTTTTTGGAAGAAAACTTGAGCAACGAATCAGGAAGTGGGAATCGCTCAGTTGACAACTTGCACGGTTATGGTTCTTTGAGCGAACTGTACCATCAGATTCGCCAAGGGCTAGAGAATATTCCAGATTTATTCATGGTTAAGAAGGGTCAAGTAGGCGGCGAGCATCGTTTGTTCCTACGCGATGACTTTAATAAAGTTCACCCAGATTACCAGTTTCAAGTTGACGATCTCAACAGCGCACTTTTTGCGATCGACCTCATTGTTGAGCAAGGAGAAGGATGCCATGCCGAATCACCTAAATTTGACCGTTCTCACTATCAGCAATTTCGTCGTCTAGCGGATGCACTTTCTAAAGAACAGATGACCGATGCCGAGACTGGACGCAAAGTGCCGTGGAACCCCTCCTACCCTGCTTTGCGTAATCCTTCCTTACAGCACCGAGATTACAGCACCAACGTTGTCACTGTTCCCCAAACTAGGGCAGTTATGGAGATATTCAACGAAACTTATTTTCTGATGATACAGTTGATGGTGCAACACTTCGGCTTGATGCCCACTGCTAGCCTGCGACGCTCAAAGCTGATGAATGCTGGCATTGACGTGATGACGGGAATGATGCGTCCTTTGGGTGAATTGCTGATGAGTCTGCCTTCAGGCAAAAGCGGTAAAACAGCCGGACCATCGTTTGAGATTGAAACCCCCATTTATATCCCGACTCCGGAATTGGCAATGAGAGCGATCGCCCGTCGATTTGAGCGGCTTGCACATCAGGCGCGTGAATGTCAAGTTATCCACAGCACGGTCTACGAGATGTTTGATTTCTACGCCAGATTCTTTGAGGATCTGGCTCATCATCCCCAGTCGTTGTTGCATTGACATAGTTCTTTGTTGGGAGTGATGCCTAGGGTGTTGACTCAAAGGCGCTGATTGAGCGAGTTCCAGGAGCTTTTCATTTAGAACTAGCCCCGCCCTCAAGTCGCTCATCAACAGTGCTCAGTTATTAGTTCCCGATGAATTTTGCTTTTCGCTGTGCAAATTCACAGAAGAGATGCATACATTCATTTTTTCCCCTCTATGGATAACTAAGAACTAAAAACTAATAACTGAGAACTGATTATGAAACTTTATTACGCCCCGGCATCATCTTATTCCCAACGAGTCCTGATCGCGCTATACGAAAAGAAAGCTAATTTTACACCGATTGAGGTAAATCTTTTTGACCCCCAAGCCCGTGAAGAATATATGCAAGTTAACCATTTCGCCAAGATACCCACCCTAATGACTGAGAAAGAAAATGTAATATTTGAGGCAAATATCATCATTGAATACCTTGACCAAAAATTTCAAAATACATCCCGTTTGATTCCTGCTGACCCAGAACAAGCCTTAGAGGTGCGGATGCTGGAACGGACAATTGATGTGTATATCAACGGTGGGCGAGAGGCGCTGTTTGCCGATACGCAACGTCCGGTTGAAGAACGAGGCAAAAAAGAGGTGATCAAAGCAAAGCGATTATTGGAAACAGCACTCGCTCTGCTGGATGAAAAACTGGCAACTCGTACCTGGCTGGGCGGCGAAGACTTTACGATCGCTGACTGTGCTGCCGCTCCCACCCTCGCCTACTTGCGTATGGTCTACAACTACAACCACTTTCCCAATTTGACAAATTACGTCAAACGCTTGGAGTCTAGACCATCCGTAGCGCAAGTTTTCAACTTGGGACGCGACCAGATGACAAAGATGCTGTGTGAACTGCGGAATCCACTGCAACTGGTGCCTTTAGAGAGTTAGTAAAGAACCCTACTAAGCCCTAATTCAAAACTTTTTCTTGGAGATAAAAAATGACTAGTTCGACAATCGAAAGATTAAACCCGTTTATACGTGAAGTTATCCAAGATCCCTACACAGTCTATCGTCGCTACAGAGAGGAAGACCCCGTTCATTGGGGGGTATCGGCGAATCCCCAGTTGCCGGGTGCCTGGTACATCTTTCGTCATGACGATGTTATGAAGGTTCTTGAAGACCGGAGATTTGGTCGCGAGACTTTGAACGAACGAGAGGACGTTGAAACCACGCCAGTGCCAACCGCATATAATGCGTTCCTGTCTTTGGTCAGCAACTGGATCGTCTTTCGGGAACCACCCAATCACACACGACTAAAATCGCTAGCTAGCAAGGCATTTACCCCAAAAATTGTCGAAAACATCCGTCCAGCCATCTACGAAATCGCAGACAATCTGTTAGATAAAGTCCAGAACCGTGGTGAGTTGGACTTGGTTGAGGAGTTCGCTTTCCCTCTGCCAACTAAGGTAGTTGCGATTATGCTCGGTGCTGATCCCGAAGATTTGCCGTTGTTCCGTGAATGGGCACTCGCCATGCAGCATGCCAGCGCCTCCCGTTTGAAGCCACCACCAGAAGTCTACGAACGTGCAAATCAGGCTGCCCAATCATTCGTGGATTATTTCACCCCTTTAATCACAGAACGACGTGCCAATCCGCGCGAAGATCTGATCTCGGCTCTCGTCAAGGCTGCTGATGAGGGCGACAAACTGAGCGACTTTGAGATAGTCGCCACTTGTACCCACCTGTTGACCGCAGGACACGAGACCACAATTAACCTAATTGCCAAGGGGGCACTGGCGTTACTGTATCATCCAGAAGTACTCAAAAAGTTACGCTCCCACCCCGAACTGATCCCTGCGGCAATAGAAGAGTTCGTCCGCTACGACACCCCAATCCAGATGGTGACACGCTGGGCTTATGAAGACGTTGAGGTCGGCGGTAAGTTAATCCGGCGTGGGGATAGCGTGGGCGTCATGCTTGGCTCAGCCAACCGAGATCCCGCCCAATTCAACAACCCCGATGTTCTGGATATACAGCGGCAAGACAACAACAAACACAGTGCCTATGGCGGCGGTATCCATTACTGCCTTGGTTCGACGCTAGCTCGTGCCGAGGGTCAGATCGCTATAAATGTCCTGCTCAACCGTTTGCCTGACCTTCGTTTGGCACAAGAAAACATTGAGTGGGCAAACAACATTGTGTTTCATGGTCCTAATCACCTCCAGGTTGCTTTTAGAAAACCTGCGATCGCCTAATTCAAAGATTTTAGATTTTGGATTGAATCCAAAATCTAAAATGATATCGTCCTGCGTATAAAAAATTGCAAATAAGGTGCAAATTAGATGAGTGTTATACAAGGTTTGACAAAAGCCATTCTCTATGTTAAAGATATAGACGCGCAGACAAACTTTTACCGCGATTTGTTGGGACTTCAGGTAAAATCCTTCAAGAGTATAGAAGGACGTAGTGACAAACAGTGGGTAGAGTTTGAGACAGGTCAATGCACCTTAGTGTTACATGGCAATTTAGATAAGGAATTTGGTGAGGATAGACCCAAGCTAGCGTTTCACGTTGATGATTTTGAAACCGCATACCATACGCTCACTGAGCGTGGCGTCAAACTCAGCCCGATGCGTTCCCCCTCGCCTGGTCTAAAAATTGCTGAAGGTCTTGACCCAGAAGGTAACCCATTCACTATTGATTGCGAAGAGTCAAACTAGCACGCCCTATTGGTGGAAACCTTTGCTAGAGCAGATTTACATCAAAATTTGTTCCTATTTCTTTTAATCAACAAAGATTATGTTAAGCACAAAGCAGACGAAATCTAATACCCCAACCCAGAGTGGGAATATCTTCGATCTACCTCACCCCAAAGGAAGTTTGATCGCGGGGCACGCAGCAGATTTTGGTCGCGATCCACTAGGGTTTTTGACCAAATGCGCCCAGGAATACGGTGAGATTATTCCCCTACGTTTCGCCAACAACCGAGCGCTTTTTGTAACCAATCCTAAATATGTTGAACGATTCCTCAAAGAGCGGGATCTATTTGTCAAACCACAGTTATTGAAAAGGCTTCACGATTTACTGGGACAAGGACTTTTAACCAGTGAAGCAGAGACTTGGTTTCGCCAGCGACGTTTAGCTCAACCAGTATTTCACCAAAAGCGGATTGCGACTTATGGAGAAGTGATGGTTGACTACACTGAAAAAATGCTCGCCTCCTGGAAAGATGGGGAGACGAGAGAAATTCAGGGTGAGATGATGCGCCTCACCTTCAACATTGTGATGAAAATTCTGTTTAGCAGTGATGTGACAGAGGAACAAGCTCAATCTGTGACTCACGCGATGAGTGTAGCAGCAGACTGGTTAATGGTTGCTCGTAAGGCGCTCGTTCCATATTTGTCGGATCGATTCCCCAGTCCGTTGAATATCCGTTACAAAAACGCCATGCGCCAGATGGATAAACATATTTACGACATTATTCAGCAACGGCGTACAAGCGGCGAAAATCCAGGTGATTTGCTGTCGATGATGATGCAGGCTCAGGATGAAGACGATGGTAGCCGGATGAGTGATAAGCAATTGCGAGATGAAATCGCTACCCTCATTTTCGCTGGCCATGAAACCTCCGCAAATACCTTGACTTGGGCATGGATGCTTTTATCCCAAAACCCCGAAGTGCAAACCAAGTTACGACAAGAGCTAAAAGAAGTATTGGGCGATCGCCTTCCTACGATTGCTGACCTCCCTTCTTTGCGTTACACCAATCTGGTGATTAAAGAGTCAATGCGGCTTTACCCAGTGGTGTGGAATATGTTCAGTGAAACCAGTGCCGACTGTGAAATTGGCGGTTATCATGTGCCTGCTGGCTGTACAATCATCGGCAGCCAGTGGGTTATGCAACGAGATCCCCGCTTTTTTGAACAGCCAGAGGTATTTAATCCAGATCGCTGGGCTGGTGACTTAGAAAAACAGCTTCCACCAGGCGTTTACGCACCATTTGGAGGTGGACCACGTATTTGCATTGGTAGAAGCTTTGCCCTGATGGAGGTGGTTTTATTACTGGCAGCGATCGCCCAAAAGTTTGAACTCACTCTGGTTCCAGGTCAGACGATTATTCCCCAACCAACCATTACTCTGCAACCGAAAGATGGTATCAAAATGGTGCTCAAAAAATTGGTCAATGAAAATTCCACCACTCCTGAGTCTTAGCCAGTTGGGTGTTCTTCCATCTTCCGGCGACCATCTTCCGGCGACGGCATAACCCCAATTTGATAGCTTGCATATTTGTCAAACCTTCACCCCTATTAACTAATATCAGTCAAAACGAGAAGGAAATCATGAGAGAAGCACGCCCACTTTTACGCCTTGGTGTCGCACATGCAGATGTAGAACTTCTGCAACGCAACTTATCTCGACTGGGATATGAAATTGGACCGAATGGAGTCAATGGTGTTTTCGATGAATATACCGAAAATGCTGTCAAAAAATACCAACAAGACCACAATTTAACCGTGGATGGAACCGTTGGACACATAACTGGAAGCCATATAGATGCTGCTTTGGGATAGTTCCTTTTAGCAGATTGCATATGTGTCGATTTTTGTAAACAAACACAAAAAGGAGAAACAAAACAATGAGTACGCCTCCAACTTTAAGTCTTGGTTCCATAGATCCATTTGTATCAGAACTGCAACGTGACCTGTCTGCAAAGGGATATCTCGAAGCTACTGCAGTTAACGGCATATTTGATGAAGCAACCGAAAATGCAGTCAAAGCATTTCAAAAGGATAATGGCTTAACAGTTGATGGAATTGTTGGACCTCAAACTGGTCAAAAATTAGGTGGTCCTCCTGCATAAAACCCAAAGGCCTGACCCTAGATAAAAGTAGGAAGAATAAAAGTTCAAGAATCACGCTCTTTATATTTCTTTTGCGGCTTTTATCTTCTTGCTTGTTTTTCAAATCTCAATTTTCCACAGCAGTTGATTTTGTCATTAATTAAGGAGAAACAGAACAATGAGTGGCGTACCTCCAACTTTAAATCGTGGTTCCACAGGTCCAATTGTAGAAGGACTGCAACGCGATTTGTCTGCAAAGGGATATCTCGACGCAGGTGCAGTTAACGGCACATTTGATGAACAAACCGAAAATGCCATCAAAAAATTTCAAAGCGACAACGGCTTAACAGTCGATGGAGTTGTTGGACCGCAAACAGGTCAAAAATTAGGTGGTCCTCCTGCATAAAACCCACAAGTTGAACCCTAGATAGAAGTAGGAAGTATGAAGGTTGAAGAATCACGCTCTCTATATTTCTTTTGCGACTTCTATCTTCTTACTTGTTTTTTAAATCTCAATTTCACCCCGTCAGTTAATCTTGTTATTCATTAAGGAGAAACAGAACAATGGGTATGCCTCCAACTTTAACTCGTGGATCAAGTGGTCCATTTGTAGAAGGACTGCAACGCGATTTGTCTGCAAAGGGATATCTCGACGCAGGTGCAGTTAACGGCACATTTGATGAACAAACCGAAAATGCAGTGAAAGCATTTCAAAAGGACAACGGCTTAACAGTCGATGGAGTTGTTGGACCTCAAACTGGTCAAAAATTTGGCGGTCCTCCTGCATAAAACCCAAAAGTTTGACCGTAGATAAAAGTAGGAAGAATAAAAGTTTAAGAATCACGCTCTTTATATTTCTTTTGCGGCTTTTATCTTCTTGCTTGTTTTTTCTCAAGAAAGCACAACAGTTGATTTTTTCATTAATTAAGGAGAAACACAACAATGAGTACGCCTCCAACTTTAACTCGTGGTTCCACAGGTCCAATCGTAGAAGGACTGCAACGCGATTTGTCTGCAAAGGGATATCTCGACGCAGGTGCAGTTAACGGCACATTTGATGAACAAACCGAAAATGCCGTCAAAAAATTTCAAAGCGACAACGGCTTAACAGTCGATGGAGTTGTTGGACCTCAAACTGGTCAAAAATTAGGCGGTCCTCCTGCTTGACCTAAAGCTTAAGGGTTCGCGGGTTGGTTAGCCAACCCGCTTTGCTTTTACTTAGTTACAAAAATAACTAAAAAAAGTTAGCAAATTGCCTTACCAAGGTTGCGGACATTTTTTATTTGTAGTATATCAAGGTGATTCAGAAATAAGTGTATGGTATTTTGAATAACTTCTGATATTTTGGATTAGAGTACCACTAAGTTAGAAGTAGCGTCATAAGCAGACTGATAGGCTTTTACTTCACATCAATGGAGAATGAAAAATGAGTACGCTTGAGAAAACTTCTCAATCTAATTTGTCAGAAACAGTATCTTCTGAGATGAATAGCATTCAGAGTGAAGCTTTTAAACGCAGTCTTCTCTGGCATGGTATTTTTATTTGTTTGTTAGGATTTGTTGCTGGTCTATTCATACCCTTGTATGCTAATCCACGTGCAGGGCTTGCTACCCATTTGCTTGGAATTACACAAGGAGTGTTCATAGCTGTTATCGGTCTTTCCTATCCACAACTCAAGTTACCGCTTTGGGTTGCTAGAGCAAATTTTTGGATGCTTCTCATCAGTGCTTATGTTGGTATGATTGTTGAGTTTTTGGCTGCAGCATTTGGCTTAAGCCGAATGTTTCTTATTACTGCGATGGGATTGCCCGAAGGTATTCCTTGGCTGGAAACTAGCACCGAAATAGCTATCAAAAACATAAGCATCTTGACCATCTTAAGCTGTTTTATTGTTCTCTTTGGCTTAAGAGAAATTAAAAGTGGTTCAATTTTGCAAGAAAAATCTTAGTCATGGCAATGAAATAATCAAATAATGATTTCTTAGACTTCTCCGAAAATTAGATTTTGACTCAAGCAAAAGAGTTCATAGCTGATTTTTGGAGATGTCTCTTGGTGATTTTGACATTGGCTGAGGAAGAATTCAATGAAGTTCATATATCCTTTAATCACTGTCATTTGATTGGGTACTGCTTTAACTTCTAGCATTGAAGCTAGACAACAAAAACTTAACCAAAAGCAACAAATGTCATCCTCTCCAGATTCTGTAGAATATCTCACCTCTCCTGAAACAACATCTATGAATCTTCCCTTTTCGGAAGCCGTACGTGTTGGTAATATGCTTTACTTATCAGGGGTTATCGGAAACATACCTGGAAAGAAAGAGCTTGTCAGTGGTGGAATCAAAGCTGAGACAAAGCAAACTATGGAGAATATCAAACGTATTCTTGAGAGGCATGGCTCATCACTCAGCCAGGTCGTTAAATGCAAAATGATGCTTGCAGATATGAAAGATTGGAACGCGATGAATGAGGTTTATCTGACTTATTTTTCGGCATCCCGACTACCCGCCAGAAGCGCATTAGGAGCAAGCGGTTTAGCTCTCAATGCACGAGTGGAAATTGAGTGCATGGCAACAGTTAAATAAATGATAAGTAAGCCAGTTCCTATTCATTCAGTTTATTATAATAATTCACAAACTGAAAATGTCAAATATTTGTTAATTAAAAATAAAATCCATGACTCAATCAAGAATGCCAACTCAACCAAAGGTTGAAACTAGTATCTTCAAAGATAAGAATTTTTTAATTGTCAATTTGGTGACGGTGATCGCAATATTAGGGGGAACCCTTTATGCTCCAGCGCTGCCAACCATACAACAATTTTTTAAAGTTACAGAAGCCGAAGTTTCATGGACATCGACACTTTTCCAGTTGCCTGGTGCCATTATTACTCCGGTATTTGGAATTTTAGCTGACATTTTAGGCAGAAAACAAGTCTTGGTTCCTTCGCTGCTCGTGTTTGCTCTTGGTGCTGGGTTGAGCGGTTTGACATCTAATTTCAGGGCACATTTAGGAGGGCGGCTTTTACAAGGTGTTGGTGCTGCTAGCTTAGAACCGCTACAACTGACCGTTATCGGCGACCTTTATCAGGGGAGAAAGCTAGGCGCTGCGATGGCACTTAATGCCGGTTTGATTGGTATGAGTGGCGCAATTTTTCCTCTGGTTGGTGGAATATTAGGCGAGTTAGATTGGCGATATACGTTTTTACCAGGTCTGCTTGCCATTCTCATAGCATTATTAGTCATAACCACACTAAGATTACCAAGGCGATCGCACAACACAGAGAAATTTCAACTCAAATCTTATCTACAAAGTACCTGGAGCAGCATAAATAATCGTCACGTACTCGGGCTATTGTTCGCAGTCATGTCTCTGTTCTTGGTGCAAACTTTATGTTTCACCTATATCCCATTATTGGCAACAAGCAAGTTCGGTACATCAGATTCGGTAAATGGCATTATCCTGACAAGTATGTCAATTGCGCTGGCACTCTTCGCTGCTCAATTGGGACGCTTGACACAAAGGATCTCGGAAATAAAACTGATCAAACTCTCTTTTATTCTTTTTGCAGTCGGGCTGTTAATTCTCCCTATTGTTCCTAACTTTTGGTTGATATTCATCCCGATGTTTTTACTTGGTGCTGCTCAAGGTATCGCCCTTCCATCCTCTCAAGCACTGCTAGCAGGACTTTCTGCACAAGAATCTCGGGCGGGGTTTATGGCGGTCAATACCTCAATTATGTCATGGGGACAGACACTTGGTCCTTTATTAGGAAGCATTGTTGCTAGCATCTGGAAATTACAATCAGTCTTTTATGTAGCCGCCATTTTTTCCCTGGTTTCATTTGCAGTCTTCAATTATATGCTGACTACTAAAGTCTTCAATTTCACAGCCAAAACTATACAACTACAAGTTCCAGCCAGCAACGAACAACCAACTTCGCCTCCGCCATTCCTTGCGTCTCCCACAATCCTGCAAAAGCCAATTGCACAGCTCCTCCATGTCGGAACTGACAGGGCGATTGAATTGCCAGAACATTTTCAAGTTATTAATATCGGCAAGTCGAGCGATCGCATTGTCCCCGAAGTGGATCTTTCAGATTTTCCCAATTCTGGAGTTATCTCACGAGTTCACGCCCAGATTCGTTACGATGGAGAAAATTACTATATCCAAGACCTGAACAGTTCTAACGGTACTTTCATTAATAAGTATCCACTCATACCAGGTGTTTGGTACAAATTAAAACCAGGTCTCCTGATTAGTCTTGGTCGGCGAGACGCGATCGCATTCATGTTTCAGATTGATTAATACGTTTAGTGGTTAAACAGAGTCAGGAATCCTTTAGTGAATCAAAATAGCCGAACAGGTTTAGAATTAAGACGTGCTGCAATAGATGTTACCCGCTTGACCACAGAAATCATATATTGATAATCAGGTGCTTGTGCATTTGGTACATATCTAACGTCTTGAACCAAATTAGGAGGAGCATCTTTAAGATAATTACGAATCCGCTCTTGACGATTTTTTTCGATGTTCGGTCCAATCAAAACAGCACCTGGTGGAACACTTTGAGAGTCAGAGAATAATATGCGAAACTCTGCAGCATCCAATTTTGTTCTATATAAATTAAATTCCTCCAAAGAAATGGCACCGGCAGCAGCCTTTCCTTGTGCCACCCATTCAAGCACTGTTTTTGGTGTAGGAGCAAATAGAATTTCTGCCAAGGTTAAACCATAAAGATTGTACAGTGGAATATAATATCCGGTAGCGGAACCTTGTAGACCTAAGGCTACTATTTTATTCTGTAAATCTTTCAATTGTCGCAGAGGGCTGTCTTTAGGTACAACGAATATCGCTCGTGAAGTGGTTTCTACCTGAAGAGGGAAAATTGGTAAATATTGATAATTAGCACTTGCAATTGCTGCCAAACCCGCAGGGGCAAAGACTAATGACCAAGCACGACGCTGAATGCGCTCAATCGCTATGTTCTCATTAAAAGTCGGTTCTAATTGAATAAGTGCCCTTGTTTTTTCACCCAAATATTGACGAAAGCGAACAAATCGTTCTAGCGCTTGTTTTCCTTCTCCGTAGCTAATCACGCCAATAACTAACTCAAGTTCTTGATTTGATGTTTCCTCCCCTGCACAGGCGGTGATGAAGAGTAGCATCTGCAAAATAAATAAACGTCGGGAAAGTTGGGATGACATCAATAGCTTTTAGCCAATATTTTTCTTGATGGATATCTTGTTATTATCTAACAATGTTAAACATTATTCTAAGCGAATCAACATATAGCATTGAAAAATTTTATAGCAATTTACAATTTGCTGAAACACAGTAGGAGCAAGGCAAAGAACACCCTCTAGTATATGTATAGTTCCTGCAATTGAGAACCGTTATATTTCAAAAAAATCATGTAAGCAGTTGAATTTTTATGAGATAATTGAAGAGATGAACTTAGAGTTTAATTTATTCTCTGCAAGTTATATATAACAGGTGTATATTCAGCCAAAAGAAAAACCATGAAAATAGGAACTAAGGTTAATCTAATTTTAATAATAGTTTTGCTCAGCGGTCTTCTAATTAGTGGTATCGCTTTATCAAATGTACTTCAAACAAAAGCACAGAATGAGGTAAGTTCTAAAGCCTTGATTCTGATGCAAATTGCCAACTCGGTAAGAACCTATACCAATGATCGCGTACAACCGTTGTTGTTACCAAGAGTGGACACTCAAGAGCAGTTCATCCCGGAATCCATACCCTCATTTGCCACTAGAGAGGTGTTTGAGATTTTACGTAAAAACAAAGAATATGGGAATTTTATCTACAAAGATGCCACTCTGAATCCAACAAATCTGCGAGATAAAACTGACGATTTTGAAGCTAAGATTGTTGAACGATTCCGTAAAAACCCTAATTTAAAAGACCTCTCTGATTACCGAACAATATCTGGAGAAAAGCTGTTTTATAGCGCCCGACCTTTTTCCATTCAAGACAAGAGCTGTCTGCGCTGCCATACGACTCCCGAATTAGCTCCAAAAAGTCAAATAGCGACCTACGGAAAAGAGGGTGGTTATGGATGGAAGCTCAATGAAGTTCTTGGAGCGCAAATGGTTTATATTCCGGCTGAAGAGATTTTAAAAAGTGCTAATCAGTCATTGATGATTGTCTTAGGAGTTGTAGGAATTATTTTTACAGCCATTGTTCTGATCATGAATCAGTTGTTAAAAAAAGTTGTGCTACAGCGTATTAAAACAATTGCTACTGTGGCGAAAAAAGTGAGCGTTGGCGATATGAATGCCAATTTTGCTAAACAATCTAAAGATGAAATTGGAGATTTAGCAGAAGCTTTTAATAGGATGAAATATAGTTTAGAAATTGCTCTGAATATGTTAAATAAGAATCACAAGTAGATGGATTGAAATAACGTTTTCTTCCGTCAGATATTTATACTTGCAGATTTTGTAGCGACTGTCTTGAAAGTCAAGCGATCGTCAGGGCAAACGCATCTAAATATTGACAAAGTGGTAAGTAGAGATGTGAAATAGTGGTACAGATATACTAAGTAGGGGGATAAAGGCAGCGATC
>JAESFT010000143.1_pt1 | contig 84770 bp, 96 predicted proteins | sample 9269451 | NCBI WGS metagenome assembly JAESFT01 (sample SAMN14502557, study PRJNA617106) | algae metagenome | isolation source: Scytonema hyalinum WJT4-NPBG1 and co-occurring heterotrophs from well... | place: USA: Mojave Desert, Joshua Tree National Park, California | collected 2006-05-25 | reverse complement strand
AACAACCCCCGCCCCCCTTGCGGGCGTGGGCGCCTCGCGGGGGTTCGGCCCGCGCGCGGGGTGTGGGGGAAACGCCGAAGTTCGAGTTTCCCCCTCACCCTCCCACTCGCTGCGCGAGCGGGCCCCTCCCTCTCCCTCAACGGGAGAGGGGTTTATCTTCTTGAACGGCATATCGGCCGCTTCGCTGCGCCGGCCCAGCTCCCGCATCGCCGGGCGCTGGTGGAGCGGCAGCTGCGCGATCTCCGCTTCCATGCGGACGCGCCGCTCCTTCGAATTCTCCGACCAGCGCGCGCCTGGCCGCCAATGCCCGCCACGTGGGCAGGAGCATTCGTCGCCCAGATAAATCCCCTCTCCCCCTGAGGGAGAGGGCGACTCGCCGGAGGCAAGCGGGGTGAGGGGAAGTTTATAAGAAGGAGAAAGGCTACGCCGCCCGTCTCCACTCTCCACCTGCCTGATCCGGTCGGTGGGGAGAAAGGGCAGGTAGAGCGAGGCGACCCTGCGCATCGCAAGCCTCCATGATCAGCGAAAATCCGGGCCCGCCGCGCTGGCGGGCGAGTTCGACGGTCCAGCAGGGAGGCCCCACGCCGGCAGTCGGCAGCGGCACCGAGGGCGCCGGCCCGATCCGCCAGCGCGTGATCGCGGTCGAGGGCTCTGCCAGCGGATCGGCCTTGCGCCAGCGCCGGAGCATCAGCGCCATGGTCCCGCCCTCCTCCGCCGCCAGCTGCAGCCGCCGCGTTTCGGTGAGGCCCGCGCGCCCAACTTCGCCGACCACGGCCGCCAGCGCGCCATGCCGTAGCCCTTCTTCCATCACCGCCAGCACATCCGCGTCGCGCCCGGCTTCGGCGACCAGCAGCCGCTCAGGGGGAAGGCCGGCCAGCGCCAGCCCGGGTGCGAACAGGTCGCGGCGGGAGACAATCCACAGCACCATGCCCTTCTCGCCCGCGCGCCGCCCGGCAATGCCGGCAAGGAACAGCGTCGCCGCCGCATCGTCGCTATAGCCGCACGACGCGGCCGCCGCTTCGTGCAGCCCGGCATCGGCCAGACCGCCGCCAGCCAGCCGCCCGTCCAGCGCATCCACGCCGAACGGCAGCACCGCCGCAGGGTCCTTGCCCGAAGCCACGATCGCGCGCACCTCTGCACGCAATCGTTCAAGGCGCATCTCTTGGCGCATAGGTGCGACTCGACTCATGTGTTCTTCTTTTGTTCCCTGATCCGGGAACCGAGTCAATCAAGCTTGCTGCCGCTCCGCTTTGCCACCGATATGCAGGTGCGCAGCAAGCTACCGGGCGCGGACATAGCTCCCCGGCGCGTCCTCGAGTGCCGGCAGGCTGCCCGCGCCCGGCACGCGTGCGCCCTCGGCCTTGACCTTGGCGGGTGCGCGCTCGGCGATCCAGCGGATCCAGTCCGGCCACCAGCTGCCCTTGGTCTCAGTCGCGCCGGCGACGAATTCCTCCAGGCTCTTCGCGCCGGAGTCGTTGGTCCAATATTGGTATTTGCCGGCGGAAGGCGGGTTGACCACGCCCGCGATATGGCCGGAGCCGGCGAGGACGAAACGCACCGGGCCGGTGAAATGGTCGGTGATCTTCCAGACGCTCTCGGCGGGCGCGATATGATCCTCGCGGCCGGCCTGCACGTAAGTGGGCGTCTTCACTTCGCGCAGGTCGAGCGGCTGGCCCAGCACGGTGATCGCCTTGGGCACGACCAGCTTATTGTCGCGATACAGATCGGTCAGATAGGCGCGGTGCCATTTGGCCGGCAGGTTGGTCGTGTCGCCATTCCAGTGCAGCAGGTCGAATTGCGGATAGTCGTTGCCGAGCAGGTAGTTGTTGACGACATAATTCCAGATCAGGTCGCGGCCGCGCAGCAGGTTGAAGGTCGCGGCCATGTAGCGGCCATCGAAATAACCGTCAGGAGCCATTCCCTCGAGCATCTTCAGCTGCTCGTCGTCGACGAAGTTCTTGAGGTCGCCGGCGCGGGCGAAATCGACCTGGGCGGTGAAGAAAGTGGCGGACGCGACCTTCTCGCTTTCGCCGCGCCCAGCGAGCACCGCCAGCGTCGCGGCGAGCGTGGTGCCGGCGACGCAATAGCCGATCGTGTGAACCGCGGGTACGCCGAGCAGGTCCCGGATCGTCTCGATCGCGTCGATCTGGGCCGCGACATAATCGTCCCAGATCACGTCCTTCATGCTCGCGTCCGCCGACTTCCAGCTGACCATGAACACGGTCAGGCCTTGCTCCACCGCCCAGCGGATGAAGCTTTTCTCCGGCGTCAGATCAAGGATGTAGAAGCGGTTGATCCAAGGCGGGAAGATGACGATCGGCGTTTCGAATACCTCGTCCGTGGCCGGGCTATACTGGATCAGTTCGTAGAGCGGCGTGCGCTTGACGACCTTGCCGGGCGTGGTGGCCAAATTCTTGCCAAGCTCGAACGCGCCTTCCTTCACATGGGTGAGCTGGCCCTGGCGCATGTCGCGCAGCATATGCTCAAGGCCGCGCAGCAGATTCTCGCCGCCGGTTTCCAGCGTCTTCTTCATCACTTCGGGATTCGTGAAGACGAAGTTGGACGGGCTCATCGCATCGGCCACGGCGCGGGCGGCAAAGCGCATCTTCTCGCGCTGCACTTCATCCACGCCCTCGACCAGGTCGACAGACCGCATCAGATGCTCGGCCACCAGCTGATAGCTTTGCCGGATCATGTCGAACATCGGGTGCTGCTGCCATTCGGGCGCGGCGAAGCGCTTGTCCTTCGGCTTCTCGACGGGCGCCGTGTCGGTGCCTGGCGTGAGAAAGCGCTGCCACAGCTTCAGTCCGTCCGACCAGAAGTCCGTTGTTGCCTTGGTGAGACTTGTCGCCTCGGCGAAGTTCGGGAAGGCGCTGGGCGGCGGCGACTCGGTCGCCTTCATCGCCATCTCGACGCCATGCTCCATCATCAGCTGCTGGGCGCGGCCGATCACCCATGTCCAGCGCTGCATCTCGTCGAGCGTGGGCAGGTGCGTGCCGGGATTGTCGGTCTGGCTGGCCATCGATTCTCTCCTGTAGGCCCACTTAGCACCGTCATTGCGAGGAGCGCAGCGACGAAGCAATCCAAGAAGGCTGAGCGCTTCGCTGGATTGCTTCGCTCCGCTCGCAATGACGGGGGAGTTGCGCCACGCTTTCACGACGCCCATCTCCGAGGCATGGCATCAACCATCTGCCCTCTTTGCGCCAAGCCCTCCGCGGCGGAGCACCAGCCCTTTTGCAGCCGCGGGTGCAAGGACCGCGACTTGCTGAACTGGCTGGGCGACGCCTACCGCGTGCCCGGCCCGCCAGCGGAAGACAAGCCACTGGACAGCGAGCTTTAGCCGCAGCTATAGGCCGCGCCTTCGCTTGTCCAAGCGGCATGCCCAGGTAGCTCAGTTGGTAGAGCATGCGACTGAAAATCGCAGTGTCGGCGGTTCGATCCCGTCCCTGGGCACCATCCTCGACTGCACCTGCAGTATACCAGATCGGTGCAGCCGCCCGCCATATCCTTCTGTGCGAGGCTGCGTCTCTGGGAAGCTAACATTCCGGGCTCGTGAGAAATGCGCCGTCGGAGGGAGCTTTGAACCTTCGTTTCAGCTATCGGCCGAGCTCCGCTCCAACCCCTGCAACAACAGATGATCAGGCTGCTGTTTATGGTGGTCATCCCTCCGAGAACGGATCAGCGCCGCCGCGCCGACTGCAGCTCCGATTACAACCGCCGACTTGATGAAGAACCCACGCTTGTTGTGTCTCCACTCCGCACGGGCGCCCATCTCGGCTGGAACATTCGGGATCTTGCCGCGGCCGAGATCCTCAACGACACCTTCGACCACGTTGATCCGATCGGCGCCCATCAGCAGCAGCCAATGCAACCAGTTGGACTCGCTCCACCGAAAAGCAGCGCGGCGGATGACGCCGCTTACAGCGTGCGGTGGGGTCGAAGTCCCGAACACTGCAGGCGTGCGGATATGCTCTATCGACTGAAGAATCTCGACGTCGCTCTGCTGTTGCGGCGGACGCTCCCAGTCCTTGGTGAGACCCTGGTCTTGCGAGCGGTCGCGAAACGGATAGGTCGGATCGTTCTCGGCGTCGGCATCAACGCCCCAACCGACCACGCCCGCTGGATCAATGGGCGCACCAGACGCGGCGATGCGAGTGCGTTCGTCGAGCATGGTCTGTTCCTCAACCGTTGGGCAGCAGCACGGGCTTGATGCAGTTGTCGAGCTTACCGGAGAAGATGTGGTAGGCGTCGGAGATATCCTCGAGCGGCACCCTATGAGTTATGATGCCCTTCGGGTTGATCCGACCTTCCTTCACATGCTCGATCAGCTTGGGCACATGCCGCTTCACTGCCGCCTGATTGGCACGGATCGTCAGGCCCTTGTTCACGATATTGCCGAGCGGGACCATGTTGCCGGTTGGTCCGTAAACGCCAACGATCGACACGATGCCGCCCTTCTTGACCGAGTTGATAGCCCAGTGCGCCGGGATTGCGTTTCCTGCTTCCCATTTCAGCTTGGTGCCGAACACTGTCTGCAGGAAGTTGCCCTTCGCATCGCCGCCCACGGCATCAATCGCCACGTCGACGCCTAGCCCATCGGTGGTTTTCTTCATGAAAACGACGACGTCGTCGAGCTCCTGGAAGTTGTAGACCTCGGCAGGGCAATAGCTGCGGGCGAACTCCAGCCGATAGTCGATATAGTCGAGCACAATCACCCGACCGGCGCCGAAGAGCCACGCTGATCGCGCAGCTAGGAGTCCCACCGGGCCAGCGCCAAGCACCAGCACGGTATCGCCCTTCTGTATGCCGCCCATTTCAGCCGCCTGATAGCCCGTCGGCACCACGTCAGTCAGAAGAACGGCGTCGTCCGGATCCATCCAGTCCGGGATGATTGTAGGTCCGAAATCGGCATAGGGGACGCGGACATATTGCGCTTGGCCACCATCATAACCTCCGGCTGTATGGGAGTAGCCGTAGATGCCCGCCGCCGCGGTCGCCATCGGGTTGGACTCGTGGCAGTTCCCATAGAGCCCCTGCTTGCAGAAGTGGCACTGGCCGCAGGCGATGTTGAAGGGCACGAGCACATGATCACCGACCTTCAGGTTGGTGACCTCGGAACCGAGCTCCTCGACTATGCCGCAAAACTCATGGCCGAAGGTCATTCCGACCCGCGTATCGGGCACCATACCATGGTAGAGGTGAAGGTCTGATCCGCAGATGCAAGAGCGGGTGACGCGAACAATCGCGTCACGAGGATGCTCGATCTTCGGCATCGGCTTTTCTTCGACGCGAACCCGGTAGGGTCCTCTGTAGTTCATTGCGAGCACGCGCCAATCTCCTGCAGGCGAGCGACTAACCTTATGGAACGTCAGAGGTTCCTCGCTGACGACTACCCGCCACAACTATCCTACGAGCGTGGACTGTGCTCCATCGATCCAGATTGGCGTTCCCGAAATAAAGCGGCCTCGCTCTGATACGAGGAAGAGTGCCAGTTCGGCGACCTCAGCAGCGTCGCCACCTTCTCCATCCGTTAGCGGTATCTTGCCATCAGGATATTCTACCTCCTCTGCTGCTTCTTCGATGTTCCGCTTCTCAGTCTTGGCCTGGATGGCCGTGTCGATCTTGCCGGGGCAGATCACGTTTACACGGATACGGTGCTTGGCCAGCTCGACCGCGAGCATCTGACCCATGGTGAGCTGGGCAGCCTTCGTTGAGGAGTAGGCAGTCGCGCCTGCATTTGAGAAGACGCGGGTTCCGTTGATGGAGGACGTGATCAGGATAGCTCCGGACCCTCTGCGCTTTAGATGAGGGACAGCGTGGTGGATGGTAAGGTAAGTGCCTCGCAGGTTTACTGCGATGGTCTTGTCCCACTCATCAGGCTGGATCTCGTCGATCGGTGCCCACACGCCGTTGATGCCGGCGTTGGCAAAGACGATGTCGAGCCCTCCCTGAGCGCTTACCAGCATTTCGACGGCCGCCTTGAGGGCTCTGTCATTGGACACGTCTGCGACGAGCCGAACCGCAACGCCTCCGCTCCTCTCGATCTCGGAAGCGGTTTGCTCAACCTCGTCTTCCATCTGGCTGAGCACGCCAATTACAGCACCTTCGGCCGCAAAGCGAAGCGCGGCGGCCTTTCCGATCCCCGAGCCGGCGCCTGTTACCAGAGCCACCTTGCCAGCGAGCTCCACCTCAGGCCTCATCATCAAGTCGCCGGGGTTTGCCTTCCTCCGTCATGGCCACGTAGGTGAAGATGCCTTCGGTCACCTTTTCGGCTTCCTTGCCGCCGCGAACACGGGTCCAGGTCTCGACCTTCACTTTGATCGAGGTCGCTCCTTCGTCCTCCCAGGAGCAGAAGCAGCTGACCTCGTCTCCAACCGCGATCGGCCGCAGAAACTTCATAGCGTCAATGGCAATCGTCGCGACGCGACCGCCTGCTCGCTCAACCGCAAAGGTGGCGCCCGCCAGGTCCATTTGCGAAAGGGTCCAGCCGCCAAAGATGTCCCCACTTGGGTTTGCATCGCGAGGCATCGCTATGGTGCGGAGGTGCGCCCCTCCAGGCGGGGTCGGAAGCTGATCCATCATGCCGCAACGACTTGGAAGGCGTTGGTTTCCCGCAAAAAGAGCGAATAGGCATCGGAGCCACGCCATTTTCCCAAGACAAGCGGGATGGAGCCTCTGTCCTTACCCGCTGAGCGGAACGGTCATCGAAGCGGCCACGCAGCAAGGATCGACGGCACAGCCGTGAGCACAACCAAGATCGAGAGCGGCGCCCCGAGACGGGCATAGTCGGAGAACAGATAGCCGCCTGGCCCCATGACGAGCGTATTGCATTGGTGCCCAATAGGCGTGAGGAAGTCACAACCCGCAACGACCGCAACGGCCATGAGGAATGCCTCGGGTCTCAGGTTCAGGTCCTGAGCAAGCGCTACTCCGATTGGCGCCATCACGAGGACAGTCGCCGCGTTGTTGAGAAACGGCGTCACTGCCATCGCAGCGATCATGACCACACCCAGTGCCGCCCAGGTCGGTATTCTTCGACAGACGTCCGAAAGGGCGTTCGCGATGAGGCCGGTGCCACCCGTTGACTGGAGGGCTTCGCTGACCGGGATGAGTGCGCCCAGCATGATCAGAATGGGCCACGCGATGTGCTGGTAGGCTTCTCTGGGCGAGATCGCGCCTGTGGTTATCACCAACACTGCGGCTGCGAAGAATGCGACGGCAACCGGCACGGCTCCAGCGGCAGTCAGCGCCATTGCTGCACCAAGTATGAGCAGTGGTAAAAAACGCTTGCGATCGCCGCCTAGCTTCACGTCCCGCTCTGCCAGCGGCAGGCATCCAAGGTCGGTTAACCGGTCCGGCAGTGACTCCAGTGCTCCCTGGAGCACGAGCACGTCTCCGGGACATAGATGCAGATCGCGGAGCCGGTCAGTAAGGCGTTGTCCTGCTCGCGAGACTGCAAGAAGATTAACCCCGTAGCGCTCGTGCAGCCGGACACGGCCGGCGGACTGGCCCACGAGCACAGACTCCCGCATGATCACTGCTTCGATCACGCCGACATCGGAAGAGCCTTCGCTTTTAGCCGCGTTGCGGTCCTGCCCCACGAGCTCGAGACCGCCCTTGGCGATGGCACGCTCCAGCGCCTCGGGGTCTCCGCGCAGAACGAGGCGATCACCGGCCCTAAACTCTGCGTCCGCAGCAGGATCAGCGACGGAAGCGCCCGCACTCAGAAGCTGAACCACTTCGATATCGTCCTCGGCACCCTCAAGCAGAGCTGCCACGGTGACCGGCATCTCGGCATTGGCTGGGACTTTAGCCTCGGTCACATAGCGCTGATTACGAGCGCGCTTCCCACGATAACGACTATGTCGTCGCTGAAGCCCCTAAAAGCTTTGTCTGGCGGCACCGTGCCGGCGGCGATCGATGCCAGCAGAGCAAGACCGGCAACTACGTCGTAGCGCCACTTTCCCCAGATAAAGAGGATCATCATGGCTCCGACGATGGCGAATGCGAGTATCTGGTGCGTGGTCATAGAACAGCATCAACGCCGCGGGCTCCATCGGGACCACCGGAACATACACTCGGCCTGACGTCCGTTTCGCCCATGGATGCTTTCACCGCCCTCGCCAGGCGCGTGCACGAGATGTCGGCAGGCTCAACCGGCTCCCTGCCGCAGGTCGGCATTGCTGACCCTCGTGCTGACCTACGCCGCGTCCAACTTCGCACGGCGGACTGCTGAGAAGCTCTTGTGTCGCACGCCTACGCGGCGCACTGGCGGCTCAGGTTAGGCAACTCTTTTGTGAGAAATCACCGAATTCCAGAGGGCTGCGTTACTCATCCGGTCTGGTCAGCATCCGCTCCGCCGCAGGGGCATGGTCAGGCAGTGAACTCCACCTCCGCACTGCGTGAACTGGTCCAGTGTGATGGTGTGCACCTCGAAGCCAAGGTCAGCCAAGGCTTGGTCCACTCGCGGCGCTGACCCAGTCGAGATGATCCGCCTGCGGCCGAGGGAAAGCACGTTGCAGCCAAGGCTGGAAATTTCCTCCGCCCGAACTGGCACGATGTCGATGCCGAGTTCGTCCAGTCGATCGAGGAACGTAGGATCAAGTTTTTCTATGCACCCCAGCGCGAGGTCTCGATCCAGCATGCAGAAATGCGTGTCGAGATGGAGTAGGTCTGGCTCCACCCGCGTGTAGATGACAGACCAGCCCTCCCGTTCGAAGAAGCTGCCGAGCGCTTGAGCGCCGAGGGTGGTCGTTCGGTTGCCTGAGACGCCGATAGCGACATGCCCTGGGCGAATAAGTGAGACGTCGCCACCCTCTACGCAGCCGACTTCCACCTTGCCCAGATTTGGCACGCCAGCCGCTTTGGCCGCACTCAGCACAACGTCGACCTCACCCTTGCGGTGTTCGGCTCCAGGCCGCAGCCCGATCAGCCCCCAAGGTGTCATCAGACTGCTGTCCCTGGTGAAAGCTAGATCGGGGAGGTGCGAGAGTGGCTGCACGGAGACCACACGCACACCGAGGCTAGCTAACTTGTTCGCCAGCGCACGGTGTTGAGACTTTGCGGTCACTCCGCAGGCCGTGCGCCCGGACCGAAGAGCGTTCTCGCTGACGCGATTGCAAGGCACGATGCGCAGGTGCTGCGGCGACGCGAGCAGCACCTCCTTCAGAACACCATATTCGTTGTCCAACCCTGCAGAATTCCACCTCCGGCCAGAGGCGGGTGCTGAGGGTTGCCGGAGGGGTGTGGATTGAAGTGACCGGATGAGCAAGAGCGACCTCGGTAAGCACAACGCGTTGAACGGCCGGCATGACCCTCTGGCCAGACTAGTCCGAAACACGTGCGATCCGATCGTTGTTCCCGTCTTCCAGCATTGACGCCGGGCCGAGCGGCGCTTGAGCAGGCCCGGCTTGTAAGTGCGAACGACTTCCTGTGAGCTTCGATGCCCCGCATCTATGGCAATGCACCGTCGTTGCAGGGCGCACCATGCTTATTGAGAGGGATCTAGCCGCGGAGGAATTCGGACCGGAACGCTGCCAAGCGTGGCCCGTTCGGCTGCCCTATGAACAACATGGCCTCGGTGATCGAAGCTCCCCCACATCAATCAGACGCACTCGGCGAGCTCGCGGTTGCAGTCGCTGATCTCAGTGAAGCACACGATCTCATCTACATCGCGCGAGACGAGACCCGGGCATCGGCGATTGAACAAGCGCTAAGAGCGATGGCGCCCGATACGACCGTTGCTCGCTGTCCCGGCAGCGATGCGCTGCCTGGTGAAGATGTCCCTCCGTCCGCGGCGATTGCAGGCCAAAGGGTCGCCGCCTTGCGCCGCGTGCGGACTGCCGTAGGCAAGCCGGATCGTCTAGCCATTCTCCTGATCACGACCGCGGAGGCAGCGGCAAGGTTATATCCTGCTCCAAGCGCCTTCGACATCGCTCCCCCGATCCTCTGCCTCGGCCAGTCATGTGATCTGGACGAACTCGCCAGCACCCTCGAGGCAATCGGCTACGTTCCTGACGATCGCGTCGACGAGCCGGGCGAGATCGCCCTACGCGGGCAGGTAATCGACGCCTTTCCGGCCGACGCCGGCGAGCCGTTCCGCATCGAGGTTCAGGACTGTGCGATCTCGTCCATCCGCCCCTATGACCCAGTTACGCAGCTGACGACGGGCGAGTGCCGCTCGCTGGAAGTCGGACGGGCGCAGGAGCCTGAGCTTGGCGAAGGTGTGCCGCTGCTGGAGCACCTGCCAGGTGCGGCGCTTGTGTTCGACCCAGGGGCTGATGACCGTCGAAAACGCTTTCTGCGGCTGGCGGCAGACGCTGGCCGCCGCAGGCCGGCGCGCGCCTTGCCCGACATCTGCTCAGACGAGCGCTGGTGCGCGGCGATGATCGCGCATGAGGTTCTTCAAATCGGTGAAGACGTGGGCGAGCCGCCGCCGCGTTTCGTGGAAGATCGCAATCCGTCGGGGGCTTTCGCGGGCTATGCCCGGAAAGAGCTGCAAGCGGGTAACAAACTCGTGCTGGTCGGGAGCCCTCGTGATCTAAGGTTCGTAGCGCGCCGGTTCGAGAAGCTTCTCAAGGTCGCACCCGAGCCAGTCGCCGCATGGCAGGACGTGAGGCGCGCGAATGCCGGATCCGTTCTGTCCTTGGAGTTGCCACTGACGCGCGGTTTCCGGTGGCGAGACATTGTCGCCATCGCAGCGGGAGATCTTCTGGGGAGCCGCGCGCAGCGGGGGGACGAGCAGAGCGGCACGATCGACTTCGATCATTTTCGCATCGGTGAGATCAAGGTCGGAGATGTGATCGTCCACGAAGATCATGGACTTGCAGTTATTGCTGGCTTGGAAGCCTTGCCAACGGGGGAAGACGCGATCGTTCTTCGCTTCGCAACGGAAGCGCGCCGGCTAGTGCCCGCAACAGAAGCTCACCGTATCTGGCGCTATGGCGCGGAGGAAGGGGCGGTCACGCTGGACAAGCTTGATGGCTCGTCCTGGGAGAAGCGCCGCCAAGAAATCGATCGCACCATTGCCGAAAGTGCCCGGGCGCTCGTCACGCTCACTCAAGAGCGGCTCAAAGAGACCGCGCCCGTGCTGGAACCAGAGTCGGCGGCATATGAACGTTTCGCGGCCGGGTTTCCATTTACCGAGACTGTGGACCAGATCCGGGCGATTGAGGCGATCCGATCGGATCTTGCATCGGGCAAGCCCATGGATCGGCTCGTCATCGGCGATGTGGGTTATGGAAAAACCGAAGTAGCGCTTCGCGCAGCGGCCGTAGCAGCGTTCGCCGGCAAGCAGGTGGTTCTCGCCGCGCCGACTACCGTTCTCGTCCGGCAGCATCTTGAGACGTTCAAGTCTCGTTTTGAAGAGGCGGGGATCGTGGTGGCAGGCCTCTCCCGCCTGTCGACGCCGGCCGAGCGGAAGGCGGTTATCGCTGGCGTGCAGGACGGGTCCGTGCAGGTTGTGATCGGCACTGGCGCCGTCGCCGGTAAGGGCGTCGCTTACCAGAATTTGGGCCTGGTCATCGTTGATGAGGAGCAGAGATTCGGCGCGGCCGACAAGGCGAAGCTACGCGGCTTGGGTGCAAAGCACGTGTTGACGCTTAGCGCGACGCCCATCCCGCGGACCTTGCAGCAGGCGCTGGTTGGGCTGCAGCAGCTTTCGATTATCGCGACGCCCCCGGCGCGGCGCCAGCCCATCCGCACCTCGGTCACGTCATTCGATGAGCAACTGGTTCGCACGGCGCTCCTTCGCGAGCGGAGCCGCCGTGGGCAAAGTTTTGTCGTCGTTCCTCGCATCGACGACATGGCAGGCATGGCCGAGAAGCTGCGGACGCTCGCGCCCGAGCTGAATATCCACGAAGCGCATGGCAAGATGCCGGCAGCGGAGATCGACGAGGCCATGGTGGCATTCGCCGGCGGGGATGGAGATGTCCTGCTTGCCACCAATATCATCGAAGCGGGTCTGGACGTGCCTCGGGCCAACACAATGATCGTGTGGAAGGCGGATCTTTTCGGCCTGTCTCAGCTGCACCAGCTCAGAGGTAGAGTCGGTCGCGGTGCTCGCCGGGGTCAAATTTACCTCCTGACCGAAGCGGGCCGAGAAATCGCGCCCCGGACGATGTCTCGGCTGCAGACGCTGCAGGCCTTCGATCGGCTCGGTGCCGGCTTCGCAATCAGCGCCCGCGATCTCGACATGCGTGGTGCCGGCGACCTGCTTGGCGAGGAGCAGGCAGGCCATGTGAAGCTGATCGGCGTCGACCTCTACCAGCACCTGCTCGAACAAGCTCTGCGAAGCGTTCGCGGTGAAGGCGTCGACGACTGGACTGCCGAGATCAACATCGGGGCCAGCGGCCGCTTCCCCGAAAGCTGGATCGCAGACGAAGACATCCGCATCGGCCTTTACGGCCGCTTGGCGCGCCTTCGTGATAAGCAGGAGCTGGAAAGCTTTGAGGACGAACTCGCCGACCGTTTTGGCGAGCCACCAGCCGAGGCACAGCGCTTGTTCGTTAGAGCTCGGCTGCAAATCGCGGCCAAGGCGGCGAACGTTCAGCGGGTTAATGCGGGCCCTACAGCTATCGCTCTCAGTTTCCAGCCGGGCGCCAAGCCCCCCGGTGAGAACAAGCGGCTCGTGGAGATGAACGGCCGATGGCTGCTCACCGGGGATTTCGAGGACGAAGTTATTCGCACGCAGTCCGCTGAGGAGCTCGTGACTGAGCTCGCCGGCGATTAGCTAAGGAGCACTACACTTGTGCTCGCAAGCGGGACTCCACGTGAATGCCCGCGCCTACAAAGCGGCTGCAGCGGTTTTGGGCAGCGATCTAAATGAACTCCGCCTGTCGACGTCGGAGTAGGTCTGTTGCGCCAAACAGCGCGCGAGTGAAGCTTGCGTTCGAAGGTCACTGCTGTTGAGCATGGCCGCAAGGCGGTCAAGCGCTCACGTTGTTCCGAACGATGCAACGGCGGAACTATCGGGTTCGTTAGTTACCGTGCTGTCCGATATCGCCCTTGCCATGGTCATGTGTGATGATAGGCGATCCGCGGCCGTTGATTGGCTCACACGCTGGAGTTGCTTTGACTCATACCGGGATCGACCCTGATGCAGATCCGGGTGCCTATGCGCGGGACGTGTTGGAAAACATGTCCGAGGCGTTCTTTCTCCTAGATCGTGAGTTCCGACTCCTCGATGTGAACAGGGCCGCAATCGATCTCGATGGGCGACCCAAGGACACGCTTCTTGGCCGGACGCTGTGGGACCTCACCCCCGGGTTGGAGGACTCGGAGCTTGGCGAGCGGTTCAGGTCCGTGATGCTCAACCGGCACACGCAGATCTACACTCACCATCAAAGGTGGCCTGGCGGGCACAGCGCCTGGCTTGAGTCACGCATCGTCCCTGTTCAAGCTGGGGTCGCTGTTTTCTATAGAGACGTGACCTAGGAGTTGGCAGCCAAGGAAGAGCTGCGCGAAACGAGTCAGCGTCTGGACGCAATCCTCGCTAACACAACAATGGCCGTGTTCCTTCAGGATCATAACCAGCAGTGCGTCTACGCAAACGCCGCGGCCGAAAAGCTCACCGGCTACTCGTTCGAGCAAATGCAAGGCCGCCCCCTCCACGATGTGATCCATCACAAGAAGCCTGACGGGTCTCAATATCCCTCGAACGAATGCCCGATTGACCGTGCGTTCCCTGAGCGGGCGCAAATGCAAGGCGAAGAGCTTTTTGTAGCTCCTGACGGGAGCTTCTACCCGGTCGCCTTCACCGCGAGCCCGCTTCGGGACCGCAGTGGCGCTGCCGTCGGCACTGTCATTGAAGCTCGGAACATAGAGCAGGACAAGGCAAAGCAGGCGCAGTTCGATGTTCTGAACCAAACAGGTCAGGCGCTGGCCGCGGAGCTCGATTTGGAGCGTGTCGTCCAGATTGTTACAGATGCCGGAGTCCAGCTGAGCGGGGCGAAGTTTGGAGCCTTCTTCTACAACGTGATCAACGATGTCGGCGAGAGCTTCCTGCTATATTGCCTATCGGGTGCTGAGCGGGCGGACTTCGACAGCTTCGGCCATCCTCGTGCAACCGAAGTGTTCGCCCCCACCTTCAAGGGTGAAGGCGTGGTCCGCTCCGATGACATCTTGGCTGACCCGAGATACGGCAAGAACGCGCCACATAAGGGCATGCCAAACGGGCACCTTCCGGTGCGCAGCTACCTCGCCGTGCCGGTAATCTCCCGGTCTGGTGAAGTCATCGGCGGCCTGTTCTTTGCGCATCCCGAGCCCGGAGTTTTCAACGACGAATCTGAGCGCCTGCTTCTGGGTCTTGCAGGTCAGGCAGCGGTGGCGATCGACAATGCGCGGCTGTTCGAGGCCGCGCAGCGGGCAAAGCAAACCCTAGAGCAAAGGGTTGCTGAGCGAACGCGCGAGCTGGAAATCGCCAATGACGCGCTTCGCCAGAGTCAAAAGATGGAGGCGATCGGACAGCTAACCGGAGGTATCGCTCACGATTTCAACAATCTTCTCACCGTGATCAGGGGATCGGCGGACGTTCTAAGGCGCGACGATCTGACTGATGACAAGCGCCGGCGCTATGTTGACGCGATTGCAGACACAGCGGATCGAGCTGCTCGCTTGACAGGGCAACTGTTGGCCTTCGCGAGACGGCAGGCCCTTCGTCCAGAGGTGTTCGATGCGGGTCTTCGGATTACCTCGATCGCCGAGATGCTCAGGAGCGTGCTCGGGTCACGTATACGCCTGACAATCGACGCAGACTGTCCCGACTGCTTCGTCCAGGCGGATACAGCCCAGTTTGAAACCGCAATTGTGAACATGGCCGTGAACGCTCGCGACGCTATGGATGGTGAGGGCGAACTGAAGATTTCCATTCGTCGTGACCCGGAAAACGAACGCGAGTTCGTCTGCGTTGAGGTTGCCGACACTGGTCACGGTATCGAGCCCGAGAAGCTCGACCGGGTCTTCGAGCCCTTCTTCACCACCAAGGAGGTTGGCAAGGGAACTGGCCTCGGCTTGAGCCAGGTCTATGGGTTCACGAAGCAGTCTGATGGAGAGATCCGAGTCGAGAGCAGCTTAGGCCAGGGGACGACTTTTCGCCTGCTTCTTCCTGCACGGGACGATCGACCAAAAGAGTTAGAGGAAAAACTCCAGTTGAGTGAACGCCGGGCCGGCAGCCGCGTCTTGATTGTCGAGGATAACGCGGACGTGCGAGCCTTTGCGGTCGATCTCCTCCAGGATCTCGGCTTTGTGGCTCAGGTGGCTGACTCAGGCCAAGCCGCCCTGGACCTTCTTTCAAGCGGCGCCGTTTTCGACGTGCTGTTTAGCGATGTTGTCATGCCCGGAATGGGTGGCATCGATTTGGCTAAGATCGTGAGAGAACGCATCCCGCAGCTGCCGATCGTCTTAACCAGCGGCTACAGCCATATCCTCGTGGAGGAGGGGCAGCACGGCTTTCCGTTGCTCCAGAAGCCATATTCCGCAGCGGCCGTCACCGAGGCGCTCCATGAGGCTCTGAACGGTAGCGGCAGCAGCACCTCAGCATAACAACTCCGCTACTCGGAGCGCGACTAGCTTGGCTCCTGCGCTTTCGGGTAAGCTGCGGTTATTGCAAGATTTTTTTGCGGAACCAAGATGGCTGAATTGACAGTTTGGACACGCTCCGCCGGCAAGCTGAGATTTTGCCGCGGGGTGTTCGTGAGCTCGTCGCCATCAATGTGCGGCGGACTGCGGAGGCGCGGTCCGCGATCCGGGCCGTGCTGAAGCTAAGCACTCCATTCTGCGCCTGTGCGCGCTGCGACTCTATGATTTTGCCGCGCGCGCTGAGGCGCGCCGCCAAGGTCTTAGTGTCCTCCCTCGACCCAAATCCCGATCGACCGGAACGCGTCTGCCATAGCCTCCTCGAGCTCTCGCGACTCCCACTCGCTGACCGGATTCAGGTGCTGAAACAGATCCGGGACCAACCGGACGCCAAAGCGGCGCACCGCGGCGCTCGAGCGATATCCTGCCTTGTGCTGGTCGAAGCGCCAGTCCGGATCGCGCGCCGTCTGACCGACGTAAAGGCCCCACCTCCCCTCCCGCGCGGGATCGTGCAGGAGGATTACGTAAACCGAGTGGCGCGCGGTCCGCTCGCCCTTCGTGGACGATTGAAAGGTTCGAGCGACCCGTTGGGCACGGCTCCACCAGTGAGGCAGCGTCATCGCGGTAAGCAATAGCTCCCCCTCAGCCCACAGCCAATGCGGGGAAATACCGCGCAGCACCAACTTTCTGGCCCTCACGCTCGGATACTTTGCGGCCGAAGTGACTCGAGTGCGTCAGCGTTGACCCGCTTGGCGAATAGCGAAGGCACGGTCTGCTTCGATCGGGGCTGTGGTGAAGCGAAGCAGCCCATTCTGCGCCTGTGTCTGATGCGTTTCCGTCACCTTGCCCGCGTAAGTGTCCCAGCCGGTCACAACATAGGTTCCGTTGCGCGAACTAGGCAGCTCGACATTTGCCGTTCGAGCAGAACCCGCAAACACCATGCCACGTCCACAGCGATTGCCGCGGCGAATGAGCCAAAGCAAAGCCTGGTGCTCGTCTCCACATGCGGAAACGTGAAAGCCGGTCGTCTTCACCTCTTGATTCAAATTACGTCGGTTGAAGGTGTTCCAGTTTATCAGTGGCAGGAACTTCGACATCGCGAGCTGCGCCCTTCGCATGCCCGGTGTCAAAATATGCGGGCGCCGGTTCGGCCAGCGCATTCCACCGCCGACCCCTCCCGAAGTCAGGTGCGCCCAGCTCATGTGCCGGAAATATTCGTCATCGAAGTTTTCAGGAGGCGTCCGCTTCTTATCTTTAAAGGCGTGGATAGGCCCGTGCTCGCTATCGAAGAAGGGGCGGCTGTCCGTGATTTCGGATAGGCACATCCGCACTTCCCGAGCCATCGATACGGCCGGCGTCACGGTGTCCTTTGGGGTTGTCGATCGCACCCTTGCCGTAGATGTGAAGGCTGCAGAAATCGAGGTCCGGGTGGCGGAATATCGGGCTTCGCATATCGAGGTGCGGCTGAAGGACCAGCTCGGGGCCGAACAGCGAAACTGTCTGAGGATGAGTGCGACCGTATAGTGTTAGCTCCAGCGTTCGCACATGACAGGATAGGTCGTGGATGAACTCACCGAAGCAATCAGCACTATCTTGGGCCTGAGCGGGGTGGATCTCATTCCACAAGTCCCACGCAAAGAGCGCTCCAGACCCGCCCCAGCGCTGCACCGCAAAGGACAGCCGCTTCTTGATCAAACCCCGGGTCTGGCCGCACAGCAGAAGCCGGGAGGGATGGTCAAGCGGCCCGCCATTGGCTTCGTTCCAGGGGTGCCAGCGCCAGTGTAGCCAAGTCCAAAAGGTGTCGACTGGCGTCAGCAGAATTCTCAAGCCCACGCGCTCGCACATGGCAAAAAGGTCGTCCCACACGCGCACCATATCGGGCACCACGTGACCAGCGGGACGCTCGAAGTAACGGTGCCGCACCTGCGCGTATTCCATCATTAAACGCAGGCAGGTGACACCGTGCGCCTTGAGCCAGCGCAGGTGCCGCTCAACGCCGGGCAAATCGCGGCGACGGAACACGCCAGCGAGCTCGGGCCAGGTGATCGCGTCATCTTGACCGACTGGTGTCCAAGGCGCGCCATCCTCCTCTACGAAGTATGGAGCACCTGGCGCGACGGAGATCCACTGCAGCGGGCGATCCGGGATGGCCTGGGCACCACCAATCTCGTCGATTTCTGCCGGGACGTCGAATAACATGCGTGGTATTTCCCGAGGGCGTGAGGTCTAGCTCGGCACAACCACCTTTGGCTTCGCAAGTTTCGCCTACTCGCGCTGTTGCGGCGGCGTGTCGACTCAACAATGGTGGGGAACTCGCTTTGTGGTTCCACGGTTCTACACGGGAACAATCGACTTCCCGACCTTTTACCAAAACATTGAGAAACAATGTTTTCTCTTGTCCGTCCCTGGGCACCATTTCCTGATACCTCTCCAGTATATCGGATCTCTGCTCCCCGCGCGATATTCTCCTGTGCTGCGGGTTCTTTGTTTTGCTCTTGGAAGACGGACTCTTGAGACTCGATCAAACGTTTGGTTCGGGCACCTCCAAGACCATCGTCCATAGAGCGGAAAGCAGGAGCCGGTCAGGTGCATCCCGACGAGCGTTTATCGAGGAAGGGCATTGCCGACCTCGAGATCGGCCGTCAGCTCGATGAGGCCGTCCTTGCGGCGGAGAGTGATGCGATTGGCTGACCGGAGCAGCTGGACACACCCGCTGGTCGCAGGATCGCCCGACTCGACGCAAAAAAGATTGTCATAATCGCGAAGGTGCCAACGAAGGCCTGGGCTGCCGCCCACGAAAGTCCCGTCCGGCGCGATATGGCGGATGCGCCTGGCGCCGGGTTCGCCCCAGACGAGACTGTTTCCAACGAAATCGCGTTTGATTTCCGCGACAGTCATCTGCCGGCCATAGCCGGGCTCCTCGTGGAGAGGCTCTTCGGCCTCCGTAGGCGGCACGAGCATCGCTGAAGTGAGCCAAAGCAATATCATTGCGGTCACCTATTTGGACGTGCTGTGCGCTATCGCGGCGGCGACTTCGCTCGCCATGTTCAGCTGCGCGTCCTTGCCGGCGATGCGGTAGCGGCGCTGCACATAGGCGAAGTCCGTCCAGGCGATCGACACGCTGCTGTCCGCCTCTTCGGTCACCAGCATGCGCACCGGCCAATCGAGACCGGCGAGCGGGTTGGCCTGCAGGAACTGCACGCCAGCGGCGGATTTCCGAATAGGAGGAGAGTCGAGCGGCGGAGCGATAGGTTGGCGCCGGCACCGAGCTCCGCCTGGTCGATCGCATCGAAGAAGCGGATGCCCTTGGCGGCGATATCGGCCTTCAGCCGGGCGATCGTCTCGTCAAAGCCATAGTCGCTCTTCTGGGTGAGCACCCCCTCGGCGGCAGCGGCAGGTGTCGGCGTGGCGGCATGGACGGGCTGAGCGGCGGCAAGGCCGAGCGCGGCGAGCGCGGCGAGGCCCACCGTCATGCGGCTGCGGGCGGACGCGGGGAGAGAGGTCATGATCGATGCTCCTTGTCAGGCGATGCGGAACAGGCGGTCGAGCGCGAAGCGGCCGCCGCCCATGGCGATGAGGGGGAGAAGGAGGCCGGCCCAGCTCAGATGCGTCGGCCAGGCGTCGGGATAGACGAAGATCTGGATGACCATCGTCATGCCGAGCAGAGCGACGGCGGCGCCCCGGGTAAACAGCCCCAGCACGAGCAGGATCGGGAAAATATGTTCGGCATAGGCGGCGAGGTAGGCGCCGGTCACCGGCGAGATCAGCGGCAACGCATATTCTGTCTGGAACAGCTCGAAAGTGCTGTCGGTGAGCGTGAGCGTGCCTTCGACCTTGGTCCGGCCGGACAGGAAGAAAATCGCGGCTATTCCGAGCCGCTGCACGAGCAGCAGCAGCGACAGGGGCAGCAGCCGTTCCGCCAGCCGTGCCGGCGCGGCGAGCAAGGGTTCGGAAGCGGCGGGTCGGGTCGGAGCAATCGAAGCCATCGGATATCCTTTCCTATGGACGGAGTGCAGCAAGGGCACCGCTCTCAAGGGTGCGGGCGAACAGCGCCGCGAAATCGCCTTCAGAAGAGAGGCCGGCGGCAGCGAGCGCCGCTTCGCCGACGGTCTCGCCTGACCGGATGCCAAACAGCAGGCGGTGCTCGGCACGGTCGAGGGCGCGCGCCTCGACGCGCTGCTCTGGGCGAGTGATCAATATTCCTTCCGGCCGCCATCCAGGGGCGAACCCGTCCGGGACTTCGTCGGCGCGATGAGCAAGCCAGATCGTTGGGGCCGGTGTGGTGAACCAGGCGATACGCGTCGCCGGATGCATTAGGAGGCGAAGCGTCGCCCAGCCGGTCGGCGCCAGATCGGCGAGGCTGGTCGGGTCGAGCGGCTCGGCGTCGGCGGCGAGCAGCGCTTCCAGATAGAGGCGGTCGATCGCCGCCACATCGGGCAGATAGGGCAGGTCCGCGATCCAGGGCTGGTCGCAGAGGAAATCGGGAAAACTCGCGCCATAGCGGCTGACGATCGGCGAAGCGGGCGGCTCCTGCGCGATGAAGTCGAGCGCGGCGGCCTCAAATGTCTTCGGGCCGATCAGCCGGCGGACGGTCGGGTAGAGGTCGCCGAGCGCCTCGGCGGTTGCAAACACCCAGTTGTTGCGATGGACCGTCAGTCCATCGCGCGCATCGCAGGGCTGCAAAAGACGCGCGGCGAACTGCGCCTGGAAGGATGCGAGCTCAGGCATGGATTGCCTCCAGCGCCCGCTCGCGCTCGGCGAGCAACTGGTCAAAGGGCGGGAGGTTGCCGTCGCGTTCGATCAGGTGGGGCGACAGCCGAACCGGCGCACGGCCTCGTCGAACAGCGCCCAGACCGTGTCGGCAACGGGCGCGTCGTGGCTGTCGATTAGCAGGTCCGCGGCAGAGTCGCGGCTGTGGCCGGCGAGATGATATTCGCCGATCGCATGCCCCGGCAGTTCGCAGAGATATTCAGTCGGATCGAAGCCAAGATTGTGGCCGCTGACGACGATGTTGTTCAGGTCGACGAGCAGCCCGCAGCCGGTTCGCGCCACGAGTTCGCTTAGGAACGCGGTCTCGCTCCAGTCATGCCCGTCTAGCTCCATATAGACGGTTGGGTTCTCGATCAGGATCGGCCGACGCAGCGCAGTCTGGACAATGTCGATATTGCGCACGATCAGCCGCAGCGCGTCGCTGCTGCGCGGAAAAGGCAGCAGATCAGGGAAGCAGCGCTCGCCCAAGCTGCACCAGGCCAGATGCTCCGACACGAGGAAGGGCTCGCAGCGCTCGACCAGCCGAGTCAGCTTGTTCAAATGGATGGGATCGGGTGCCTCGGCGGAGGCGATCGATAGGCCGACACCATGCACCGAAAGCGGCCGCTCGCCCCTAAGGGCGTCGAGCATGGCGAGTCGGGGGCCGCCATCGACCATATAATTCTCTGCGTGGATCTCGAACCACAGCCCCGCCGCCGGACAGGCGATCGCCTCGGCGAAATGCTGGGGCTTGAGGCCCAGGCCGGCGGTCGGGGACATGCGATCAGGCCTTTTTCGGCGTCAGCGAGCCATTACCCTTGGGCGTCTTGATCGCCGTGCAGGTGCCCTTGGCGACATATTTCCAGGCATTGCCCTGATAGTCGGCGCGGCTGGTGCCGGCGCAGCTGGTGCCGGGACCCGCGGCGCAGTCATTCTTGTGCGCGAGCGAAATGCCGTAGCATTTTTCCTTGGTCGGCTGCGGCTTGACGGGGGCGGCGAGCGCAGCGCCGGCGGTTAGCGCCGACAGCACCGCCGCGGCGGACGCGATGGTCACAGTCTTCATGTCTGGTCTCCTGAATCGAGGCCCCGATGGGTCGGGACGGGCCGCATTGTCGGCCGGGCGGCGCCGCGCGTCCGCTACTCTTGCCGCATCGGTTCCATGCAAAAGCTGCACGGGAAGCGGCTGGCGGAGACCCTTGCGCAGGTGTAATGATGTGGCGGGAGACCGCCCATGGAAATGCAACAGGTCCGCTATTTCGTGGCCCTTGCGAACACGCTCAATTTCACGCGCGCGGCCGAACAGTGCAATGTCAGCCAGCCCGCCCTAACCCGCGCCATCCAGCAGCTGGAGGCGGAACTGGGCGGCCCACTCTTTCACCGTGAGCGGGGCAATACGCATCTTTCCGAACTGGGGCGGATGATGCGGCCCTATCTTGAGCAGGTGATGGCGCAAACGCGTGCCGCGAAGGAGAGCGCCAAGGCGCTTTCTAAGCTCGACCACGCGACGCTGACGATTGGCGTGATGTGCACCGTGTCTGCCGGACTGATCGCAGATCTGATCGCTCGCTTCACAGCCCAGCATCCGGAGGTCGAAGTGCGCATCCATGACGGGGGCGCACCGCAGATGATCGAGGCGCTTGAAAAGGGCGAGCTGGAGATCGGCGTGATCGGCGTGCCGGAGGAAATGCCGGAGAGCTTCCATTGTGTGCCGATTTTCGAGGAATGCTTCGTCGCTGTCCTGCCACACAATCATCGCTTGGTCGCCAGCGAGACCGTGCGCGCGGCGGACCTGCACGAACAGCCCTATGTCAGCCGCTCCAACTGCGAGGTGTTCGACTATGTGCGCAAGGACCTAGCCGCGCGCGGCGTGTTCCCACGCAAGGTGTTCAGCTCGACCCGCGACGACTGGGTGCAGTCGATGATCAAGGCCGGGCTGGGCTTCGGCTTCTTCCCGGAAAGCTGCGTCACCGATCCCGAACTGATCGTGCGCCCGCTGGTGGAGCCGGCCTATATGCGCACTGTCTACCTGGCCACCGTGCGGGGGCGGCCCCATTCGCCGGCGGTCGGCGCCTTCGTCCGCGAGGCGCGGCGTCACCAATGGCCGGCGACACGCGGCGTCGAGCCTATTCCGCAGCCTTCGCCCGAGGCGGCATAGCCAGCAGGTCGTGACAGCCCGCCAGCGCGTTCAGCGCAGCCGGAAACCCGGCATAGATGCTCACCTGCATCAGGATCTCGATCAGCTCCTCCCGGCTGCAGCCGGTACGCAGCGCTGCTTTGATGTGGACGCGCAGCTGCGGCTGGGCGCCGATCGCGGCGAGGGCCGATACAGCGGCGATCTCGCGCGTGCGCAGGTCGGCACCGCCGCGGGCGTAGAGGTCGCCGAAGGGGAACTCGATCGTCATTCGCGCGAAGTCCGGAGCGATTTCGGCGACGGCGTTGGTGACCTTCTCGAGCGGATTGCCGTGCAGCCGCTGCAGGATCTCGACGCCGCGCAGATAGCGCTCGTTCATCGCCGCACTCCCAGACCGAGCAGCACGGCGAGGGCGAGCGCCAGGCCGACGCCGCCGACCGCGACCGGCCAGCCGAGCCGATCGAAAAGCTGACCGATCACGGCCGCGCCGGCCAGGCCGCCGCAATAATAAAAGCTGAGATAAAGGCCGCTGGCGGCGGCGCGGTCGCTGGTCGCGGCCCGTCCGACCTGGCCTGTCGCCACGGCCTGCGCGAAAAAGGTGCCGACGCCCACAAGCGCAAGGCCGAGGAGGAGCAGCGGCAGAGCCGTGGCAAGGAGAAGCGGCAGGCCTGCGATCGCGAGCAGCAGTGAGCCGGCGAGCGCGGGCGCGGGGCCGATCCGGTTGGCGGCAGCGCCGGCGAGTGGCGTGGTCAACCTCGACGGGGCAAAGACGAGGAAAACGAGGCCCAGCGCGGCCATCGAGAGCGCGACCGGAGGGCGGGCCAGCACGAAGCCGACATAGGAAAAGGTGCCGATAAAGCCGAACAGGATCAGGAAGCCGATCAGGTAGAGACGCAGCTGGCGTGGATCGGCGAGATGGAAAGCCCAGCCGGCCCAGAAGGGCTGCGCCGTGCCGTCCCCCCGGATCGGCGCTCCGCGAGAGAGAGCGCGCGCCACCAGCAGGGCGCCGGCAAGATTGAGGACCGCGAAGACGAGAAAGCTGGCGCGCGGCCCCAGCACGCCGGCAAGCATCGCGGCGGCAAGGCGGCCGACCAGATTGCTGGCGACGCCGCCGGTCACATAGGCCGCAAGCGCGGTGGTGGCGCCGGTCTGGCTGCACCGTTCGGACAGATAGGTTAGGGTCAGGGTGAAGGCCGTCGCCATGCACAGCCCTTGCGCGAGCCGCAACAGGGCAAAGACGGTCAGGTCCGGCGCCGCCGCAAGCAGTGTGGTCGGCACGGCCAGCAAGGCCAGGCTGAACCCGATGCCGCGACGTCGATCCACATGCCGTCCGAGCACGCCCGCCAGCAGGCCGGCTATTGCCATGCCGAGCGTGCTGGCATTCGCAGCCAAGCCGATCGATGCGGAGGGCACGCCATAGAGCGTTGCGAGGCTCGGCAGGATTGCCTGGGTCGCGAAGAGGTCGACAAGAGTGAGGAAGCCGATCAGCCCGACCACCGCCGGGCTGAGCAGGCGGGCGCCAGGCGGCGTCAGGGCTGCGGTCGCCATCTTGGAGATGCCTCGAAGAATATGGGGCGGCGCCCGGCTGGGGGGCAGGGCCGGGCGCCGCGGGCCGCCGGCTCAGGGGCTGCCGGCGGCGGGGACAGATTACATGCCGTGATGGACGTCGGCCGAGTAGAGAACCGCCGGCACCTTGCCCTCGTTCACCCAATAGTGGCTGATGCCTTCCGCTTCGCGTGTCAGGTCGCCCGCCTTGTGGACGATCGGCTGGGCGCATGTGCTGCGATATTCCTTGATCGTGCCCGACACCGTCAGAATCAATGCGGGACGGTCCTTATGGCTGTGGAGCGGCACCACTCCGCCCGGCTGGACAACCAGCTTGCGCATGCGGAGCTGGCGGTCCGCAACCTCGATCTCTGGGCCGAGATCAATGGAGCCGAGCACGTCGTCGGTAACGCCCTTGGGTGCAGTGGGAGCACCCGCAAGCGCGTTGGCGCCTTCCGCGGTGCACTGGCCGGCTATCGCCGGCGAGGCACCGGCAAATGCGGCGGCGGCAAGCGTGGCGCCGATCGTGCGGCGAACAATGGGGGTCAACATGATTGCGTCTCCGTCTGGGTAGAAAATGACGGTCCTCACCTAGTCGGGCAGACTGAAGCTTCTCCAATCGCAGCTTTGCATCGTGTCGATGCGCCAACGGCATTTCATCTCCGCGCGGAGTTTCGGCACTTCACCGCCAAGCTTTGACGAGAGGAACCCAGATGAACATCCACGCACAGCCGATGACCTGCACGGAGCGGATGCTCGCCGGCAAGGTCGCGGTCGTCACCGGGTCGACCAGCGGCATCGGCCTGGGCATCGCCCACAAGCTCGCTGAAGCCGGTGCCGATGTGGTGCTGAACGGGCTCGGCGATTCCGATCAGATCGAGCAAACTTGCAGCGACCTTGCCCAGGCCCATGGCACGCGGGTCGCCTTCAATCGCGCCAATCTGATGATTGCGGCGGAAGCGCGCGGCCTGATCGAGCAGGCCAGTGCGACATTTGGCCGCGTGGACATCTTGGTCAACAATGCCGGGATCCAGCACGTCTCGCCGGTCGAAAGCTTTCCAGAGGAGAAATGGGACGCGATCCTGGCGCTGAACCTGTCCGCCGCCTTCCACGCGACCAAGGCGGCGTTCGGCCCGATGAAGCAGGCCGGCTGGGGCCGCATCGTCAACATCGCCTCTGCCCACGGTCTCGTCGCCTCTCCGTTCAAGAGCGCCTATGTGGCCGCCAAGCACGGCATTGCCGGCCTGACCAAGACGGTCGCGCTGGAAGGCGCGGAGCACGGCATCACCTGCAACGCGATCTGCCCGGGCTATGTCTGGACTCCCCTGGTCGAGAACCAGATCGACGACACGGCCAGGGCGCGCGGCATCACGCGCGACCAGGTGATCCGCGACGTGCTGCTCGCCGCCCAGCCCAATAAACGGTTCGTGACCGTCGAAGAACTGGGCGCACTGGCCGTTTTCCTCTGCTCCCCCGCCGGTCAGGGCATCACCGGAACCGCGCTGCCGGTCGATGGCGGCTGGACGGCGCACTGATGCTGCAGCGCATCGTCCAATACGTTCGTGTCGAGCAAAGTCGAGACACGCGCTTCTCGCCTTCGCTCGAAGCGAGCGAGGAAAGAAAACGGGTGGTGATCGTCGGCGCGGGCTTTGGCGGCTTGTCGGCGGCGAAGGCGCTCGGCGGGGCGGATCTGGACGTGACGCTGATCGACCAGCGCAACCATCACCTCTTCCAGCCCCTGCTCTATCAGGTGGCCACCGCCGGCCTCTCGCCCGCCGATATCGCGGCGCCGATCCGGCATAATCCTGCGCGATCAGAAGAACACGCGGGTGCTGCTCGATCGGGTGACCGGCGTGGACCCGGCGTCCGGGCTGGTGCTCACCGCGTCGGGAGCGTCGATTGCCTATGACTGGCTGATCCTCGCGACGGGAGCGCGGCACAGCTACTTCGGCCGCGACGACTGGGCCGAAAGCGCGCCCGGCATCAAGTCGATCGAGGATGCGACCGCGGTGCGCCGGAAGGTGCTGCTCGCGCTCGAACGCGCCGAAACCGAGGCGGATCATGAACGGCGAAAGGCGCTGCTGACCTTCGTCGTGATCGGCGGCGGCCCGACCGGAGTCGAGATGGCGGGCGCCATCGCCGAATTGGCGCGCAAGTCGGTCTCCAAGGACTTTCGCAGCATCACGCCGCATTGCTCGCGCGTGATCCTGATCGAAAGCGGCAAGCGGCTGCTCGCCAGCTTTCCGGAAGGGCTTTCCGCCCGCGCCCGCAACGGGCTGGAGCAACTCGGCGTCGAGGTGAAGCTCGGCGGCCGCGTCACCGCGATCACGCCCGGCAGCGTGCAGGTCGGGGAAGAGGTGATTACAGCCCACACCGCTGTCTGGGCGGCCGGCGTGCAAGCGTCCCAGGCGTCCGCCTGGCTCCATTCTGCCTGCGACCGCGCCGGCAAGGTGCTAGTCGACGAGACGCTGCGGCCGCACGGTTGTGCGAATATCTTCGTGATCGGCGACACCGCCGCCTGTCCCAACGGCCGTGGCGGGTGCCTGCCCGGCATCGCGCCTGTCGCCAAGCAGCAGGGCCGGCACGCCGCTCGCACCATCCTGACCGGTCGGGCCGAGCCGTTCCGCTATCGCAGTTTCAGCAATCTCGCGACGATCGGCAGGCGTCATGCGGTGATCGATTTCGGCAGCGTCAGGCTGCACGGCTTCCTTGCCTGGCTGATCTGGTCGGCCGCCCACATCTGGTTCCTGATCGGCTTCAGAAGCCGCATCGTCGTGAGCCTCAATTGGGCGTGGAACTACCTAACCTTCGGGCGGAGCGCGCGCCTCATCACCGGCGATATCGCGCCCGAACAGGAATCGGAAAGGAAGATCGCATGACGACGGTCGACAAGGAGCTGGCGGCACTTGGTCAGCGGGCGCTGGTGCTGCAGGGCGGCGGGGCGCTGGGGGCCTATCAGGTGGGCGTCTACCAGGCGCTCCACGAAGCCGGCGTCGAGCCGGACTGGGTGATCGGCACGTCGATCGGTGCGATCAATGCCGCGCTGATCGCCGGCAGTCCGCGCACCGAGCGGATGGACCGGCTGAAGGAGTTTTGGCGCCGGGTCGAACATGGCCGCTTCCTCGGCTCGCCGCTGCCGGCATGGTTCGGCACCGCGGTGCGCAACATGCTGGCCGTCACAACCGGCGTACCCGCCTTCTTCCGCCTGAACCCTGCCGCTTTTCTGAGCGTGCATTCGCCGCTGGGGCCGGAAGCGGCGGGCTATTACTCAACCGAACCCCTGGCGGAGACATTGGGCGAGCTGGTCGACTTCGAAAAGGTCAACAGCGGCGACATGCGGCTGACCGTCGGTGCGTCGAATGTCGCGACGAGCGAGATGCGCTATTTCGACAGCCGCGACATGCCGCTCGATCTACGCCACGTGATGGCATCGGGGGCGCTGCCGCCTGCCTTCCCCGCAGTCAGGATCGACGGCGAACTCTACTGGGACGGCGGCATCCTGTCGAACACGCCGGTCGAAGTGGTGTTCGACGACAATCCCAGGCGCAACTCGGTCGTCTTTGCCGTCCATATCTGGAATCCGCATGGGCCAGAGCCGAACACCATCTGGGAAGTGATGAACCGGCAGAAGGACGTGCAATATTCCAGCCGCGCCGCCGCCCACATCAAGCGTCAGCGCCAGATTCACAAGATGCGGCACATCATCTCGGAACTGACCAAGATGCTGCCGGAAGGCGCCCGCGGCGACAACCGGATCGCGGAGATGGCGAGCTATGGCTGCCTGACGCGGATGCATGTGATCCGCCTATTGGCGCCGGCCCTCCCTTACGAGGATCATGCCAAGGACGTGGACTTCAGCCCGGATGGCATCAGCCAGCGCTGGGCAGCCGGTTACCGCCACACCATGGAGACGCTGGAGCGTGCGCCCTGGCGCGACCCGGTCGACTCGCTCGAGGGTTTCATCCTCCACGAGGCGTGCGGCGGCGAGATGGTGGAGACGGCGGCCGCTGCTTGAACCAGGCCACGCTGCAGGAGCTAAAGATGAAACTTGCGTCGCTAATGGGCCTTGTGGCGCTTGCCATGGCACAACTTGCCCGAGCTGCTGAACCCAGTGCGGTCGACCGTGCCGCCTTGCTGGCGCTCGCCGACAAGATGGACCGCGCATGGACGGCCGCCGACGTAAACGAGAACAGCGCGCTGTTCTCTGCCGATGCAACCGCTCGCTTTGGCAACGACCCTTTGGGTGAGGGTCGTGAAGCGATCCAGGATCAGTTCCGGACCTTCTTCGCAGACCGGCCGCCCAATCTGCGGCACGTGACTAGAATCGACCATATAGAATTGCTCTCCCCCGACCTGGCCATGTGGGACGCAGAAGTCAGCGTTGAGCAACGTCAGCCCAGCGGAGCTTGGCTGGTCCAGACCCGAATCCAGAACCTTACTCTGGCCACGCGGCAGCCACAGGGCTGGAAGGTTCGCGCGGTGGGCGCTTTCCCCGTCCGGTAAGTTGCACCACTCCGCATCAGCCCGACTTCGCCCATGGGGAGATCAGTCGCGAGAGCGGCAGATCGCTCTCAGCTTGCGCACCGTGGAACGGCCGCTTACCGGCAAGGCATGCGGCGTCAACGCCGCGAACCAAGCAGAAGATCGAGCTTTGGCGGTGGGGAAGTCATCACGAGTTCAGGCGAGACTCCACGGTTGGTCCGGAGTTCCCGACCTTTGGCCAAGACCTTAAAGGGGGCCCAAGTTTGTTGGTCCGCCCCTGGGCACCACCTCCCGAGGCGAAGTTGAGCGGAGCCGCCGCATGAGCGAAGACCTTCAAGCACAAGAACGCCTCGCCTGGACCGAAAAAGGCAAATGGCCGTGGATCGGCCGCGTCGGATTGAAAGGCCTCTGCCCCCGCTGCGGCCAGGGTCCACTGTTCCGCGGCTGGCTGAAGGTGCGGGAATCTTGCCCTGTCTGCGGGCTTGATTACCGCTTCGCGACGCCTGATGATGGCCCTGCCTTTTTCGCGCTCTGCCTGACGGCCTTCCCGCTGATCTTCTTCGTCGTCTGGCTGGAAGTCGCCTATGCGCCGCCGGTCTGGGTGCATCTGGTCACCTCCATCCCCTTGATGGCACTAGGGACGCTCGCCAGCCTGCGCCCGTTCAAGGGTTGGCTAGTCGCCTCGCAATATGTGAACCGCGCCGAGGAAGCCGGCACCAGCGAGCTTGCCGGCAAGCTGACGCGAAAGGACTGAACCCGGAACGACCTTCGCGTGTTTGGACGGCGAGGAGATCGGGCATGGACATTTCGATTACGCCGCTTGTGGAGCGGATCGCACGGGTGCTGGCAGGCCAGCGGCTCAGTTCCAATGCGGAGGGATCGAACCCCTCGGCCGGAGAAGCGGTCGACCTCGCCTGGCGTGAGCATCTCGACGATGCGCGGGCGGTGCTCAGGACGCTGCGCGAGCCGGACCAGCAAATGGCCTCGGCTGGCGACGCGGCGGTGTGGGAACGCATGGTCCGCGCCGCGATCGACGCGGACGGCGCCGAAAAGCCGAATGCAGACAGGGTGCAGGAAGAAGCGGCGGCGGTCGGTCCCTAGAATTCGCGGCTAAGCGCGAACTCGACGCGGGTGCGCTTGAAGTCGAAGATCGGGATGGTCGAGTCGCTGCGGCTGTGGATCACGCGCACCAGCGGGGACAGGCCGCGCCAGGTGAAGCGACGCAGGACAAGGCCGCCCGTGAGGTCGAAGCGCGTGTCCTTCCGGGTCGCGCCGAACAACGGATCGCGCTCGTCGGCGACCAGGCGGAAGCTGCTCAACTGCACGAAGGCGAGTTGCTTGCCGAAAGCTCGCGACGCCAGCAGGTCGATGCCGCCGCTCTTGGTCGACAGATAGTCGGCCCGCGCATCCTGTCGCGTCAGCCTCAGCCCGATACGCGTGCTGAACCGGGGCGAAAAGGCGCGGTCATAGGCGATGTTTAGGTCGGCCAGCGTGCCGTCCTGGACGGGCGCCGTACGATAGTTGGAGCCAAGAATAGTAAGCTCGCCTTCGACCTGGCTGACACGATTGAGGGGCTTAAGCAGGTTCAGCGAGCCGCCATAGCTCTCGGAGTAGAGATCGCCGCCGAACCAGCGCCGCTGCACGATGGCGGCGGGCCTGACGCGGGCACCGCCCAGCCGAAACTCCGGCCCGCTCGCCAAGGTTACCACCAAATCGTGGAAGCGCGACTTGCCGTACAGGTCGGCCCGCGCGGACGCGCGGCTGAGCAGGACGACTTCGTCGCTGAGGTCGGCACGGGCAAAGCCCTGCAATGAGATAGACGCGCCGATCCCCGACGTGGCTCGCGCGTCGCGGCTGAGCGTCAGCGGCGCGACGACCGTGTCGACTCGCTCCTGAGAGGTGGCGCGATTGATGTTGCTGTCAGGCGCTATGGCGATCTCGACCGCGCCGCCGATGGGGCGGACTGAGCGCAATGCCGTTGCGAAACGGTCAACGACGCGCGCGACATCGTCCGGCAGCCCCGCAGCCCCCGCTCGCCGCAGCTCACGCCGGGCGCCCGCCTCGTCGCCTTCAGCCGCAAGCAGGCGGGCAAGTTCGAGCCGGGGACGCCCGGCATTCGATTGCTCGTCCAGCAGCGCCTTCAGCCATTCGATGGCGCCTTGGCGGTCGCCTTGCGCTTCGCGAAGGATCGACAGGCGAAAGCGCGCTTCGGCGCGATAGTCGGGATCCGGATCGCGGATCAGTCCACGCAGAAGCGTTTCTGCATCCGAGAAGCGTTGGGCGGCGGCATAGCGTTCGGCGATCGCGAAGATATCGGGCGCGGTGAGGCCGGTGGCACAGCCGGCAGCTGGATCGCAGGCGGAAGCTTGCGCGGCGGCCGGCGCCGCGCACGCCGCCAGAATGGCTCCGGAGAGCATCCGGAGACCCTGCGTCCTCAGCATGGCGATCCGGCTAGTTGGCTTTGCCGACCACGGCGCCGACGGCCGCGCCGCCGGTGCCGGTCAGGTTGAATGTGTAGCCCATTTCCTGGCCCTGTGGCCCGAAGAACGCGCCGGCGAAACTGCCGCTATAGACGTTGCCATCGCCATCGGTGCCTTGATGGGCAAGCGTGCCGGAGAAGCCGCCGCCCAGCGCCGCGATCGTCCCGCTGCCGTTGAACAGGCCCAAGCTCTTGTTCACGCCCGTCGCGACATTCTTGCCAAGCAGGTCGAGAGTGGTGGTGACCGTCTTGGCCGCGAAGTCCGCCGTGAAACTGCTCGTCCCCCCCAACGAATAGACGCCGTCCGGATTGGCCCAGAGGCCATCGACAAGGGTCGTGTAGGAAGCGGAACCGGTGCTCGGCGCATCGGCGGCCTGGCGGATGCCGTAGAGCAGATATTGCTGAGCCACGCCCAGCGTCGCGCCATTGTCCGTCACCTGTTGCCAAATGCCGTAAGTCACATAGGTGAGCGCCATCTTCGGGTTGGACGCGCCCGGATTGAACAGCACCAGCTGATCGCTGCGGTTGCCCGAAACCTGATTGTAGACGCTAACCGTGGCGTTGCTTTCGGTCGGGTTCTTGCTGGCCGGCAGGAAGGTGGCGGAGCCGCCACCGGCTTCGCGGACCGTGTATGCGCCAGTCGCTGAGTCATAGGAGAGGCTCACGCCGCCGCCAAAGACGGTTGAGGACGAGGATACGCCCGTAGCTTTCCCGTCCGCGCGTGTCACGGTCGACTGCACGCGTGCGCCCAGAGCCTGCAGGGTCTCGCTTTGGGTAAGCGGCAAAGTCGTGTTGACCGGCGCTGGAGTGGGCGTCGGTGTCGGCGCCGGAGTGGGCGTTGGCGTCGGCGTTGGCGTCGGCGTGGGTGACGGCGTTGGCGTCGGAGTCGGCGTCGGGGTCGGCGTGGGCGTCGGCGTCGGCGTCGGCGTGGGTGACGGCGTTGGCGTCGGCGTCGGTGTCGGCGTCGGCGTCGGCGTCGGCGTGGGTGACGGCGTTGGCGTCGGAGTCGGCGTCGGAGTCGGCGTGGGTGACGGCGTGGGTGACGGAGTCGGAGTGGGCGTCGGCGTCGGCGTCGGAGTCGGAGTAGGTGTCGGTGCGGGCGACGGAACGGGCGCGGGCGTACCGCCGGCAGAGCCGACGCTGCCGCCGCCACCGCCGCAGGCCGCAAGCACCAGCCCGAGGCTGAAAGCACAAGAATTCCGTAGCTTACGCATCAATCCATCCTGCCCGCAGGGTTCGATGCGTTAACTTTAGTTGGTTACGTGTTACCGGCTGGTAAAGGGGAGGTCAGGCGGCCCGCAATGCCTTTTGCCGGCGCCGCTGGACCGACGAGCCGATGCCCATCGCCTCGCGGTATTTGGCCACGGTGCGCCGGGCGATGTCGAACCCCTTCCCCTTCAGCAGATCGACGAGAGTGTCGTCTGACAGGATCGCATCCGGCGCTTCCGCACCGATCAGGCCCTTGATGGCGCTCTTCACCGCTTCGGCCGAGACCGCGTCACCGCCGTCCGCCGACTGGATGCCCGAGGTGAAGAAATATTTGAGCTCGAACACGCCGCGGGCGCAGCTCAGATATTTGTTGGAAGTCACCCGGCTCACGGTCGATTCGTGCATGCCGATGACTTCGGCAACCTGACGCAGGGTGAGCGGCTTCAGATGCTCAACGCCTTTCAGGAAAAAAGCTTCCTGCTGCTTCACGATCTCGCTCGCCACCTTGATGATGGTGCGCTGGCGCTGGTCCAGCGCCTTGATCAGCCAATTGGCACTGTGGAGGCAGTCGGCGAGCCAAGCCTTGGACGACTTGTCCTGCGGCCCCGAGGCAAGTTCCGCATAATAGCGCCGGTTGACGAGCAGTCTCGGCAGCGTCGCCGAATTAAGCTCGATCGCCCAGCCGATCGGGCGCTTGGCGACGAAGATGTCGGGCACGACCGTCTCAGTGCGCGAGGCGCCGAATTTCAATCCGGGTTTCGGGTCATAGCTGCGCAGCTCGCGCACCATGTCCGCCAAGTCTTCGTCGTCAACCTGGCAGATGCGCTTCAGCTGCTGCAGCTTGCCGGCGGCGACAAGGTCGAGGTTGGCGATCAGCCGCGCCATGCATGGATCGTAGCGATCGGCTTCCTTGGCCTGCAGCGCCAGGCACTCGGCAAGGCTGCGCGCGCCGACGCCCGTCGGATCAAAGCTTTGCACGACGCCGAGCACCCGTTCCACCTGGTCGAGCGGCACTCCTGCTTGCTGGGCCACCTCGGCGAGCTCTCCAGTGAGATATCCGGCCTCGTCGATCTGCCCGATCAGCCAGACGGCGATCGCATGGTCAGTGCCCGACAGCCGCTCGCCAGCCTGGGCAAGCAGATGCTCCTGCAACGTCTCGACCTCGGCGCTGAAACTGTCGAAGTCGATGCCTTCCTCGCCGACGCCGCCGCTGGCGCCGCCCGCACCCATCGAGCCGTCGAGATAGCTGTCGGACGGTCCGTCATGGTGGAAGGTCTCGGCGACCAGATCCACGTCGAGCGGCGAGTCGGCGACACCGTCGCCATGCTCGACCAGCCGGTCGGCAGTGACTGGCTCAGGCGCGCTCTCGCCGTCCCAATCTTCACCCCCATCGGACTCCACCGGCTCGGTCGCGGGCCGCTCGTCGCCGCCGGTCTCCAGCAGCGGATTCTTTTCCAGCTCTTCGGCGATGAAGCTCTCGATCTCGAGATTGGAAAGCGCCAGCAGCTTGATGGCCTGCTGGAGCTGCGGCGTCATCACCAGCAATTGCGACTGGCGCAGGTCGAGGCGAGGCGCGAGCGACGCCATGACTTCCTAACCTTTCGTCATCCCCGCACAGGCGGGGATCCAGGCTGGGTTCCCGCTTTCGCGGGAATGACGGGAAAGAAGCGAGCACATCGCTACAGCTCGAAATGCTCGCCGAGATAAAGTCGGCGGACATTTTCGTCGGCGACAAGCGCTTCCGGGCTGCCGGCGAAGAGCACGCGGCCGTCATAGATGATGCAGGCGCGGTCGACGATGTCGAGCGTCTCGCGAACGTTATGGTCCGTGATCAGCACGCCAATGCCGCGCTGCTTCAGCTGGCAGACGAGATCGCGGATGTCGGCGATAGAGATGGGATCGATTCCTGCAAAGGGCTCGTCCATCAGCACGATGGAGGGATTGGCCGCGAGCGCCCGCGCGATTTCGCAGCGGCGCCGTTCGCCGCCCGACAGCCCCATCGCCGGTGCGTCGCGCAGCCGCGTCAGGCCGAATTCGTCGAGCAGTTGCTCCAGGCGCGCCTCACGCGCGGCGCGGTCTGGCTCGGCCAGCTCGAGCACGGCCAGGATATTCTTCTCGACCGACAGGCCGCGGAAGATGGAGGTTTCCTGCGGCAGATAGCCGAGGCCCAGGATCGCGCGCCGGTACATGGGCAGGCCCGTGATATCGAGGCCATCGAGCATGATACGGCCGGAGTCGGGCTTCACCAGGCCCATGATCGAGTAGAAGCAGGTCGTCTTGCCGGCGCCGTTGGGGCCCAGCAAACCCACGACTTCGCCGCGTCCGACCGCAAGCGACACGTCCGACAGCACCACGCGCTTGTCATAGGCCTTGGCGATCGACACGACGGACAGGCCGCCAATCTCCGGCTCCGGACTGGGCGCTATCGGCGCGGCAAGGGTGGCGACGTCGTTCATGCCGGCTCCGGCTGGTGTCAGATCGGGGTTACTGATCGGTAAAGTTGCGTCATTTGGCAAGCTTCGTGCATGCAGGATGCGGCCAGCCGATCTTTTCGCCCGTCACAAGGGCTTAGCTGCCTTTGCGCTGCGGTACCGAGAAGCGGCCGGTCACGCGCCCGCCCCGGCCGCTGCTCGCCGTGCCGGGTGCGCCGCCTACTGCCGAGCCATCGACGATCGCGCGGCCGGAGTTCAGGTCGATGACGAGGCGCCCGCCGCGGATCACATTGGCGCCCTGTTCCAGCACGACGCCGCCGATCATCGTGATCTGGCGGCGGTTGAGGTCGTAGATCGCGAACTGCCCCCGCGCGGTCTCGCTGGGGCTGCGCACAGTAACCCCGCCGGCGGCGTCCAGCCGCTCGATATCGACGCCGCTGCCGCGCTGATTAGCGTAGGCGACCGTCAGTCGCGCCGCGTTCATGGTCAGGTCGGATTGCTTGACCCGGACATTGCCGGAAAAGATGGCGCGGTCCGCGCGGTCCTGCACCTCGATCCGGTCCGCTTCGACGTCCACGGGAGCGTTGGTGTTGTGATTGGCGAGCGCCTGGGCGAGCAACGGCGCTGCCAGCGCCAGCCCCGCGCCGAACGCGCTTCCGATCATGAGCCGCCGCACCATGGCGCTCATCTGGCGGCTCCCTGGACGATGTGCAAGCGGGCCCGACCTTCTAGCCGCACCACCCGCGCCGGCAGGTCCGCCGAAATCCGCGCGCCGCTGAAGGTGCCGAGCGGCATCCGCCCCTCTACCGGACCCTGACTCGCCAGCCGCCGCGTCTTCAGGTCGATATTCACATCACGCGTGGCGAGACGATAGCCGTCCGCCGCCTGATAGGTAACCGGCCCTTCGACGGCGACGGCCTCCCTGTCCATGTCATACCGCGCGCGGTCAGCGCGCAGCAGCGCAGGCCCTTCATCCATCGACAGGCTGGCAGACAAGTCCCGCAGCCGCACGATCGGCTCCCGCGAGGTCGCCTGCACGGCCGAGCCGGCGCGAAGCGCGAAAGACTGGCCCTTGGCGTCCTCGCCTCGATAAAGCGCTTCCGTCACGCGCAGCCGTTCCTTGGCGACCTCGACCTTATTCTTGTCGAGCATGAAGCTCATCTCGCCGGCGATCGTCAGCGGGGCGATCGACAGAAAGGCGAAGAGCGCGCCGATCCCCATCGGCAGGACGACGCGCATCAACCGGATGGTGCGGTCGTGGCTGCTGCCGGGCACCGCCCAGCGCTGCCGCGAATCGCGCGATCGTTCGGCTGCTTCAGACATGAGCGAAGATGTCGACGTCCGGCCAGCCGGCCAGGTCGAGCTTGGCGCGATGCGGCAGGAAATCGAAACAGGCCTGGGCGAGCGCAGTGCGCCCTTCGCGCTCGAGCCTCTTGTCCAGTTCCTCCTTCATTGCGTGCAGGAAGCGCACGTCGGACGCGGCATAATCCTTTTGCGCATCGCTGAGCACCGGCCCACCCCAGTCAGAGCTTTGCTGCTGCTTCGAGATTTCCTGGCCGACGAGTTCGCGGACCAGATCCTTCAGCCCGTGCCGGTCTGTATAGGTCCGCACGAGGCGAGACGCGGTCTTGGTGCAATAGACAGGAGCGGCCGTCACCCCGAGGTAAAGCTCGATCGCGGCAAGATCGAATCGGGCGAAATGGTAGAGCTTCAGCCGTGCAGGATCGGCGAGCACCGCCTTCAGATTGGGCGCGTCGTATTGGCTGCCGGGCCCGAAGCGCACCAGGTGCTCGTCGCCACGCCCATCCGAAATCTGCACCAGGCACAGCCGGTCGCGGTGGGAATGAAGGCCCATCGTCTCGGTATCGACAGCGACGGCACCCTCGGCGAGCACGCCTGGGGGCAGGTCTTCTTCGTGAAAAAATACGGCCATGCGGGGCGATGCATAGGCCGGCCAGGGTGAACGCTCAATGGATTAGCGGCAGCGGCGCTGGATCACGTCGGCTTTACCTGCCTGTGGATTATTTCGTTCGCCGCGTGCCCGAATCTCGGCTATGCACGTTGATGGGCGTGACTATGGGGTACCGTCTAATGGGATCGCGCGCGCGCCCGGCGCGAGGGTTCCGACTGGATCTAAGTGGGCGACCGGAAGGCAGTAATGGGTTTCGACAGAGGACGTAGGGGTCAGCGCGGCGGCAAAGACAAGCGCGACGGTTTCGGTGACGAGAATTACGGCGGCTATAGCGAAAGCGGCGGCGGTGGCCGTTATGGCGGAGGCGGCGGCTTTGGCGGCGGTGGCGGCTATGGCGGCGGCGGTGGCGGCTTCGGCGGACCCCGTGGCGGCGGCTTCGGTGGCGGCGGCGGTGGATTCGGCGGCGGTGGCGGCGGCTTTGGCGGCGGCCGCGGCGGCGGCATGCCCCAGCAGGTCATCGGCGAAGGCACCGGCGTCGTTAAGTTCTTCAACGCGCAAAAGGGCTTTGGCTTTGTCGTTCGCGACGATGGCGGCGAGGATGTGTTCGTGCACATCTCGGCCGTGGAGCGCGCCGGCCTGACCGGCCTGGCCGAGGGTCAGCCGCTCGGCTTCACCCTCGTCGATCGCGGCGGCCGCGTTTCGGCAACCGACCTGAAGATCGAAGGCGAGCCGCTTCCGGTCACCGGCGGCGGTGGCGGACGCGAGGACCGTGGCGGTGGCGCCGGCGGGCCGCAGCGTCAGCTAACTGGCGAGAAGGCGACCGGCACCGTCAAGTTCTTCAACGCGATGAAGGGCTTCGGCTTCATCCAGCGCGATGACGGCCAGCCGGATGCGTTCGTCCACATCTCCGCCGTCGAGCGGGCCGGCATGCCGACCCTCAATGAAGGCGACAAGCTCGAGTTCGAGCTGGAAGTGGACCGGCGCGGCAAATACGCTGCGGTGAACCTCTCGCCGATCCAGTAATCTACTGAGCCTCGTCAGCGCGAGGAGCAAAGCGATAAAGCAATCCAGTGGCGACGACCGCTGGATTGCTTCGCTTCGCTCGCAATGACGATTATTCCCGGCGCTGCAGCCGATCCGCCGCCGCTTGGTAGCGCGCGGCGCGATCCGAGGCGAAGCGCGCGACAAGCTTCTGGTATCTTTCGAGTGTCGCACTGCTCGCCTTGTCCGGTGAACCCGCGTCGAAGGGCGGGGCCGGATCATATTCCAGACTGAGCTGAATGAAGCGGGCATGGTCCTCGCCCGCGATTCTGGCGGCTAGCGCCAGTCCGAAATCGATACCGGCCGTAACGCCGCCGCCGGTCACGCGATTGCGGTCGAATACGACCCGCTCCTTGACCGGAATGGCGCCGAATGCCGCCAGCCACTCGTGACTGGCCCAATGCGTCGTCGCACGATAGCCGCGCAGCAGCCCAGCGGCGCCCAGCACCAGCGCCCCAGTGCATACGCTCGTGATCCACTGCGCCTGCTCCGCCGTGTGTCTCAGCCAGGCGAGCGTCGCCTCGTCCTCCATCGCCCCTGTCACCCCGAAGCCGCCGGGCACGCACAGAATGTCGGGGGTTCCGGCCGTGTCGAAGGTTGCTGTCGGCAGCAGCGGGAAGCCGGCGTCCGTCGGCACCGCATCCGATGTTTTCCCGACAAGCTCGACCTTGGCGTCAGGCAGCCGCGAGAGCACTTGCGCGGGTCCGGTCAGGTCCAGCTGCGTGACATGTGGGAAGAGCAGGAAGGAGATTTGCATCGCGTGCACTATCACGCTCGTCCCGAGCGAAGTCGAGGGGCGCTTCGTGGAGTTCAGAGCTAAGCCCCTCGACTGCGCTCGGGACAAGCGATATTCCTGTCGCTACTCCGCCGCCAGCAGCTCCTCCGCTCCGCCCAGATCGACCGAGACGAGCCGGCTGACGCCGCGCTCGACCATCGTCACGCCGAACAGACGGTGCATGCGGCTCATCGTCACCGCATTATGCGTGACGATCAGATAGCGGGTGTCGGTTTCGGCCACCATGGTATCCAGCAGGTCGCAGAAGCGCTCGACATTGGCGTCGTCCAATGGCGCATCGACTTCGTCGAGCACGCAGATCGGCGATGGCTTGGTGAGGAACAGCGCAAAGATCAGCGCGACCGCCGTCAACGCCTGTTCGCCACCGGAAAGCAGGGTTAGAGACCCCAATCGCTTGCCGGGTGGCTGCGCCATGATCTCCAGGCCGGCCTCGAGCGGGTCGTCCGAGTCGACCAGCTGCAAATAGGCCTCGCCGCCGCCGAACAGCCGCTCGAACAGGAGCCGGAAATGCCGGTCGACCTGCTCGAAGGCTGACAGCAGTCGCGTGCGCCCTTCCCGGTTCAGGCTGCCGATTGAGCCTCGCAGGCGGTTGACGGCTTCGGTCAGTTCCTCCCGCTCGCGGAGCGACCGCTCAAGCTCGCCTTCGAGTTCGCGCAATTCCTGTTCCGCGATCAGGTTGACCGGGCCGAGCCGCTCGCGGTCGAGGTTCAGCCGGTCGTGCCGCGCCGACTCCTCGCCCGCTTCCCGCACCTCGTCTGCCGCGAAGCCGTTCCGTTCCGGCAATAGCGGCGGCGGACATTCGAAGCGCTCGCCGGAGACGCGGTTCATCTCGGCCCGCCGCAGATCCGCGGCTTCTGCCCGGGCCAGCGCCCCGGCGCGGGCTTCGCGCGCCTGTGCCAGCGCCTCGCCGGCCTGAGCCAGCGCCCCTTCGCCTTCCCGGACCCGTGCTTCCGCCGCCCGCTCTTCACCGGCGAGAGACTCGGCCGCAGACCTCGCCGCACCCTGTTGCTCGTCCAGCGCCGCGATCTCGCGCAGCAGCGTGGTGGGCGAGTCGGTGAGCGCCGCCAGTTCAACGTCGATCGCCCGCTCGCGCCGGGCCATCTCATCGATTCGCTTGGCTGCTTCGCCCGCCCGGGCACGCCAGCCCTTCACTTCCGCCTGCACCACAGCTTGACGCTCGCGATCGGCGGCGATCAAGCGGTCGAGGGTCGCGGAGGCGGCACGCTTCTCCGCCACCGACGAGCGCGCGGCCTCACTCTCCGCCGAGAGACGGGCGACCAATGAGCCGGTCACATCCTCGGCAGGCAGAGCCCCGACCCGCGCATCTGCCGCTTCGGCTTCGCGCGCCGCCTCATCGCGCTCGGCAGCCGCGCGTTCGCGCCGGGCACTGAGTTCGCTCTGGCGTGCGGAGAAGCGGTCGATGGCAGCTTCGGCTGCATCTTCTTCGCGGCGGGCGTTGCGCGCCTCCAGCTCAGCCGCGGCGAGCGACCGACGCGCATCTTCGGCAGCCGCTTTGCTCTCCGCCAGTCGTGCTGCGGCTGCGGCCACTGAGGCACGCGCCTCCTCGTTTTTAGCGCGGGCCGCAGGCAGCGCTGCCTTCAGGGCCCGCAGCCGATTGGCACGGATCAGCCGCTCAGCGGCCGCGGCACCCGCGTCGCCGGCGGAGTGCCCGTCCCACCTGCGCATCTGCCCAGCCCGGGTCACCAGCTGCTGCCCGGGTGAGAGCGACCGGCCGTCATCCTCGTCCAGCACTGCGGTCTGCGCAAGCCGCCGGGCAAGGGCTGGTGCGTCCACATGCGCAAGAAGGCTGTCGGCGATGGGCGCGTCCGAATGGGGCACCGCTGTCCAGCTCGCGAGCGGGGTCTCCAGATCGTCACCAAGCGCCGCCGCCAGCGCGCGTTCATATCCGGGTGCCGCCCGGACATGGTCGATCAACCGATCCCCCGCTGCCCGCGCGAGTGCTTTCTCCAGCGCCGCCGCTTCGCTCTCCAGGCCACACAATGTTGCCCGCGCTGACGCCAAGGCGGCTTCGGCGGCGTCCCGTTCGGCAGCGGCGGCGAATCGCTCCGCTTCATGCTGCTCGATTGCTTGCGCGGCACGGGCAGCGGCATGTTCGGCGGCAGCGCGGCGATCTGCTGCCGCTTCGCGCGCCTCCGCGAGGGCAACGCCATCGCCAAGCTGCCCGATCTCCGCATCGATGCGCGCGACTTCCGTCTCAGCTCGCGCCAGCCGCGCCTGGGCGGCAGTCGCGGCCGATCGGGCAATCTGCGCTTCGGCCTGCTCCCGTGCCTGGGTGGACAGCGCCTGGGCGAGAGCCACTTCGGCATCCCGTGCCTGGCTTTCCACGCGCGCCAGCTCCGCAGCGAGCTCCGGCCGCCCGGCTTCCGCCGTGGCTACGCGCTGCTCCAAGGCCTTAGCCTCGGCCGTCAGGCGGGCGATCGCTTCGGCGGCGTCGTTGGCGAGCGCCCCTTCGCGGTCGCGATCGTCGGCGAGCCGCTCGCGCGCCTGATGCAGCTCGGCAAGGCGGCGCTCGGCGCCGGCCAGCTCGGCGCGGGCTGTCGCCAGCTTGTGCCCGAGCTCGGCAAGCTGGTCGCGCGACTTTTGCGCTGCCGCCCGCGCGTTCCCAAGCTGCCGCGTCGCTTCCGTGTTCCAAGCGGCGGCGGCACGCTGGGCCTCCGCGAGCTGAGACACGCGCTCCTCGGCGGCGACAGCCTCCTTCTTGGCAAGCTCCGCCGCCCGGGCCGCATCGCGCCAGCGCGCGAAGATCAGCCGTGCTTCGGCCAGCTTGATCTCGGCCGAAATGGCCCGGTAGCGCTCCGCCGCACGTGCCTGACGCCGCAACTGCCCGGAGCGCGTCTCCATATCGGCGAGCAGCTCGCCCAGCCGGGTCAGATTGGCTTCGGTAGCGCGCAGTTTTTGCTCGGCGTCCTTGCGGCGCACATGCAGCCCTGCGATGCCGGCGGCTTCTTCGAGCATCGCGCGCCGCTCGACCGGCTTGGCCGCGATGACCGCGCTGATACGTCCCTGGCTGACCAGCGCCGGCGAATGCGCGCCGGTCGCGGCATCGGCGAATAGCAGCGCCACGTCCTTCGCCCGCACGTCGCGGCCATTCATTCGATAGGCGGAGCCGGCGCCGCGCTCGATCCGGCGGATGACTTCCAGCTCGCCGCCGTCATTGTCGGCCGCTTCGGCAAAGAGCTGGACCTCGGCGAAGTCGCGCGCCGGACGGCTCGCGGTGCCGGCGAAGATCACGTCTTCCATGCCGCCGCCGCGCAGCGACTTGGCCGAGCCTTCCCCCATCACCCAGCGCAAGGCCTCCAGAAGGTTCGACTTGCCGCAGCCATTGGGGCCGACCACGCCGGTCAGGCCCGGCTCGATGCGCAGTTCGGCCGGATCGACGAAGCTCTTAAAGCCGGTCAGCTTCAGCCGCTTGAAGCGCAAAGTTCGAGCCTCCCTCCAGACCCGAACCTATCGCGCGCGCGTGTAGGGGAAAGGGCGGCAGCCACCCTTATCCCCAGCAATGAGTCCAACTGGGGCCCAAACGAGTCCAGTTGTTGTGGAGAACCGAGACTCCCTCGTCATTGCGAGCAACGCGAAGCAATCCAGCTAGGGAGTGTGAGACTCCTGGATTGCTTCGTCGCTCCGCTCCGCAATGACGATATGACTAAGCGCCTGCGGACTTCAGCTGCGGCTCCAGGCCCTCCCAGGTGCCGGCATTCTGCAGCATCGTACCGTTCAGCAGGAAGGTCGGCGTGCCCGGAAAGCCAGGGATCTCGTTCGCCTTGCTGGTGCCGGCGACCAGCTGATCGAGCGCGGCCTTGTCGGCAAAGCACTGGTCGAGCTTCGACTGCGGCACGCCGCGCTGCTTGGCGAACTGGTCGATGCCGAGCAGGGTGGCAAGCGCCTTGAACTGGTCGGCAGGCGGCGCGCTCTGCAGGCGCTGCAGTTCGGCTTGTGGTACTTGTTGAATCTTCGCCATGATCTGTTGCTGCTGCGCGAGCGCCTGCTCCGTCATCGCGAAATAGGTTTGCGGTCCGTTGCAGCGGGTGACCAACGTCGCGGTCATGTCGATCGGATCACGCACATAATTGCGCATCTCGAGGCTGAGCGTGCCCTTTTTCACATAGTCCTGCAGCTTGGCGTAGCCGGTCTCCGCGAACTCGGCGCAATGCGGGCAGGTGAGCGACAGATATTCGACCAGCTTCACCGGCGCGTTCGGGTTGCCCATCACCATCCCGCCTTCGGGCGTGGCGCTGACCACCTGAGTCCAGTCCTGGCCCGCCGGCGGAGTCGCGGCGGCGGCGCTGGTGCCATTGGCCGGAGCAGTCGCATTTTCGGCGCCCTTGCTGCAGCCGGCGAGCGCAAGCGCGGCGGCGCCGAGCGCGAGCAGGTGAGTTCTGGTCATCTGATGGTCTCCGTTACTTCGTCTTGAGCTGCGGCTCGAGCGCCGCCCAACTGGTGGCGTTCTTCACGCTTTCACCATTGATCAGGAAGTGCGGCGTGCCGGGAATGGACCGGGTCTGCCACGCCTCTTGCGTCATCGCCATGACCGGCCGCTGCTGCGCAGTATTGGCGAGGCACGCATTCACCTGCGCATCATTGAGGCCCACCACCGCGCCCAGGCCCGATGCCTTGGCCAGCATCCTCACTCGTTCGGGGCCGGCAGCCTTTTCCAGCGCGTCCTTATTTCCTTGAGCATAGCGCACACCCTGCCCGAACCATTGATCCTGCGTCGCGAACAGCTTTTCGTGCGCCGCGAAGAACCGCGCCGGCCCGGTGCAGCGCGCCAGCAATGTGGCGGCGAGATCGATCGGGTCGCGCACCGCGTGCCGGACTTCGACCGCCGTCGAACCGTTCGCCACATAACGGGACTTGAGCGGGGCGCTCGCCTCGTTCGAGAAGTGCGCGCAGTGATCGCAAGTATAACTCACATATTCGACCAGCCGGGTCTTGGCGGCCGGATTGCCGAGCACGAAGGCGCCCTGGGGCGTCTGAGTGACCCGCTTGGTCCAATCGGTCGCGGGCGTGGCGGCGACGAGCGCCAGCGCGGCAAGGCCGGCACCCGCAACAACAGATAATCTCACGCTTTCACTCTCCCGAGCACAGGCAGGGATTCGCTGGTGGCGATGCCGCGGGCCAGCGACTCAAGCACCGCCCGCAGCTCCGGATCCCCGACCGCGCGCAGCGATTCGCCGAGTTCGACCGGCACCGGCTTCAGCTCCGGCGCGGCGGGCTTGGGCGCGGCCTTGGCAACCACGCCCTGGCGAATTGCGACGCGCGCCACAGCCGAATAGCCGAAGAAGCGGTTCACCCGCTCCACGATCTCCGGCAGCACATGCTGCATCATCGGCGCGTGCGCGCTCGCAACCGTGAGCGTCAGCGTGCCGTCCGACCTTTTTCCTTGCGGGAAGCGGATCGATTCGGGCGCGGACACACCGGCATAACGCTGGCCGACGATCTCGCCCCAGCGGCTGACGATCGCGTGCTGGACGAAGCCGAACTTGCGGAAGGAGGCGCGCCCTGCCTCGGGCAGCAGTTCGGCGACGCTGCGCGCGCGGCCGCCGCGAGGGGCGTCGTCCTGCTTTGACTTGCGGCCGGTCATCGACAGCGCATTTGCCACGCTTCCAATGAACCGTCCATGGCGAGTAGGAGCTTGGGCGTGATCTCGCCAAACCTCCTCGCCTGGTACGACCGGCATGCTCGGGTGCTGCCGTGGCGCAGCCCGCCTGGCGCGCCGCCGCCGGAACCCTATCCAGTGTGGCTGTCCGAGGTCATGCTGCAGCAGACCACAGTCGCGGCGGTGAAGCCCTATTTCGAGACTTTCCTCGCGCGCTGGCCCACGATCGAAGCACTGGCGGCCGCAGAGGACGCCGAAGTGATGAGCGCCTGGGCCGGGCTCGGCTATTATAGCCGCGCGCGGAACCTGCTCGCCTGCGCCCGGACTGTCGTGCGGGAGCATGGGCGCTTTCCGGGCACTGCGGCGGAGCTTCGCAAGCTGCCCGGCATCGGAGACTATACCGCAGCCGCCATTGCCTCGATCGCATTCGGCGAGCAGGCCATAGTAGTCGACGGCAATGTCGAGCGGGTGATCGCACGCTTGTTCGCGATCGACACGCCCCTGCCCGCCGCCAAGCCGCTGATCCGCGCGCGCGCCGCTGAACTGACGCCGGCGGATCGGCCGGGCGATCATGCCCAGGCGATGATGGACCTGGGCGCGACCATCTGCACACCCCGGCGGCCTGCCTGCGCCATTTGTCCCGTCCGCAGCTATTGCGCTGCGCTGGTGCAGGGACGGCAGGAGGAACTGCCGGTGAAGGCGTTGAAAAAGACGAGGCCGCATCGCCACGGCTTCGTCTTCTGGATCGAGGCGGACGACCAGGTGCTGCTGGTGACCCGCCCGCCCAAGGGCCTGCTCGGCGGCATGCGCGCCCTGCCGACCAGCCGCTGGGACAGCGCCCCGAGCCTGTCGGACTCGCCGGTCCCAGCTGAATGGTCGGTGCTGGCCGAGCCGGTGCGCCATGTCTTCACCCACTTCTCGCTCGACCTCCACATCGCAGTCGCGAAGGCCTCGCGCAGCAATGCGATCGAAGGCGAATGGTGGCCGATCTCGCACCTGCCCCAAGCGGGCCTGCCGACCGTGTTTGACAAGGCGGCGCGGCGCGTCATGGAGCACCGGATGACCTTGAACGCCGCCGCATGCTGAGGCCCGGACTTACAGGCTCGCCCCTCGACCGGGCCGACACGCTCCGTAACGATCCCGAGGCGCTTGGCGCGGCGATGAGCGACTGGCGCTCGCGCCTGCTGCGGCTCGACGGCATCGACCCGGTGCTGTCGGATACCGGCGAGTTGAGCTGGGGGAGCCTTGCCGAAGCGCCGGAAACGGCGGAGTTGCTCCTCCTGGGGCTGCTCGATGGCCGCGCCCACTTCGCCGCCTTGGACTATTCGATGCCCGAAGCGGCGGCGCGATCGATGGCGATCTTCCGCTCGCTCGAGCTGCTGCCGCCCGAGGAAGCTTCGACCTATGCGGCCGCGCGGAGCCTGATCGACTGGCACCTGCGCCATCGCTTCTGCGCACGCTGCGGAAGTGGCGACACCACGATCCATCGGGCCGGCTGGGGCCGCAAATGCAGCCATTGCGCCACCGAGCATTTTCCCCGCGTCGACCCGGTCGTGATCATGCTGGCCGAACATGACAGGCGCGTGCTGGTCGGAAGGCAGCCGCGCTATCCCAAAGGCCGCTATTCGGCGCTGGCCGGTTTCCTCGAGCCGGGCGAGTCGGTGGAGGAAGCAGTCGCGCGCGAACTCTGGGAGGAAGCAGGCCTCAAGGTCCGCGACGTGCGCTACATCGTCAGTCAGCCCTGGCCCTTCCCGTCATCGCTGATGATGGCCTGCATGGCATATACCGACGATCCAGAGCTCACCATCGACACGACGGAGCTGGACGATGCCTTCTGGGTGGACCACCACGGGGTTGCTGCGTCCATGGCGGGCGAGCTCGGTGCGCCTTTCCTGCCGCCGCCCCCCTATGCGATCGCCCACACGCTGTTCAGCTGGTGGCTTGAGAACACAGGGGCCTAGCCGCGTTTGCGCGCCTGACGATAGGTTCCCAAGATACGGACCGAACGCGCCTGGAAGCGTAGCTCTTCCAGCGCGCGATCCACCGCAGGATCGCCTGGCGCTCCCTCGATGTCGGTGAAGAACTCCGTCGCGGCAAAGCTCGCGCCGCGCTGGTAGCTTTCCAACTTCGTCATGTTGATGCCGTTGGTCGCGAAGCAGCCCAGTGCCTTGTAGAGCGCGGCGGGGATATTGTTCACCTCGAAGATGAAAGTGGTCATCACTGGTCCGTCGGCCGGACGTCGCTCCTCGCGCGCCAGGATGAGGAAACGCGTGGTATTGTGCGCTTCGTCGGCGATCTCATTCTCGATCACGTCGAGACCATAGATGTCGGCGGCAAAGGCGGGAGCGATCGCGGCGATGCTCCAGTCCTTCATTTCCTCGACCGCCGCGACCGCCGCCGCCGTGTCGGCATAGTCGATAGGACGAATGCCGCGCGCCCGCAGCCACTTACGGCTCTGGCCGAGCGCCTGGGGATGGCTCATTACCTCGCGAATTTGGTGACCTGCCTTGCCGATCAGCGCAGGGACGATCGGCAGAAAGTGCTCGCCGACGATCGCCAGGCCCGATTCCGGCAGCAGGAAATGAATGTCGGCGACGCGCCCATGCACCGAATTCTCGATCGGGATTATGGCATGCCCCGCTTTTCCTTCCTTCACCGCTTCCAGCGCGTCCTCGAAGCTGAAGCAGGGCAGCGGCAATGCGTCCGGGAAATGCTCGCCAAGCGCGCGGTGCGAGTTGGCGCCAGGAGCGCCTTGGAACGCGACGGCGCGATCCGGATCGGCTTCGGCGGCAGCCCACATCTGTGCGACGATCCGCCGCGCTGGTTCGGGGTAGTTTTCCATCTTGAGGAGCGCGGTTAGGGGCTTTCGCGCTGCAAGCAAAGCCGCGGCGCTTGCGAGGCGCGCAGCCTCTTTCTAAAGGAGGCCGCAAATTTCCTGAGCGCGGCCCGTCCGGGCCTTCATGAGGACTTGGAATGAACGACCGCAACAACACGATCGCGGGCTGGGTTTTGGGCGCGGGCATCGTGGCGCTGGGGGCAGGCATCCTGACCAGCGAAATGTTTCATACCGAGCGTCCGGAAAAAATGGGTTATCCGATCGAGGGTGTCGCCGAGGAAGGCGGTGGCGGAGAGGCGGAACAGCCGATCGAGGCGCTGCTCGCCACCGCAGATCCGGCCAAGGGTGCTACTACTTTCGCCAAGTGCGCCGCCTGCCACACCATTACAAAAGGCGGCGCCAATGGCGTCGGGCCCAATCTGTGGGGAACCCTCGGCAAGCCGCACGGCCATGTGGCGGGCTTCGCCTATTCAAGCGCTCTCAAGAGCAAGCCCGGCAACTGGGATTGGGCGGGTATGAGCGAGTGGCTGAAGAGCCCGCGCAAATATGCCGAAGGCACCAAGATGACCTTTGCCGGTATTTCGAATGCGAAGGACCGGGCCGACCTGATTGCCTATCTGAACCAGCAGGCCGACAGCCCGTTGCCGCTGCCTGCGGCGCCCGCAGCAGGACAGCTGCCGGGTGATGCGCCGGGCGGCCCCGCCGCCAAGTCCGCGGATGTCGGCGCCTCACCGGTGGACACGCCGGCTCAAGGTGCGGTGACTGCTGATCCGGCGGCCAAGCGCCAGTTCGAAACCAAGAGCGACATGCCAGCGGTCGAGAAGAAGTGACCGCCTAGAGCCGTGATCATCTTAGCTTGATGCTTCTGACGGCGTCGGCCCGGACTTGATCCGGGCCTTGGCTTCTTCAGCGACAAGCCGCACGGCCGCCCTCCACAAGAGCAGCCTAGCCCCGCGTCAAGCCCAAGGCGACGAAGAGTGTGCTTCTGCTTAAACTGCTTTAGTCAGCGTCATTGCGGGCGCAACGAACCAATCCAGCTGTCCTGACTGGATTGCTTCATCGCTCCATTGCTTGAAATGACGATCAATCCGCGAAGGGATCGCGGACCAGGATCGTGTCGTCCCGCTCGGGGCTGGTCGAAACCAGGGCCACCGGGCAGCGGATCAGTTCTTCGATGCGCCGGATGTACTTGATCGCCTGGGCCGGCAGTTGCGCCCAGCTGCGCGCGCCTGCCGTCGACTCGCTCCAGCCTTCGATCTCTTCGTAGATCGGCTCGACCGCGGCCTGCTCCGCCGCGTGCGCCGGGAAGTGATCGAGCGTGCTGCCGCCGAGCCGATAACCGGTGCAGATCCGGATCGTGTCGAGACCGTCCAGCACGTCCAGCTTCGTCAGCGCCGCGCCGGTCACGCCCGACACTGCGACCGATTGGCGCACCAGCACCGCATCGAACCAGCCGCAGCGGCGCTTGCGTCCAGTCACCGTGCCGAACTCCCGTCCGCGCTCGCCCAGCCGCTGGCCGATCTCGTCGTCCAGCTCGGTCGGGAACGGTCCTGAGCCGACCCGCGTGGTGTAGGCCTTGACGATACCAAGCACGAAACCGACCGCGCCCGGCCCCAATCCCGAGCCCCCTGCCGCAGTCCCCGCAATCGTGTTGGACGAGGTGACGAACGGGTAAGTGCCGTGATCGACGTCGAGCAGAGTCCCTTGTGCGCCTTCGAACAGGATGCGGCGGCCCCGTGCGCGCGCTTCGTTCAAGTCCAGCCAGACCGGTTTGGCGAACTGCAAGACGAAAGCAGCGATCTCGCGCAACTCCGTGACCAGCCGCTCGCGGTCGATCGGCGGCTCGCCGAAACCGGCGCGCAAGGCATCATGATGCGCGGTAAGGCGATCGAGCTGCGGCCCGAGATCGTCCAGATGCGCCAGGTCGCAAACGCGTAACGCCCTACGGCCGACCTTGTCTTCATAAGCGGGGCCGATACCGCGCCGGGTCGTGCCGATCTTGCCGGCGCCGCTCGCGTCCTCGCGCAGCGCGTCGAGGTCGCGGTGAAATGGCAAGATCAGCGCGCAGTTGTCGGCAATCGAGAGCGTGCGGGGGGTCACTTCGACACCCTGCGCCTGGAGCTTCTCGACCTCGGCCTTGAGTGCCCAGGGATCAAGCACCACGCCATTGCCAATCACGGAGGGAGTACCGCGCACGATGCCCGAGGGAAGCAGCGACAGCTTGTAAACCTGATCGCCGATGACGAGCGTGTGGCCGGCATTGTGGCCGCCCTGGAAGCGCACGACCATGTCCGCGCGCTCGGCCAGCCAATCGACAATCTTGCCTTTGCCCTCGTCGCCCCATTGGGCGCCGATCACCGTAACGTTGGCCAAACTGCCCTCCTTGGAAGCGGGCACGGCCTAGTCGGCAAGCGAGGCGAGGTCCAGCGGAGCCTCGCCCCAGAGGTGATCAGCAGGCCAAAGCGACTCTCCGGCGGGCACGGGCTGCGGCGCCAGCCAGGCCGAAGCCGGCGATCATCAGCGCCCAGCTGCCCGGCTCCGGCACTGCATTGCCCGCCACGAGGATCGACGCCGAGCGAACATCGGCACCGAGCCAGTAAAGGTGCGAAAAGCTGCCGTCGCTCTGCTTCTCATAATGGTGGAAGCCGGCAATGCCCGACGTGTTCTGATTGACGAACGGATCGGAGAAGACGTGGCTGTTCGCGACCTGCGAGTTGAGGCCTAGGGAAGCAGCCCCAATATTTCTGATTGCCGACGCCACCATCGAAAGAGACTGACCAACCGCCGAAGGTCGCGTTCCCGGTACGGCCGACCGTGTTGTTGTAGAGGTCGCCCGGCACGTTCTGACCCGCGTCGGTGACGCCGTTGATGGTCAGCGACCAGCGACGGATCGGGCTGATGCTGTAGCCGATGCCGGCGACCACGCTGGTACCCGGGATGACCGTCAAAGTGCCGATGCTCGTATCGAATGTCAGATCATAGACATAGTCGAGCGGCGTAGTGAGCGGCCCGTGCACATCGGGTACGCCGAACGGATCCTGCTGGTAGTGAACATAATTGATCTTGCCAGCGAAGCGGACAGTGATCTCTTCGGCGGAGGCCGGCATGGCCGCCCCGGCCAGCAAGGCAGCTGCAAGCAGAACGCGCATAGATGTAACTTCCCCCTGTTTCCCCAAGGGAAGCTACACAGCTGCGGCTGAGCCGGACTAAGGACGAATTCGACACTTTCATCTATGTGCCAATCTGCAACACCAGCTTGGGCCAGTGCTTCGATGCGGAGTGATAACGTGATCGCCATGGCAATCGCGGCCCTGCTGCTCTCCGCCGTCACGCCGGCCATCCACGCGCAGAGCGGCCGCCACGTCCTTGTAGCGGGACCGGTGGTGGCGCGTACGCTCACTTACGGCAAGGAACCTCGTCAGGCAGCGACGCTCTTCACACGCGAAGGAGCTCGCCGAGCGCCGCTGATTGTCTATCTGCACGGCGGTGGCTGGAGCGCGGGGTCACCGCGAGACGGATCGAGAGGGGCCCAGACCGGGCATTGGACGAGGAACGGCTATGCCTATGCGACGGTCGGCTATCGTTACGTGCCGGCGGCGACGGCGGAAGATCAGCTGCGCGACGTGGCGCAGGCCATCGCATTGCTGCGCCGGCAGGCAGGAGTGGACGGCAGCCGGATCGCGCTGATCGGCCATAGCTCCGGCGGAACAATGGCAGCGCAGCTGGGCACCGACCCGAACTGGCTGGAGAAAGCGGGCGTGCCATTCACGGCGTTGAAGGGGGTGGTGCTGCTTGACCCGTCGGTGCTCGACATTCCGCCCGTCATGGCGCAGCTCGGCGCTCCGATCGTCGAACGATATTTGCGGCCGGCATTCGGCGACGATCCGGTCCGTCAATCGGAACTGTCCCCGGTCAAGCATGTCGAGCCGCCTAACGCGCCCGCTTGGGCGATCGTCGCGGACGCCAACAATGGCTTTGCCTCCGCTCAGGGAAGCGATTTCGCTGCAGGCCTGATCGGCGCGGGTGCCTCAGCCAAAGTGATCCCGATCGCCGGCACCACTCATATGCGCATCAATAACGAGATCGGACAGCGCGACGATCGCGCCACCGCCGAGATCGATGCGTTCTTCGCCGGCATCTTCCCGGAGGTTCGACGCCCCCGCTTCAGGTAAGCGGCGCCGCACTCCCTCCCTGGAGCACATGGCTGCACCCATCGGCACGGCATTGCTCGTCAAGCGCGGCGACCGTGATCCAGCCTTCGCGCCTTAGCCGCGCAGCTGCGGCCGGGTCGTGGCCAAGTGGCAGAAAGACGCGTCGCGCTCCGCCTTCCGCTTCGATCAGGTCGAGCAGCGGGTCGGGGTAGATGGAGAAGCCGACCGCCGGCTCCTCAAGCCCGTCTTCATGCAGGATTGTGTAGCTGCCGCCCCGACCGACTTCGCCTGGCAGCCCTTCGGCGAACAGCGAAAAGCCGAGCCAGCTCTGATATTCGAACCCATGCCGCTCGGCCGGATCCAGGGTGACCATGGCAGTGCCATCGAGCCGGCGGGCAATCTGCTCGAACGCATCGAGACGGGGCGCGAGGCTTGGCTCGAAGCTCCGCAGACGCTGCACGGCTTCGGAAAACGGACCGGCCGCCGCGATCAGCGGCAGATAGGCTTCCGCACCAATGGCGGCGAGCCCCCCCGCATCCTTGGCGTCAAGAAGCGCGCGCACCTGCGAAGCCCGGGCAGGCTCAAGCTCGAACGGACCTGCGGCGAGCGTGTCCACCAGGTCCGGCATGGTCAGATCGACAGTGATGCCGCGGGCGCCGGCCGCCTGCAGCGCTTCCACCGCCAACGCCACGATCTCAGCCGCGGCCTCCGCACTGTCACGGCCGATCAGCTCGGCGCCGATCTGGGTCATTTCACGCTCCGGCCGCAGCTGCGATGCGCGCAGCTTCACCACTGGGCCGCCATAGGAAAGCCGCAACGGCCGAGGCCGGGCGGCTAGTCTTGTCGCGGCAATCCGACCGACCTGTGTCGTGATGTCGGGTCGCAGCGCCAAGGTCCGCTGCGATAAAGGGTCCACGACGCGAAGCAAGTCGCGCGCCGTCCCCGCTTTCAGCCGCCCGACCAGCGACTCCTCATATTCGGCGAGCGGCGGCGCCACCCGCTCATAGCCGTGGGCGCGAATGGCATCGAGCGCCGCCCGCAGCATCGCCGCCGCCGCATCCGCTTGCGGCGGCAGCCGGTCGCGCAAGCCTTCGGGCAGGAGGGCCGTCACGGGAACAGCAGCGGCTTGACTCGCTTTACGCCTGGCAGGCGGCACAGCGTGTCGAGGACCGGCTCCGGCACGGGCGTGTCGACCGAGAGCAGCAGCACCGCCTCGCCGCCGGCGGCGCGGCGGCCGAGATGGAAGGTGCCGATGTTGACGCCGGCATCGCCGAGCGCGGTGCCGATCCGGCCGATGAAACCAGGCGAATCCTCGTTCACGACGTAGAGCATCGGCCCGGCGAGGTCGGCTTCGACCTTGATTCCGAACAGCTCGACCAACCGCGGGTTCTGATCACCGAACAAGGTGCCGGCGACCGAACGCTCGCCGTCCGAAGTGGCGACGGAGACGCGGAGCAGGGTATGGTAATCGCCTTCGCGGTCATGGCGGACTTCGCGCACGTCGAGGCCGCGTTCCTTCGCCATGAAGGGAGCGTTCACCATGTTCACCGTGTCCGAATAGACGCGCATCAGGCCGGCCAGCACGGCGCCGGTGATCGGCTTCTGGTTCAGTTCCGCGGCGGCGCCCTCCACCTCGATATCAATCGAGGTCAGACCGCCATGGGCGAGCTGCCCAACAAGCGAACCGAGCTTTTCCGCCAGTGCCATGTACGGCCGCAGCCGCGGGGCGTCCTCTGCCGAGACGCTCGGCATGTTGAGTGCATTGGTGACGGCGCCGGTCAGCAGATAATCGGCCATCTGTTCCGCGACCTGAATGGCGACATTAACCTGCGCTTCGCTGGTCGACGCGCCCAAGTGCGGGGTGGAAATGAAGCCGGGCGTGCCGAACAGCGGCGACTCCTTGGCAGGTTCCTCGACGAACACGTCCAGCGCCGCGCCGGCGACATGGCCGCTATCGAGCGCCTCCTTCAGCGCTGCCTCGTCGATCAAGCCTCCGCGGGCGCAGTTGACGATGCGCACGCCCTTTTTCGTCTTGGCGAGGTTCTGGCGGCTAAGGATGTTCCGGGTCTGGTCGGTCAGCGGCGTGTGCAAAGTTATGAAATCGGCGCGGGCGAGCAGTTCGTCCAGCGTCACCTTCTCGACGCCCAAATCGCGCGCGCGCTCGGCCGAGAGGAAGGGATCGAAAGCGACCACCTTCATCTTGAGGCCAATGGCGCGATCGGCGACGATCGAGCCGATATTGCCCGCGCCGATCAGGCCCAAGGTCTTGCCGGACACCTCGACGCCCATGAAGCGGTTCTTTTCCCATTTGCCGGCTTGGGTGGAGCGGTCGGCTTCCGGAATGTCGCGGGCGAGCGCGAACATGAGCGCGATTGCGTGCTCGGCCGTCGTGATCGAGTTGCCGAAGGGCGTGTTCATGACGACCACGCCCTTTGCCGATGCGGCGGGGATGTCGACATTGTCGACACCGATACCCGCGCGCCCGACCACCTTGAGATTGGTCGCGGCATTCAGAATATCGCGCCCAACCTTGGTCGCGGAGCGGATGGCGAGACCGTCATAGTCGCCGATGATCGCGGTCAGCTCGTCTTTGGTGAGGCCAGGCTTTTCATCGACCTCGACGCCGCGCTCACGGAAGATGGCGGCGGCGCGCGGGTCCATTTTGTCGGAGATGAGGACTTTGGGCATGGGATGTTCCAGCTTGGATGTGCTCCGGCAAAGGCCGGAGCGGTGTGTCACAGGGCTCCGGCCTTCGCCGGAGCACGGTCATGCGCGGATCGAATGCCACGCCCAGTCGAGCCACGGGCCGAGCTTGGCGATATCGTCGGCATCGACCGTCGCTCCGCACCAGATGCGCAGGCCGGCGGGCGCGTCGCGGTGGCCGGCGATGTCATAGGCGACATCCTCCGCCTCGAGCACCGACGCCAGCTTCTTGACCAGCGAGAGCCGGCCGGCCTCGTCCATGCCCTCGACAACGCTGTCAGCGAATTTCAGGCAGACGCTGGTGTTCGACCGGATCGCCGGGTCGGCGACCAGATGATCGAGCCAGGGCAGCTGTTGGACAACGCTGTCCAGCGCAGCGGCATTGGCTTGGGAGCGGGCGATCAGCCCGGCCAACCCGCCGACATCCTTCGCCCATTCCAGCGAGAAGATATAATCCTCGATGACCAGCATGGACGGCGTGTTGATCGTTTCGCCTTGGAAAATGCCTTCGATCAGCTTGCCGCCTTTGGTCATGCGGAAGATCTTCGGCAGCGGCCAGGCGGGCGTATAGCTTTCCAGCCGCTCGACGGCGCGCGGGCTGAGGATCAGAACGCCGTGCGCCGCTTCCCCGCCGAGCACCTTCTGGAAGCTGAAAGTGGTCACGTCGAGCTTGTCGAACGGCAGCGGCATGGCGAAAGCTGCGCTGGTCGCATCCGCGAAGGTCAGTCCCTCACGGTCTGCAGGAATCCACGCGCCGTCAGGCACGCGCACGCCGGATGTCGTGCCGTTCCAGGTGAAGATGACGTCATGGCTGAAGTCGACCGCGGCGAGGTCTGGCAGCGCACCATAAGGGGCCTTCAGCACCGTCGGATCGAGTTTCAGCTGCTTGACCGCGTCGGTGACCCAACCTTCACCGAAGCTTTCCCAAGCGAGCAGGGTCACCGGACGCGTGCCCAGCATCGACCACATCGCCATCTCGACGGCGCCGGTATCGGACGCGGGCACGATGCCGATCCGATGCGTGTCGGGCACCTGCAGCACTTCGCGGGTGAGATCGATCGCATGCTGGAGCCGGCTCTTGCCGAGCTTGGACCGGTGCGACCGGCCAAGCGAGCCGTGCGGCAGGCGCTCGAGCGCCCAGCCGGGTGGCTTGGCGCAGGGTCCGGATGAGAAATAAGGGCGTGCCGGCTTGTCGGCGGGACGGTCCAGGCGCAGGTCGGCCGTGGGGTCGGCAATCAGTCCAGTCATGTATCTCTCCTCGCAGAGAGCGCGCGCCGCGTTGGGACGGCGTGGCCCGCGGCCGCCCTGACGAAGAATCCTCAGGATGTCAAACTGCGGACATCAGGCAGCTAAAGAGGAACGGGGACTAAGATGACGAGTTTGTCCTAGGTCGGTTCTCAGAAGAATGGTAAAGAAAGAGTTAACGACAAGAGAATCGGTACGCAGTCGTTCCAAAGTTTCACTTCGAACAAGGGGTTCAAGACATGCAACCAATCTCATTCGCTGCTGCCGCAGTCGCCATTGGCGTCGGCATTGCCGCGCCTGCGCAAGCAGATATCGTTCAGGTCGACGCCAGCGCGATTCAGGGCAAGAACATCCTGTTCAACGCGGGTACGCAGAACGCCACAACGGTTGTCGGCCTCACCAACAGTACGCCGCAGTTCAGCGTCGACATCACGAGCGGTGGTGCGATCCTGCGCGCCAGCGGTGGTCAGGCGAGTGTCTCGGGCGCGTTGAACGGTGCAACGAAGAACCCGAACGACACAATCAATCTGACACAGTTTCAACTGGAGCTGACGCAGGACGGCCTGACGTTTCAGGACGTCGAGTTTCGTCTGTTCGGCGGTGATGCGACCGAAGCTGACTTCACTTTGATCGACGACGCCGGCACTGTTTTCACCTTCAACGACCAGGCGATCACCGGCGACGGCCGGTTTGGCTTCCAGGCGATCAATGGTCAGACGATCGCTCGCGTGTCTTTCACAGTTAACGGCACGGGCATTCAGGAAGTTCGGCAGATCCGGGTCGGGCCGGCTATCGCCGCAATCCCGGAACCAGCGACATGGGCGATGATGCTCGGCGGCTTCGGCCTGCTCGGTGCCGCGATGCGACGTCGCGACCGAATGGCGATCACCTACTCCTGAACCGAAGGTTCGGGCGTATGAGAGCGGGAGTGCCGAAAGGCGCTCCCGTTTTTCTTTACGCGACCGCCCGCGCTGGCGCGTAAGCGACCGGCTTGATGCCGGTTAGCGTTTCGAGTCGCTGCTTCACGTTCGCGCTCATCAGATTGACATAGACGCGTGCGGTCTCGTTGAGGCGCGCGGCCTGCTCGACGAGCGCCCGCTCTTCGGCGGAAAGCGGATTGTCGTTACGCGCGGCAAGGGCGCCGATACTTCCCTCCTTTTCGGCCGTCGCTGCGGCCAGCGCATCGATGTCGAAGCTCTTGAGCGCGGCGAGCTCGGCCTCCAGGGAAGCAATCACCGCCTTCAGCGCATCCATCCGCGTCATTTCTTTTCGACCCATTTCATTTGCGCCGCGATCATGCGGTCGGCGATCTTAGCGGGGACGATCGGATAGCGACCTTCCTGCAGCGCCCGCTTGATCATCTGCACGCGCTCCGCATCGACGGGCGGACGGGCGGCCAGCGCCTTGGCGGTATCCCGTGCGCTGGTTTCCGCCACCGCCGCCGGCTGCGGCGCGCGAACGGCTTGCAAAGGCACGACCTTGGCCGCGTCTCGAGGTTCTGCACGGCTGCCCTGGATGTGGCCGGGCGTTACGCCGATCGGATCAATCATGCCCGCGTCCTTTCCTGGCTGGAGTGGGTTTCAGGCATAGAAACGGCCGGCTGCGCAGAACCTTTAGAAAATGTTGCTCACCACCCCGGCAGCGTTGCTTTCCCGGTCTCCAGCGCGATCGCCTGCACGGGCGCCTTGGCACCTTCGATCTTGATCTGAAGCCGGGCGCCGGCGGCGGCATCGCTCATTGCCGTACCGTCGGCCGATACGGAAAAGCCGCTCTGTCCCGCAACCAAGGTCACCGGATCGCCGCGCCGTATCACTGGTTCAGCCTTAGCTGCCGCTACCGCAGTCGCCGGCGCGCCCTTGACTCCGACGAAGATGCGCCAGCCATTATGGTCGGGGCAGCGGATCACGATCGCGTCGCGCGCTTCGCTGCGCCAGCTGAACTCCGGGCTGGAGCTGCAGCCGGAGAGGCGCAGCCGGCGGTCGATCGGCGCCGCGGGGCCGCCGGGCTCACCCAGCCGCGCGCCGGCGAAGATCTCGGCGGCGCGGTCCAGTAGCGCGAGATCGATGGCGGCAGGTGCCGCCGCGATTAGCAGAAGCGAAATCATGTTCGGCTCCATCTCAAGGATCGTAGGAAATGGTGAGGGTGACACGGCGGGGGCCGGGGATGGCCGTTGCCTCGACGCGCAGCCGATCGGCCGGCACGAGTCCGCCTAGCGAGCGCGCCACCGTGTCCGCGCGCAAGGCAGCAAGAGCGAGCGCGCTACCTTGAATTCGGTCCGAGGGCGAGCCATCGGCATAGCCGGTGACGACCAGCCGGGTGCGCGGATCGGCCAGTGCCTCGCGCGCCCAGGTCAGGATAGTAGCGGCACTGGCGGGCAGTTCGCTGCTGCCAGGCGCGAAGCCGGCCACCACGTTGGCGTCCACGGCGAGCCGCGGCTCCGGCTCACCGCCAAAGGCTTTGCGGATGCCGGCCTGGATGGCGTCCTGCTGCTTCTGCTCCTTGTGCGCGGTCGCCTGGAGGAAGACGAAGAAGCCGACCAGCAGCAGTGACAGGTCGGCGAGCGTGATCAGCCAGAGCGGACGGGCAGGGCGGTGCAGCGCAAGGCGCATCAGGCGGCGAGTCCGCGCTTCACCGGCGTTTCGCGATTGGCGAAGGCGCGGAACGGTTTCACCAGCGCGCGGCGTTCATTCTCTTCCGCGCGCGAGAGGCGGCGCAGCCGCGCACTGACTGGCGCGGCAATCAGATTGGCGAACAGCGCGCCATAGAGCGTGGCGAGAAGAGCGATCGCCATGGCGCTGCCGATCGTCGCCGGATCGTCCATCGCGCGGAACATGCCGACCAGCCCGATCAGCGTGCCGACCATGCCCATAGCCGGGGCCGTCTCGGCGGCAGCAGCCCAATAGTCCTGGACCACGGCATGCCGCTCCAGCCGCTCCTCGCGAAGCCGGTCGAGCAGCGCCTCGACCTGATCGGCGGTGGCGCCATCGGCGACCGCCTGCACCCCTTCCCGCACATCACCGTCTTTCAGCAGGTGCGAGTCGACGGCGAGCAGGCTCTTGGCAGTGGCGACCCGTTCGGCGCGGGCGAGCTGGGCACGCGCCGGGCCGAAGTCGAATGGACGCCGCACCAGCACCGGCAGCGCGCGAAAGGCATTCACCGTGTCGCGGAACGGCCCGCGTGCGGCGGACGCCAGCAAAGTGCCGCCGCCGACGATCGCCAGCGCGATGGGATCGTAGAAGAATGAGAGTGAGTCGATCATCGCTCGTTCTTCAGCAAGAGCCGGGCCAGTTGCGCGCATGCGGCAAGTGGCGGCGGGGGCGGCAAGCCGCATTGCCGGTCGGCGGCAAATCATTGCCGGTTGGATGCCGCGATCCTGCTCGCCGCCACGCCCTCGAGGCATTGGCACGCCCCTTGCACAGCCGCCTGCGGAATATCGCGAGGAGCCAAATGGCAGACGATCTGTTCGGAGTGCATGGGAAGGCGCTGGCGCTGCGGTCGCAGCGGCTGGGCCTGCTCGCATCCAACATCGCCAACGCCTCGACGCCGGGCTTCAAGGCGCGCGACATCGACTTCGCGGCGGCGCTGAGCGCGGCGGAGGCACCGGGCGCGAGCACGGCCGCGGCGATTCAAAGCGCCACCAAGTACCGCGTGCCGCTCCAGGCCTCGCTCGACGGCAATACGGTCGAGCTGAACACCGAGCAGACCAAGTTCGCCGAGAACGCGATCGCCTATCAGACGACGCTCTCTTTCCTCAACGGCCGCATCGAGACGCTCAAGCGAGCGCTGAAAGGCGAGTGATGGATAAACCGCTCACCATTTTCGACGTCGCCGGGCGCGCCATGTCGGCGCAGCTCGTGCGGATGAACACCACCGCCTCCAACCTCGCCAATGCGGGCGGGGTCGCGAGCAGCGAGGCAGAGGCCTATCGGTCGCTGAAGCCGGTCTTCAAGACCAGCTACGATCAGGCGACCGGCCTCGCCACGGTGGACGTGAAGCAGGTCGTGACGGCGGGCCCCGCCCCCACCAAGCGCCACGACCCCAACCACCCGATGGCGAACAAGGACGGCTATGTCTTTGAATCCGCAGTCGATGAAACCCGGGAGATGGTCGACATGATGGAGACCGCACGCACGTATAAAAATAATGTCGAGGTGCTGCAGACGGCGAAGAGCCTGATCCTCGACACGCTGAGGCTCGGCCGGTGAGCGGGGTCGCGTCGTTCGACGACACGCTGTCGAAGCTCGGCATCGGGCGGCAAGGCGTTGCCGGCACGCCCCGGCTGCAGACTGCCGTCGAAGCCAACATGCTCGGCCAGGAGGCCTTTCTGAAGCTCATGACCGAGCAGCTGAAGAACCAGGATCCGTTCGAGCCGGTCAAGAACGAGAATATGGTCGCTCAGATGGCGCAATTCTCAAGCGTCACCGGCATTTCGGAGATGAATAAGACGCTGAAGAGTGTCGCCGACCAGCTGGGCGGCGCCAATGCCGCGCAGGCCGTCTCCTATGTCGGACGCGCCGTGCTGGTCGAAGGCAATACGGCTTATGCGGCGGCCGACGGCTCCCTTTCTGCCGTGGCACCGCTGGAAGAAGGCGCCGACGAGCTGGTCGTCCAGATCTCGGACCAGGCCGGCAACCTGCTGCGCACGATCAACTACGGCGCCCAAGGCAAAGGCGATGTCGAGGTCAACTGGGACGGCAAGACCGATGAAGGCGGCACCGCCCCGGCCGGCCCATACAAGATCACCGCGTCCGCACTCCGAAATGGCACGCGAGTTGCTTCTCCAGTTGCCGTGTGGGCGCCGGTCACGTCGGTCAGCCTGGGTTCGGGCGGCGGCGCGCCGATGCTGAACCTGGCTGGACTTGGCCAGCAACCCCTGACTGCCGTCCGCCAGGTCGGCTGAGCTTTTCGTAGGAGTTACCGATGTCGTTCTACACTTCACTGTCCGGCCTGCAGGGCGCCCAGACCGAGCTCTCGACGATCTCGCACAATCTGGCGAACGCCGGCACCAACGGCTTCAAGCGCTCGAAGGTCGAGTTCGGCGACGTGATCGCGTCCACCGCGACCAAGAGCCCGAACCAGCTGATCGGCTCCGGTTCCTATGTGAAGAGCATCCGCCAGCAATATTCTCAGGGCGGGCTGCAGCAGTCGCAATCCTCGCTCGACCTCGCCATTTCGGGCGAGGGCTTCTTCGTCGTCAAGCCGAACCCGAATACGAGCGAGATCGCGTTTACCCGCAACGGCTCCTTCTCGGTTTCGGCCGACCGGTTCGTCGTCGACAGCCAGGGCTCGACCGTCCAGGTCTACCCGGTTGACGGCAGCGGCACCGTGGTCGCCACCGGCATCGATGAGACCGTCGCGCTGCGCCTGCCGCAGACCAGCGGCACGCCCAAGGCGACCACCGAAGCCAAGGTGTCGGTCAACCTGTCGGCCAATGCGCCGATCCCGGCCAATGACCCGCAATGGACGGCGGCAAGCCCCTATGCGTTCAGCCGCTTCGATCCGGAGACGTATAATTTCTCCTCGTCGACCGTGATCTACGACTCGGTGGGCAATCCGAACACGCTGACGAACTACTATGTCCGGCAGACCGCGCCGGGCGGCACGAACACCAACAGCGACTGGCTCGTCTACACCTTTGTCGGCGGCCAGCAGCTGTCTGCCAATGCGACCCAGCAGACTCCGCCCGTGCCGCTGACTTTGCGGTTCGACGCGAACGGTGTGCTGCAGACTCCGGGGGGGCCGACGACGTTCGCGACCTTTACTCCGCCGAACGCGGCGCCGCAGGATATGACGATCAACTTCGCGATCGCCACCACCCAACGCCCTTCGGCCTTCACCATCATTGCGCAGAGCCAGAATGGCGAGCCGATCGGACAGCTCCAGGGCGTCACCGTCGATGCGAACGGCCTGGTCAAGGCAAGCTTTTCGAACGGCACCAACCAGGCGCTCGGCAAGGTCGTGCTCGCACAGTTCGCCAACAATGAAGGCCTGCGCCAGATCGGGAACAGCTATTGGTCGGCTTCGGGTCTCTCCGGCGCGGCGACGCTCGGCCAGGCGGGGGAAGGCGGCTTCGGCAACATCATGGCCGGCGCGATCGAACGGTCGAACGTCGACATGACCGAAGAACTGGTCGGCCTGATCGCCGCCCAGCGCAACTTCCAGGCCAATGCCAAGGCGATCGATACCGCCAACCAGCTTGGCCAGACCATCATCAACATCCGCAGCTAACGAGACGAGAGGCCTAGGGGCGATCGATGGATAGACTGGTCTACACCGCCTATTCGGGTCTGCGCAGCCGCATGGCCGCGCAGGCAGCGATCGCCAACAACATGGCGAATGCGTCGACGATCGGCTTTCGCGGCGACAAGGTCGCGTTCGAGCAGCTGGCGCTGCGCGGCGGCTCGGTCGAAGCGCGTTCGCTGACCGCCGGCGAAGTGATCGACGCCGACCGCAAGAACGGCGCCGTGATCTCGACCGGCCGCGATCTCGACATCGCCATGGAAGGCGATGCCTGGATGGCCGTTCAGGCAGCGGACGGCGAGGAAGGCTATACCCGCCGCGGCGATCTTTCGATCTCCCCCTCCGGCGTGCTGCAGACCGGCGACGGCTTTCCCGTCATCGGCGGCAGCGGGCCGATCACCATCCCGCCCGCGTCCAAAGTGACCATCGGTCCGGATGGATCGGTGCTGGTCGTTCCGCCCGGCGGCGAGCTCGACAAGCCTCAAGCCGTCGACAAGCTGAAGCTGGTCGATCCCAAGGGCAGCGAGACGGTCAAGGGCACCGACAATCTGCTGCGCGTGAAGGGCGGCGGCGCGCTGCCCGAAAACCTCGACGCGAAGGTGATGGGCGGCAAGCTCGAACAGTCCAACGTGAACATCACCGACACGCTCGTTCAGATGATCGAGAACCAGCGCTCCTACGAAGTGCAGGCCAAGCTCCTCGCGAGCGCCAAGGACATGGACGATGGCGGCGCATCCCTGATGCGCATGCCGTGAAAGGACAGATGAAATGACCACCGCCGCGATGCACATCGCCCGCACGGGCCTGGACGCTCAGAATGAGCGGATGCGCGTGATCTCCAACAACCTGGCGAACGTCAACACGACCGGGTTCAAGCGCGACCGTGCCGCGTTCGAGACGCTTGCCTATCAGACGGTCACCGCCAATGGCGCGCCGAGCACGTCCGAAACCAAATATGCGACGGGGCTCAACCTCGGCACCGGCGTTCGCATCCAAGGCACGGCTCGCATCGAAACCCAAGGCTCGCTTCAGACCACGGGCAACTCGCTCGACCTGGCTCTGGACGGCAACGGCTATTTCCAGGTCCAGCTGCCCGGCGGCCAGATCGGCTATACGCGTTCCGGCAACTTCACCCGCTCGCCCGAAGGCCTGATGGTCACCAGCGAGGGCTATCAGGTGCAGCCGGGCATCACCATCCCGGAGGGCACGACCCAGATCACGATCGGCGTGGACGGCACCGTGTCCGCGCAGGTGCAGGGGCAGACCGCGCCGACCGAGGTGGGCCAGCTCCAGGTCGCGACCTTCCAGAACCCGGCCGGCCTGCAGCCGATGGGCGGCAACTTCCTGATCGAAACGGCCGCCAGCGGTGCCGCAAATCTTGGCGTCGCTGGCCTGGAAGGGCGCGGCAGCATTCGCCAGGGCATGCTCGAAGGCTCCAACGTCAATGTCGTCGAAGAACTCGTCGACATGATCGAGACCCAGCGCGCCTATGAGGTCAACTCGAAGATGATCTCGGCCACCGACCAGATGCTGCAATATGCCAACCAGAACCTCTAAGGTGATGGCGCGGACCCCGTTCCCCGGCGCAGGCCGGGGTCCAGTTCGGCGCAGCTGGATCCCGGCCTTCGCCGGGGCACTCCTTGTTCTGTTCGCCACCCCCGCTTTCGCCAAGAAGGAGCCGAAGGTGGATTACGCGCCCGTCGCCCCGGCGCTGGCGCCGCCGCCTCCCGCGAACGGCTCCATCTTCCAGGCCAGCCAGGGTTATGCCGCGTTGGTCGAAGGGCCCCGCGCGCGCCGCGTCGGCGATCCGCTGACGATCGTGCTGACCGAGCGGACGGTCGCGCAAAAGGACGTCTCGTCCAAGTCAGGCCGCGACGGCAATATCGGCCTGACCCCGCCGAGCGTCGGCCCCCTGTCGCTGTTCGACCCGGCCGAGGCCGCCGCGTCGGGCACGCAGAAGTTCAACGGCAACGGCACCGCCACCCAGTCGAACAGCCTGTCCGGCGAAGTCAGCGTCACCGTCGCGGAAGTCTTCCCCAACGGCACCATGCTGGTGCGCGGGCAGAAGCGCTTGACTCTCAACCGCGGCGACGAATGGGTGCAGATCTCGGGCATCATCCGGATCGCGGACATCGACTTCAACAATCGCGTGCCCTCCACGCGCGTGGCGGATGCTCGCATCACCTACACCGGCCGCGGCGACCTTCACCGGCAGAGCCGGCCGGGCTGGCTGCAGCGCTTCTTCTCGCTCGTGAGTCCCTTCTGATGATCCGCTTCCTGATCGCGCTCCTCGCCCTGATCGCCGCGCCGGCTTCCGCCGAGCGGATCAAGGACCTGGGCTCCTTCGCGGGTGTCCGTCCGAACCAGCTGGTCGGCTATGGCATCGTGGTTGGGCTGGCTGGCACGGGTGACGACAATCTGGAATATACCGTGCAGTCGATGAAGGGCGTGACCTCGCGCTTCGGCATCAACCTGCCGGCGGGCATCAATCCGGGCCTGAAGAACGCCGCGGCGGTGATGGTCACCGCCGAACTGCCTGCATTCGCCAAGCCGGGCCAGCGGATCGACGTCACTGTCGCCGCGATCGGCAAGGCCAAGTCCCTGCGCGGCGGCAGCCTGTTGCTGGTCCCGCTCCAAGGCGCTGACGGCAACATCTATGCGATGGCTCAGGGCTCGCTCGCGGTCGGTGGCCTGGGGGTCGAAGGCGCCGACGGCTCCAAGCTGACGGTCAACGTGCCGAGCTCCGGCCGGATACCGGACGGTGCGACGGTCGAGCGCGCCGTGGACACCGGCTTCGCGACGAGCGAAGATCTGCGCTTCAACCTGGCCAAGGCCGACTTCACGACAGCCGAGCGCGTCGCCGAGGCGATCAACAAGCGCTTCGGCGCGGGCACGGCGCGTTCGCTCGATGCTGTCTCCGTGGCGATCAAGGCTCCCCAGGGCGCGGAAGTGCGCACGGCGCTGATGAGCGAAGTGCAGAACCTGAATGTCGTCGCCGCCGAAGCGGCGGCGCGGGTGATCGTCAATGCCAGGACGGGCACCGTCGTGATCAACTCGGCCGTGCGGGTCAGCCCCGTTGCCGTGACCCATGGCCGCCTAACTGTCCGCGTCGACGAAGCGCCCCGTGTCTCGCAGCCGGCCCCCTTCTCCAACGGCCAGACCGCCGTCGAGCAGCGCAGCAATGTCCAGGTCGAGGAACAGGCCAACCCCATGTTCATGCTGGATCCGGGTCCGAAGCTCGCCGATATCGTCAAGGCGGTGAACGGCATCGGCGCCACGCCCGCCGACCTGGTCGCGATATTGGAAGCGCTGAAGGAAGCGGGCGCGCTCAAGGCGGAGCTGATCGTCCTGTGAGCGCGCTGCCGCCCCTCCAGGCGCCGATCGCCGGCAGCCCCAGCGTCGCCGCCGACACCAGTCGGCTGGCGACCAAGGAGAATCTCGAAAAGGCGGCAGCCAAGTTCGAGGCTTTGTTCATCCACCAGATGCTCAAATCCGCCCGCGCGGCGAAGCTGGACGACGGGCTGTTCGACAGCGAAGCGCTCGACCAGTTCCGCGACATGCAGGATGCTAAGCTTGCGGAAACCATTTCCGTTCATACCCCGATGGGCATCGGCAAGGCGCTTGCCGACTTCCTGGCGCAGAACCGCCCGGACCTGAAAGGGGATGAGCCCAAATGAGCGACCTGCTCTCGCTCGGCGCCAGCGGCGTGCGTGCCTATCAGCTGGCGATGAACGTCGTCGGTGAGAATATCGCCAATGCGACGACCAAAGGCTATGTCCGGCGCAATCCGGTGCTGACCGAAGCCTCTGCGGGCGCCGGGTCCTACATCCTTCTCAACAACCTCAATATCGGCCAGGGCGTGATCGCTGGCGGCGTCGGACGGCAGTGGGACGATTTCCGCGCCGCCGACGTGCGCACCGGCACCTCGGAAGCGGGCCGGACCGGCGAGACCATGGTGTGGCTCGACCGGATGGAAAAGCTGCTCGGCGGCACCGACATCGGCGGCTCGCTGACACGCTTCTTCAACGCGGCGGAAGGCATCGCCGCCGACCCGACCGGCATCGCGCCGCGCACGGCCATGATCGATGCGGCCGGCGGCGTCGCTGCTGCCTTCACCGCCACCGCCACCGGGCTGGCGACGATCGACGCCGATCTTCGCGCCTCCGCGATGCAGGCCGTGGAGCGGCTGAGCGGCTTCGCCGCGGGGCTTGCCGAGGCCAATGTCGGTCTCGCGAAAGTGCGGGCAGGCAGCAACGAGCAGGCGCAGTTGCTCGATCAGCGCGACCGCATGATCGACGAGCTGAGCGCGCTGGGCTCCATCCACGTCAGCCTCGATGACCGCGGCGTGGCGACCGTCCGCATCAACGACAGCACCGGCCCGGTGCTCGTCGCGGGATCGGCAACACGCAAGATCGGCGCGGAGTTCAACGCGTCCGGTACGCTCGGCCTGGTCTTCGACCCGGTCTATGCGCCAGAAGCTTTCGCCTTTCGCGGCGGCGCCATCGGCGGCTTGGCGGAAGCCAGCGCCCGCGTTGTCGACATGCGCGCGCAGATCGCGACCTTGGCGACGGCGGTCGCGGAGGGCGTCAACCAGGTCCAGGCGGCAGGTATCGACCTGAACGGTGCCGCGGGCGCCGCCTTGTTCGACGCGAGCGCCGGCGGCGGGATGCTGGCGGTGAACCCGCTGGGGGCGCGTCAGATCGCCGCCGCCCGCCCGTGGACGGTCACCGGCGGCGCAAGCAATGCCGGCAGCGCCGCGCTTCAGGCAGCAACGGCCACCAGCGGCTCGCCGCTTGCCTCCACCCGCATCACGGTCAGCGGCGGCGTGCTGACCGCGATCGATCCGGTCACCAACAACGTGATCGGCACGGCCGCGTTCACCGCCGGCACGCCCGTCACCATCGCCGGTCTCTCCCTGACCCTGTCCGGTACGCCAGCAGATGGGGACAGCTTCACGGTGGCGGCAACCCGTCCCGGCAGCCGCGACAATGGCAATCTCGCCGGCTTTGCGGCGCTCCGCACCGGAGCGCGTTACGAAGGCCAGGCCAATGATTTGTTCAACGCCAATGCTTCGGCGCTTGCCGCGAAAAAGCAGGTGGCGGAGGCGCAGGGCGTGATCCTTGAAGGCGCCCTTGCCGCTCGCGACGCGATTTCCGGCGTCAATCTCGACAATGAGGCGGTCGAACTGATGCGCTTCCAACAGGCCTATTCGGCATCGAGCCGGATTATCCAGGTCGCGCGGGACACGTTCGACTCGCTCCTCCAGGCAGTAGGCTAAGCCATGCAGATCGGCACCGGATATTTCTTCGACTCGCGCAATCGCCAGATGGGCGCGCTCAACGGCAATGCCGCTCGGCTGCAGGAGCAGATCGCGACCGGCAAGCGTATGTCCGCGCCGTCGGAGGACCCGGTCACTGCCGGCCGCCTGGCGCGGCTCAGCATCACCCAGGCCGATCAAACCCAGTTCGCGTCGAACGTGAAGCTCGCCCAGTCGCTGCTCGCCCAGTCGGACAACGCGCTGGAAAGCATTGCCAACAATCTCCAGCGCGCGCAGGAGCTTGCGGTCCGCGCCAACACAGACACGCTGAACGACAGCAATCGCGCCGCGATCGGCAAGGAACTGGAGGCTATCCTCGAGGATCTGCTGAGCCTTGCCAACTCGACCGACTTGCGCGGCGAGGCGCTGTTCGGGGGCAGCGCGACGGGGCAGCCCTATGTGCGGGCGAATGACGGCAGCATCGCCTTTGCGGGCACCGGCGAGGCCCCGCCCGTGCCGATCGGTGCTGGCGTTTCGATCCAGGCGACCGAAAGCGGCCCGCGCCTGTTCGAAGGCGTGACGGTCGGTGGTGCCGCCAGCGACATGTTCAAGATCGTCGGCGACCTCGCCAAGGCGCTCGCGCCAGGCGGCAGCGCTGACAAGGCGGCGCTCAAGCAGGCGCTGGCAACCGGCACCGAGGGGCTCACCAAAGCCTCCGAGAAAATCTATGCCGGGCGAGCCTCGATCGGCGCGCGCGCCGCGCGGCTCGACATCGAAGCGGAACGGCTTGCCCAGGCGAAGACCGACAATGACCTGGAACGGGCGGGCCTTGAAGGCACCGACATCCAGTCCACGGTCATCGAGCTGCAGAAGACGATGCTGGCGCTGCAAGCGACCCAGGCGAGCTTCTCAAAGCTTAGCCAGCTCAGCCTGTTCGACTATCTGCGCTGACGCGCACTTCACGTCATCCCGAACTTGTTTCGGGAATAGGGTGTCCACGTGACGCATCTTTCGGCGCTGGCCCGCACGCATCCCGCGGCCCTACCCTTATCGCGAAACGAGTTAGGGATGACGCCCCGGTCTTCTTCGATTTTTCCGTACCTTACCGCCGCTTTAACCAACATTCTTCCTCAAGATTGCACGGCTAATGCCGTCTTAGGGATCGAGCGCGGGCGGGTCCGCGAAAGCGTGCAAGTGGAGGCGGCGAAAGCCCGATGTTTCCTGTAATCGGTCTGGTCGTCCTCATCGCCATGGTGTTCGGCGGGTTCGCCATCACTGGCGGCGCGCTGGGGCCCGTGCTGCATGCGCTGCCGCACGAGATGCTGATCATCGGCGGCGCCGCGGTCGGTGCGCTCATCATCGGCAACAGCGGCAAGCAGCTGAAGGCGCTCGGCGGTGGCCTCGGCAAGGCGTTCAAGGGCCCGACCTACACCAAGCAGGATTTCCTCGACGTCATCTTTCTCGTCTCGCGGCTGATGAAGATGCTGCGCGTCGAAGGTCCGATCGCGCTTGAGCCGCATGTCGAGGACCCGAAATCGAGCGCCATCTTCGCCGAATATCCGAAGCTGCTGAAGGACTCGGCGCTGATCCACCTGATCGCCGACACGCTGCGGCTGGTCGTGGTCTCGTCGGGAACGCTCGACGTCCATGCGGTCGAGGAAGTGGTCGATAACTCGCTGAAGACGCATCACCACGAGACGATGGGCCCGGCCCATCAGCTGCAGACGCTGGCCGATGCGCTGCCCGCGCTCGGCATCGTCGCGGCCGTGCTCGGCGTGGTGAAGACGATGGGCTCGATCGACAAGCCGCCGGCGATCCTGGGCGGCATGATCGGGTCGGCGCTGGTCGGCACCTTTCTGGGCGTGCTGCTCGCTTACGGCATCGTTGCGCCGCTCGCCGGCCGGCTGAAGCACGTCATGGAAGAAGACGCGGCCATCTACCAGACGGTCAAGCAGATCATCATCGCGTCGCTGCACGGCCACCCGCAGCCGCTGGTGATCGAGGCCGCGCGCTCTGGCATCGCGCACGCCAAGCAGCCGAGCTTCGCCGAAGTGTTCGACGGCCTGCGCGGCAAGTAAGATGGCCAAGCGCGCGACCATTCCGGCGCGGCCCGGATCCAACGAGCCGCCCAAGATCATCGTCAAGAAGATCGTCGAAGGCGAGCATGGTCACCATGGCGGCGCCTGGAAGGTCGCCTATGCCGACTTCGTAACCGCGATGATGGCCTTCTTCCTGCTGATGTGGCTGCTGGGCGCCACCACGGAGAAGCAGCGCAAGTCGATCGCCGACTATTTCTCTCCGACCCTGGTCGAGACGAAGCGCGAAAGCGCGGGCAGCAATGGGCTGCTTGGCGGCTCTTCGCTGACCGACCGCGACTCTTATCCGCACAAGGCGGCCCAGACCGGTACGCGCGCGCTGACCGTGCCGCTCGACGCGCAGGGCGGTCCGGATGCGGGCGGCGGCAGCCAGTTGCGCAAGGAAGACATGCAGCAATTCGCCAAGGTGAAAGCTAAGTTGAACGCTCAGCTGCAGACGGCGAAGCTCAGGAAGCTACGCAACCATGTGCGCTTCGTGCCCACCCGCGAAGGACTGCGCATCGACCTGATCGACAATGCCGATTATTCGATGTTCGCGCTCGGCACGACGGCGTTCAACCCGGAGGCGGCCGAGCTGGTGAGCACCGTCGCTCAAGCGGTCGCGGCGATGCCGAACCAGGTCTCGATCCGTGGCCATACCGACAGCCTGCCGTTTGGCGACCCGCGCGCGATGAACAACTGGATGCTGTCGAGCGGCCGCGCCGAAGCGACACGGCGCAAGCTGGCGATGGGCGGTGTGACGGAACGGCGCTTCGAGCGGATCGAAGGCGTTGCCGACCGCGATCCGTTCATCTCGAAGGACCCGTCCGACCCGCGAAATCGCCGCGTCTCGGTCACTTTGCTCTATCGCGGCTTTAGATAAGCAAAAGGCCGGAGCGTTTCCGCTCCGGCCTCCGTCTCCCCGCTAAGCCACCGGGGGAGAAATGCGTCAGCAGCGATTGCCGCTCCGTTCGATGGCGCGCCCGGCCAGCGCACCTGCGCCGGCGCCGACGATCGCGCCTGCCGTCTCGTCGCCCCTGCGGCCGACTGCGGCGTCACCGAGCAGACCGCCCACGATTGCACCGAGGATGGTGCCGGCCGTGCCGTTGCTGCGGCAGCGATAGCCGGCCTGGCGCGCATAGTTGCGATAGGCGCGGCGCTCAGCCCGGCGATAGTCGCGCCGCTCATAACGATCATCATAGCGATCGCCATAATAGCGTTCCGAGGCATAGCCGCGATCGTAGCGGTCACCATAATACTGGGCCTGGGCCGGAACCGCCGCTGCGGCCGTTGTCAGCGCTGCGCCGATGATCCCGATGGTCTTCAACATGACGTGTCTCCTCTTGCCCCTTGAGAGCTTGAGGACGATATGGCTGAACGGCCGTGATCCGAGGCTGAACGCGCAGGTTAGCTGAGGTTCAGGTTCGGCGGAATCATGTGTTTACTTGCTCTTGCGTGCGATCACCTTGATCTCGGTGATTCCACGATCGGGGATCAGGCGGGTGATCTCGATTGCGGTCCAGGCGAGCGCCGGCGGCTTCACGAACCGCTTCTTGACAGCGACGATCGCCGGCATCTGGCTCTGCAGATCGGTATGGTAGCTGGTCATTTCCAGCACATCGTCCCAACTGGCGCCTGCGCGGGCGAGGATGCCGGCAATACGCTCGAAGGTGCGCGTGTAGCTCGCCTCCACCGTCTCGCCTTCGCGCTGCCCTGCCACGACTCCGGAAAGATAGATCATGTCGCCGGAGACGACCGCATCGGCATAGCCCCAGTCTTCCTGGTTTTGCCGCCCCTGCGGATGCTCGGTCATGATCACCGTCGCCTGTTGGCGCGTACCCGCTAGCGCAGGTCCGGCCAGCAAGAGCGCGCGAGTGTGATGGTCTTCATCGGCTCTCCCAACAGCAAAAACCGGCCGGGAGCAGCCCGGCCGGTTTTGAACCTAGCAGAGAGGAAAGGGCGGCTTAAGCCGCCGCTTGCTGCTTCGCGAGCTCGCGCTTCAGCTTGCGGGCGGTTGGCCCGAGCTTGTCTTCGCTGGTCTTGGTCAGCCAATTGTCGAGGCCGCCGACATGCTCGACCGAACGCAGGCCGTGCGTCGAGACGCGCAGTTTGACGCTCTTGCCCAGCTTGTCGCTGATCAGCGTGACGTTCTGCAGGTTAGGCAGAAACGTGCGCTTGGTCTTGTTGTTGGCGTGGGAAACATTGTGACCCACCTGCCGGCCCTTGCCGGTCAGCTCGCAAATGCGCGACATGCGTGATTCTCTCTAAAGCTCGGGGTTGCCCGGAAAGCAGGCGCGCATAGCGGCAGCGGGCGCGTCCGTCAACTTGATGCAACCGTTTCGCCCGCGGCACGTTATCGCGATTCACATGGGTCAAGGGAGAAGAAGAATGCGTCCGTTGCTGACTATCGTTGCCGTCATTGTGCTGTTGCTGATCGTGGGTGTCGCGACAGGCTTTATCAATCTGAGCGGCCGCGGCGGCGACATGCCGGAAGTGAAGGTCGAAGGCGGCGCACTGCCCAAGGTCGATGCGGACGTGGGCGACGTCGATGTCGGCACCAAGAATGAGACGATCCAGGTTCCCACCATCGACGTCGACACTGCCAAGACGGACGCCGGGGAAGACAAGGACAAGTGAGACAGGGGGTGAGCCCGGGGGTGGTGGCCGGCGCCGTGCTGCTGCCGCCCCTGGGCGTGTACCTCGACCGGGGCATGGGCCGCGATTTCTGGATCGCGGCCGCCCTCACCTGCCTCGCCTGGCTACCGGGCGCGGCATATGCATTATGGACCGTGCTGGCGCGCTGACCTAAGCGCCGCACCATGGCCTTTCCACTGCCGGAGCCGATGAAGCGCGCCTTGGCCGCTGCCAGGCAAGCCGCAGTTGACGGCGAAGTGCCGGTGGGAGCCGTCATCATCCGCAACGGCGAAGTGCTGGCCGAAGCGGCGAACGCACCGCGCCGGCTGCACGACCCGACAGCGCATGCCGAGATGATCGCCATCCGTGCCGCCGCTGCGGCGATCGGCGAGGATCGGCTGCAGGAATGCGAACTGTGGGTGACGCTGGAGCCCTGCGCCATGTGCGCCGGCGCGATCGCCCTCGCCCGCATCCCCCGCCTCTATTATGGCGCCCCCGACCCTAAGGGCGGCGCGGTCGAGCACGGCGCGCGTGTGTTCGCCCAGCCGACCTGCCACCACCGGCCTGAAGTCTTTGCCGGCATCGGGGAGGCGGAGGCGGGAACGCTGCTGCGTGAATTCTTTGCCGGGCGCCGATAATGTCATGAGGCGCAAGCCTCGACTTGGCGCGGCTCAAACGGTTAGAGGAGCGGGCGAGGAGTTCGACACATGACCGCGCAACCGCTTGCCACGCTTCGCTGGGACGATCCCCTGCTGCTGGAAGACCAGCTGACGGACGAGGAGCGGGCGATTCGCGATGTCGCGCACGCCTATGCGCAAGAGCGTCTCCTGCCGCGCGTGATCGAGGCTTTCCGGGAGGAGAAGACCGACCGGACGATCTTCAACGAAATGGGCGAGCTGGGCCTGCTCGGCGTGACGCTGCCCGAGGATTATGGCTGCGCAGGCGCGTCCTATGTCGCCTATGGCCTGGTCGCGCGCGAGGTCGAGCGGGTCGACAGCGGCTATCGCTCGATGATGAGCGTGCAAAGCTCGCTCGTCATGTACCCCATCTATGCCTATGGCTCGGAGGAGCAGCGGCGGAAGTATCTGCCGAAGCTGGCAAGCGGCGAATGGGTGGGCTGTTTCGGCCTGACCGAGCCCGACGCCGGCTCCGATCCCGGCGGCATGCGGACGCGGGCGGAAAAGATCGAGGGCGGCTACCGCATCTCCGGCTCAAAGACCTGGATCTCGAACGCGCCCTTCGCCGATGTGTTCGTCATCTGGGCCAAGTCGGACGCGCATGACGGCGCCATTCGCGGCTTCGTAGTCGAGAAAGGCGCAAAGGGCCTCGACGCGCCCAAGATAGACGGCAAGCTTTCGCTGCGTGCCTCGATCACCGGCATGGTGATGATGGAGGGCGTCGAAGTCGGCGAGGACGCGCTGCTGCCCAATGTGCAGGGTCTGAAAGGCCCGTTCGGCTGCTTGAACAGAGCGCGCTACGGCATCAGTTGGGGCGCGATGGGCGCGGCCGAGGATTGCTGGCATCGCGCGCGCAGCTACACGCTGGAACGCAAGCAGTTCGGCCGGCCGCTCGCCCAGACCCAGCTCGTCCAGAAGAAGCTGGCTGACATGCAGACCGAGATCACGCTGGGGCTGCACGCATCGCTGCGCGTCGGTCGGCTGATGGACGAAGGCCGCTTTGCGCCGGAAATGGTGAGCCTCGTGAAGCGCAACAATTGCGGCAAAGCGCTCGAGATCGCGCGCATTGCCCGCGACATGCACGGCGGCAACGGCATTTCCGAAGAATATCATGTGATGCGCCACGTGATGAACCTGGAAACGGTCAACACCTATGAAGGCGCACATGATGTGCACGCCTTGATCCTCGGTCGCGCGCAGACAGGGCTGAATGCGTTCTTCTGACCGTCATTGCGAGGAGCGCAGCGACGAAGCAATCCAGCACCGACTCTGGATTGCTTCGCTGCGCTCGCAATGACGATGACAAAACCCCTTTCCGGCCTTCGCGTCCTCGAACTCGCACGCATTCTCGCCGGGCCCTGGGCCGGCCAGCTGCTCGCCGATCTGGGCGCCGACGTGATCAAGATCGAGCGGCGCGGCGCGGGCGACGACACGCGCGGGTGGGGGCCGCCCTTCGTGCAGGGCGCGGATGGCGAGCCGCTCTCTGCCGCCTATTATCATAGCTGCAATCGGGGCAAGCGTTCGGTCACTGCCGATTTCGAGAGTGATGCCGACATGGCGCGGGTGCGCGAACTCGCGGCCGAAGCCGATATCGTCATCGAGAATTTCAAGACTGGTGGGCTGAAGCGCTACGGCCTCGATTATGCCAGCCTTAACGCGTTGAACCCGCGCCTCATCTACTGCTCGATCACTGGCTTCGGCCAGACCGGGCCCTACGCGCCGCGCGCGGGCTATGACTATCTGATCCAAGCGATGGGCGGGATGATGAGCATCACCGGTATCGACGAGCCGACCCGCGCCGGCGTCGCCATCGCCGACCTGTTCACCGGCGTCTATTCCGCGACGGCCATCCTTGCGGCGGTCAACCGGCGCCACGAGACTGGCCAAGGCGCATGGATCGACATGGCGCTGCTGGACGTGCAAGCCTCCGTGCTCGCCAATCAGGCGATGAACTATCTGGTGTCCGGCATCGCGCCGGGCCTCACCGGCAACACCCATCCGAATGTCGTGCCCTATCAGCCGTTCGAGACGAGCGATGGGCGCGTGATCGTAGCGGTCGGCAATGACGGGCAGTTCGCGCGCTTTGCCGCATTGCTTGGCGTGCCGGAGCTGGCGGAGAGCCCCGACTTCAGGACCAACGCCGGCCGTATCACCAATCGCGAGCGGCTGATCCCGCTGCTGTCGGAACGCACCCGGCGTATGTCGCGCGACGCGCTGCTCGCTGGCCTCGAGCGCGAAGGCGTGCCAGGCGGCCCGATCAACGACATCGCGGACACTTTCGCGGACCCGCATGTTCAGGCGCGCAGCGTCAAGGTCGAATTGGAGGCGCCACATGTGGCCGGGGGCACGCTCGCGCAGGTGCGGTCGCCGATCATGATCGATGGCAAGCCGATGGTGGCGGACCGCGCGCCTCCTGCCCTTGGCGCCGACGACGCGGATTGGCGCTGGCGCTAGTTCCCTGTCTGTTCGCATCACGCTAGACTGGCGCGGTGAGTCCCACCCGCAAGATCATCCATGTCGACATGGACGCCTTCTTCGCGTCGGTGGAGCAGCATGACGATCCGACTCTGAAGGGAAAGCCGGTGGCGGTCGGCTCGCCAAGCCCTCGCGGAGTTGTGGCGGCCGCCAGCTATGAAGCGCGAGCGTTCGGTGTACGATCCGCGATGCCGTCGGTGACGGCCCTGAGGAAGTGTCCGGACCTGATCTTCGTGCGCGGCCATTTCGACCGCTACCGGGAGGCCTCACGGCAGATCCACGCGATCTTCGCCGACTATACCGACCTGATCCAGCCGCTCTCGCTCGACGAGGCCTATCTGGACGTGACCGCCAACAAGCGCGGCCTGCCGACCGCCTGGGCGACCGCCAAGGAGATCCGCGCGCGCATCCTGGAAGAGACCGGCCTCACCGCGTCCGCAGGCATCTCTTATAACAAGTTCCTGGCCAAGCTCGCGTCGGATCACCGCAAGCCGAACGGCCAGTTCGCGGTCACGCCGGACATGGGCGCAGCCTGGGTCGAGACGCTGCCGGTCAGCCGCTTCCACGGCGTGGGGCCGGTCACCGCCAAAAAGATGCAGCGCCTGGGGATCGAAACGGGCGCCGACCTGCGCGCCTGCTCGCTTGCCTTCCTGCAGCAGCACTTCGGCAGTTCGGCCGAATGGTATCACGCGATCGCGAGGGGCGAGGACCACCGCGAGGTGAACCCCTATCGCGAGCGCAAATCCTCAGGCTCTGAGACCACCTTCAACGAGGACCTGACCGATTCTGCCGCCATCGAGGCGGGCGTGCTCGGTCAGGCGGACGATGTCTGGGCCTGGTGCGAAAAGGCGCAATCCTTCGGCCGCACGGTGACGGTGAAGGTCAAATATGGCGACTTCCAGATCATCACCCGCAGCCGCACCCAGCCGGCGCCAGTGCGGAGCCGCGAAGCACTGCACACAGCGAGCCTGGCGCTGATCCGGTCGGTCCTGCCACCTGAAAAAGGCATCAGGCTGGTCGGAGTTACCCTGTCAAACTTCGTCACAGAGGAAGAGCTGGAGCCCGACCTGCTACCCTTGTTCGGCTGACCTTTCTTCTCTCTCGTCATTCCCGCGAAAGCGGGAACCCAGGAGTCACCACAAAAACAGCTGGGTCCCCGCTTTCGCGGGGATGACGATAGGTTCGAATGAATAGCGGCTAGAACAAGCCCGGCACTTCGCGCTGCGCGGTGGTTGGCGCTTCTGGCGACAGCAGCTGGCGGCGCGCGGCGAGGCTCTGGCCGCTCTGGCCTACCGCGATCGGTGTGCAGGTCCGGCCGGCGAGGAAATCGAGCGCCCGTGCCACCGAAGCCTCGCGCGGATCGCCAAGCGGATAGGTCACGTCGTCGGTTGCTGAGCAGCTGTTCGGCACCGTCGCTGCGAGACCGTTGAAATAAGCGTCCGAGTTGGCCGCGTTCTTCGTCGAGAAAGCAACGACGCGCAGCCGGTCGTCGCAGGCGGAGCGGTCGATGGCGATCTGTCCGACCGGCTTGCCATAGGTGTTGCTGCCAATGAGCGCCGTGTTCTGCGCCAGATAGGGTATCTGGGCATTGATCACGAGTTCGCTGGCCGAGGCTGTAGCTCCGGTGCCGATAAACGCCACTTTCATCGGTGCGATCGACTGAGCCTGGGGCTGGAAGAAGCGCGTCTCGTTGCGGGACGATTTCTCAGGCCGATAGGTGACGCGGCTCTGCACTTCGGAGGAGAAGCGGGCGCGGCCGAGCAGGTCGTTCAGCAGATAGGCGGTCGAGACCAGCCCGCCGCCATTGTAGCGAAAGTCGACGATCAGCTCGGTCACGCCGGCGGCGCGGAACTGGTCGAAGGCGGTGCGCAGCTGCGAGTCCGCGGTGGTGATGAAAGTGCGCAGATTAAGATAGCCGACCTTGCGCCCGCCATCCTCAATGATCCGCGCGCCATAACGGCTGGAGACCGGCTGAAGCGTATAGTCCGCCTTGGTCATGGTGACCTCGCGGATGCCTGCGGGGCCGCTGACGCGGATGGTACGGGTCACGCCGGCATTGCTGGGCCCGAGCGCGGCGGAGACGCCGCCGGTCCCTTCCGCCGCGATGATGTCGGAGACGAGGCGCAGATTCCCCGGCGTCTCGCCGATGGCGAGGATCTCGTCGCCGCGATCGAGTCCGTGGGCAAAGGCAGGCGCCCCCTCGAAGCTCTCAGCCACGAAGGCCCGCCGCTGCGCCGCGTCGGTCGACAGGCGGATGCCGAAGCCGGCCGTGCTGCCCGTGTTATAATAGGCCTCTTCTTCCTTGATCGAGGTCAGATAGGTGAAGAAGCGGTCCTTGCCCTGCGAACGGGCGGTTGCGGTCAGCGCGTCGATAAAGGCCTGAACGGTAGACTGGCCGCTCGGCGCCAGACTGGCGGGCAGCGTCTCCGGAAAGAGATACCATTCCTGCAGCACGTTCGCGGCCCAATTCTGCCGCGCGTCAAGCGAGCAGCTCGCACTCGATCCGCTGGAGGCCGGCGCCGGACTGGGCGCAGCCGCGCTGCCGCCGGGGGAGCCGCCACCACCGCCGCAAGATGAGAGAATCGCTGCCAAACTCAGCAGCGCGCCGAAATCACGCCAGCGCCTCAAGGGCAAAACTCCCCGCAAAGTCAGGAGCTTATAGCAGAACCCACGTCGTTCCGCCAGCGCGCCCAGATGGCGGTGGGCAGCAGCAGCCCGCGTGCCTCCTCGCGCACGGCGAGCTCACCCATTTCCACACGTCCGGGCAGGTCGGCGAACAGTTCCCGCACCAGCTGCCCTATCGACAGCGCCGACATGCGCACTGCATAAACCGTCAGGAACAGGAAGCGGGACTCCGCATCCAGCAGACACCGGCAGTCGGCGAGCAGCGGCGCGAGCTTCTCTTCGAGCCTCCACACCTCCCCTTCAGGGCCGCGACCGAACTTCGGCGGATCGAGGATGATGCCGTCATATCGCCGCCCCCGCCGCACTTCGCGTGCTGTGAACTTCGCCGCATCGTCGACGATCCAGCGGATCGGCCGGTCAGCCATTCCGGCCAGCGCCGCATTGGCGCGGCCGCCCTCGACGGATTTCTTCGATGCGTCGACATGCACCACTTCGGCGCCCGCCGCCGCGAGCGCGAGCGTGCCGACGCCGGTGTAGCCGAACAGGTTCATCGCGCTCTTCGGCTCCATGCCGCGCATCCAGGCCCAGACGGGTGCCATGTCCGGAAAGAAGCCGAGGTGGCGAAAGGGCGTGCACTGCGCGGTGAAGCGCACATCTTCCCAGCGCATCGGCCAGCCTTCGCGCGGCACCGGCCGGTCGAAGCGCCAGCGCCCGCCGCCTTCCTCGTCCGATCCGGGCACGAACTCCGCGTCGGCATTCCAGTCCGCCTGCGCCGGCGCCCACATCGCCTGCGGCTCGGGCCGGATGAAGCGGAAGCGGCCATAGCGCTCGAGCTTGCGGCCGTGGCCGGAGTCGACAAGCCCGTAATCCGACCACGGTTCAGCCACCAAAGTCTGGAGATCGCGCACCCTAAACTCCGCCTGCCCTGAGCCTGTCGAAGGGCTGCTTTTCTCTTTGGAAGCCCGTAAAGGAAAGCAGGGCTTCGACAAGCTCAGCCCGAACGGGTGGGGGTCGCGCGTTCCGTGATGTAATTGGTGATCGCGTTCAGCTGTGCCGGCAGCACATCATAGCGCTCGTCCCGCTCGAACAGCGAGCCGACCCTGGACGGAAGCGATGGGCGCACTCCAGTCGCGCGCTCGACCGCGTCACGGAACTTGCCCGGATGCGCCGTCGCCAGCGTCACGACCGGTACACCGGGCGGCAACTCGGCTCCGCGCGCCGCAGCCAGGCCGATGGCGGTGTGCGGATCGAGCACCTGGCCCGATCCTTCGCAAGCCCAGCGCATCGCCAGCGCCATCGCTTCCGGATCGATGCGGGCGCTGCCGAAGATCGCGCCGGTGCCGCTCAGCTGCGTGCCAGTCAGCCGCATCGCGCGGGAGCGCCCGAACTCGGTCATCTGGCCGGGCACGGCAGCAGGATCGAGGTCGAACAGCAGCCGCTCGAAGTTGGAGCTGACCTGGATGTCCATGGACGGGGCCGCGGTCGGCGTCACTTCGCCCGCCGAATAGTCGCCGGCCGACAGCGCCCGGTGCAGGATGTCGTTGACGTTGGTGGCAACGATCAGCCGGGCGACCGGCAGCCCCATCTTCGCTGCCGCATAGCCCGCGAACACGTCTCCGAAATTGCCGGTCGGCACCGAAAAGGCGACCGGCCGTTCGGGTGCGCCCAGCCGCACGGCCGCATAGAAATAATAGACGATCTGGGCCATCAGCCGCGCCCAGTTGATCGAGTTCACCGCCGACAGGGTGAAGCGGCCGGCGAAGGCCTTGTCGGCGAACATCGCCTTCACCAGCGCCTGGGCGTCGTCGAAATTGCCTTCGATCGCGATGTTGTGGACGTTGGGCGCCTTGACCGTGGTCATCTGCCGCCGCTGCACGTCGGATACGCGGCCGTGCGGGTGGAGCATGAAGATGTCGACCTTGGCGCGGCCGGCGAGCGCGTCGATGGCCGCGGAGCCGGTGTCGCCGGACGTGGCGCCGATGACCGTCAGATGCGCGTCGCTGTCCTTCAGGAGACGTTCGAACAACAACCCGAGCAGTTGCAGCGCCACGTCCTTGAAGGCGAGCGTTGGACCATGGAACAGCTCCAGCAGCCAATGCTGTTCGTCCAGCTGGACCAGGGGCGTCACCGCTCGGTGTGCGAAGCGGCCATAAGCGAGCGTGCAGAGCGAGCGCAGTTCGTCTTCGCCCATCGCATCGCCGATAAAGGGCATCATCACCCGCACGGCCGTCTCGACATAGGAGAGTCCGGCGAGCGCAGCGATCTCGTCCGCCGTAAAGCGCGGCCATTTGGCGGGCATGTAAAGGCCGCCATCGCTCGCCAGCCCCGCCAGCGTCACGCCCTTGAAGTCGAGCCGCGGCGCCGCCCCCCTGGTGCTCACATAATCCATCGTCGCGCCTCTATCGGCTCCGCCGCTTCAGCGCGAGAAAGTAAATCACGGCGGCGACCAAGGCGAAGAAGAACCATTGCACCGCGTAAGCGAGGTGATTGTTCGGCACGTCGTCCAGCGATGGCGCACGTGCCCGTTGCAGTCCGGCGGGAGGGCGGTCGGCGATCAACCGGATCGTCCGCTCGCTGTCCGGCCCGATCACTCCCACGACGATACCGCCGCCCCATGCGGGCTGGCTGGGTCTGGCGGACCAGCCGGCGGCGATGTTCGCTGCTCCCTGCGGCGTCTCGCACGTAGCGATGTGGAGCCAGCCGGCATCGCCCTTCACGTTGCGGCCACTTGCCTGGCGCCAGCCCAGCACGCGCGAGCAATCGACCTTGCTGCGGCGGAACAGCGGCGGATGGGCGGGATCGAAGCGCGTCGGCCAGGCGATCGGCATCAGGCCCTGCGCAGCTGCATAGCGGTCCAGCGCTGCATTCTTCTGCGCGCGGCGATCCAGCTGCCAAAAGCCGAGGCCGATCATCACCGCCACGGCTGCCGCGACGACCAGAGTTGGGAAGAGGGGAAGCCTGGCCAACGGATCAGCGCCCCAGCCGCCTCACGCGCGACCGACGCACCATGGGTCGGGCTGCATGTCGAAGGGTGCTCCCGGCTGGTTGGGAGAGGGGAAGCGCGTCTTGAAGGTGAAGGCATCGCGCGAGGGGCCGAAGCGGTCCAGCCGCCACAATCGCGACAGGCCTTCGTCGATCGTCGGGATAGTGCCGGCGGGTATCCACCACAGCGCCTGATAGGCGCCGTCGAACCGGCCGAACCAGTCGCGCCGCTGCGCCATGACCGGCGTGTGCGCGCTCCGATACACGAAGGCGAACAGGGCTTCGGCGTCGGTCCAGACCGACATGTTCAGAATGAACAGCGGATCGTCGGTGACCTGGATATCGGTCGCGTTGCCGCTGTCGCTCTGTAGCCGCCAGACAAAGCCGGGGCTCGCATCGGCCAGCGCATTGATCCGGTCAAGCTCGGCGAAGAAGCCGGCCACTTGCGGATCGCCGGACGGCGCGGTGAGCCGTCCGACATTGATCTGCGCGAGGTGCCAACCTTGCTCCATCGCCTAGTGCGCGGCGCCCCAGCTGCCCCAGACATAGACGACGACGAACAGGAACAGCCAGACGACGTCGACGAAGTGCCAGTACCAGGCCGCGGCTTCGAAGCCGAAATGCTGGCGCGGCGTGAAGTGGCCCTTATAGGCGCGCACCAGGCAGACGATCAGGAAGATCGTGCCGACCAGCACGTGGAAGCCGTGAAAACCCGTCGCCATGTAGAAGGCGGCACCGTAGTTCAGGCCCTTGAACGGGATCTCGGCGTGCATGTACTCGTACGCCTGGATGCTGGTGAAGATCAGGCCGAGAATGATCGTCAGCCACAGCCCCTTTTTCAGCCCATCGCGATCGCCATGGATCAGGGCGTGGTGCGCCCAGGTGACGGTGGTGCCCGAGCAAAGCAGAATTAGCGTGTTCAGCAGCGGAAAGGCGAAGGGATCGATGATCTCCAGCCCCTTGGGCGGGAAGGTTGCGGGCGCCGTTTCGCTGAGCGTCGCCGCGCCATCGGCCACTTCGATCGGCACCGGGAAAAGCGAGAAGTCGAACCAGGCCCAGAACCAGCCGACGAAGAACATCACTTCCGACGCGATGAACAGGATCATGCCATAGCGCAGGTGCAGCGACACGACCGGCGTGTGATCGCCTGCATGCGCTTCCTTGATGACCTGCGCCCACCAGCCATACATGGTGAAAAGGACGCCGGCCAAGCCGAGGAAGAACACCCAGCCGCCGAAGCGCGCCTCGTGCATCCACATGATGCCGCCCGCCGCCATGATCAGGGCCGTGAAGGCGCCGATCAGCGGCCAGGGGCTGGGCGGAAGGATATGGTATTCGTGGTTCTTGGCGCCGGCCATGAAGCTTTCCCTGATACGGTCTTTGATCCGCCTCTAGCGAGCCTTTGCGGACGCCTCAACCGGGTAGAAGGTGTAGCTCAGTGTGATCTGCTGAACGTCCCTGGCGTCTTCGTCCTTCAGCATGGCCGGGTCGACGAAGTAGATGATCGGCATGCGCACCCGCTCGCGAGGCTTCAGCGTCTGCTCGGTGAAGCAGAAACAGTCGATCTTCTTGAAATGGCCACCGGCCTGGTCGGGGGAAACATTATAGGTGGCGCGGCCGGTCACCGGCCGGTCGGTCAGGTTTTCGGCGATGTAGAAGGCCATCAGTCGCTCGCCGACGCGCACCTGCTCGACATTCTTCTCGGGGCGAAAGCGCCAGGGAAGGCCGGAGTTCACGTTCGCATCGAAGCGGACCAGCACGGTGCCGGCGGCAGGCTTCCAAGGCAGGTCCGCATCGGTGGCCCGTCCGGTCGTCCCGGCAAAGCCCGTCACTTGGCAGAAGAGCTGGTAGAGCGGCACCGCGGCAAAGCCCAAGCCGACCATAAACAGCGCGATCAGCCCGGCCAGCATCGCGGAACGACGATTGCGGATGGCGAGATCGGTCACGGAAGGCTCTGGATCTTGGCGATGGTAATGAAGAAGAAGAGGATGGCGAAGGCTGCCAAGATCAGCGCGGTCACCAGTGCGCGCGACTTCTGCCGGGCGCGGATCTCGTCCTGCCGGTCCGGCTCCGTCATGCGAGCACCAGCCGGTCCACGACCAAAGCAGCGAACAGCACGAAGAGATAGAGAATCGAGAAACCGAACAGCCTCTTTTCCGGCTGCATCTGCTCGGGCGCGGTCGCCCGATTGCACCACACGCGAACGGCGAGCGCCAAAAAGACCGCGTTAAGCGCAAGAGCGGCGACGCCGTAGATCGGGCCGGTCAGCCCGAGCGCCCAAGGCGCAACGGCCGAAATCGCCAGCGCGCCGCTGTAGAGCAGGATCTGCGCGCGTGTTGCCTTGGCGCCTGCGGTCACCGGCAGCATCGGGATGCCGGCGGCTGCGTAATCCGTTTTCACGAACAGGGCGAGCGCCCAGAAATGCGGCGGCGTCCACAGGAAAATGATCACGAAAAGCAGCGCCGGCAGCATGGTCACGTCACCGGTCGCGGCTGCCCAGCCGAGCAGCGGCGGAAAGGCGCCGGCCGCGCCCCCGATGACGATGTTCTGCGGCGTGTTCGGCTTCAGCCAGACGGTATAGACCACTGCGTAGAAGAAGATCGAAAAGGCAAGAATGCCGGCGGCCAGCCAGTTGGTGGCGATCCCCAGCAGCATGACGGAGAAGCCGGCGACGCCAACGCCGAAATGCAGCGCGGTGGTCCGATCGACGCGCCCGCCCGGCAGCGGCCGATTGGCAGTCCGCTTCATCTTGGCGTCGAGATCGGCCTCGTACCATTGGTTGAGCGCGCCCGACGCGCCCGCCCCCAGCGCGATCGCAAGGATGGCGGTAAAGCCCAGGACCGGATCGATCGGGGCTCGGGAGGCGAGCAGGCCGCACAGCGCAGTGAAGACGACGAGCGACATCACGCGCGGCTTGGTAAGCGCGAAAAGGTCCCGCCAATCGGCCGGAAGCGGCGTCGAAGATTCGGCAGCGATCATGAGATGGCCGCCATATAGGCGCGCCTCACCGGAAGGGGAAGCGCTTCGCTGACTCGATCAGGCGAGCGCCTTGGCCTGCTCCAGCCGAGATTTGAGCTGGCGCTGGATCAGCGAGCCCGAAAGATGCGCATCGACCGAGTCGAGCTGTTCCTTTTTCAACTGGATGCGAATGTCGGCAACGGTGCGGCAGGAGCCGGATGCAGCAAGCACGAAGGCTCGCTCGAGGGTGCTTTGGCGCTGCATGATGGGCTCCTTCCGAACGCGGGCAGACAGATGCGGCGCTGCCCTCAAGAATGCTGCGGAAGTGTAACGATCGGAGGCCCGAAAGGTTGCCTAGACTTTGCTCTCGGCCCCGGCGAGCCGGTCGGCGCGAAGGCGATCGGTGAGTTCGATCCGTTCCGCCATCTCAAGCCAGGCGGCGGCCGAACGAAGGCACCGCTCGCGCACATTGTCGAGCGTCGCGGCATCGGCCGCTTCCCGCGCGGCTTGAGCTTGTGCTCGGTAAACAAGGGCCTGGCTCACGCGCGCTCCGGTAAAGAGGGAGGGGAGGCGGCGAGCTGGTAAGGCCCGCCGCCGATAGGGTTACGCGCTCTGGAGATTGACCGCGCTGCTCTTGCCGCGGCGATCCGTCTCCAGCTCGTAAGACACGCGCTGGTCGCGGTCGAGCGTACGCATGCCGGCGCGCTCGACGGCCGAGATGTGCACGAACGCGTCGGCGCTGCCGTCTTCGGGCTGGATGAAGCCATAGCCCTTGTCGGCGTTGAAGAATTTGACGGTGCCAGTGATCATGTGAGTCTTCCTTCTTAGAACAGGCGGCCGACTGCCGGCGCGTCTGAGCAGCAGTGCAGGGAGAGAAGGAAGAAGGAGCCGCAAAGCACCAAAGACCGTCGGTTTGCGACTGTAGCGGGCGTTAGATGGGGAAGGCCGGCCACTCAGGCAAGAGCACAATGAAAAAGAGGCGGAGCCGACGCCCCGCCTCTCATTCATTCCAGCTCGTTACCGGCCTTAATGGTGACTGCCGCTGTCGATGACTGGCAGTGTTTCGAACTGGTGGAAGGGCGGCGGCGAGGACAGCGTCCACTCCAGCGTCGTCGCGCCTTCGCCCCAGGGATTATCTTCCGCCTTGCGTCCCGCCAGCAGCGACCAGAACAGGTTGACGAAGAAGATCACCATGCCGGCGGCCATGATCGCATAACCGGTCGAAGCCATCTCGTTATAGGCTGTGTAGGCGTCCGGATAATCCGGATAGCGGCGCGGCATGCCCTGCATGCCCAGGAAGTGCATCGGAAAGAACAGCAGGTTCACGCCGATGAAGAACACCCAGAAATGCAGCTGGCCGAGCAGCTCATTATAATGCCGGCCGCTCATCTTCGCGAACCAGTAATAGAAGCCCGCGAACAGCGCGAACACGGCGCCCAGCGACAGCACATAGTGGAAGTGCGCGACGACATAATAGGTGTCGTGCAGCACATCGTCGACGCCGCCATTGGCGAGTACGACGCCGGTGACGCCGCCAACGGTGAACAGGAAGATAAAGCCCAGCGCCCAGAGCATCGGCGTCTTGAAGCTGAGCGAGCCGCCCCACATGGTCGCGATCCAGCTGAAGATCTTGATGCCAGTCGGCACCGCGATGACCATCGTCGCTGCGGTGAAGTACATCTTCACGTTCACGCTCATGCCGGTCGTGAACATGTGGTGTGCCCACACGACGAAGCCGATCACGCCGATCGCGACCATGGCATAGGCCATGCCGAGATAGCCGAAGACCGGCTTGCGGCTGAACGTTGCGATAACCTGGCTGACGATGCCGAAGCCGGGCAGGATCATGATGTAGACTTCGGGGTGGCCGAAGAACCAGAACAGGTGCTGGTAGAGCACCGGGTCGCCGCCGCCGGCCGGGTCGTAGAAGGCCGTGCCGAAGTTGC